>Ga0207930_1000050_pt1 | contig 28449 bp, 23 predicted proteins | sample NGESurshal092012_7_FD_184477 | JGI IMG/M metagenome (GOLD analysis project Ga0207930, IMG submission 184477) | Arctic peat soil microbial communities from Barrow, Alaska - NGEE Surface sample 210-3 shallow-092012 (SPAdes) | ecosystem: Environmental > Terrestrial > Soil > Wetlands > Peat ... | reverse complement strand
CCCGCTTCCACGCGCGCTCTCCGGTCACGAGCTCGTAGAGGATCGTTCCGAAGGAGAACTGGTCCGACCGGAAGTCCGCGGACTCTCCGGCTGCCTGCTCGGGCGACATATAGCCGATCGTCCCGAGGAACGCGCCCGGCGCCGTCCCCAGCGACGCCTCGGACAACGTCTCGTCCGATCCGGCCGCCGCGAGCGGAGACGTCTTTGCGAGACCGAAATCGAGGACCTTCACGAGGCCGCCGTCGCTGACGACGACGTTCTCGGGCTTCAGGTCGCGGTGGACGATTCCCTTCGCGTGCGTGGCCGCCAGGCCGTCCGCGATCTGGACGGCGATCTGGAGCGCTCTCCTGAGAGGGGACCTTCCGCCGTCGAGGAGGCGGCGCAGCGTCACGCCATCGAGAAGCTCCATGGCGAGCCACGCCCGGCCGTCCTCCCGGCCGACGTCATAGACGGTGACGACATTAGGATGATTCAGGAGCGACGCGGCGCGCGCCTCGGCGTGGAACCGCGCGACGCGCTCGCCGTCCGCGGCAAAGGCGTCGGGCAGGACCTTCAGGGCGACCTCGCGCCCGAGCCGCGTATCGCGGGCCCGGTAGACGACACCCATACCGCCCGCGCCGAGTGGCGAGAGGATCTCGTAGGGGCCGAGACGAGTGCCTGCGCTGAGTGTCACGAAGCTCTAATGGGATTCTATCGGTGGCGGTTGCCTTGAAGACCGTCCTCCTTGCGAACGTTAGACTTCCGGGAGCGGCGCTGGCGAAAGTGGCCGTGTTCCTAGCCGGTGACGGGTAGGACGAGACGATTGGTTCGCCGTCTCCCGATCTCCAGAGCGCGGTAGTCCCGGACCACCGCGCTCTGAGACATCAGCCCGGGGAGCCGGGCCGAATTCGAACCTGCGGGACCTTCCGATGGGGCGACTACGTCCGGTGACGGGATCAGTTGCGAGCGCGAAACGCAGGGGGCCGCGGTCGGCAGCCGGGAAGAGGGCAGTCGCTCCCGGCGCCCGGCCCGCGGGTTATCCTCGTCCGTTCATGGCCGCCCGCTACTTCACGACCCCGATCTACTACGTCAACGACCGGCCCCACATCGGGCATCTCTACACCACGGTCGTCACGGACACGCTTGCCCGCTATTTCCGCCTCGCGGGAGAGGACGTGCGTTTTCTGACCGGCACGGACGAGCACGGCCAGAACATCGAGAAGGTCGCGAAAAAGGAAGGCGTCGCCCCGATCGTCGTGGCCGACCGCCACGCACCGACGTTTCGGAACCTCTGGAAAGAGTTCGGGATCGCGAACGACGATTTCATCCGCACGACCGAGCCGCGGCACCGCGTGGGCGTCGAGGAGATCATCCGGTTGATCGACGCGGCGGGCGACCTCTACACGGCCTCTCACGAGGGCTGGTATTGCGCACCTTGCGAGGCGTTCTACCCGGAGAAGGACCTCTTGGAGGGCAAGTGCCCCGTCCATGGCACGATGCTCGAGCTGCAGAAGGAGGAGAACGTCTTCTTCCGCCTCTCGCGGTACAGCGGCCGCCTGCTCGAGCTGTACCGGGAGAAGGGCGTCGATGGGCAGCCTTTCGTCTATCCCGAAAGCCGCCTCAACGAGGTGCGCTCGTTCGTGGAGTCCGGGCTCAAGGATCTCTCGGTCTCGCGGACGTCCATCAAGTGGGGCATCCCATTCCCAGGCCGGCCGGGCCACGTCGTCTACGTCTGGCTCGACGCGCTCGTGAACTACATCACCGCACTCGGCTTCGGCTCGCCCGACGAGTCGCTCTACGAGCGCTACTGGCCGGGCATCCACGTCATCGGGAAGGACATTCTGAGGTTCCACGCGGTTTACTGGCCTGCGTTCCTCATGTCGGCCGGTCTGAGCGTCCCGCGGCAGGTCGTGAGCCACGGCTGGTGGCTGCGCGACGCGAGGAAGATGTCCAAGTCCACGGGCAACGTCGTCAAGCCCGACGACCTCGTCGCCGCCTTCGGCGTGGATGCGCTGCGTTGGCACCTCGTCTCGGCGATGTCGTTCGGACAGGACGCGAGCTTCTCCGACGAGGACTTTCTCGCCGGCTACAACGCGGATCTCGCGAACGGCCTCGGCAACACGGTCTCGCGCGCCGTGAAGATGTCGAGAGATTTCTTCGACGGAAACACGCCTCCGAAGACGAGCACGAAGAATAATTCCTTCGAATGGCCCGAGACGGCGGCTGCGTCGGTCTCGCGTTGGCGGGCGGCGTTCGAAGGTTACCGGCTACAGGAGACGGCGGGCGAGATCCGCGCGCTGCTCGGGGCCATCGACAGCTACATCACGACGAACGAACCCTGGCGCGCTCGGCCGAATTACTCATTCGAAGAAATCTCCGATTTCCGTTCTCACGTGCTCTTCGACTGTCTCGAAGCGCTACGCGTCGTGGCGTGCCTCCTTGCCCCCATCGCGCCACGCGCGGCCGTGGAAGTGCTTCGCCGCCTCGGCATCGACAGGCGCGCGGAGGATCTCCGCACGTCCGATCTCGCGTGGGGCCAGCTGCCCCTGAACGCCCCGCTCCCCGCCGCGCCGCCGCTTTTTCCAAGGGCGGACGCGAAAGAATATTTTGCTTCCAGAGGCGCCGGCGCCGCCGGTGCTTCGAAGGAGAGTTCTGTGATTGAAGAGAAGGAGAAGATTTCTTCGAAGGGTGAGTTGGCTGGTTCCGCTCCCGTGAGCGGCGCCGCATCCGGTGGCGAGGGGGATGCACCTTCTAAGCAAGTTTTTCTATCTTCGTCCGAAAGCAAAATCTCCATCGATGACTTCATGAAGATCGACCTGCGCGTGGGCGAGGTGATCGCGGCGGAGAAGGTGGAAAAGTCGAAGAAGCTGATGAAGATGACCGTGAAGCTCGGCGAGGAAGTGCGGACGATCGTCGGCGGCATCGCGACGGCGTACACGGCCGAGCAGCTCGTCGGGAAGAAGTTCGTCTTCGTCGCGAACCTCGCTCCCGCGAAGCTCATGGGCATCGAGTCGAACGGAATGGTTCTCGCGGCGACGCTGCCCGACACCTTCGAGGCTTCACTCCTCACGGTCGATCCGGCCGTCCCTTCGGGGGCGAAGGTCAAGTAAATGTCCGACTCCAACGGCGGCGACGACAACAGCCACCGGCCGCTGCCGCCGGCGCCCCCGGTCCCGGCCGACCCGACCGCGAAGGCAAACCTCGAGGCCATCCTCGCGTCGCCGACGTACGCGCTGGCGCAACAGGACCTCGCCTTCCTCGCGCACCGCGAGCTGCGCGGCGTGCGGCTCATGCTCGAGCTCGAGAAGGCCGACATGCAGCTGGACCAGGAGGGTATCCGGACCACGATCGTCGTCTTCGGCGGCGCGCGCCTCAAGGAGGGGGACCGCTGGTACGCGGAGGCGCGGGAGTTCGGGCGCATCGTCTCGACGATCTGTCAGGCGAACGGGATGGGCGACTTCGTGATCACGACGGGCGGCGGCCCGGGCGCGATGGAGGCCGCGAACCGCGGCGCGTGGGACGCCGGTGCCAAGACCGTGGGCTTCAACATCCAGCTCCCGCACGAGCAGTTTCCGAACGCGTACATCACGCCGTCCCTCTGCTTCAAGTTCCACTACTTCGGCATCCGCAAGATGCACCTGCTCATGCGCGCCCGCGCGCTCGTCGCGTTCCCGGGCGGCTACGGCACGCTGGACGAGCTCTTCGAGACGCTCACGCTCGTCCAGACCGGGAAGATGAAGCGCCTCCCGATCGTCCTCGTGGGCCGTGCATACTGGGAGAAGCTCATCAACTGGCAGTTCCTCGTCGAGGAGGGCGGGATCGCGCCCGGGGATCTGGATCTCATTTCCTGGGCCGAGGGCGGCGCCGAGGCGTGGAACGCGATCGTGGACTTCTACACCCGGCATCCGGCCCCGCCCGGCTCGCGCCTGCGCTGATGGCGCTCTTCGGATGACAATCGAGTACGCGGACTCCCATGGGCACCTGACGATGGTGTTTGAGGGCGGAGAGATGAAGGGCGCGCCGCGGGCCCCGAACGCGGCCGAAGTGAAGGAGCTCGTGAGCCGCGCACGGGACGCCGGCGTCTCGCGCATCCTCGTCCCCGGAACCCATCGCGACGACCTGCGCCTGGCCGTCGAAATCGCCGAGCGCTACGACGGCGTTTACGCGGCCGTCGGAATCCATCCGCACGAGGCGAAGGAGTTCGACGAGGACGAGGACCTGAAGCTTTTCGAGAAGCTTTCGGCATCGAAGAAGGTCGTCGCGGTCGGGGAGATCGGTCTTGACTACCACTACGACCATTCGCCGAAAGAAGCGCAGCGATACGCCCTCGAGGCGCAGCTGCGTTTCGCGCGAGAGAAGGGGCTGCCCGTCCTCCTTCACAACCGCGAATCCGAGCAGGACCTTCTCCCGATCCTCGAGCGGCTTCTACCCGGAGACCCCGAGAATCTGCGCGGCGTCTTCCATTCCTTTTGCGCGGACCAAGAGACGGGGCAGCGGGCGCTTGCGCTCGGCTATCTCGTCAGCTTCTCGGGGATGATCACGTTCAAGACCGCGGACAACGTCCGCGACGCCGCGGCGGCCCTGCCGCTCGCGTCGATGCTCCTCGAGACGGACGCGCCGTACCTCGCGCCCGCGCCGTTCCGAGGCAAGCCGAACGAGTCGTCGTTCCTGCCGCGTACGGCGGCGAGGTTGGCCGAGGTGAAAGATATTTCCGTGGACGAAGTCGCCCGCGTCACGACGGACAACTTCCGCCGCCTCTTTCGCGTCTCCTAGGAGAGGCCTCGATGGCTCGACCGCCGCGCCTCTCCCGCGCCGAGTTCGAGAGGCTGGTCGAAAAGGCGATCGGAGAGCTGCCGGAGTTGTTCCGGTCACGCCTCGAGAACGTCGTCATCGCCATCGAGGACGAGCCGACCGACGAGGACTACGAGCTCACCGGTACGCCGGAGGACGAGGACCTTTTCGGCATCTTCCGGGGACCGATGCGTACGGAAATGTCCTGGGACATGCTCCCGACTCTTCCGCCGCAGGCCGTCGTCTTCCGCGGCCCCATCCTGCGCAACACCAGCAGCAACCGGGAAGCCGTCAAAGAAATAAAGGACACGCTCGTTCACGAGCTCGGGCATTACTTCGGGCTCGAGGATGACGAAATGCCGTCCTGAGCGCCCTTTGAAAGCCTCGCGTGGGGCGAAGGCAAGCAGCTAAACTACACGCCTTGAAAAATCCTCTCCGTCGAGAGAGGTCCGGAACTTGCACCCGACATTTCAGAACCGGGGTCTGTCCCGGTCCCGAGGAATAAATGAGCCCCACGCAGACCGAAGGTCCTCCGGCCCCGCCCGCGGCGAGGACTGCCGCGCGGCCCGAAAAACGCGCGCCGGAGAACGCCGCGAAGACGCCCCCGGAGGAACACAGGCCGGAAGAAAAGCGGGACGAACGGGACGAGAAGCCGCCTGACGAACCGTCCGGAAAGCCGCGCCGGTGGCCCTGGATAGTGGGGGCCGTGGTTCTCGCGGTCGTGGCGATCATCCTTTTGATCGGCGCTCATCGGAAGCGCACACAGCGCGACGCGGATGCAAAGGCGCGTCCCCGGGCGGTGTCAGTCGTGACCGCGGTCGCGCGCACGGGCGACATGCCGGTCTACCTGACGGGGCTCGGAACCGTCACGGCGCTGAACACGGTCACGGTGAGGAGCCGCGTGGACGGCCAGCTCCTGAACGTCGCCTTTCGGGAAGGGCAGAACGTCCAGAAGGGCGACCTACTGGCCGAGATCGACCCTCGTCCCTTCCAGGTGCAGCTCGAACAGGCCTTGGGGCAGCTCGCCAAGGACGAAGCCATCCTGCAGAACGCGAAGCTGGACCTCGAGCGCTATCGGGTTCTCGCGGCGCAGGACTCCATTCCGAAGCAGCAGCTCGACACGCAGGCCGCGACCGTCGCGCAAAGCGAGGGCGCGCTCAAGACCGATCAGGGACAGGTCGACGCCGCTCGGCTGAACCTCACGTATACGCGCATCACGGCCCCGATCAGCGGCCGCGCCGGGCTCCGGCTCGTGGACGCGGGCAACATGGTGCACGCTGCGGACCCGAACGGGCTCGTCGTCCTCACGGAGGTGCAGCCCATCGCCGTCATCTTCACGCTGCCCGAGGATCAGCTCAACGCAGTGCGCGACCGCCTCCGCCAGGGCCGGAAGCTGCCCGTCGAAGCGTTCGACCGCGACCTCAAGCACAAGCTCGCGACAGGCGAGCTCGCGACGGTGGACAACCAGATCGACACGACGACGGGCACGGTGAAGCTCAAGGCCATTTTCTCGAACGCCGACGACGGGCTCTTTCCGAACCAGTTCGTGAACCCGCGGCTCCTCATCGACACACTCAAGGGCGTCGTCCTCGTGCCAAACGCCGCGATCCAGCGCGGCACGCAGTCCACGTTCGCTTTCGTCGTGAAAGAGGATCAGACGGTCGATGCGCGCCCCGTCGAGGTGCGGCTCACGGAGGGCGATACGACCGCGGTCGCGAAAGGCATTGCCGCGGGCGAGACCGTGGTGACCGAAGGCGTCGACAAGCTGCAGGCCGGCGTGAAAGTGGAGGCGGGCAAGCCCGGCGCACCCGCCCCCGCCGGCACCCCCGCGCCGCAGAGCAAGGGCGCCACCTCCGCAGCGCACCGATGAACCCGTCCCGTCCATTCATTCTGCGGCCGGTCGCGACGTCGCTCCTGATGGCCGGCCTGCTTCTGGTCGGCATCGTGGGTTTCCAGTTTCTGCCGGTCTCGGCGCTGCCCCAGGTCGACTACCCGACGATCCAGGTCCTGACGTTCTACCCGGGCGCGAGCCCCGACGTGATGGCGTCCTCCGTCACCGCTCCGCTCGAAAGGCAGTTCGGCCAGGTGCCGGGCCTCAACCAGATGACGTCGACGAGCTCGCAGGGAGCTTCCGTCATCACGCTCCAGTTCACGCTCGAGCTCAACATCGACGTCGCCGAGCAGCAGGTACAGGCCGCGATCAACGCCGCGGGGACGTTTCTCCCCGTCGACCTGCCGAACCCGCCGATCTACAGCAAGACGAACCCGGCCGACGCCCCGATTCTCACGCTCGCCCTCACGTCGAAGACGCTGCCGCTCTCGCAGGTGGAGGACATCGCCGACACGCGCCTCGCCCAGAAAATCTCGCAGCTTCCCGGAGTAGGCCTCGTGTCGATCAGCGGCGGCCAGAAGCCGGCGGTCCGTGTTCAAGTGAACCCCGCGGCTCTGTCCTCCTACGGCCTCACGATGGAGGACGTTCGGACGGCTCTCGCGCAGGCGAACGTCAACCAGGCGAAGGGGAGCTTCGACGGGTCCACGCAGTCGTACACGATCGGCGCGAACGACCAGCTCCTCAAGAGCGCCGACTACCGCCCGCTCGTCGTCGCCTACAAGAACGGCGCGCCCGTTCATCTCTCCGACGTGGCGACGGTCGTCGACAGTGCCGAAAACGTGAAGCAGGCAGCCTGGATGAACCAGACGCCGGCCGTGATCCTGAACATCCAGCGGCAGCCGGGCGCGAACATAATCGCGGTCGTCGACCGCATCAAGGCGCTCCTCCCGCAGCTCAAGAGCGGCCTGCCGGCCGCGATCGACCTCGCGATCCTGACGGACCGCACCACGACGATCCGCGCGTCGGTCAAGGACGTCGAGTTCGAGCTGATGCTCGTGGTCGCTCTCGTCGTCATGGTCATCTTCCTGTTCCTGAGGAGCGTCGCGGCCACGATCATCCCGAGCGTCGCGGTTCCGCTCTCCCTCGTGGGCACGTTCGCCGCGATGTACGCACTCGGTTACAGCCTGAACAACCTCACGCTCATGGCGCTGACGATCTCGACCGGCTTCGTGGTGGACGACGCGATCGTCATGATCGAGAACATCACGCGGTACATCGAGGCGGGGGAGAAGCCTCTCGCGGCCGCGCTGAAGGGGTCCGAGCAGATCGGGTTCACGATCCTGTCGCTGACCGTGTCCCTCATCGCCGTCCTCATTCCGCTCCTCTTCATGGGCGACATCGTGGGGCGGCTGTTCCGCGAGTTCGCGGTGACGCTGTCGGTGACGATCCTCATCTCCGCGGTCGTCTCGCTCACGCTCACGCCGATGATGTGCGCGCGCCTCCTGCACCACAGACCCTCGTCGGAGCAGAGCCGCCTCTACCGGGCTTCCGAGCGCGCCTTCAATCGGATCATCGACTTCTACGACCGCACGCTGCACTGGGTCCTCAGGCACCAGACGGCGACGCTCGTCGTCGCGGTCGCCACGTTCGTCGCGACGATCCTCCTGTACATCGTGATCCCGAAGGGCTTCTTCCCGGTTCAGGACACCGGCGTCCTCCTCGGCATCTCGGAGGCGCCGCAGTCCGCCTCCTTCGAGACGATGTCGGAGAGGCAGCAGCAGCTCGCGGCCGTCATCCTGAAGGACCCCGCCGTCGAGAGCCTCTCGTCGTTCATCGGCGTCGACGGCACGAACCAGACGCCGAACAGCGGGCGAATCCAGATCAACCTCAAGCCGCTCGACGAGCGCAAGATTCGCGCGGACGACCTGATCCGCCGGCTCCAACCGGAGCTGCAGAAGGTCGCCGGAATGACGCTCTTCCTTCAGCCCGTGCAGGACCTCACGGTGGAGGATCGGGTCAGCCGGACGCAGTACCAGTACAGCCTCGAGGACGCCGACACCGCCGAGCTGAACACGTGGGTCCCGCGATTCGTCGAGAAGCTGAAAGGCCTGCCCGAGCTGCGCGACGTCGCGAGCGACATGCAGAACGCGGGGCTTCAGGCGCGCGTCGTCATCGACCGGAACGCGGCGTCGCGGTTCGGCATCACACCGCAGCAGATCGACAACGCGCTCTACGACACGTTCGGGCAGCGCCAGGTCTCGACGATGTTCACTCAGCTCAACCAGTACCGCGTCGTTCTCGAAGGGAAGCCCGAGCTGCAGGTCCGTCCGGAAGACCTCCAGAACGTCTACCTGCGCTCTTCGACCGGCGGCTCGGTGCCTCTGCGCTCGCTCGCGACCGTCGAGACGGCGAACACGCCTCTCGCCGTGAACCATCAGGGGCAGTTCCCCGTCGCGACCGTGTCTTTCAACCTCGCTCCGGACGCCTCGCTCGGGGGGGCTGTCCGAGCCATCGAAAAGGCGCGAAAGCAGCTCGGCCTTCCCGAGAGCATCGAGGCGGGATTCCAGGGAACCGCGCGGGCGTTCGGTGCGTCGCTCACGAACACGCCGCTCCTCATTCTCGCCGCGCTCGTGACGGTCTACATCCTTCTCGGCGTCCTGTACGAGAGCACGATCCACCCCATCACGATTCTTTCGACGCTTCCGTCCGCGGGCGTCGGGGCTCTCCTCTCGCTCATTCTCTGCCGACAAGACTTCTCGGTCGTCGCGCTCATCGGCATCATTCTTCTCATCGGCATCGTCGAGAAGAACGCGATCATGATGATCGACTTCGCCCTCGACGCCGAGCGGAAGGACAAGAAGGCCCCCCTCGACGCCATCACCCAGGCCGCGCTGCAGAGATTCCGGCCGATCATCATGACGACGATGGCCGCGCTGCTGGCCGGCGTGCCTCTCGCGCTCGGGGGCGGCACCGGCTCGGAGCTGAGGAAACCGCTCGGGATCGCGATCGTGGGCGGCCTCATTTTCAGCCAGCTCCTGACGCTCTACACGACGCCGGTCATCTACCTCGCCTTCGACCGCCTCGCGGCCCGGCTCATGAAGAAGCGGGGCCGGACGAACGAGAGAGAGCCGGGGCCCGTGCCCGAGCCGGCGCCGGCGGGGAGCCGATGAGCCTCTCGGCTCCGTTCATCCGCCGGCCGATCGGCACGAGCCTTCTCACCGTGGCGCTCGCGCTCGCGGGCGGCATCGCGTACTTCTTCCTCCCGGTGGCGCCGCTCCCTCAGGTGGAGTTCCCGACGATCTCGGTTTCGGCGAACCTGCCCGGCGCGAGTCCCGAGACGATGGCCTCGTCGGTCGCGACGCCGCTCGAGCGGCAGTTCGGGCGGATCGCGGGGATCACGGAGATGACGTCGCAGAGCTCCCTCGGCTCGACGTCGATCACGCTCCAGTTCGACCTGACGAGGAACATCGACGCCGCCGGGCGGGACATCCAAGCCGCGATCAACGCGGCGCGCGGCCAGCTCCCCTCGAACCTCCCGAACAATCCCCGTTACCGGAAGGTGAATCCCGCCGACGCCCCGATCATGCTGATCGGTCTGACCTCGGACACCGTCGAGAGGTCGCGGATGTACGACCTCGCGTCCTCCGTCCTCCAGCAGAAGCTCGCACAGGTTCCGGGCGTCGGGCAGGTGTTCGTGGGCGGGGGCGCGCTTCCGGCGGTGCGCGTGGAACTGAACCCGACCGCTCTTTCGCGCACGGGCCTCGGCCTTGAGGACGTGAGGACGTTTCTCGCGAGCGTGAACACGAACCGGCCGAAAGGCGAAGTCGGCCGCGGGGACCGCCTCTGGTCCATCGCGGCGACCGACCAGCTCTTCAAGGCCGCCCAGTACGAGCCGCTCGTCGTCTCGTACAAGAACGGGGCGGCCCTCCGGCTCTCCGACATCGCCACCGCGACGGATTCCGTCGAGGACGTGAGGACGACCGGCGTTGCGAACAACAAGCCGGCGATTCTCATCATCGTCTTCCGCCAGCCCGGCGCGAACATCATCGAAACCGTCGACAGCATCTATGCCCTCATGCCGCAGCTCCAGGCCGAGGTGCCGCCGACGGTCGCGGTCACCGTCATGCTCGACCGGACGACGACGATCCGGGCGTCCGTGAAGGACGTCGAGATCACGCTCCTGATCTCGATCTCCCTCGTCGTCCTCGTCGTCTTCGCGTTCCTCAGGAGCGTCCGCTCGACCCTCATCCCGAGCGTCGCCGTGCCCGTTTCGCTCATTGGAACGTTCGGCGCGATGTATCTCCTCGGCTACAGCATCGACAACCTGTCTCTCATGGCCATGACGATCGCGACCGGCTTTGTCGTGGACGACGCCATCGTCGTCATCGAGAACATCACGCGGCACATAGAAGGGGGCATGAAGCCGTTCGAAGCCGCGCTCGAGGGCGCGCGCGAGATCGGGTTCACGGTCTTCTCGATGAGCATGTCGCTCATCGCCGTGTTCATTCCGATCCTCCTCATGGGGGGCATCGTGGGCCGGCTCTTCCGCGAGTTCGCCGTGACGCTTTCGGTCGCAATCTTCGTCTCGATGCTCATCTCGCTCACGACGACCCCGATGATGTGCGCCTGGCTGCTCAAGGGAAAAGAGGAGCAGAAGCACGGCCGGCTGTACGCCGCGAGCGAGCGCGCGTTCCAGTGGATTCTCGACGGGTACGAGACGACGCTCCGCTGGGTGCTGCGCCACCAGCCGCTCACGCTCGCCGTGACGCTCGTGACGATGGCGGCGACGGTCTTCCTTTACGTCAAGGTGCCGAAGGGCTTTTTCCCGCAGCAGGACACCGGCCGCCTTTCGGGCTCCATCCTGGGCGACCAGAACACGTCCTTTTCGGCAATGTCGAGGCGCGTCGCCGCCTTCGTGGGCGTCGTCATGAAGGACCCGGCCGTCCAGTACGTGCAGGCTTTCGCGGGTGGACAGGGGGTGCTGAACCAGGGCCGGATGTTCGTCACGCTGAAGCCTCTCGGCGAGCGCAAGGCCACCGCGGACCAGATCATCGGCCGCCTGAGGGGACAGCTCGGCTCCGTGGCCGGCGGCAGCCTTTTTCTACAGGCCGTGCAGGACCTCCGCATCGGCGGCTTCGCGTCGAACGCCCAATACCAGTACACGCTTTCCGCCGACGACCAGAAGGATCTCGAAGAATGGGCGCCGAAGGTGCTTCAGAAGCTCCGGTCCGTCAAAGGCCTCGCGGACCTGAACACCGACCAGCAGATGAAGGGACTCGAGGCGACCGTCGTCATCGACCGCGCGACGGCCTCGCGTCTGGGCATCGCGCCGCAGCAGATCGACGACGCCCTGTACGACGCGTTCGGCCAGCGGCAGGTGTCGACGATGTACACGCCCCTGAACCAGTACCACGTCGTCATGGAGGTCGACCCGAGGTTCTGGCAGGATCCCGAGAGCCTCAAGTCGATCTGGGTGAAGGCGAAGGACGGGACGCAGGTGCCTCTTTCGGCCTTTACGCGGTTCGAGCGCTCCACGGCGCCACTCGCGATCAACCACCAGGGACAGTTCCCGGCCGTGACGCTCTCGTTCAACCTCGCGCCCGGAGTCGCGCTCGGCGACGCGGTGAACGAGATCGACCGCGCCGAGCGCGAGATCGGCGTCCCGTCCGGAATCCGCGCGAGCTACCAGGGCACGGCGAAGGCGTTCCAGGAGTCGCTCGCCAACGAGCCGCTTCTCATTCTCGCGGCGCTGGTGGCGGTCTACATCGTTCTCGGCGTCCTGTACGAAAGCCTGATACACCCGGTCACGATTCTCTCGACCCTGCCGTCGGCGGGCGTTGGCGCGCTTCTCGCGCTTCTCCTCACGGGGACCGACCTCAGCGTGATCGCGCTCATCGGCATCATCCTTCTCATCGGCATCGTCAAGAAGAACGCGATCCTGATGATCGACTTCGCGCTCGAGGCCGAGCGCAAGGAGAACAAGAAGCCCGAGGACGCGATCTTCCAGGCCTGCCTTCTGCGGTTCCGGCCGATCACGATGACGACGATGGCCGCGCTCCTCGGCGGCCTGCCGCTCGCTCTCGGCAGCGGCCCGGGGTCCGAGCTGCGCCGTCCGCTCGGCATCGCGATCGTGGGTGGCCTGATCTTCAGCCAGATGCTGACGCTCTACACGACGCCCGTCATCTATCTCTACTTCGACCGCATGCGCCTGCGCTGGGAGAGAATCCGGCGTGCGCGCGCAGCTCCAGACCTGTCACATGAGCCCACGGCCTGATCCGCTCCGCCGCGCCCTCGCGCTCACCCTCGCGCTTCTCGCGCCCGGGTGCGCGGTGGGTCCGAACTACGTGAAGCCCTCGACCGCGGCACCGGCCGCCTTCAAGGAGGCGAGCGTCGAGCCTTCGGAGTGGAAGCTCGCGCAGCCGGGGGACGCTTTTCCGCGCGGGTCGTGGTGGAAAATCTACGGAGACCCGGGCCTCGACGCGCTCGAGGAGCAGGTCTCGTCGGCCAACACCACCATTGCGCAGGCCGAGGCCCGATTTCGCGCCGCGCGCGCCATCCTGAGGCAAACGCGCGCCGACATCTACCCGACGGTGACGGCCGCCGCCGGAGTCACGCGCGCGCGCACCCTGACCTCCCAGGCCGGAGCGCCGGGGCCGGTGCCCGTCACGGCCACGACGTATGCCGCGACCGGCGATGCGTCGTGGGAGCTCGACGTCTGGGGCCGCGTGAGGCGCAACGTCGAGTCGAGCGTCGCCAACGTTGCTGCCGCGAAGGACGATCTCGAGAACGTGCGGCTTTCCATGCAGGCCGAGCTCGCCGTCGACTGGTACCAGCTCCACGGCTTCGACGCGCAGATCGCCCTTCTGACGACGAACGCCGATGCCGAGGCGGAAGCCCTCAAGCTCACCGTCAACCGCCACAACCAGGGTGTCGTGTCGGGCGTGGACGTCGCGCAGGCCGAGACCCTGCTCGAGACCACGCGCGCCCAGGCGATCGACGTGGGCATCTCGCGGGCCCAGACCGAGCACGCGATCGCTTTCCTCGTCGGCAAGGCGCCGGCCGACCTCACGATCCCGCCCGCGAAGATCGCCGTGGCGCCGCCCGTCATCCCCGGCCTCCTGCCCTCCGAGCTCCTCGAGCGCCGGCCCGACGTGGCCGCCGCCGAGCGCCGCGCGGCCGCCGCGAGCGCGCTCATCGGCGTCGCCATCGCCGCGTATTTCCCCACCGTCTCCCTCAATGCCTCAGCCGGTTTCGTCAGCACCACCTTGTCGAAGCTCTTCACGGCACCGGCCTTCATCTGGTCCCTCGGCCCCTCGGCCCTCGCGACGCTCTTCGACGCTGGCCGCCGCCGCGGCGTCACCGCGCAGCGGCGCGCCGAGTACGACGCGGCCGTCGGCGCGTACCGCGAAACCGCCCTCACGGCGTTCCAGGAAGTCGAGGACCAGCTCGTCGCGCTGCGCCTCCTCGCTCTCGAGGAGAAGCAGCAGGCCGCGGCCGTCGCCGCCGCCGAGAACGCCGTCAAGCTCGCCGAAAACCGCTACCAGGGCGGCATCACGACCTACCTCGAAGTCGTGACGGCGCAGACGGTCGCACTTTCGAACGAACGTACCGCCGTCGATCTGCTCACGCGCCACATGACGGCAAGCGTGAACCTCGTCCGAGCGCTCGGGGGCGGGTTCGAAAAGGGAAAAGCGCCCTGAGACGGCGCTCGACCTTTACGCACGGCGCGGCGCGGCCTGCCTGCCTCCTCACTCTGTCGACGTGGCCAGCGTTCGCGCCTCGAAGCTCGAGGGGTCGCGCTTGAGGGCCTTCCGCGCGGCCTTGTGGGCGGCGCCCCGATGCCCGCGGGCAAGCTCGGCGCGCGCGATCGCGAGCCACGGGTCGGCGATCTTCGAGTCGAGGGCCGCGGCCTGCCGGTAGTTCCGGATCGCGCCTTTGACATTGCCCTCGCGCAGCGCGAGGTCCCCGCGCACGATGAGAACGTACGGTGAGGCGCGGTGCATGTCGAGCGCGGCCAGCGCGGCCCGTGCCTCGGCCGGCCTGTGCTGGTCGAGGTCGAGAGCCGCGAGGTTCTGGAGGAGGGGAGGGCAGCGGGGCTCGATCTCGAGCCCGTTCCGGAAGACCGCGAAGGCGCCGGCGACGTCCCCGTTGCGCCACCTCGCAAGGCCGAGGTTCGCGTAGAGCGATCCGAGCTGCGAGCCCAGCTTCACGGCGATCTCGAGGTCGTGCTGCGCCTCCGCACACTCGCCGCGGCCGAGGTGCTCGACCCCGTCGTTGCTCGCGCGGATCGCGGCCACGGAGAAGTCGTCGAGGAGCGTGAGGCGCGGGCCTTTCTCCTCGGCCATGCGGTAGAAGTCGTAGACCTTGACGTCCGGGGTCCCCGCGACCGGGTAGACGGCGACCATGTGGTTGTACGTCACGATGACGTCGCCCTCGCGCTCCGAAATGCCGCGTGTCGAAACGAGCGCCGCCTGAAGCTGGATCCCGAGAGAACGCGCGAACGCGATGAGGAGGTTCGTGAAGGAGACGCAGTTTCCCCGCCGATTCTCGAAGGCCTCGGCGGCCGAGAACGTCGAGGTCCTCTCGTACTCGAAGGTGAAGTCGCGCCCGTCGAGGAGAGCCGCGCGGAGGCGCTCGAGCCTCTGCTCGTCGCTGCCCGCGCTGCCGAGGTCCCGCGCCGCGACCCGCATCGCGGGCGTCATCTCCATCGGGTTCGGCGCCCCGGCGGGATCGACCCCGCGCCGCGCCACGCCCGCGTTCCACCGCTCGGGGCTCATGGCGAAACCGACCGGTGGATCGACCGAGGCGCAGCCGGACAGGAGCGCCGCGAGCACGGCGACGGAAAGGGTCAGGCAGCGCCGAGCGATCCGGCCCATGAACAACACTTTAGCCCAGGCACATCGGGAACCCGAGTCTCGCCGTCGGCCTCATGAGTGAGCTACGGCGCGGCTGTCCGCCGGGTTTCGCCAGTCGGTCAGCCTCGAGAAGAGCCGGATGAGGGCCCGTACAATCTGGTCGACCTTGAGGAGTTTTTCCTCCAGCACGGCGACCAGGGCATCCGCGTCCCGGCCGAACTTCTGAGCGTCGGGGATCAGGGCCGCTTTGAACTCCATGAGCACGACATCCTCGTCGTAATCGACGAGGGCATCGGTGAGCTCCGAGCCGTCAGGGTCCCTCGGGCTTCTCTTGTAACGGCGGCCGATGATCGGCTCGAGGACGGAATGCACGTACTCCTCGAAGAGCTCGCCCCATGCGCGGAAGAGGTCCACCTGGATCTCTTTCGGCAGAAACGATTTGACGGTCCAGAAAAGGCCGTTAGTGATTCGAAGCTTCAGGAAGGTAACGTCGGCGCAGACGAATCGGTCATCGGGAAAGCCGATGAGGGGTGTGGACCGAAAGGGCTCGTCTGAGCGATCAGTAATGGCGCGTTCTGGCGGCAGGGTCTTGGAGGGGAGATCGGCGAAAGGAGTCGAGATCAGGTCGATGGCTTTTCGGATGCCGTCTCGATCGCGGGCTTTAGAAAGGACGGGCCCGAGGTGAATCTCGGCGTTTTTCTCGGGATTCGTCTGAGCCACGAACCTCGCCGCGAGCGCAGCGATGATCGCAACGTACTGCCCGATCGAGAGGCCGACGCCCGCCTGAAAAGACCCTCGGGCGCTTCGAAGTGTCGTGTCTGTGTCCCAAAGTGCGCTGGAGGCCATCGCGAACGTGCGCTTCATGGCGTGCGGTGACACAGGAGGGTTTGAGGCGTCGAAGAGGGAAACCATCATTGCCGCGAGGTATCTCTTGGCGCCGTCAGGGTCCTCAGGCCAGTTTTCCCGTGAGTCGCGAGGATCCGACATGAGATCCGAGACATGAAGGAGAGCCAGCCCGATTTGGCGCAGCTCTTCTGGTGGGATGAAATCCTTCTCAGCGCCGCTGCAGAGGTGCTGTGCTAACCGAAGGGCGAGAAGAATCTGAGGCCTGCAGAACGCCACGCCGGCCTGCGCTCCCGTGCCCGCGTCGAAGGCATTGACAAGTGCGCGGGTCTTCGGGTCTAGAAGGACGCCTCGTAGAACCGTCCTTTCGTACTCGATCCATTTGTCGTGTTTATCGGGATCGAAGGTGACGCCGAGGCGACACAGCGCACTCGTCATGGCGCCGCGGGAAATCTTGGAAAACAGGCTCGCCACAGTTGCGAGATCCGAGGGCTTCCCGGAGAGAATCTCAGCTGTCGCGTATACGAAATTTATTGTCGAAACGGGCGGTACCCGGCCCACCTCAACTCGCCTTGGCGAGGTAGGCGCCTATGGTCTTATGGTCCGCTGCTGCCATCCGGAGCATGTGGGGCATTAGGGTTTGAAAATCCGGGACCGCCAACCACGATGCCTCCACTCGAACCTCGATGAGATGACCGATTGAGTTTAGCGCGAGCTAGGATTCTTCCTGCCCTTGCGTTGGAAGTGGAGCAGTACCGGGTGACCTGCTCCCCGAAAACGGTGCCACAGTGGGTGTGAGTTCACCGCAGATCTGACTTTGCCCCCGAATAACCAGCCGACTTCGGTCGAACTTGAGGAGCGCAGGGAAAAGGCTCAAAATAACTGCACGATGGCTGCCCCGGAAGATCGCGAGCCCTTCGACGAGACGGCGGTGACGCGCGGGCGCCGCAAGTGTTTCTTCTGCGAGGCCGACAAGTCCGACGAGTGGAGATTCGTCCCCAGGCTGAACGCCTTCATCTGCCAGGCCTGCAAGGAATGGATGGACAGGAAGCCCTCCGACGAGCGGGAAACAGGCTGAGCTGGCCCTTCCCGCCCTTTGTCGGATAATTCCCGCTCGGAGGTTCCTCTTTGCTCGAGCCTGAGGCGTTCCACGAGCTGCGCCGGAGTCCGCGCGTTGCGCTGCGGATTCCGATTTCGATGCGCTGGGAGGGCGAGAGGTTCAGCGGATCGACGCTGATCGTGAACAGTTACGGGGCGCTCGTGTACGCGCAGCGGAACGTCGAGGTCGGCGACATCTTCGAGCTGGAGAACGTGCGGACGCGCGTGCTGTGCCACTGCCGGGTGGTGTGGCAGGCCGGACTCGATCAGTCCGGCTTCTTCAAGCTGGGGGTCGAGATGCTGGAGTCGAATCCGGCGGTGTGGGGCTCGGACTATACGATGGCTCTGGCACAGGTGTCGCCGCGAGGCTCCGCAGGCTGAATCCGCCCGCGACCAGGAATCCGAGGCCGATCAGCGTGATCGGGACGAACGAGAGCGCGTGTGAGACGAGCGCGAACGCCGCCGCCGTGTTCTTCGCCACGCCGTAGAACCCCGTCAGTGAATACGCGATGGCGGCGTGATAGCCGCCCACGCCGCCCGGCGTGGGAATGGCGAGGCCGAGGACGGCCCACGTGAGGACGAAGAACGAGACGGGAAAGGGAAACACGAGGTCGAAGGCGCGCATCGTCGACCAGATCTGGAAGCCGATGAGCGTCCACAGGAACAGCGAGGCGGCCGCCACGACGAGGACGTCGCGCAGCGAGCCGAGCGAGCCGAGGCCGTCCAGGAACGACAGGAGGATCGACTCCAGCTTCGCTCCGATCTTCGGGGGCAGCGGCCTGAGGAACGGCTTCACGAGGCGGTCGCTGCGTTCGGGTTTTGCCGCGAGGAAGCCGAGGAACGCGAGGCCGAGGAGCGTGACGAGACCGAACAGCAAGGCCGAGCGGCGCAGCAGCGCGAAGCGCCCGGCCTCGTCGCCGCTCATCGCGGACGGCGCCCATCCCACCGCGTACACGACGAAGAGGACGATGACGGTGACGAGGTCGATGAGGCGTTCGAGCGCGATGGAGGCGAGGCATGGCGCGACGGGAAGCCCGGAATTTTTCGCAAGGGCGACGGGGCGCACGATCTCGCCGGCGCGCGCGGGGAGCAGCGTCGAGGCCGCGAAGCCGATGGCCGTCGCGGAGTTGAGGGCGAGAGCGGACGGGTGCCCGGCTTTCTTCAGGAGCAGAGCCCAGCGCCACGAGCGGAAGAGCGGCGTTCCGAGAAGGCCCGCCGTCGTCGCGACCGCGAGCCAGCCGACGTGCGCCGAGGCGATGGCGCGGCCCACGGCCGCGAAGTCCAGCGTCCTCAGGAACAGGACGAGGAGGATGGCCGCGAGGCCGAGCGAGATCGCGACGTGCACGCCCTTTTTCGATGCTGGCACGCGTCGATGGTAGCCCACGGTTGCTGTAGGCTCGCGAGGTGCTCACCGTGCCGGTCTACTTCGATCCCGCGGTCCTCCAGCACGATACTGGCCTCTATCACCCGGACACGGCGAATCGGCTGGAGGTCGTCGTCGAGGCGTTTCGCCAGGACGGACGGCGCATCGAGGCGCCGCCTGCCCCCGAACGCACTCTGAAGGCCGTCGAGCGAGTGCACGACTCGGCATACGTGCAGCGCTTCTCGGCGCTCTGCAGAAACGCGCCGGCCGATTACGTGGGACCCTTCGCGCTGTTCGATTGCGCCGACAACGTGATTTCGGCCGGCACGTTCGAGGCGTCGCTGCGCGCCGTGTCGCTCACGCTTGCCGCGACGGATGCGGTCGTCGCCGGGCGCGCGGGGTCTGTCTTCGTGGCGGCACGCCCGCCGGGGCACCATGCGCTCGCGTCGCGCGCGATGGGATTCTGCTTCCTGAATTCGATCGCGATCGCCGCGAAGGACCTGATCGAGCATCACGGCGTCGCGCGCGTCCTCGTGGCCGACTTTGACGTGCATCACGGCAACGGGGTGCAGGACGTTTTCTGGGACGACGGGCGCGTGGCGTACCTCTCTGTTCACCGGTACCCTTTCTATCCGGGCACGGGCGCGGCGGACGAGGAGGGCGCGGGCCGCGGGCGCGGGACGACGGTGAACGTGCCGCAGCCCGCGGATGCGGGCGACGCGGCCTATGCGGGCGGGTTCGCGGCGGCGCTCGAAAGGCTTGCCGAGCGCTTCCGGCCCGAGGTCGTTCTCGTGAGCGCGGGCTTCGATGCCCACGAGGCCGATCCGGTCGGCGGCATGCGCGTCTCGACGGAAGGCTTCTCGTGGATGTCGCGCGCCCTCGAGGACGTGGCCGACACGTTCGCGGGAGGGCGCATCGTGTCGCTGCTGGAGGGCGGCTATCACCCAGAGGCCACGGCGGCGGCGGCCGTCGAGCACGTGCGCATTCTCGCGCGCCGGAACGAGATGGTCTGACGCGACTTCCGGCCGTAACCTCCGGTTTGACAAGACCTTTCGCGGGGGATAAACTCTATCTGCGTCAATCTCTCTATTTGTCGGTCCCGGTCGAGCGTATCCCCGAAATCTCTCGATGCACGGAGGCTCGTGATGAAGCGGAAGGCCCTCATCCTCTTGGTGATTGCCGCGGGCGCGGCCCTGTTCGCGGCGCCGTCCGCCCAGGCGATTCGCGCGGAACAACAGGCGATTCGCGCGGAGCCACAGGTGATTCGCGCGGGGTCACAAGCTCTCGCCTGCCCATCGCAAACTCTGGGATCCATTGACGTTCCGGTCGACGGCGCCACCGTTTCGGGCTACGTGCAGGTGATCGGCTACGCGCTGGACGGCAACCTGGTGTCCAACGTCGATGTCTTCGTGGACGGCACCGACCCTGCAAACCTCGCCTTCACCGCGGGCGGCGCGAACATCAACCTGCCGCGCCCGGACGTGATCCAGTTCTTCCCGCAGTACGCCGGGACCATCGGCCAGAACCCCGGCTATCAGGCATCCTTCAAGGCGTCCCTCTTCTCGAACGGCTCGCACACGGTGTACGTGCGCATCACGGACGTGACCGGCTGCTCGTACTTCCTCACGCCGCGGGCCGTGAAGATCGACAACACACTCAACCAACCGCCGTTCGGCGGCGTGGACTTTCCGCTGCCCGACAGCGGCGTGAGCGCGAACGGCGTTCTCGAGGTGGCGGGCTGGGCGCTCGACGACCGCAGCGTCGATCACGTGGACGTCTTCGTGGACGGCCTCATCGAGCGGCAGGCCGTGACGGGCATCTACCGCGCGGATATCGCCGCGGATTATCCCGACAACCCGCAGGCGATCGTCGCGGGATTCATCCTGAACATCGACTCGACGCGCTACGCGAACGGCGTCCACAATGTCACCGTGAAAGCCGTGGACGACCAGGGCCAGCAGGGACTGCTCGGCACGCGCCGCGTCCAGATCTTCAACAACTCCCCGAACCTCGCGCCGTTCGGTGAGGTGGAGTTCCCGCTCCTGAACTCCACGTGGTTCGGCAACTGCGTCGAGATACCTCCCCCGTGCTGTCCGTCCGGCAGCCCCGGCGCGATCGTGGACGTGCGCTATCTCATGTTCGTGACCGGCTGGGCGATGGACACGTCGGTCGCGCAGGAGCGCGGCGGCGTCGCGGCCGTCACTCTCGAGATGGACGGCGTCGTCATCAAGGACTCGCGCGTGAACTGCCATCGCGAGTTCCTGCTCGCGAACGCCCTCGTCGACTGCTACGGTTACTACCGGCCCGACATCGAGGTCCTGTACCCCGGCTTCCAGCAGGCTCCGAACGTGGGGTTCCAGTTCTTCGTGGACGTGGGCTACCTCCTCACGCAGGCGGGTTTCACAGAAGGTGCGCACATCCTCCAGATCAAAGCGCTGGACAAGGAGGACTCTTCCACGCTCCTGAAGGAAGTCCCGATCGAGATGGAGTGCGCGACGGGTAATCTCGATCCGCCGCCCATCGGCTTCATCGACGACCCCACGAACTACAAGTTCATCGGGGGCGTGTTCCCCGTCATCGGCTGGGCGCTCGACCTCGACGGCGTGGTGAAGGTGCGCATCCTGATCGACGGCGTGGCGCAGATCGACGCGGTGCGGGGCGTGGACTACGCCGAGTATGGCTTCGCGAGCCCCGACGTCGCGGTGCAATACCCGGCCTACCCGCAGGCGAACTCCGCGCGTTTCCGCTTCCTCCTCGACACGACGCAGATCTCGAACAGCGAGCACGACCTCCTCATCGAGGTGACGGACACCCGCGGCAACGTGCGGTCGGCGGGCACGCGGCGTTTCATCGTGGACAACAACACGCTGGTGCGCTGAGAGGGGTTTGCAGCCCGCACAGAAGAAGTTCCTGGTCCGCTTCGTCGCCGCCCTCGGCACGTTCTACCTCCTCGTGACGATCCAGCCCGTGAACGACCGCGTCGTGGTGCCGTTCACGGAGCTCCTGGTGCGCGTCTCGACCGTGCTCCTCGCCGCGCTCGGCGAGAGGACGCAGTCCTTCGGCACGATCATCCAATCACCCGCGTTCGCCGTGGACGTGAAGAACGGGTGCAACGGAATCGAGGCGGCGCTTCTCCTCGTGGCCGCGATGCTCGCTTTTCCCGCGCCTGCAAAGCAGCGCGTGCTCGGGATCGTCGCGGGGCTCGCGTTGATCCAGGGCGCGAATCTGTTTCGCATCGTCTCGCTGTTCTGGCTCGGCGTGCACCATCGCGACGTCTTCGAGCTATTTCACGCGGCGGTCTGGCAGACGGCTCTCATCCTGCTCGCCGTGGGGATCTTCCTCGCCTGGAGCCGACGCGCGGGCGGCGGAGGCCGGGCTGAAGCCAGCGGCTAGGGCCCTCGTCGGCTTCGCGGCTGGTCTCGCGCTCTGGTGGGCCGCGACGCCGGCCTACAACCGCCTCCTCGCGGGCGTCGCGGAAGCCTTGATCCGCGTTGTCGAGCGGCCGCGCGCGACGCGCCTCTACGCCGAGGAAAGGCGCGTCGTGATCGATCGGGCCGACTTCCCGTCCACGTCCGACCGGCCGTCGCTGCCGGCCGACGACCTGACGTTCGACGTCATCCTCTTCCTTGCGCTCGCGGCCACGACGCCGGGCCTGTTCCGCGACCGCGCGGTCCGTGGAACCCTGGCGAGCCTCGCGATCCTCTTCGCGCTGCACGTTCTCGCGCTCGTCGCCGGCGTCGAGAGCTTCTACGCGACGCGCCTCGGCGCGTGGAGCGCGGTGCACTACGGCGCCTTCACGCGGAACCTCTGGGCCACCGCCACGCACTTCTGGCGGCTCGTGGGCTGCTACGCGGCGGCGTTTTTGTTGTGGTGGCTCCTGGTGAGATCTACGGCTTCACCGGGCCCTTCAGGTCGGAGTTTTTCGCCAGCTGCATCTCCTGGTGGGCCATCGCGAGCTTCTCGGCGTCGGGGAAAAGCGTGAGGGCCTTCTTGAGCTGGACGTCGCCCTCCATGTCCACGCGGTAGCCGGCTTCCCGCCCGTACGCCGCCGTGAGCAGCTCCTCGCGGATGGCGCGGTCGAGGATCGAGGGATCGGCTTCGGCCTCGTACGACGCCTTCGTCTTGCCCTCGAACGGCAGGCCGGGCTTGGCGTCGACGAACCTGAAGAACTCCTCGCGCACGGCGGGCGTCACCTGGAAATCGCGCGGGACGGCGGGGTGCCTCGCGCGGTAGTCGACCGCGAACTCGAAGAAGAGGCCGCGCGCGTAGAGCATGACCGCGAAACGCGAGAGCGTGGGCGCCTTCACGAAGACGTCGGGCGTGATGCCGCCGCCGCCATAGACGATGCGGCCGGACTCCGTCCGGAAGGATTCCTTCTTCTGGGTGGACGCCGCGTCGCGCGCGGGCCCGGTCTCTTCGCCGTCGCCTTCCTCGTCCTCTGGCGAGAGGTACTCGAGAACGTCCTTGTAGTCGCGTTGGATGCAGCGGCCCGAGGGCGTGTAGTACTTCGCCGACGTGAGCGCGAGGCCGGCGCCGTCCGAGAGGTTGTAGACGGACTGCACGAGGCCCTTTCCCCAGCTCGTCTGGCCCTCGATGACGGCGCGATCGTGGTCCTGCAGCGCGCCGGCCACGATCTCGGACGCCGACGCGGAGCCCTTGTTGATGAGGACGACGACTGGAATGCGCGAGTGGGTGTTCTTGCCGGGAGCCGAGAAGCTCTGCTCCTGGGCGCCGTTCCGGCCGCGCGTCACGACGACTTTCTCGTTTTTCGCGAGGAAGAAGTCCGACACGGCGATGGCCTGGTCGAGGAGACCGCCGGGGTTTCCGCGCAGGTCGAAAACGAGCTTCTTCATGCCCAGTTTCTCGAGCTTCTCCCAGTTCTCCTGGAGCTCGGGCGCGGACGTGTGCGTGAAATCCTTCAGGCGGATGTATCCGACGCCGGGCTCGAGCATCAAGGCGAACGAAACGGAGTTCGTGGGGATCTCCGCGCGCGTGATGGTCATCTGGAGGGGCTCGTCGAGCCCGGGCCGGAGGATCGTGATGTTCACCTTCGTGCCCTTCGGGCCCTTGAGCTTCTTCACGACGGCGTCGACCGGGAGGTCGTCGATGCTCTGCCCCTCGACGCGGTCGATGACGTCGCCCGCGCGGATGCCGAGGCGTTCGGCTGGCGAGCCCTCGACGGGCGTGATCACCGTGACCTTGCCGTTGCGCTTGCTGATGATGATGCCGAGCCCGTAGAACGAGCCGCGCTGCTTCTCGACCATCGAGGAGTACTCCTCGGGTTCGAGGAAGTTCGTGTGCGGGTCGAGGGTGCCGAGCATTCCGTGAATCGACGCGTAGACGAACTTGTTCGCCGGAACGTCGTCGGCGTACCAGGCCCGGGCCGTCGCGAGGATGTCGGAATACTCCTTGAAGCCTGGATTCGTCGCGTCGGAGGCGGCTCCGAGGCGTCCGCCCGCGATTCCGCCGGCCACGGTGACCGTGAGAAGGAAGACGGCGGCGACGAGAAGACGGCGGGCGGAACGGCGGGTCGGATCGGTCACGGTGAAAGCCCTCCAGGACGCAGCGAGCGTAGCACGCGTGGGAAGAGGTTCTTGACTTCATCGAGGCGTCGTCGGAGCATCGTTCGCGCGCAGGAGGCGCCTCGATGGGCAATCTCGGCATGCCGGAACTCATGATGATCATGTTTCTGGCGCTTCTTCTCTTCGGCCCGAAGAAGCTGCCCGAGATCGGGAAGCAGGTCGGAAAGGCGCTCGGGGAGTTCAAGCGGGCTTCGAACGACCTCAAGCGCTCGATCCAGGACGAGATGGACAAGGCGCAGGCCGGCCTCGACTCGATCTCGAACGACCCGCCGAAGCCCGAGCCGAAGCCCGAGCTGCCCGCCATCGCGCCCGCCGCAGGCGCCGTGGCCCAGCAGAAGGCCGCCGAGCTCGTGCCTCCCTCGACGCCGACGACGCCGTCGTGACCGAAGAAGCTCCGAGAAGGGAAGACGGGGAGGAAGAGCTCCCGCGGATGTCGTTCCTCGAGCATCTCGAGGACCTCCGCAAGCGGCTCTTCATCTCGGCCCTCGCGATCGCGGTCGGCTTCCTCCTGTGCTGGTGGAAATCGAAGGAGATCTTCCAGTGGCTCGAGGCGCCCGTTCTCTCGGCCCTGCCACCCGGGACGAAGCTCGCGTACACGCAGCTCACCGAGCCCTTCATGCTCTACATCAACATCGCCCTCCTGGCGGGCGTGTTCGTGGCGAGCCCCGTGATCCTCTACCAGCTCTGGCTCTTCATCGCGCCGGGCCTCTACCGCCACGAGCGGAAGTGGGTGTGGCCGTTCGTCTTTCTGTCCGTGCTCTTTTTCGTGGGCGGCGGGTACTTCGGCTACGCGGTGGGCTTCCCGATGGTTGCGAAGTTCCTCGTGGCCACGGGCGAGGACTTCATGCCCGTCCTGAAGATCGAGGACTACCTCGACATCACGTCGAAGCTGCTCCTCGGCATGGGGCTCGTTTTCGAGACGCCGATCCTCATCTTCTTCCTCGCGCGCATGGGCGTCGTGACCGAGAAGTGGCTCCTCGCGAAGTTCCGTTACGCCGTCCTCATCATCTTCATCATCGCCGCGCTCATCACGCCCACGCCCGACATTCCCACGCAGTGCGCTTTCGCGCTGCCGATGTGTGCGCTCTATCTGCTGGGTGTGCTGATGGCGTGGGTGTTCAAGAAGAAGAAGCCGAAGAAGGCCTGACGGGCCCGGCCCGCAGCCGCTCGCGCAGGCGCTTCGCGTCCGTAGGCAAAGGCCTCGTCGCCCCGATGAAGTCGATGAGAACCGCGGCGAACCGCTCCGGGTCGTCGCGGTACGGGAAGTGGCCGGCGTCGGGGAAGATCTCCAGCCGGCTCCCCGCCATCCGCTCGTGCGCTTCGCGCGCATGGCGCACGGGAATGAGCGGGTCCTTCTCGCCCCAGACGATCAAGGTCGGCAGTCCTTCGGCGAGGTACAGGCGTTCGTTCGCGCTCACGCGCTGCCCGCGGTGGTCCATCACGCCACGAACCGTCTGGATGAACGCGCGCCGGGCCGCGGGCTCCTCGAGCGAAACGAAGCTGCGCCATGTTTCGTCGAGGTCGGCGCTCGCCCGAACCCCGAGGAGCCGCAGGGTGCGGACGAGCGCGCCCACGCCGCGACTTCCCGCGGTGCTGAGCCAGGGGAGGACGGCTTCGGCCCCCGGGAGCGTCGCGGCCCGGAGCAGCGGGTGCACCTCGCGGCCGAGGCCGCCGCTGGAGACGAGGACGAGGCGCTCGCAGCGCTCGATGAACTGATACGCAAACTGCATCGCGATGCCGCCGCCGAGCGAATGTCCGACGATCGTCGCCCGCCCCATTCCGAGCGCTTCGAGGAGATCGCGCACGACGTTCGCATACGCTCCGAGCGAATAATCCCCGTGCGGCTTCGCGGATTCGCCGTGTCCCAGGAGATCCGGGGCGAGGACGTCGTAGTGCTCGGCGAGGCGCGGGATGACCGCGTCCCACGTAGAGGAGGTGCCGGCGATCCCGTGGAGCAGCACCACGAGGGGGCCGCGTCCCGCCCTCTGATAGCTGTATCGCTCCCCGTGCAGGAAGATCGGGAAGGACCGCGGAGTCTTCAGAGGCCCATCAGCGCGAGCTCGTTGACGATCGCGGCGACGCGAGGATGCGCGGAGAGCTCTTCCCAAAGCCAGCCATGCCTCTGCTTCAGGTCGTCGAGGTGTCGGCGAAGCCTCACGGCGTCGTTCTCGAGGGCCGCGGCGCGGAGGCTCTCGACCGTGGCGCGCGCTTCGGGGGAGACCCGGTCGCCCAGCTTCGCGCCGAGGTCGTCGAAGGCCGCGCGCACCCGCTCCTGGTGCGCGCCGTCGGGTCCGGTCGTTGGGAGGGGCTTCGGGCGGTCGTCGTTCATTCGGGCCTCCCGTTCACGGAACGGGAGAGAATGTAACAGAGGGAGGCTGCCGTTGAAACGTTTGACAGGCATCGGCGTTGCACGGAGCTCCGCGTGACGACACCCTGGCCGAGGTCCGCGTCCCCCCCTTCCCGCGTGGATCGGGACGACGTGCTCCAGCGTTGGCGCGACGGGCGCGCCTTCACGCGCGTTCTCTTCGATCAGTTCCTTCCGGAAGATGCGTGGTTCGAGAACCCGATTCCGGTCCGCCATCCGTTCGTTTTCTATGAGGGCCATCTCGCAGCGTTCGGCGTGAACACGCTCGTCAAGGGCGCGCTCGGCCGGCCCGGCGTGGATGCGATGCTCGAGCGCCTCTTCGAGCGCGGGATCGACCCGGAGGACGAGGGCGAGGGAGCGACGTCCGCCTGGCCCACACGGGCGCGCGTGGCCGACTACGTGCGCCGCGCGGAAGCGGCCATCGAGGACGCGATCACGACGGTCTTGCTCGACGCGGCGCGAAACCCGCTCCCCGAGCGGAACGAAGCCGTTCACGCGATCGTCGAGCACGAACTCATGCACCAGGAGACTCTTCTCTACATGCTGCGCGAACTGCCCACCGCCGCGAAGCGCCGGCCTGCAAATCTCGAAGCGCTCCAGGTCGGGGGAACGCCGCCGGCGAAGCGCAGCGTCGCGATCCCCGCGGGCTGCGCGACGCTCGGCCTGGACCGCGAATCGGGAACCTTCGCCTGGGACAACGAATTTCCCCGGATCGAGAGCGACGTCCCCGGCTTCGAGATCGACGTCTTCCCCGTCGCGAACGCGGACTTCCTGGAGTTCGTGGACGCGGGCGGGTATCGCGAGGCGTCCTTCTGGGACGAGAGCGACTTCAACTGGATCCGTGGCGAAGGCATGGCGCATCCGCACGCTTGGGTGAAGCGCGGGGACGGCTGGTGGTGTCGCGCGCAGTTCGAGGACGTGCCGCTGCCTCTGGCGTGGCCCGTCTGGGTCTCGCGGGCGGAAGCCGCGGCGTACGCGCGCTTCCGCGGCCGCCGGCTTCCGACGGAGGCCGAGTGGCATCGCGCGGCTTTCGGGCGGCCCGACGGGCGCGAGAATACGGTGCCTTGGGGTGACGGAAGCGCGGACACGCGCCACGGCAACTTCGGCGTGGCCCGCTTCGACCCGGTGCCCGTGGATTCTTTCCCGTCGGGCGCGAGCGCGTTCGGCGTGCACGACCTCATGGGGAACGGATGGGAGTGGACGGCGTCGGCGTTCCAGCCGTTCCCGGGCTTCCGTCCCATGGCGTCGTATCCGCGGTACTCGGTGGACTTCTTCGACGACGACCACGCCGTGCTGAAGGGGGCGTCTCCCGTGACGGCCCTGCCTCTCGTGAGGCGCAGCTTCCGCAACTGGTTCCGGACGCAGTATCCGTTCGTCTTCGCGAAGTTCCGCACGGCCGGCGCGTGAGCTTCGCATCCGACGTGCGCCGCGGGCTCGGAACGAAGCCGTACCGGCTGCAGCCGCACTGGTTTTACGACGAGCTGGGCTCCCGCCTCTTCGACGCCATCTGCCTGCTCCCCTGGTACCGCATCACGCGCGCCGAGCGGCGCCTCCTGCACCGCGCCGCGCGCGCGATGACGCAGGCCACGCCGCGACCGGCGTTCGTCGCAGAGCTGGGGCCGGGTAACGGCGAGAAGCTGACTCTCTTCCTCGAGGACCTCGGAGGCGCTCCGCCCGTCCTGCTCGTCGACATCTCGCATGAGGCGCTCGCCGGGTCGGCGGCGCGCCTCGCGAAGGCAGGG
>Ga0207930_1000049_pt1 | contig 28780 bp, 20 predicted proteins | sample NGESurshal092012_7_FD_184477 | JGI IMG/M metagenome (GOLD analysis project Ga0207930, IMG submission 184477) | Arctic peat soil microbial communities from Barrow, Alaska - NGEE Surface sample 210-3 shallow-092012 (SPAdes) | ecosystem: Environmental > Terrestrial > Soil > Wetlands > Peat ... | reverse complement strand
CCTGTCCATGGCGAATTCGTAAATTACGCTGCGATCGGCATCTGGAACAGACCGCGGCAATGGTGCCGCCAAGCGTAGTGATCAAGGACGGCATGGGCGGGCGGCGGTTCGCCAGATCGTTCTCCCGGAGTGCTGCCACTGAGCGACTGGTGAACGCGATTTTCGTTGTAATAAATTCTGAACTCTTCCAGCTTGCGCTCCAGGTCGATTGCGTTCCAGATTAGTACGTGATCGAGAAACTCTCGTCGAACCGTGCCGATCAGCCGTTCCACGAACGGATGGGACACGGGTACGTAGGGGATCGACTTGATCTCTTCGACCTCGAGTATGCGCAAGTTGGCGAGCCAACGATGGAAACGAAATAGTGGGTCGTGGTCGGAACTCAGGTGCCGAGGAAGCGACTTTCCGGCGATGATCTGGTTGAACATCCGACAAACCGACACGCCACAGAGATCAGCGCGCTCAACGCCAAAGCCGATGATCCGGCGTGTGAACACGTCCATCACCACCATGACCCAGTGGCTGCGCAGGAGTATCGATTCGCAGCGGAACAGATCGACGCTCCACAGGCTGTCCTTCACATGCCCGATAAAGCTCAGCCAGGACGGGCCATCGGTTCCTGCCTCGGGTCGATAGTGTTTCGCGAGCACCCGGCGGACGATGTCTTTGTTGATATCGATGCCAAAGGCGTGCGCAAGCTGCTGTGCGATGCGGGGACAGCCAACACGGGGGTTGCGGCGTTTGATCTCTACGATCGCGTCGATGAGCTCCTTCGACGGTCCCTGCGGGCCGGGACGCCGATGACCTCCCGACGAGAAGAGCCACCGATATTTGCATTTCTTGAGCGCCTCGTGGAATCTGAACAAGGTTCTGGGCTTCAGGATGACGGCGAGCTTAGGAATTCGGCTTGGCGGCACGAACAGTGATCCAAGACCCAGGAGGAAGCGATCGAACGAATTCAGATTCGGTGCCCGTCGCCGTGCGCGACTACTGATGAGCAACTGGTGCTTTAGCAACAAGGATTCGGCCACGACGGCGCGTACTCCGCCCGGGCGCACGAGTTTGGCGATGGTGGCCAACAGGTGGACGGCAAGAATGAGCAGGTGAATCATCGATACCGACGGTAGCACGATGTCGGTATCTCACAAGACTGCCCGCGCCGATGCATTTATGCGAGGATTTACGAATTCGCCATAGACACGTCGGATTTTCCGTCGGCCGGCGCATTTCCGGCGTTGCCGGCTGTTTCCCGGAGCCGGATGATGTGCGACAATGGATCTATCGCGTCGCCGGAACCAATAAATCGGATCATCCGTGACAGACTATGGACTGGACCTCGCCGTAATCGGCAATTGTCGTACGGCTGCTCTCCTCGATCCGGCAGCGCGGATCGTGTGGTGGTGCTTTCCGTGCTTCGACGGCGATCCGGTGTTCTGCCGGCTGCTCGCTGGGGCCGAGGAAAATGGTTTCGCCGACGTCGTCCTCGAGGACCTCGCCGAAAGCAGCTCGGAGTACATCCGCAACACTGCGATCGTTACAACCACGATGCGCGACCGCCATGGCGGCGCGATCAAGGTCACCGATTTCGCGCCGCGCTTCTATCATCTCGGGCGGACGCACCGTCCACCGCAACTCATCCGGATGATCGAGCCGGTCGCCGGCCTGCCGCGCGTCAGCATCCGCATCCGCCCGATGCACGATCATGGCGGTCTGAGCATGCAGCGCGCCATGGGCAGCAACCATATCCGCTATACTGGCGGCGAGGTCGCGCTGCGCGTGACCACCGATGCGCCTCTCTCCTACATCGATCGCGAAGCGGCATTCGTGCTCACGCGCTCGCTGCACCTCGTTTTCGGTTCGGACACGCCATTCGAAGGCAGCCTCGACAGCACTTGCCGCGAATTCTGCGACCGCACCTCCACCTATTGGCGCGAATGGGTGCGGCGTCTCGCCATATCCTACGATTGGCAGGACGCCACCATTCGAGCCGCGATCACGCTCAAGCTCTCGAACTTCGAGGAGACCGGCGCGGTCATCGCCGCGCACACGACCTCCATCCCCGAGGCGCCAGGCTCGGGCCGCACCTGGGACTATCGGTACTGCTGGCTGCGCGACGCTTATTTCGTAGTGCATGCGCTCAACCGACTGGGCGCGACTCGGACGATGGAGAATTTCATCTCCTATATTCTCACCGTCGTGTCGCAGAACGAAAACTTGCAGCCGGTCTATAGCATCGTGCCCACTGATACGATGGAAGAGCGCTTTGAGCCAAAACTTGCCGGATATCGGGGCGACGGGCCAGTGCGCGTCGGTAACGCGGCGGCAGGACAGGAGCAACATGACACCTATGGCAGCGTCATTCTAGCGGCGGCACCGATGTTCTTCGACCGTCGGCTGCCGCGTATTGGCGACGCCGATCTCTTTCGCCGGCTCGAGCCACTCGGCGAAAAGGCTGCCATACTCGCCATGACACCCGATTCAGGCATTTGGGAATTTCGCGGGCGCAAGAGGATCCATACCCATTCGGCGGCGATGTGCTGGGCCGGTTGCCACCGGCTTGAGGCGATCGCCTCGCATCTCGGTCTCGTCGACCGCGCGCAATACTGGGGCGCGACCGCGACGAAGCTCGGCGATGAGTTGCTGACCCGTGCCTGGAACGAGAAGCGCAAGGTCTTCACCGCAGCAGTCGATTGCGATGATCTTGACGCCAGCGTGCTCTTGTTGCCGGAACTGGGCCTAATTGAACCAAATGACCCGAGATTCATTAGTACCGTGGAAGTTATCGAAAAAGAGCTTCGGCGCGAGCAGCACGTCATGCGCTACGTCGGCTCCGATGATTTCGGCCGGCCCGAAACCGCGTTCCTGATTTGCCGATTCTGGCTCATCGACGCGTTGTGGATGATCGGCCGGCGCGATGAGGCGCGTGACATGTTCATTGATGCGCTCAAGCTTCGCAACCGTTACGGGCTCTTGTCGGAGGCCGTTGATCCGAGGACCGGCGCGCTGTGGGGCAACTTCCCGCAGCCCTATTCTATGGCCGGACTGATCTTAACCGCGATCAAGCTGTCGCGGAGTTGGGAGGATCGCTATTGGCGCAGCTCGTCATAGTCTCGAATAGGGTCGCCATTCCCGAGAAAAATACAAAGCCGCGCGCCGGCGGACTGGAAGTCGCCGTGAACGGGGCGCTCAAGCACAAGTCCGGCATCTGGTTCGGCTGGAGCGGGAAGGTCACCACGCGCACCAAGATCGCAACGCAGAAGGTAGTGCACGACAAGATCACCTACATTACACTCGATCTTTCGAAAGAGGACCACCAGGAATACTACAACGGCTTCGCCAATCGCGTGCTGTGGCCGATCCTGCACTACCGCGTTGACCTTGCCGAGTTCTCGCGTCGCGATCTGAGCGGCTATCTGCGAGTCAATGATCACTTCGCGCGCGAACTGCACGATGTGCTCGGGCCAGAGGATCTCGTCTGGGTGCATGATTATCACCTGATGCCGCTCGCCAAGGCGCTCCGCGAGCGCGGCCACAAGAACCGTATCGGCTTCTTCCTTCACATCCCGTGCCCACCGCCGGAAATGCTGACCGCGCTGCCGCACCACGAGCGCCTCATTCCATCGCTCTGCGAATACGACCTTGTCGGCTTCCAGACCGGAGACGACGCCTTTAATTTCAGCCGCTACCTCACGCGCGAATGCGGCCTGCACAGCCACGATTTTAATTTCACCGTTGCCGAGCGGACGATACGCGTCGATGTCTTTCCGGTCGGCATCGAGACGGCGGCTTTCGCCCATCTCGCCCACCGTTCGGAGCGATTGCCGTTCGTCCGGCACGTGCTCGAGAGCCTGGCCGGCCGCGCGCTCATCATCGGCGTCGATCGCCTCGATTACTCGAAAGGGATCCGGCATCGGCTTTTGGCATTCGAGCGCTTCCTACAGACGCAGCCCGACTGGCGGGGCAAAGTGACCTATCTGCAGATCGCGCCGAAGAGCCGAACCGAAATCCCAGAATATGTCGACCTGGAGCGGGGGATCGGCGCGGCCGCGGGACGCATCAACGGCGCCTATGGTGAGGCGGACTGGACGCCGATCCGCTACGTCAACCGCGCGTATAGCCGTGCGACGCTCGCGGGGCTCTATCGCGGCGCACGCGCCGGGCTCGTGACCCCGTTGCGCGATGGCATGAATCTCGTCGCCAAGGAATATGTCGCTGCGCAGAACCCCGACGATCCGGGTGTGCTTGTTCTGTCGCGTTTCGCGGGCGCGGCGCGCGAATGCGAAGCAGCACTGCTGGTCAATCCTTACGATCCCGATAGCGTCGCTGCGGCAATCGGGCAAGCGCTTTCGATGCCGTTGACCGAGCGGCGCGAGCGGCACGAGGCAACGTTCCGGGTGCTCGTGCACAACGACATTCAATACTGGGCCGACCGCTTTCTCAGCGCGCTGCAACGTGAGCCCACAACCTTGAGTCGTCTCGAGCAAATGCCGCTAGTCGGAACGCAGTGAGCCATCGTCGCGTCCGCGACGCGGCCACATCGTCATATTTGCATGGCCCCCACGGTCTGTTCGAAGATGGCCCATACTCAAAATTCGAAACGCTGAGAAAGCCTAGAGATTTTTGCACCACCACTGTACCGTTGCGGACATGATCACGATACTTTCCGCCCTCGTTTCCTTGCTCTCCTTCCGTATTTGTAGCCGCGCCTCCCTGGAGCTGGAGCTCATCGCCCTTCGACATCAGGTGACAGTTCTGCGGCGTCAGCAGCCGGCCCGGCTTCGGCTCTTCTCCACAGACCGGCTGCTCTGGGTGTGGCTCTACCGCATTTGGCCGCAAGTCGTGACCGCCATAGTGCTGGTGAAGCTCACGACCGTGGTGCAATGGCATCGTAAAGGCTTTCGGCTCTACTGGCGGCGGCAATCAAGGTCAGGCCATCGGGGCCGGCCCAAGATGAGCCTGCAGACCCGTGATTTGATACGCCAGATGAGCATGGCAAACCCGCTCTGGGGTGCACCCAGAATCCACGGCGGACTGCTCAAGCTCGGAATTGAAGTTAGCCAAGCCACGGTCGGCAGATACATGCCGTGACGACCCAAAGTCCCCTCACCAACCTGGCGCTCATTTCTGCACAATCAGCTCAAAGCCATGATGGTGCGGCAATTCCGCAGGCGTCACATAGACGAATCATCCAGCCTGTGCGACAATAAGACCTTGCACCGTCGTCGGACTATTACACCGGCGGTTTTTTGTATAAGGCGCTGTTCGGGGCGGAGTTCATTATTTCGCCGAGAGTGCGCTCAAAATGGAACTCGCCTCCTGCAATTTTGACAAGGGCTTGAAGCACGCCGCCTGAAAGCCTGTCGTCTTCGGTAGCCGCAAATGGACGATATGCCGCAACTGAAACGCAAGCATCCGCTGTCCGCGCTGCCCGATTGTCACGCCGGCGAGATCCAGCTTCGTGACGCGATCCAATCGAAGCTCATCTATGCCTTGGGGAAGAGTTCCGAATCCGCGACCTCCAACGATTGGTATCAGGCGACGGCGCTGGCGGTGCGAGACCGGGTCGTCGATATCTGGAGAGAAACGCGCGCCGAAACTAAGCGTTTGAAGAAAAAACGGGTCTATTACCTGTCGATCGAATTTCTGATCGGCCGCTTGCTGCTCGATACATTGACCAATCTTCGGCTGGTGGAGCCGGTGCGGGGAGCGCTGGCGAGCATGGGCGTGGATCTCGACGGTCTGCGCCGCGTCGAACTCGATGCTGCGCTCGGCAACGGCGGACTAGGACGACTGGCTGCGTGCTTCATGGACAGTATGTCGGCCCTCGGCATTCCGGCCTATGGCTACGGCATACGGTACGAGAATGGACTGTTTGAGCAGAAGATTCATGACGGATGGCAGCATGAATTTCCGGAGGACTGGCTCTCGCGCGGCAATCCATGGGAATTCGCGCGCTCCGATTCCAGGTATTCCGTAGGATTCGGCGGCTCGGTCGAATATCTCGGCGGAGACGATGCAACGGCGCGCGCCGTTTGGTATCCCTCCGAACGGGTGCTGGCGGTGCCGCACGACACGCCGATTGCAGGTTGGCGCGGCCGCCACGTCAACACGCTGCGATTGTGGTCCGCACGCGCAGCCGATCCCATTCAACTCGTGGCGTTCAATGAGGGCGACTATGTCGGGGCGACGGCGGCTCGCGCGCGCGCTGAAGCGATATCACGTATTCTTTACCCCAACGATACCTCCCCCGAGGGACAGGAGCTTCGGCTCCGGCAGGAATATTTTTTCACGTCGGCCACGCTTCAGGATCTGACCCGCCGCCACCTTGATGAATTCGGCTCGCTCGAAACGCTCGCCGACTATGCCGCGGTTCAGCTCAACGACACTCATCCGGCGATTGCGGTCGCCGAACTGATGCGGATTCTGGTGGACGAGCACGACTTCTCGTGGTCGGACGCCTGGACGATTACAAAAGCAACGCTGAGCTACACCAACCACACGCTCCTGCCCGAAGCACTCGAAAGCTGGCCCGTCGAACTGTTCGGCCGTCTGCTGCCGCGCCACCTGCAGATCATCTACCACATCAACTGGTTTCATCTTCAGGAAACCGAAAATCGCGGATTAGCCGATCCCGAATTCTTGTCGGCCGTGTCGCTGGTGCACGAGAACGGCGAGAAGCGGGTGCGCATGGCCCATCTGGCATTTCTCGGGTCCCATTGTGTCAATGGCGTCTCGCAACTCCACACCGACCTATTGCGCAAGACGGTGTTTCACAACCTCGCCAAGACCGCACCGACGCGGATCGTCAACAAGACGAATGGCATCACCTTCCGGCGGTGGCTTTACGAAGCCAATGGCGCGCTCACGGACCTCCTCATCAATATCCTTGGCGAACGCGTCCTCGACGACCCAAGTTGTCTACAAGAGCTCGAGCACGCAGCCGACGATACGGATTTCGTCGCGCGCTATAAACAAGCCCGCGCGGCCAATAAGTCGAGGCTGGCCAATCTTTTGCGCGCAACGACCGGCGTCCAAATCCAGCCGCATGCGCTGTTCGATGTGCACATCAAGCGCATACACGAATACAAGCGGCAATTGTTGAATATCTTGGAGATCATCGCGGTCTATCAGGACATTCGCGCCCGGCCGAACGACATTTTCGTGCCGCGGGTCAAGATTTTTGCCGGCAAGGCGGCGGCGAACTACGAGCGCGCCAAATTGATCATCAAACTGGCGAACGACGTCGCCCGGGTGATCAATGGCGACCCCGTCGTCGGTGATCGCTTCAAAGTCGTATTCGCGCCGAATTACAGCGCGAGCCTCGCCGAGGAGATCATTCCGGCGGCCGACCTGTCCGAGCAGATTTCGACCGCCGGCATGGAAGCCTCCGGCACCGGGAACATGAAGCTCGCGCTTAACGGCGCCATCACGATCGGCACCTTGGATGGCGCGAATATCGAAATTCGCGAACACGTCGGCGAAGACAATGTGGTGATCTTCGGCATGACCGCCGCTGAGGTGGCGGAAAAACAGCACGCACAATTCAAGGGAGCCGACGCGGTCGATGCTTCGCCGCGACTGACAGCCGTGGTGCAGAGCCTCGCCTCCGGCGAATTGTCTCCGGACGACCCGAGCCGTTTTGCCCCGATCGTGCAGTCGCTGCTGGACTACGATCGTTTCATGGTTGCCGCCGATTTCGACGCTTATTGGGACGCGCAACGATCCATTGACAGATTGTGGCAATCCCCGGCCGACTGGTGGCGCGCCAGCATCCTCAACACCGCCCGCATGGGCTGGTTTTCATCCGACCGCGCCGTCCGCGAATATGCCCGCGAAATCTGGCGGGTCCCTGTCTCCTGAAGCATCAAGGCACGCAACTGCGCCCAGCTTGCGCGAAGGCACGCGCGACACGGCGCAGGTCGTCAAGCGTTTCCACCTCCTCGACCGCGACCGGGAGCTTGCGGCGCCAATTCGGGTGCTGGTCGATGGTGCCTGGGACATTGACCTGGTCGGCAACCCCCAGCACATCGTCGAGCGAAATCACCACGAGACGCGACGGGGTGGCGGCAAGAAACGATGCGACCGCTGCAATATCGTCCACCGAATATTCGGACGCGCGCTCGGACAGTATGGCGCGTAGCGCTTCCTGCGACCTTGCGCGCGCCTCATCGGTTTCGCCCGGGTCGACACCGATCGCCCGCTTCACGCGCAGGTCGTGCGCTTGCAGCCAGCCGCGAAAGGTCGGCAAGTCGTGCGTGTTGAATGATGCGAGCGCCTCGGCGGGATAGGCTTCAGGATGCCGAAAGCGTCCGTCATGCTCCCGCTCGAACAACATTACCCGATAGGTCCATAGGCCCCAACGCGCCAGCATTTCGCGGAAATTTTCCGGCACCGTGCCGAGATCTTCTCCGATCACGATGCAGCGGTAGCGGTTGCTCTCCTCCGTGACGACGCGCAGCAATTGCTCGAACGGAAAGCGGACATAGGCACCGTCGGCGGGCCTGCAACCGTGGGGGATCATAAAGATCCGCTTGAGCCCGAGAACATGATCCAATCGGATCGCTCCGGCATGCCGCATCGCAGCGCGCATCAATTGGCGCATCGGCTCGAAATCGTTCGCAGCCAGCGCGTGCGGATTGAACGGCGCTAGCCCCCAGTCCTGCCCCGCCGGATTGAATTCGTCTGGCGGCGCCCCGACCGACACGTCCGCAAGTACCGCGCCTTGCTGGCTCCAGGCGTCAGCCCCGTGCGGATCGATGCCGACCGCGAGATCGATATAGAGACCGATCGGCAGCCCGTGCCGGCGCGCGGCATCCTTGCACGCGTGCAGTTGCCGGTCCGCGATCCACTGCACGAACTCGTGGAATTCGTATTTGTCGCGATGCGCTTGTCGAAAGCCTTGCAGGCTCGCGCGATCAGGATTGCGCCAAGGCTCCGGCCATTCCGGCCAGGGCTTGGGGGCATAGTGCTCCCGCAAACATTCAAAGGACGCAAAACGCATCAGCGCATCGCCTTGCTCCTGCCGATAGGCCTCGAAATCCGCGCGGCGCTGTGGGGGTGCGGAGGTCCGGAAGCCGTCGTAAGCCAAACGGAGGCCGGCGACCTTGGCATGGGCGACGCGGACGTAAGCGATCATGTCCGACGCGCGCAGCGCGTTAACTTCCTCGTCGAGTCCAGCCGCCGCGACGCCAGGGAATTCCGAAATCGCCTCGACGTCGATATAGAGCGGATTGAGATACAGCCGGCTGTTGGGTGCGTAGGGGCTGGCCTCTTCGGCGCGTTCCGGAAACAGTGCGTGGAGCGGATTCAAGCCGATCCCGGAGGCGCCACAAGACGCCGCGAGACCGACGAGCTGCTCGAGATCGCTGAAATCGCCGTGTCCCCAGTTGCGTCGCGAGCGCACCGCGTAGAGCTGCGCGGCAAGCGCCCAAAGACGCCGCCCATCGCCTTGGAACGCTCGCACGGGATCGGCGGGCCATGCCGCCGTATCGACACGCGGCGGCCGTTCTCGCCCTCCGGACAATGCGGTGGTCAGCCGTGCAAGGGTCTCCGGGCTTGCGGAGTGCCACCCGCCGAATACATCGTGGTAGCCGGATTCGACCCCCCAAAGCTCAGCCGCTGCGGTTAAATCATCCATTTGGGCTTCTTTTCGAGGCCGCCGGCCAGGATTGCATAGTCTGTAAGGAACTTTCGGCTTTTTCTGTGGTTCTTCTAAGGGGCCAAACCCGTGACTGTAGAAAATATGAAGCAGCCCATAGCGGAGCGTGCCGCCATATGCATGAGGCGTTCTTCCCTCAGCGAAGCGTGGGAAGTCTCCACAGCCGATCCGACGGGCCCCCGTTTCCGCATTGAAAAAATCTACCCGTGCGTCGACTGTGGCCGCTACCCCGTTAAACGCATTGCCGGCGAATCGGTTGAGGTGTGGGCCGACATTTTTCGCGAAGGGCGCGACGTCATCGCGGCCACGTTGCTTTGGCGGACGGAAGGCGGCACCGATTGGCGTCGCGAATCCATGCGGCTGCACGGCAACGACCGCTGGCATGGCCATTTCACCCCTCCAGAGGCGGGTTGGTACCTGTTCGCAATCGAGGCTTGGACCGATCAGTTTGCGACTTGGCGCAAGGAGTTCCTCCTCAAACAGGAGGCCGGCCAAGATGTTTCACTGGTGGCGCGCGAAGGGCACGAACTGCTGGCCGAACTAATGCCGCGTGAGCGCGAGGCGCGACTCGTCGTCGAGGCGGCCGCCCAGAAATTCGCCTCAAGCAGGGATCCGGCGGTGCTTCTCGACGATGTGCTGGCGGCCGCGATGGAAAAAAGCGACACGCGGCCGGACCTCAGCCGAAGCCATGTGATTCCGCTGGTCGCCGACCGCGCGCGCGCGCGCGGGAGCGCCTGGTACGAAATGGTGCCGCGCAGCCAGGGCCGCGTCGCGGGCAAGCACGGCACCTTTGACGACTGCATCGCTCGGGTGCCCGAGATCGCCGCACTCGGATTCGACGTCATTTATCTCACGCCGATCCATCCAATTGGCCGCACCAACCGGAAGGGCAAGAACAATTCGCTGCACGCCGGACCCGACGATCCCGGCAGCTTCTACGCCATCGGCAACGAGCACGGCGGCCACGATGCCGTGCATCCGGAGCTCGGCACGCTGGCCGATTTTCGCCGGCTGGTCGAGGCCTGCCGCAAGCACGGCATGGAGATCGCGCTCGATTTCGCCGTTCAGTGCTCGCCGGATCATCCTTGGCTGAGACAACATCCGGACTGGTTCCAATACCGGCCGGACGGCTCGAACCGCTTTGCGGAGAATCCACCCAAGAAATACGAAGACATCGTCAATCCGGACTTCACTGGCGCGGACCCGATCGCGCTGTGGGAAGCGCTCTTCTCCGTGGTGCTGTTCTGGGTCGACGAGGGGGTGCGAATCTTTCGCGTCGACAATCCGCACACCAAGCCGTTTCCGTTCTGGGAATGGCTCATCCACAAAGTGCAGGCCCGCCACCCGAACGTGATCTTTTTAGCGGAAGCGTTCACCCGGCCGAAAGTCATGAAGGCGCTGGCGAAGCTCGGGTTTTCCCAATCCTACACCTATTTCACCTGGCGCACAGAAAAGCAGGAACTGCAGGCCTATCTCAGCGAGCTCACCGGGTACCCCGAGCGGGAATACTATCGTCCGAACTTCTTCGTAACGACGCCGGATATTCTCCCGAGACAGTTGCAGACCGGCGAGCCATGGATTTTCAAATCGCGCGCGGCGCTCGCAGCCACCCTGTCGTCGAATTACGGCATCTACAATGGATTCGAGCTTCTCGAGCACGAGCCGATTCCCCGCAAGGAAGAGTATCTCAATTCCGAAAAATACGAGATCAAGGCGCGGGATTGGGACAAGCCCGGCAACATCAAGGACTATCTCCGGCGGATTAACGCGATCCGCCGTGAAAACGCCGCACTTCTGCAAACCGCCAATCTCCGCTTCTTGCAGGTGAACGATGACAACGTCATCGGGTTTATCAAGGAATCCGTTCATGGCGACAACGCGGTTGCGGCCGCGATCGCACTGACCGGAACGCCGCACGAATTCTGGCTGCATTTCGGCGACCAGCATATCGGCCCCGATGACACTAGGCGTCCGGTGCGCGCCATTGAGAACCTGGTGACGGGCGAGCGTCACTTGCTCGAATGGAATGGCATCCGTCTGCGGATCGATCCGTCGATCGATCCTGCCATCCTGTTCCGTTGTTACGCGTAAGGCGCGCCGCCATGAACGTCAGGCCCAAAATTGATATTTTGCAGAATGCCGCAGACGACGCGCTGTGGTTCAAGGATGCGATCGTCTATCAACTACACGTCAAGGCATTTAACGACAGCAACGGCGACGGCATCGGCGATTTCGCGGGCCTCACCGAGCGGCTCGATTATCTGCGCGATCTCGGGGTCACCACGCTATGGCTGCTGCCGTTTTACCCGAGCCCGGGCCGCGACGACGGCTACGACATCTCCGACTACGGCGACATCAATGCCGACTTCGGCAGCATGAAGGACTTCCGCCGCTTCATGCAGGAGGCAAAGCGGCGCGATCTGCGGGTCGTCACCGAGCTCGTCGTCAACCACACCTCCGACCAGCACGACTGGTTCAAGCGCGCCAAACGAAGTCCAAAGGGCTCAAGCGCTCGCGATTGGTACGTCTGGAGCGACACCGACCAGAAGTACCTGGGGACACGCGTCATCTTCACCGACACGGAGAAGTCGAACTGGACGTGGGACCAGGAAGCCAGCGCCTACTATTGGCATCGTTTCTTTTCGCACCAGCCCGACCTGAACTTCGATAATCCGCGCGTTGTCAGGGCGGTGCTGCAGGTGATGAAGCGCTGGCTCGACACCGGGGTCGATGGATTCCGTCTGGACGCGGTCCCTTACCTTTGCGAGCGCGAGGGCACCAACAACGAGAATCTGCCGGAAACGCACGCCGTGCTCAGACGCTTGCGTGCCGAGCTCGATGCCTATGCGCCCAACAAGGTTCTGCTCGCCGAGGCCAATCAATGGCCGGAAGACGTGCAGCAGTATTTCGGGAATGGCGACGAATGCCACATGGCCTACCACTTTCCACTGATGCCGCGCATCTATATGGCGATCGCGCAGGAAGACCGCTTCCCAATCACCAACATCATGCGCCAGACGCCGGAAATCCCGCCCAATTGCCAATGGGCGATGTTTCTGCGTAATCACGACGAGCTGACGCTCGAAATGGTGACCGACGCGGAGCGCGATTATCTCTGGTCGACTTATGCGTCCGATCCGCGCGCGCGCATCAACCTCGGGATCCGACGACGCCTGGCGCCGCTCATGGACAATGACCGGCGCAAAATCGAGCTGATGAACTCGATACTGATGTCGATGCCCGGCACGCCGATCATTTATTACGGCGACGAAATCGGCATGGGCGACAATATCTATCTGGGCGACAGGAACAGTGTCCGCACCCCGATGCAGTGGACGCCCGACCGCAATGGCGGGTTTTCACGCTGCGACCCTGCTCAGCTCTACCTGCCATGCATCATGGACCCGGTTTACGGGTATTCCGCCGTCAATGTGGAAGCGCAAACCCGTTCGCTGTCCTCGCTGCTGAGTTGGATGAAGCGCCTCATCGGCGTTCGCAAGTCGAGCAAGGTCTTCGGCCGCGGCACCCTTACCTTCATCCGGCCGACGAATCGTGCCGTGCTGACCTATGTCCGCCAGATCGACAATGAGGCCATCCTCTGCGTCGCCAACCTTTCGCGATCCGCGCAAGCCGTCGAACTCGATCTCAGCCCCTGGAAAGGCCGCGTTCCGCAGGAAATGCTCGGGCGGACCCGTTTTCCACGCATCGGCGAATTGCCCTACCTGGTCACGCTGCCGCCTTACGGTTTCTTCTGGTTCCTGCTGTTGCCAGAGGCCGAAAACGTGCCGGAAAAGGTTCATCCGCGCGAGGTTACCACGCTCGTGCTTGGACCCGGCTGGGACAGTGCTCTTTCTGGATGGACGCGGCGGACGCTCGAGATCGATGTTCTGCCGAGCTTCATGCCTGATCGCCGCTGGTTTGCCGACAAAGCATTCCGGCCGATCTCGACAATGGTGTCTGCCGCCATTCCGATCGAACATGGCAACGACCGCTTCCTCGCCGCGATTGCCGACGTGAGCGGCATTCACGGGACCAGCCGCTACTTTCTGCCGTTGACGATCCGGTGGACCCGCTACACCGCGATCGACAAAGGTCCGGCAACCGTACTCGCTGCGGTGCGCCGCGGCCCGCGCGAGGGTGCCTTGCTCGATGCCACTGCCGAGCCCGAATTCATTCTGACATTGCTGGCGAAAATCCACGCTGGCGAAACAGTCGGGGACCAAGACCACGAATTGGAATTTCGCCCGACAACCGCGTTCGCCGGAACTCCGCTGCCGGAGATCAAGACGATCACCGCTATCGAGCGGGAACAGTCCAACAGCAGCGTGATCGTCGATAACAAATACGTCATCAAAATTCTGCGCCGGGTGACTGCCGGAATTCATCCGGAAATCGAAATCGGGCGTTTCCTGGTCGATGTCGCGCATTTCCAGAATGCTCCGTCCCTGCTCGGCACGGTCGAGCTGGTGGAGGGAGAAAACCGCACCGCGCTCGTCGTCATGCACGCCTTCGTCGAGAACCAGGGCGATGCCTGGACCGTGACCAGCGCGTCGCTTGACCGGCTTGTCGACGAACAGCGGCTGTTGCCGACCGAAGCGATCACCGAAACATCGGAAACTGCTTCAATGCTGCAGCGGATGCGGCAAATCGGACGACGGACCGCCGAGCTCCATCTGGCGTTGGCGAGCCATGGCGATATTGCTGCGTTTGCGCCCGAGCCCATTTCTGCCGACGACGTCGCACGCTGGACCGACTCGCTGATCGCGCGCGCGCAGACCGTGTTTTCGATGCTCGAGCGCAACCTAAAAGTCCTGCCGGAATCCACGGCCGAATTGGCGCAGCGTCTGCTCGACCGCCGCGATGCCATCGTGAAGCATATCGATGCAGGACGGAACGCGACGTTCGACAGCATCAAAATTCGTCATCACGGCGATTTCCATCTCGGCCAGATCCTGATCGCCAAGGACGATGCCTATATTCTCGATTTCGAGGGAGAGCCGCGCCGCAGTCTCGACGAACGCCGGCGCAAGGCGGCGCCGGCGCGCGACGTGGCCGGCTTCATCCGTTCCATAGATTACGCCACAAGCTCGGCAATCGATCGCGCCCCGAATCTCAATGCCGAGGAACGCGCCACGCTTGCGCAGCGAATTCGCGCCTGGGGTGACCGGCTGACGACCGCGTATTGGGAGAGCTACCGCGAGGCGTTGGGCGACGCTCGCCTATGGCCGGCCGACGAAGGCCAGACGCGCCAACTCCTCGACCTCTTTCTGCTGGAGAAGGCGCTTTACGAAATCGAATACGAACTGACCAACAGGCCGTCCTGGTCGCATATCCCGCTCGAGGCGACCTTGCGGATCCTGGAGCAGCGCGGGGTGAACAGCCAATGAGCTATCTTTCCCCCGCCGCGCGCGAGATCATTGCCGGCCGTCACGCCGACCCCTTCCGCTATCTCGGTCCCCACACCGAGAACGACGAAACCGTCGTGCGCGTCTTCCTGCCTGACGCCAGCCGCGTGGTTGCCATCGGCGACAATGGCGAACACGAGCTGGAGCGCGTCGACCCCGCCGGGCTGTTCGCCGGACCGCTGGATAATTCAAAACGCTATCGGCTGCGCGCCCGGTTCGGCGACAATGAGGTCGAGCTGGAAGACCCCTATCGTTTTCCGCCGGTACTCTCCGAATACGACCTCTACCTGCTCGGCGAGGGCAATAATCTGCGCCTTTACGAAAAGCTTGGCGCACATCCCCTGGTTCTGGACGGCGTTTCAGGAGTTGCCTTCGTCGTATGGGCCCCCAATGCGCAACGGGTCAGCGTCGTCGGCGACTTCAATGTCTGGGACAGCCGCCGCCACGTCATGCGGGTGCGCGGCAACGGCTATTGGGAAATCTTCGTGCCGGGCGCGCGCGCCGGAGACAAATACAAATATGAAATCTTGAGCCGATCCGGCAAATTGCTGCCGCTCAAGTCCGACCCGGTCGGATTTAGCGCGGAAATGCGGCCCGCCACGGCATCGATTGTCTTCGATGCCTCCGCGCTGCCGCGCTCCTCGCCGGCGGGCGACAATGTCAATGCACTCGATGCACCGATGTCCATTTACGAAGTCCATCTCGGTTCGTGGCGACGCAAAGGTGAGCACGGCCAATACTGGCTGACGTACCGCGAATTGGCCGAACAGCTTCCGGTCTATGCCGTCGACATGGGCTTCACCCATGTCGAATTGCTGCCGGTGTCGGAGCATCCTTTCGACGGATCATGGGGCTACCAACCGACCGGTTTGTTTGCGCCGACCAGCCGCTTCGGCACGCCGGCAGAATTCGCGATGCTGGTCAATGCCCTGCACAAAGCCGGTCTCGGCGTGTTGCTGGACTGGGTTCCCGGTCACTTCCCCGACGATCCGCACGGCCTTGCGCGATTCGACGGCACCGCTGTCTACGAGCACGAGAACCCGATGCAGGGCCGCCACCTCGACTGGGGCACGCTCATCTACAATTACGGGCGCGTTGAGGTCACAAACTTCCTTCTGGCCAATGCCTTGTTCTGGCTCGATCGATACCGGGTCGATGGCCTGCGGGTCGATGCCGTGGCGTCGATGCTGTATCTCGACTACAGTCGGCCGGCGGACGCCTGGATACCGAACAAGCACGGAGGCCGCGAAAATATCGATGCGATCGCCTTCCTGCGCCGCGTCAACACCGAGGTGTTCCGGCAGCATGCGCACGCGACAACCGCCGCCGAGGAATCGACAGCTTGGCCGATGGTATCACGTCCGGTGGACTGGGGCGGCCTCGGCTTCGGCTACAAGTGGAACATGGGCTGGATGCACGACACGCTGGACTACATTTCCAAGGACCCGATCTACCGGCGGCATCATCACGGCAAGATCCTGTTTGGACTGCAGTACGCATTCTCGGAAAATTTTATTCTGCCGCTGTCGCACGACGAAGTCGTGCACGGCAAACGCTCGATTCTCGGCCGCATGCCGGGCGATCAGTGGCAGCGCTTTGCCAATCTGCGCGCCTACTATGCATTCATGTTCGCCCACCCGGGTAAAAAGCTCATGTTCATGGGATCGGAATTCGGCCAGGATAGCGAGTGGAATCACGACATCAGCCTGCCGTGGCACTTGCTGGAGCGGCCCGAGCACGCTGGCATCCAGCGGTTGATACGCGATTTGAACCGCCTCTACCGCACGACGCCCGCGCTGCACGCCCTCGATTGCGATGCCGCCGGCTTCGAATGGCTGATCGCCGACGACGCCGACAACAGCGTCTATGCCTGGCTGCGCAAGGGACGCAATCCGACCGAGCGCTGCGTTGTCGTCGTGAATTTCACGCCGCAGGTCTTGCGCGACTATCGGGTGCGCGTGCCGTTCGCGGGGAAGTGGCGCGAAGCGTTGAATTCGGATGCAGCGTACTACGGCGGAAGCAATGCCGGGAACGCTGGAGCGGTTTCCACAGTTGTGACACGCGACAGCCCGGAGCTTCATCTTGTTGTCCCACCCCTTGCTGCCATCTTTCTCGTTCCTGAAATCGAATAGCGGGCATATTTCAGCAGGCTCTCCGCATCCCCTCGGGGCGACCTGGAACGGACGCGGGACCAACTTTGCCCTGTTTTCGGCCAACGCGACCAAGGTGGAATTGTGCCTGTTCGACCGCGAAGGCCGGCGTGAAACCCAGCGCATCACCGTGCCGGAGCGCACCGATGACGTCTGGCACGTCTATCTGTCGCATGTGACGCCCAACCAGCTTTACGGCTATCGCGTGCATGGCCCCTATGAGCCGGCGGCCGGCCACCGGTTCAATCCGAACAAGCTCCTGATCGATCCCTACAGCAAGCGGCTGGCTGGCCATTTCACCTGGACCGATGCGCATTTCGGCTACCGCACCGGCCACAAACAGGAGGATCTCTCCTTCGACCGGCGCGACAATGCGCGCAACATGTTCAAATCGGTAGTGGTGGACGTCGCCCACACCTGGGCACATGAGCGCCAGCCGGCGGCCGCATGGGAAGACACCATCATCTACGAGGCGCACGTCAAAGGCCTCACGCAGCGGCGCGAGGATGTCTCGGCGGAAGCGCGTGGCACATTCCGTGGCCTGTCCGAGTTTGGCATGATCGCGCATTTGCGCAAGCTCGGCGTCACCGCGGTCGAGCTGCTGCCAATTCAAGCCTTCCTCGACGACCGCTACCTTCTCGATCGCGGGCTGCGGAACTATTGGGGATACAACACGCTCAGCTACTTCACGCCTGAGTCGCGTTATGCGGGCGAAAATACAATCAATGATTTTCGCGCCACCGTGGCGGCCCTGCATGACGCCGGCATCGAGGTCATCCTCGACGTCGTCTACAACCATACCGCCGAGGGCAATCATCTGGGGCCCACGCTCTGCTATCGCGGCATCGACAACGCGTCCTATTATTGGCTGCAGGCCGACAATCCCCGCTACTACGACGACTTCACCGGCTGCGGAAATGCGCTCAAGTTCGCGCATCCGCGGGTCCTGCAGATGGTCATGGACTCGCTGCGGCTGTGGGTCGAAGCATTTCATGTCGATGGATTTCGCTTTGATCTCGCCAGCACGGTCGGGCGTGGCCCGGCCTTTGACCGCAACGCTCCTTTCTTTGCCGCCGTCCGGCAGGATCCGGTGTTGGCCGGTGTCAAATTGATCGCCGAGCCTTGGGACATCGGCGCCGGCGGCTATCAGGTCGGCGGCTTTCCGACAGGCTGGTCGGAATGGAACGACGTCTACCGTAAGACCGTGCGGCGCTTTTGGCGCGGCGAAGGCAACCTCGTCGGTGATCTCGCCCACTGCATGACAGGCTCGGCGGCGCAGTTTCAGCACGACGGCCGCGGTCCCCGCAGCAGCATCAATCACGTCACGGTGCATGACGGGTTCACATTGGCCGATCTCGTGAGCTTCGAGCATAAGCACAACGAAGCGAATGGCGAGGAGAACCGCGACGGATCGGACGACAACGCCAGCATCAATTTCGGCGTGGAAGGGCCGACCGAAGATCCGGCCATTCTCGCGACGCGCCGCCAGCTGCGGCGTACCCAGCTCGCCTGCCTGTTTCTCGCCCAGGGGGTGCCGCTGCTGCTGGCTGGAGACGAGGTCGGCAACAGCCAGGGCGGGAACAACAATGCCTATTGCCAGGATAATGAGACCGGCTGGGTCGACTGGTCAAAGCTCGCAAGCGAGGACAATCTCACCGAGTTTGTGGGCGAATTGAGCCGCCTGCGGCAACGCTTCCCCCAGCTCAAGCCGCATCGCTGGCTGGAAGGCAAGAAGGCGGACGGCTCCTACGACGTGAAATGGCTCACGCCGGGCGGCGTGGAGATGTCGGAGCAGGATTGGAATTTTCCGGACGGTCGCTTTCTGTCTTACGTGCTTGCAGCCGCAGAGGACGGCGGAGAGCCGCTGCTCGTCGTGCTCAACGGCGCCGATGAGGCGGTCGACATTACCTTTCCGGAATGGCCCGGCGTCGGCCGCTGGCAGTGCGTCCTCGACACGTCGAACGGACAACCGAACTCCCCGGCACTTGCGCCCGGGGCCAACTGGGGCGCGCAGGCAAAATCGGTCTTGGCATTTGCAGGCAAGCCGTGAGCGCTCAAACCCGCTTTGGTCCGCTGGTCTCCGATCGAGGCGTCACCTTTCGCCTCTGGGCGCCGGCTGCGAGCGAGGTCAGCGTCGTTCTCGACACGCCTATCGCGATGTCGAAACGCGACGGATGGTTCAAGGCGCATGTGAAGGACGCCGGCCCGGGCACGCGCTACCGCTTCAAGATCGACGGCGAGATCGAAATCCCCGATCCGGCATCGCATTTCCAGCCCGACGACGTGCACGGACCGAGTGAGGTGATCGACCATCGCTTTGCCTGGCAATGCCAAGACTGGAAGGGCCTGCCCTGGGCGCAGGCCGTGTTCCTCGAGGTGCATGTCGGCACCTTTACGTCCGGCGGAACGTTCCGCGCCATCGTCGAGCGGCTGGACCATATCGCCGAGACCGGTATCACCGCGCTGGAATTGATGCCACTGTCGGATTTTCCCGGGCGCTGGAACTGGGGCTACGACGGCGTTCTTCCGTTCGCGCTGGACAGCAGCTACGGGCGGCCGCAGGACCTCAAGGCGCTCATCGATGCCGCGCATTCCCGCGGGCTGATGGTGTTTCTCGACGTCGTCTATAACCACTTCGGTCCGGAAGGAAATTATCTCGGCCGCATTGCGCCCGCGTTCTTTTCTTCCGCGCAGACGCCGTGGGGCGGCGCCATCGATTATCGCGTGCCAGAGGTGCGCGCCTATGCGATCGAAAATGCGCTGCATTGGTTGCGGGACTATCGCTTTGACGGTCTGCGGCTCGATGCCGTGCATACCATCGTCACGCCCGGCGAGCCCAGCATTCTTACCGACTTGAGCACGGCCGTCGGCGCGCTGGCGGCCGAAAGCGGCCGTCATATCCATCTCGTTCTGGAGAACGACGACAACCGGTCGAGCCTGCTCGCGCCCGCGCAAGACCCGCCGGCCGGCCGTTACCGCGCCCAGTGGAACGACGACTATCACCATGCCTGGCATGTGTTCTTGACGGCTGAGAGCGCCGGCTACTATCGCGACTACGGCAATGCCGCGCACCATATCGCGCGAACGCTGTCGCAGGGCTTCGCGTATCAGGGCGAGCCATCGCCGCACCGCAAAGGGCAAACGCGCGGCGAACCGAGCCAACATCTGCCCCGCGCAAGTTTTGTGAACTTTCTGCAGAACCACGACCAGATCGGCAACCGGCCCAAGGGCGAGCGGCTGTCAGTGCTGGCATCGCCGACTGCGCTCGAAGCCGCGCTGGCCATTCTTCTGCTGCAGCCCTCCCCGCCCCTGTTGTTTATGGGCGAGGAATGGGGAGCGACCGAGCCGTTTCCATTCTTTTGCGACTTAAGCGGCGAGCGTGCCGAGGCCGTGCGCAAAGGCCGCAAGGCGGAATTCGCCGACGCTTATGCCAAGCACGGCTCCGATATTCCCGATCCGCTTGCGGCCGAGACCCGCGCCGCCGCCGTGCTCGATTGGGAGGCGCGTGGCAAGCCTGCGCATGCCGCGCGCCTCGCGCTCACGCGCACGCTCCTGGCCGCGCGAAGGCGATGGATCGTGCCTTTGCTGCCGGCGATGACGAGCGAAGGCAGCGTGAGCTTTGATAACGGAGTTTTGAGCGCGCGCTGGCATGCCGGCGAGAAGAGTTTACTCTTGTTGGCAAACCTCTCGGATGCTGCAAATCCGAGGCTACAGACCTTGGCCTGGGGCGATCCGATCTGGGGCACAAGCCCGCCGCGCAAGTTGCCGCCCTGGTCGGTTTACGCCGCGATCGGAGGCTCGTGATGGCTCCGGCTGTACCGCTCGCGACCTACCGTTTGCAGCTCACCAAGGATTTCGGCTTCGACGACGCCGCCGCGCTCGCGCCTTATCTCAAGCAGCTCGGCATCACGCACCTTTATGCCTCGCCATTCCTGAAGGCGCGGCCGGGCAGCACGCATGGCTACGACATCGTCGACCACGAACGGCTCAATCCCGAGCTCGGCGGCGAGGAAGGCTTCGCCCGCCTGAGCGACGCGCTCAAGCGCTGCGACCTTGGATTGATCCTCGATTTTGTTCCCAATCATATGGGCGTCGGCCATGCCGACAATGCCTGGTGGCTCGACGTGCTGGAATGGGGTCAGAAGTCGCCCTATGCGGTTTCGTTCGACATCGACTGGGATGCGCTTCCGCACCGCCGTCATCCCGGCGTGCTGTTGCCGATCCTGGGCCGCCCCTATGGCGACGTGCTGCAGAGCGGCGAGATCGTCCTCAAATATGACGAAGCATCCGGCAGCTTCGCAGCTTGGTATTTCGATCACAAGCTGCCGATCAATCCGCAGCGCTACGGCGAGATGCTGCGAACGCTGGTCGCGGCCGCCGGCGCCACGCAAGAGCCCGCCGGCCAAAAGCTCCTCGAGCTGGCCGAGCATTATCGCGATCCGCGCACCCCGTCCTATCGCGAGGCCCCCGAACTCAAAAGGCGTCTGTCGCAGATCGAGGGGGCTGCCGAAGTCGTCGAGCGCGGGCTTGTCGACTATCGCAGCGACACAGAGCCCAAAGCCGCGGCCTTGCATCGTCTGCTCGAACGCCAGCACTACCGACTGGCGTATTGGCGCGTCGCATTCTCGGCGGTGAACTACCGGCGATTTTTCGACATCAATGACCTCGCTGGCTTGCGCGTCGAGCACCCCGCCACCTTCCGTGCGATCCATTCGCTGGTCGCGCGCATGATCGCCGCGGGCCAGCTGCAAGGCCTGCGGCTCGACCACATCGACGGGCTGCGCGATCCGGCGCAATACACCAGCCGGCTGCGGCAGCTGATCCGCAAGGTGCGCGGACAGGAAGGGCGAAACGGTCCGCTCTATGTGCTGGTCGAGAAAATCCTCGCCGATGGCGAGGATATGCCGCGCTTGCCCGGCGTTGCCGGCACCACCGGATACGAATGGCTCAATGTCATTTCGCGCATGCTGGTCGATGGCAAGGGGCTCGATCCGCTCGAACGCACGTGGCGGGGGTTGACCGGGGAGAGCGCGGATTTTCCCGCGATGCTGGAAGCCGCCAAGCTGCGCGTCATCGACACCATGCTGGCAAGCGAGTTCACCGTGCTCAGCCGGGCATTGGCACGGATCGCCGCCGGGCATTTCAGCACGCGTGATTTCACCATCGGCCGCTTGCGCGCGGCCTTGCAGCTCTACGTCCTCGAATTTCCGGTCTATCGCACCTATGTGACCGCTGGCGGAGCGTCCGCGGAAGACCACAGGACCATCGAGGATGCGGTCGCGCGCGCCCGCGCGCGCTGGCAGGGACCCGACCCCGCGATCTTCGACTTTCTCCGTGACGCCATCACACTCGATCTGGCCGCGAACCCTGGTTACAGCGCGCCGCGCGTGCGCAATTTCGCGCTCAAGCTCCAGCAGTTCACCGGCCCGCTGATGGCCAAGGCACTGGAGGATACGACCTTCTATCGTTACCACCGTCTGCTCGCGTTCAACGAAGTGGGCGGCAATCCGGCCGCGCGCGAGCTTTCGCTTGCGGACTTCCATCGTCGCCAGCACCAGCGGGCGGAAACGGTGCCCTACGGCCTCACCGCCACCGCCACCCATGACACCAAGCGCGGCGAGGACGCGCGTGCGCGCATTCTGTCGCTCTCGGAACTCGCTGAGGAATGGGGCGCCGCGGTGCAAGCCTGGCAGCGGCAGAACGCGCCGCTCGTTCAACATTTGGACGGCCAGCGGCAACCCTCGAAGGCGCATGAATACATGCTCTATCAAGCGCTGATCGGAGCTTGGCCGGAGTTGATCGACAAAGATTTCGTCGAGCGGATGCGAGGCTACGCGCTCAAAGCCGCACGCGAGGCCAAACAGGAGACAAGCTGGACCAACCCAAATGTGGCCTACGAAGCGGCCCTCCATGACTTCGTTGGCAATCTGCTCGATGCGAGAATCTCGGCCGGATTTCTGGCTTCCTTCGGCGAATTCGCCGCGCGGACGGCGCTGCTGGGAGCTCTCAACGGCCTTTCGCAGCTTGCGCTGAAGGCGCTTCTGCCCGGCGTGCCGGATTTCTACCAGGGAACCGAGTTCTGGGATCTGGCCCTGGTCGATCCTGACAACCGGCGCGCGGTCGATTTCGCCACGCGCCAGCGTGAATTGGCATCCGGCCCGCCGGATTGGCCCAATCTCACTAGTCATTGGCGCGATGGGCGCATCAAGCTCGCCTTGATGCGGAGCCTGTTACCGCTGCGGCACGAATTTTCCGACCTTTTCAGCCGTGGAACTTATGAACCGCTGCCGGTCACCGGCCGGCACGCCGGCCATGTGATCGCATTCACGCGGACGTGGAAGCGGCAGCAACTTTTTGGGGCAATCGGCCGGCATTTTGCTCCGCTGACGCGTGACGGGCGGCGATGGCCTGCCGAATTCGACGCCTTCATTCAGCAAGCGCCGAAGGCGATCTATGAGGACGTGCTCGGCACAAATTCCGGGCTGCGCACGGGCGAGTTGAATCTCGCGATCCTCTTTCGGAATATTCCAGTCAGCGTCCTGCGCCGGCTCTGATCCGGCATCTGCGTCGCACGCGTCTGCCAGAGTTCCAAACGACGATCGCGGAAACTATTGCGACGAAAAATCGTTATTTCTGTGTCGCGACTGCTCGCAACAATTTTTCGAGTTGGCGCGGGGGAGTTGGACTTGGACATCGTCGTATCCAATCGGGTGGCGCGGACAACGCCCGGTGGTTCTATGGTCGGGGGCCTTGCGGCCGGACTGCTTACCGCCGTCAGGAAGTTCGGCGTCGTCTGGTTCGGCTCCAGCGGAAAGGTGAGGAAGCTCGCCCCCGGCATTACCCCGCTCGTCCAGCTCGAATCCTACGGCCGCGGGACGATCGCCACGGTCGATTTGCCCGAACAGCACGTACCGATTGGTCGGAACGTTAATCGAGCCCGTCGTTGTGGCGATAGGCCGGCGTCTGTCGCCCCGGATCGACTCCTAGCAGCTTGTTAGCGACGAACAGCGCATAGAAGCGGTAGGCGACGAAGTAGTTGCACACCGCCGCGATGACGAGCCACGCGGCGTTGACCGGCTCACCGCGGCTGAGTGCGACAATCGCGAATGAAACGACTCCGAGCGCAATCACTGCGGCCCAGAGCAACTTCGACTGAAACCCATTTCCCTTGATGGCGAGGGTGCTCATCGTCTCCTCCAATTCCCCGCTCCCTAACGTGCAGGGTTGATCCAATTCGCGGCTGATGAACCAGTTCGATCAAGACAAGTCCGCAATGATAGTATTCTCGCCGGAATGAGCACCTGAGTAACCTGACCAAGCAACGTTAAGGGTGAGGCAGTAAGCCACCCAACACAGACGAGACCGCCCGCACCGTTGCGGATTTCGCCGTCAAGGCACGCAGCTCATTCCAATTCGGCCTCACGTCGGCGCCGAGATGATCGCAGCGCTGGCTGCGCATCTTCGGCCCGAATGATGGCACAGACACATCATGCTGAATTGACTAACGTCGATGACGCTGTGATGGTCACAGCGTGTTCACTTGGGGGGCTTCGACTTTGCCCGCGGCTCTCGCTTCGCGCCCTCGGGACGAGCGGGTTCGGGACGAGCGGGTTCGGGACCAGTCGACACAGCCTGATCCGTCCCATTGGTGGTCGTGGCCCCTTCCCCGCTTGTGCTCGCGGCCCCTTCGGGATCCGCCCCGGGGACCGGCGTCGGCTCCGAGTCTTCCGGACCCGTGGCCTCCACGATTCTTTGCGCCATCTCCCAATGTCGTTCCGCCTGATCGGCGGGACGTCCCTCGTCTTCCCAAATTTGATGGGCAACTTCACGAATACGTCGCTCTTTGTCGGTCATGCGTTGTTTTCCCTCTTGCCCCCTTGCTCGATCTTAAAACCTGATAGTCGGCGGTTTGGTTCCGAGCGCCGGGCGAGAACCAAGTAGGGGTTCGTGAGTTAAATCTGGACACTAAAGCCAGATGGCGGCCGGCCTCGCCATCCGCGCCCGCTTTGGGTCCCTCACCCGTTTAGCCGAAATGAATGAAGCGCGCCATAGTACTCGACTCGCTATTGAAAGGCCAAAGAACGCGAGGGTTTGACGGGTAATTTTGAAGAAAGAAGTTGTTCGAGGAAGACGATTATTTGAACAGGGTTTGCGGCGACGAAGATTTTGCGGAGCGTGTGAAGACCGAGAGCGAACAGCGACTAGGCTCGGCGGCCATGTCTTTTGACCGGAATGGGATGCAGCGCGCCATGGCGACGCCGGTTTTGACGGTGAGCGCCACGGGGCTTGCGCAAGATCATCAAGACCAGGAGTGCATTCCCCGTCAGACGAGGCGGCAATGAAATTACTCTACCTCGCGCTCAGAAATATTGGCGTTCACTGGAAGCCCGCAATTGAATGGCGCGCGGCCTACGCTCAGTTCGCTATCTTCTTCTCCGATCGCTTACCGACTACAATCCGCTGATGCTCAACCGCCATGGATCGCTCATACACAATTAAGCGGACACTCTCGGATATCACCGGCAGGATCAGCAAAATTGGCGACGAGGGTGTGCGAACGGCGCTCTACGAGGCCGGCCACATCATCCTGACACGACCGGTCAAGGGCTGCTCGGCCCTCAAGAGCTGGGCCATGCGGCTCGCCAAGCGCGCCGGCATGAAGAAGGCGAAAGTGGCGCTCGCCCGCAAGCTTGCCGTGATCATGCATCGCATGCTGGTCGACGGAAAACCGTTCAATTCTGCCGCCGCGGCAGCCTGACAAAGGAGAGTTCAGAGTTCAACAGGTTTCGGGCGGGTCACAATACCAACCTTCGCGAAGCGAAGTCCCCTCGCCGGGACGATGGATCGGGTCAGACCGCAAAATTCCCCGTGGCCTCACGACCACGCGTAAACAGATTGCCCGACCCGTTCCTCCTCAGACCCCATCAGGTGGCGGCCTTGCGCCGACCCCGGACAGAAGCGAGAACCGGCGACCGGATGACGCAAAAAGGAATTGACTAATCGAGGCCCGTTGCAAAAGGGAATTTTACCGGGCCAAAACCGAAATCATCGCCGGATGAGGTTTTCGGTACACACAGGCTTCGGCAAGAGCACTGAAAAGCCATTGCGACAGCGGCCCGGCTTCCAATCCAATTCGCTTGAAGTGGTAGCCGAGGCTCGTCAGCACCGACAGCAGCGCCTCGGGTTCGCTCGCCGCCTTTACTTCCCGCACGGTCCTGCCCGTATCATCCACAATGCAGACGCTCGTCTCCTTGACCGACACGTCTAGTCCAGCAAAATGGTCCATGCTGCGCTTCTCCTTCTGATGCTTGAGGCCGTTACCACGGACCTCGTTTTCACCATCAGCCTGAAGCGCAGCACCCAAAATCTTCAGCTATCCACAAGCTGGCCGGCCGATTACCCCATCTATGTGCCAGACTCAGACATTAACCCTATGCCGAACACGAGTCGCATCAAGACGTTAGTCTGGCCGGGGCACCGAACGGCGAGGGCGCATGGCGGCCGACACCAGCATCGTCGACACCGACATCCCGGCGCGGCTCGACCGCCTGCCCTGGGGCCGCTTCCACACGCTGGTGGTGGCGGCGCTCGGCATCACCTGGATCCTGGACGGGCTGGAGGTGACGCTCGCCGGCAGCCTGGCGGGCGCGCTGAAGGACAGTCCCGCCCTGCGCTTCTCCAACACCGACATCGGGCTCGCCAGCAGCGCCTATCTGGCCGGCGCGGTGCTCGGCGCGCTCTTCTTCGGCTGGCTCACCGACCGGCTCGGCCGCAAGACGCTGTTCTTCATCACGCTGACGGTCTATCTCACCGCCACCGCGGCCACCGCCGCCTCCTGGGATATCTTCAGCTTCGCGCTGTTTCGCTTCATCACCGGCGCCGGCATCGGCGGCGAATATGCCGCGATCAATTCCACCATCCAGGAGCTGATCCCGGCGCGTGTGCGCGGCTGGACCGATCTCGTCATCAACGGCAGCTTCTGGATCGGCGCGGCCATGGGCGCGCTCGGCTCGCTGGTGGTGCTCGATCCGGCGCTGATCGATCCGGAATACGGCTGGCGGCTCGCCTTCCTGATCGGTGCGGCCTTGGCCCTCATCATATTCTTCATGCGGCTGTGGATTCCGGAAAGCCCGCGCTGGCTGATGACGCACGGCCGCGCCGAAGAAGCCCAGCGCGTGATGGCCGGGATCGAAGCGCGCTTCGATAGCGTGCCGCCGACGGACAACCTGCCGCGCGTGCGCCTGCGCGCGCGCCGCTCGACCCCGCTCAGGGAGGTTGCACAGACGCTGTTCCAGCGCCACCGCCAGCGCACCTTCGTGGGCTTGAGCCTGATGGCCGCGCAGGCTTTCTTCTACAACGCCATCTTCTTCACCTATGCGCTCATCCTCACCGACTTCTATGGCGTGCCGTCCGATCACGTCGGCTGGTATCTGTTGCCGTTCGCGGTCGGAAATTTCCTCGGTCCGGTGATGATCGGCCGGTTGTTCGATACGCGCGGACGGCGCCCGATGATCGCCTTCACCTATATCGTCTCCGGCGTGCTGCTCGCCGCCACCGGCTGGCTGTTCGTGCGCGACCTGATCACGGCGGAGACGCAGACGCTGTGCTGGATGGCGATCTTCTTCTTCGCTTCGGCTGCGGCGAGTTCGGCCTATCTCACCGTGAGCGAAACCTTCCCGCTCGAAATCCGCGCGCTGGCGATCGCGTTCTTCTACGCGGTCGGCACCGGCCTCGGCGGCATCGTCGGCCCCTGGCTGTTCGGCGTGCTGATCGACACCGGCGCGCGCGCCAGCGTGTTCGGCGGCTATCTCCTGGGCGCCGTGCTGATGATCTTGGGCGGGCTGGTGGCCTGGCGCTGGGGCGTCGCCGCCGAGCGCAAGCCGCTGGAGATGGTGGCACGGCCCCTGACGTTTATCGATTGAGGCGGCATGGGCGCGGGCGAACCATGCGTGGCAATGGGGGGTGACCTTATCAACGCCTCGTCTGACGAATGCAGCGGACGCAGTGTCCGCCCAATCGTCGGCTAATGGGTTGATATTTGTAAGGTATTTAACTCATCGCCCCCAGGGGAATCGCATTTGAAAAAACCAGTTGCACGGGAGGGGTTGGAAGGATTCTACGAGGTGGCGCCGAAGTCGGAGGAGAGGCGCCATGGAGGATTTGGACGAGGTATTGGAGGAGCTTGAGGATCCGCGGACGGGGAATGCGAAACGGCACGGACTGGCGATCCGGGTGATGGCGCCGAGTGCAAAGTGGTAGGCGCGAATGCCATTGTCGTAGCCTTCTGCTCTTTGCGTAATGATCGCGCTAACATTCTCTCCGTAAATGCGGCGGGTTTCTGGATCAACTGGCTTGCCGGCTGCAAGCGCGGCGCGCGGCCGATACCGCGCCCCCTTCTGCGCGAGCTACCGGCTGTCCCTTTAAAAACACAACACTTTTAAGCCCGAAATGGCGCGGAACGCACGCCCTCCCCGCGCGTTCTCTTCAAGAGGGACGATTTCGGTCGTCCGCGAGGAACCCCACCCATCTATCCACCGCCAGAGGAGGTTCTCTATGATGAAAAAGCT
>Ga0207930_1000048_pt1 | contig 29108 bp, 24 predicted proteins | sample NGESurshal092012_7_FD_184477 | JGI IMG/M metagenome (GOLD analysis project Ga0207930, IMG submission 184477) | Arctic peat soil microbial communities from Barrow, Alaska - NGEE Surface sample 210-3 shallow-092012 (SPAdes) | ecosystem: Environmental > Terrestrial > Soil > Wetlands > Peat ... | reverse complement strand
CTCAACTACTACTGCACAATAAAAATGCACGACCACGACAAAAGGGGACATTTCTAATGTCCGTTGACAATCCGTGACTAACTCGCTTGCCGTTTCTCACTGCTCCTCATAAACTCTCTCCGGAAGGATGAGGGAGAGCTGTCGTCCAAGTTCAAAAGAGTCGGCAGCCGGATACTTCCCGAGTCCCCAATAGGTGGTTCGACCTCTGATGGGTCACATTTGTTCTCGCTTTTTCACTCCTCCGCCTGCTGACGCCGTCGTCCAGCCGCTAGAAATCTCGCCTAAGTCCTTATTCTCTGCTACTTTGCCTATAACCGCTTTGTTTCCAAGACTTTGCACCGGAAACACCTCCTATCCTCAACAAAACAAGGATTGGGGAGGGGGAGGGTACCCCTGTGCAGACTAGAGAACACGGTTACACTGTGTCGTGATGTTCTCGACACGCTCAGGACCCTCATGCTGACCGAGCGCCTGTATTACAACGATTCCTCGCTGCTCGAGTTCGACGCCACCGTGACCGCCGTTGAAGAGCAGGGTGATCAAGCTCTCGTTTCCCTGGATCGCTCAGCTTTCTATCCCACCAGCGGCGGCCAGAACTTCGACACTGGCGAGATCTTTGGGACTGCCAGCGGCTCTCGCGTACGGGTCATCGACGTTCAGGAGCAGACCGGCGACATCTTGCACCTTATTGACTGCCCTCCCGGTTGGCTGCGTCCCGGGGTACCAGTTCGTGGCGAAGTTGACGCCGATCGCCGCCGTGACCACATGCAGCAGCATTCCGGACAGCATGTCCTCTCCGCTGCCTTTGAGAAGCTCTACAACTTCGCGACCGTCTCCTTCCACATGGGCGACGACCTCTGCACCATCGACCTTGCCGCCGATGCGATCCACGCGAAGCAACTGGAGGCTGCCGAAAGACTGGCGAACGAGATCATCGCCGAAGATCGACCGGTTGAGATTCGCTTTGCCACTCCCGAGGATGCGCGAGGCATGGGCGTGCGCAAGATCCCACCCGCAGTGCGGGAAAAGCTGCGCCTCATCGACATTCGCGACTTTGACCTGAATGCGTGCGGGGGCACCCACGTCCACAGCACCGGCCAAATCGGTGCCATTCTTCTGCGCAAAACAGAAAAGGTCAAACAGGGTGTGCGCGTCGAGTTCGTCTGCGGGCTCCGAGCCGTCAGCACAGCTCGCCACGACTTCCGGACTCTTACGGATGCTGCCGCGGCCTTCTCCACCCACTTGTGGGAGGTGCCCGAGCAGGCGCGCAAGTCGCTCGACGAGATCAGGTCCGCGCAGAAGGCGCAGCATCGCCTGCTGGAAGAAGTCGCTGAGTTGCAGGCCGCGAATCTGCTTCGCACCGCCGATGAAAAGCCCATTGCCAGCGGCCAGAAACTGGTCATTCAATTTTTCGCCGACCGCGATCTTGCGTTTATCAAGATGCTCGCGCAAAAGCTCATCCGCCTCGACAAAGCAACCGTTCTTCTCGCCTGCGGTGGCGCACAGCCTTCCCTGGTTTTCGCGCAGACTCCCGGTCTTCCCAACGACATGGGAGCGCTGATGAAAGATACCCTGCAGAAGTTGGGAACGCGCGGTGGGGGCAATCGCGACATGGCACAAGGTGGCGCTCCCGATGCCGACCGCGCCGAACATGCCCTCAGCGAAGCCGCCAGCACGATAGGATAGAAGCGTGTGAGAGAGTTTTTCGCCAAAGAGTTCACGGAACACATGAAGACGAAGATGAAAAAGACCAGATGGAACTCCGTGTTCTCCGTGCCTCCGTGGTGAATTCGTCTCTCCCGCGATAGGTAAATTTTGGATTCCAAACTCATCCTCGTGACCGTACTGATCCGCCTCGGCGTGGCCGCGGCGATCAGCAGCGTGTTGGTGCGCGCCCGTCGCTTTCGCGTGCTCCTGTTCCGCGAAGAACGCAACCTGGGCGAGAAGATCGAAATTGTCCTGATCATCGGTATCCCCATCGCCCTCGGAGTCCTGGTGCGCGGCTGGGTCCGCAACTTCTACGCGGCGGACATCTCGTTCGAAGGCGCCATCCTAATGGGAGTAATCGGCGGGCGATTCGTCGGCACCGCCGGTGGCATCCTCGTCTCTCTTCCCGCGCTTTTGCTCGGCGAATGGCTCGCGCTCCCCATGAATATCCTGGCCGGTTTCCTCGCCGGCGTGCTCCGCCACGTTGCCCCCGAGCGCGAAGCTGTCTGGTCGTTTTCTCCGCTGTTCGACCTAAGCATCTACCACTGGATTCGCCGCAGCGTTCGCAAATCACTCATCGATTGGCAGACTTCCTTTTTTCTGTTGATCCTCGCGCTCGAGTTTGTTCGCATCCAGTTGCATCGCGCCTTTCCGCGCCGCATCTTCGCACTCGATAGCAACAGTTGGCCGGTCGAACTCGCGGTATATGCAGGAACCGTAATGGCCGTGGCCATCGCCCTCAAGGTCCTCAACAACGTCCGCATCGAAATGAAGCTCGAGCAACAGGAGCGCTTGCTGCTGCAGACGCGCATGGAGGCCCTGCAAAGCCAGATCAATCCCCACTTCCTGTTCAACACCCTGAATTCCGTGTCCTCGCTTGTCCGCCGCGATCCTGACTCGGCGCGCGAAATGATCGTCAAGCTCAGCAACATCCTGCGACGTCTTTTGCGCAAAGGCGATTCGTTTGTCCCGTTGCGCGAGGAAGTCGAATTCGTGGACGACTATCTCGACATCGAAGTCGTCCGCTTCGGTCGTGAAAAGCTCAAAGTGGTCAAGGAACTCGACCCCACTTCCCTCGACCATCTGGTGCCCAGCATGATTCTGCAACCCTTGGTCGAGAACGCCATTAAGCATGGTCTTGCCGACAAACTCGAGGGTGGCCACATTTACATTCGCAGCCGCTCGTCCGATAGCCGCATCGTGATCGAAGTCGAGGATGACGGAGTCGGTATGCCAACCTCAGGAACCAGTAGCTCCTCAGGAACGGGTATTGGCATGGTCAACATCTCTGAGCGTCTGCAGGTTGTGTACGGAGACGCCGCCGAGATCACGATCGAAAGCCAGCCCGACCACGGAACGCTGGTGCGCCTGGTGCTCCCAATCTTGCTGGCTGAGGAGTTGGGCGGCTCAGTCGCCGGAGCGCTCTACGAAGCCCGCTCCAACACTTCGCGATAGTAATTCTCGTACATCGGAATGATCTTTGTGGCGCAGAATCGTGCCTGCGCGATCGCACGCGCCGCGACGCCCATGTCTGTCAGCTTCTCCTGGTCCGACAGAAGTTCGACGGCGTATTTCGCCATCGTCTCCACATCTCCCACTGCCGCGAGGAACCCGGTTTTGCGATGCTGAATTACTTCCGGCACTCCGCCTGCATCGGTGGCGATGGGCACCACCTGACACGCCATTCCTTCCAGCGCCGCCAGTCCGAACGACTCCAGTTGGCTGGGCATCAGCATCACGTCCGCCAGCGGGAGTATCTCGTGCACCCGGTCTGATTTTCCCAGGAAATCGATTTTGCCGTGGATTCCCTTCTCGAGCGCCAGCCACTCAGCGCGTGATCGCTCCGGACCATCCCCAATCATGAGCAATCGCGCCGGCATCTGTTGCTGTACGCGATCAAAAATCTCCATGACATCCGGAATGCGCTTCACCGGACGGAAATTCGACAGGTGCACCAGGATCTTCTCCTCTCGTTTGGCATACTCCGGACGGTGCTGCATGATCTCCGGCGTACGGTGGTACACGTCGCAATTCACGAAGTTCGGTATCACCTTGATCGGCGTCGCCACCTCGAACACCTCGATCGTTCGCTGGGCCAGGTACTGCGATATCGAGGTGACCCCGTCGCTCTGGTCGATGGAGAACCGCGTGATCGGCAGATACGACGGATCGGCTCCCACCAGCGTGATGTCGGTCCCATGCAGCGTGGTGACATAAGGAAGCCTGCGGTGCTTGCGGGTGTGATCACAGGCAAGCATTTGCCGCGCCAGCATCGCGCTCACCGAATGCGGAATCGCGTAGTGCACGTGCAGCAAGTCGAGATCGTAAATCTCCGCAACTTCCGCCATGCGCGTGGCCAGCGCCAGGTCGTACGGCGGATATTCGAACAGCGGATAACGCGACACTTCCACTTCGTGATAGTGGATATTGGCTTGCGTCCCGGTAAGCCGGATGGGTTGGGAATACGAGATGAAATGCACCTCGTGGCCGCGCTCCGCCAACTCCAACCCCAGTTCCGTCGCCACAATTCCACTACCACCATAGGTGGGATAGCACGTGATTCCAATTTTCATTTTTATAAACTCGCAATCATTGTGACGTACCGCGCGCGATTGCGATAGCTCGTCCGTCGCATCATTGAGGTTTCAACTCCAGCGATTGGATGGCTCTCCCGGGATTGAGATTCACGGGTCGACGTTCTGACTTGCCATCAGCCTTCGGACTTGCCATCAGCCTTTGTATTTGTCATCGGCTTTTGGATTTGTCATCACGTCGCAGCGAGGGATCTGCTCTTTCTTTCCGCCGTCATCCCGAGCGAAGTGAGGTCGCCGCAGCGACCGAGCGCAGTCGAAGGACCTGCTTTTCGCTTCTCCCCGCGACAATCCCAATCTTCACGCAGGTCTAAGCCCAGACAACAAAAACGCCCGTCGAAGCGGGCTTTGAAACGAAATCGAACTGAAAGTCTATCCCAGGTTTAACGCACGCTTGAACGAGCCCTTGTCGTTCTTGATCTTTTCCTGCAGCAGCATGATGGCATAAATCAGCTGTTCGGGACGCGGCGGACATCCCGGCACATAGACGTCCACGGGAATCCACTGGTTCACACCCTGCACCAGCGCGTAGTTATTGAACACCCCACCCGACGTCGCGCACGCGCCCATGGAGATCACCCACTTGGGCTCGGGCATCTGCTCATAAAGCTCGCGAATCACCGGCGCCATCTTCTGCGACACCCGTCCGGCAATGATCATCAGGTCCGACTGCCGCGGCGAGGGACGAAATACCTCCGCGCCGAATCGTGCTATGTCGAAACGCGACGCGCCCATCGACATCATCTCAATCGCGCAACAGGCGAGGCCAAACGTCATAGGCCAGATGGAATTTTTCCGCACCCAGTTCACGACGTTATCGAGAGAGGCCAGTATCACGCCTTCGTGCTGCTGCTCGCCAAAGGTCGCGCGCAACACCTGCGCACGTTCCTCGTCCGATCCTGCCAGGTTGCCGAACCGCTCGGCTCCCGTCTCCGGGTTCTCGAATTTGGGGATACGCGTTCCGGAATTCATAGTGGCATTATACCCATTCTGTTGGACGCTCCGCCGGCCACGCAAGATGCACGCCGGCTCCCGGCCGAAAGCTTTGCAGGCGGATTACGACTTGGCGAATGCCTTCGCCATTCGAATTACCGGCAGTGTCAGCTCGTCCTCCAGAGGAACATCGATCCTCTCGACTTCCCGGTAGCCGTGCGCGGAATACAGCGCGACGCCAGTCAAAGTGGAAGCCATTTCGATCTGGTGAAATCCTTCAGACAATGCAGCCCGCTCACAGGCGCGAACCAGCGCACTGCCGATGCCGCGGCGCTCCCAGCCGGGTTTCACGAAAAAAGCACGAATTCGCGCCGGTTCGTTCGCGGAATTAAGCAATTCGGGCGCCCGGCTCGGACTATGCTGGTCCCCGCCGAACAAAGTCCGGCGACGGCTCCAGCCCCCGCACGCCACAATCTGCTGGTCCTGCTCGACCACAAAGTATGTGCCATCCCGAATCAGTTGCGTGTCAATCCCGTACACCAGCTTGATCGCAGCCTCGCGCTGCGCGTCGTTGTACTCCTTGGCTTGCAGGACCCACACCGAGTCCGCGACCAAACCCTGGAGAACGGTTAGGTCATCCAAGGTAGCGACGCGAATCGTAAATGTGGAAAGCGCCTCGGCCATCTCTGCGCGCTCGATCTACGGCATCACAACGACTTTCCCAAATTGCTCCCCGCCCGCCAGATACTCATGCGCACCCCGCGTCTCGCTCAGCGGAAATGTGCGGTCCACTACCGGCTTCAGCTTGCCGGCGAACACGTGCTTCAACACCTCGTCCAACTCGCCCATGCCTCCCATATAGCTGCCGTGAAACGATAGTTGCCGCGCAAACAGCACCCGCAGATCGAGAGTGGCGTCGAATCCCGTGGTCGCGCCGCAGGTAACCAGCGTTCCGCCATATTTAAGCGACTTGATGCTCTCCGCCCAGGTAGCTGTTCCAACATGCTCGAAGACAATATCGACCCCGCGTTTATTGGTAATGCGCTTCACTTCGCTGGAGATCTTCTGCTTGTAATGATCGATGGTGTGGTCGGCCCCGAGTTCGCGGGCCTTCGCCAGTTTGCGCTCATCGCCCGCCGTCGCGATCACCTCCGCTCCCAGCATTTTGCAAATCTGGATGGCTGCGCTTCCCACACCTGATCCCGCCCCAAGTACCAGCACCGTTTGTCCCGCCCGCAGCCGCGCATTGCCCACCAGCATGTGCCAGGCCGTCAGGAACACCAGCGGCACCGAAGCCGCCTCCGTGTAACCGAGTGCATCGGGAATTGGAATGACATTCGCCCTCGGAACTGCGATCAGTTCGCAGTTGCCGCCCTCGGCGTTATTGCCCAACACGGCGAATTGGGGACAGAAATTCTGCCGCCCGCTGTTGCACTGTTCGCAATGACCGCAATACAGCATCGGAGACAGCAGCACGCGCGTACCCGGCTTTAGATCGTCGATGTACTCGCCACACTCCACCACCTCGCCCGCGATGTCGCTGCCCAGAATGTGCGGCAGCTTGACCCCAGGCAACCCCTTGCGCACCCAAAGATCAAGATGGTTCAGCGCGCATGCGCGAATGCGCACCAGCACGTAGTCTTTGCGCAACTCCGGATCGGGAACGTCTTCGTACTTGAGTACCTCGGGACCACCGAATTCATGAATGCGAACCGCTTTCATCACGCGCTCCTTGCGTCGCCGGCAGCGTTGGACTGGGAACTCAAAACTCTACTGTCTTCCACTACCGCTCCGCAAGGGTCGCGAACTGGATGCTCCCGATCGAACGGAGGAGCAGGGTCCTAGCCGAACTGAAACCCCGATATCGGTTTCCCCAGCAACCTGTCGCTATAGGTGCGCGTCGCCCAATCCCCCTCGGCGGCCCCAGCGGCTACCATGAGTGGCAACAGATGCTCCGGCGTCGGATGCGCTGCGAGCGCTCCCGGTGCTCCCTGCCACTCAGCGAGTTGATCCGCGCGACTCGTCCCGGCCAATGCGGTGACCGCATCGTTCAGCCACTCGTCAAACTCTTCTGCCGGACGGTTGACGCGCGGGTCATCCACAAAGAAGCTCTGCAGGTTGTGATAGCTCATGCCACTCCCCACGATGAGCACGCCTTCCTTCCGCAGCGGAGCCAGTGCTCGCCCGATGGCAAGATGTGTCATCGGATCGAGACCGCGCTGCAGCGAAAGCTGCACGATCGGCACGTCGGCGTCCGGATAAATCAGTTTGAACGGAACGAACACGCCGTGATCCAAACCGCGATGCTCGTCCTCATCGCAGGATGTCCCTTCTTTCGCCAGCAATTCTCGAACCCGCGCCGCCACTGCGGGCGATTCGGGCGCGGGATAGGTGAGCCGGTACGTGTGTTCCGGAAAACCGAAGTAATCGAACAGCAAAGGAGACGCGATACTGCTATTCACGGTTGGAATCGCCGCATCCCAATGCCCTGAGATGACCAGTACCGCCTCGGGCCGGCGTCCGAGCGAACCATCGATTCCGCGCAGATACGCAGCCATCTTGTCCCAGAGCGTGGGATGGTCTGGCGGCGGATCCATGAAGAAACACGGGCCGCCACCATGCGGAATGAACAGCGTGGGAAAACAAAAGTCATTTTTCATGAGAATGCACAGTTAGATGGCACAAGTCGCTCGACGGTTGCTGTTTCGCCGATCACTTGCGCCTTGCTCCCCAAGCTTATCTGCAGCCGCCTGACACTCCCGCTTTGACTTCGCCGCCTGCACCCCTAATAATTACCAAAGCCTGATCAATGGACATCTACGAACAAATCGTGCAGCTACGCCGCGAAGGACGTCGTGGCGCCGTTGCCACCATCACCAACGTGCGTGGTTCGATCCCGTCGTTCCAGACTGCGAAGATGTTGGTACGCGATGATGGATCGATCGTCGGCACCATCGGCGGCGGTTGTGTCGAGGCCGAAGTCTGGCAGGCTGCCCGCGAGGTGATGGAGGAAGAGAAGCCGCGCTCGCTTACCTTCAACCTGAACAACAATCCCAAGTACGACACCGGCCTGGTTTGCGGCGGCACGCTCGACGTGTTCATTGAGCCCGTGCTCCCGCCCGCCCTGCTCTACATCTTCGGTGCCGGTCACGTGGCCTTCAACTTGTACAAGGTCGCGATGATCGCCGGCTTTGACGTGATCGTGGTGGACGACCGCGAAAGCTACGCTAACCGTGAGCGCTTCCCTGACGCACGCGAGGTCTTCGCCGACGACTTCGAAAAAGTCATAGCTCAAATCCACGTGCCCGAGTCCGCCTACATCGTGATCGTCACCCGCGGACACCGCGACGACATGCGCGTGCTGCGCTGGGCCGTGAATGCCAACACGCGCTATCTCGGCATGATCGGCTCGCAACGCAAAACCATCTCGATTTACAAAGAGTTGGAAAAGGAAGGCATCGCGCCTGAAAAGTTCGCCCACGTTCACGCTCCCGTCGGACTCGAAATCGGAGCGGTGACGCCGGAAGAAATTGCAGTTGCCATCGTCGCCGAAATGATCGCCGTGCGCCGCCACACCACGCCGAATGTAGCCAGCAAAGCCTTCAACTACGCCGCCAAACACTCCGCTCCCGAAGACTCCCAGGACGCAGTGGAAGAGACTTTGGGCAACCTCTAGCCCCACAACCTCAACCGTCGCACAACTGACACGCATCCCTTCCCTTCGGTATCATCAAGCCATGCCGCAAACCGCTGGTATCTGCGGAGTCATCCTCGCCGCAGGCGAATCGACCCGTATGGGCCGCGACAAAGCGTTACTTCCCTGGCCGCCGGTGGCTGAAGGCGCGCCCGCCGTCAACACGTTTCTGGGTGCCATGATCGACCTGCTGCAGCAGCACGCGGACTTGGTGATCGTGGTCGCGGGCAGAAATATCGCCGAACTCGAGCCCATCGTCGACGCTCATGGCGCGTTTACCGTCGTCAATCCTGCTCCCGAGCGGGGACAGTTCAGCTCCATCCAAGTCGGCTTGCGCGACGTGCTCAACCGTGGCCGCGACGCTGCGTTCCTGGTCCCAGTGGATCGTCCGCCTGTGCTGCCGGCAACGGTTCGCGATCTACGCGCAGCGTTTCTGGCGGCGGATACCGACGTCTGGGCCGTGACGCCGGAGGTCTTGCAGGATGGAGCCCCAGTGCACGGGCATCCCATTCTGATTGGCCGCGAGATGATGGAGCAGTTTTTGCGTGCTCCCGCCCATTCAGTCGCGCGCGATATCCAACACCAGCATCGGCAGCACATCCGCTATTTACGCACGCAGGATACCCGGGTCGTCGCCAACATCGACACGCCGGAAGACTACCAGCGCCTCCTGCGTTCGGAAGCCGTCCCCGCAGATTCCGCGTTTTGACTTCATCCGATATGTCCGATTCCGCTTCAGAATTCATAGCATCAGTCTTGGCCCTGAAACCCGCTATCGCAGTCTTCGATTGCGACGGCACCTTATGGAGCGGTGATTCCGGCCGCGACTTTTTCTACTGGGAGATCGAACGCGGCCTGGTCAGCCGTGAGGTCGCAGACGCCATGCTTGCGCGTTACCGGCTTTACGCGGCGGGGGAAGTGGGCGAAGAGGCAATGTGCGGCGAGATGGTCACCATGCATTGCAGCCTCTCGATTGATGACCTGCATCGGGCGGCAGAAGAATTCTTTGTCGAAGTCGTGAGCCATCGCGTGTTCCCAGAAATGGTTGGACTCACGCGCCAACTCGCCAGACAAGGCTGCGAACTCTGGGCGGTATCATCCACCAACAACTGGGTAGTGGAAGCCGGAGCGGCGCATTTTGGCATTGCGCGCGACCACGTGCTGGCGGCTGCCGTCCACATCGACGATGGCCGCGCCACTGACCGTCTTCACCGCGTACCCACCGGCGAACTCAAGGCGGTGGCGATTCGCGAAGTGATTGGCAAACCGGTGCACGGAGTCTTCGGCAACTCGGTGCACGATCACGCCATGCTGGAAATGGCGAAACATCCCTTCTGCATCAACCCCAGTGCTGAACTGGAGCAGGCCGCAAAAGAGAAAAACTGGACCATCTATTGGCCAATCGGCACCCGCAAGTAGCTAAGCGGAGCGCCTGATTTACGCTTGAGAATGAGGGATTAGGTCCGCACCTTCGTCGCGGGCACGTACGTATGCAGGCTGGTCTCCAACTCGTCTTCGGTGAGTGCGTAGACATCGATCCAGCCTTCCACCGGCAGCGAGTCAGCCGGTAATTGATCGCGCCACACCGCAAACCGCAGCCTGATTCGGCTGCCATACTTTACGCCGATCAGCTCAAACGGCACCCGCATTTCGAAGATTTCCCCGATTGCGACCTCAACTCCGTGTGTCCCGGTGTTCCCGTTGTTCGACGAATAGCTGGCGAGCTTGTTCCGCTCATTGCCATTGCTCAAGACCCACTTCAGCAGGTTCTGCCCCTGGGCATCGACCACCAGGCGATAGGAATCGACTGGCGAATTGCGGTCGTTGCCATCCCGGCTGACCTCGAAGTTCACAATCAACTGATACGGCCCATCCGGCAGGCTCTTGTGAAAGTCCAGCCGTCCCGAGACCGAGTCAGCGTCGAGTCCCGCATAAACCGCGTCCAGCAGGAATTGCTTGCCATGCATCGCACTGGTGCGCTGGTCCGACGTATAGCTCGCAGCGCCCATCCACTCGAAGTAGCCGCTTTCGAAGCCGTCCACTTTGGCCCGGACATACGCAGTCTGCGGATGGTGGCTCGGACGCACCACTCCGCTCGCGATGGGGACCGTCAATTCTTCCGGCGGTACGCCTTCCAGTGCGGTGTACACGTTGGAGAGATGCTTCCGGTAAAGTTCGTCGAAGTCGCGATCGTTGGCCGAGTGATGCTCCGGTCCATACCACCAGTTCCAATCGCTGCCTTCCGCGATCAGCAACTCTTCCCACGCCAGTCTGCGTTGGGTGGCCGAAACGCGATTGGCGTGGCGATCGTAATAGTCCCGCGCCTCGGACAGCAGGTCCCACGCCTTGTTATCTTCGGGGGCGCCGATCCAGACATTGAAATTAGCGTTGATCCACGACCCCGGCACCAACCGGTTCAGGCGGTTGAAATTCGACTCTTTGTGGCGCGCAATGGCCTCGCTCACCGTCACCGCTTCAATCTCGGGATCGCGTTGCACACCATCGTAGAAGCGGCGCAGGAACTCGCGGCCCGATCCCGGATAGTATTCCCACGCATTTTCGCCGTCCAGAATGATCGACACCACGGCATCCCGGCCGCGTTCCAGCACCGGTCGCGCCGACTCCCTGATGCTGTGGATGAGGTGGTTCGCAGCGTCCTGCGCAGGCATTCCCGAATACACGAATCCGATCAAGTCCGAAAGGGTGTGATCGCGGAAGATCATGTTCATCCGCGTGTCGCCCTTTTCGTAGCGATGGATGTTATACAGTTGCTCGGCGCTGTCGCCGTGCAATCGTCCGCCCCCATCGCGCGTGAAGTTGTAACCGATCGTGCGCTCCAGCACGCCTTCGTCGGTCGCCATCCACTGCATGCCCTGCTTGTGCGCCAGAGCGATCACTTCTTCCGAGACGCTGCCCTCCGACGGCCACATTCCCAGGGGACGATTCCCGAACGTTTTCTGGTGCGACTCGAGGGCACGCTGAATTTGCTGGTTCGCGTCATCGGGCCGTCGAAAGCGGCGCGCCGGGAGCGGCAACCCAGGCGTGGACTCCGCCCCAACGTTGGTGTCGCAAATCAGCGGCAAAATCGGGTGGTAATAGGACGTAGTAGAAAGCTCGACCGAACCTTGTTTTGCCGCTTGCGCATAGGCTGGCACAACCTTCGCCAGTATCTCTCGCTGCTTCGCCAGCATTGCCAGCTGATCATCGCGGCTGAAATCTTCACCCTTCCGGATAAGCGCGGCAACGTCGGCGTCCGCCAGAAAATATTCATCGAACCACGCCAGTTGCGACAGCACTTGCAGGTCGGCGTAATCCCGGGTCCCGAAGTACGATTCCGCCCCCTCCGGACGGTTGCTCGTTGCCCGGAAGCACTCCAGCAACTCCCGATACCGCGGGTGGCGTCCAATCATGTTGACGGGGTTGGCTTGGAAAAGATACTGCAACGCGAAACGGCGCTCGGAAGCCGAAAGCTCGGTGGCTGGTTTTGAAACCAGATCGAGGAACGGGTCGCGCGCCTCTCCCGATGCGTAGTCTTGAATCTGGTTAATCAGCGACGGAACCAGGTTGAACGTTTGGTGGACGTTGGGAAACTCTTCCACCAGTTTCACCATCCCGTAGTAGTCCTTCAGGGCATGCAACCGAACCCAGGGAAGGCGATACTCGCCGCTCACCATGTCCTTATAGAAAGGTTGGTGCATGTGCCAGAGCAGCACCAACCGAATTTTCGGCCCGTTCTCGCTCATCATTGCCTGATTTGCGGAATCAGTGTAACAGGGGATTCACACAGTTTGGAACCGCGAACATGTTCCGAAATGACACGATGATGGGAGAATTCGATCACAACCGTGTACCTACACGCAAAGGGGCTAGCGCAATCAGGCACTTACGGGGCACACGCAAAACTTACACCCGCCCTGCACTTCTATTACACTTACAGTTTGTGCGCATTCTCACCCGCTACATCCTGAAGGAAGTGACTTCTCACGCCCTGCTCGGCGTGTTGCTCTTCACTTTCGTCATCTTCATGCGGGACCTCGGACGTCTGCTGGAGTTGGTCGTTCGCAACAGCGCTCCCCTGCCCAGCGTTGCCGAAATTTTCTTTTACACGCTCCCCACCACTTTCACCATCACGCTGCCTATGGGCGTATTGGTCGGCATCCTGATCGGATTGAGCCGGCTCGCCGCCGATAGCGAAGTCACCGCCATTCGCGCCAGCGGCATGGGTGCCGCGATGTTCGTTCGCGTCATTTCGATATTCGCCGTCGCCGCATGGGCCCTGGGAATGATTAACAGCGTCTATGTCGCTCCAAAATCGGCGACCGCGCTCAGCAATTTGCAAAATCGCTTGAAGAGCTCCCAGGCGTCCTTCGAAATTCAGCCCCGTGTCTTCTACGAAGAGTTCAAGAATAACGTTCTGTACGTGCAGGACGCTGTACCGTCAAAGGGTCAATCGTTGTGGCGCGGCGTCTTTCTGGCCGACGTCAGCGATCCTGCTTCTCCCAAAATCACGTTGGCGGAGCGCGGCGCCCTGCTCAGCGAATCTCCCGAGAAGGTCCGGTTCCATCTTGAGGACGGCACCCAGCAGGAGTTGGTACCAAAGTCAAAAGACCAGTACTCGATTACCACGTTCGACACCACCGACATTCCAATCGAGCTGCCTTCGGCGTCGGACCATAACCCCCGAGACTTGCTCCCGGTGACGGAGTTGAGCCTTCAAGGCCTGTTGCGGAACGCGCAGCGCGAGCGCGTCGCCGGCGCCGAAGTTCTGAAAATCGATCCCGCTACTTCGTCCTCCGACTTCTTAAAGGCGCGCTATTACGAAATTGAATTTCATCGCCGTTTCGCGCTGCCGGCAGCCTGCCTGGTGCTCGCGTTGGTCGGAATTCCGCTTGGGCTCTCTGCACACAAAGGCGGGAGGAGCGCAGGATTCGTTATCACCATCGTGCTGGTTTTCATCTATTACTTCTTTTCCCTGGTGGGCGTCTCATTGGCGCGCCAAGGCAAGGTTGCGCCCTGGCTGGGTGTATGGGGGGGCAACTTCTTCTTCTTCCTTTGCGGACTCCTGCTCCTTTGGCGCGTCGATCGTATGCCGCTCGATCTCAGTTTTCTCAGCTCCGCATGGACGTCGCTGAAGAAGTGGGCGAGTGCGATCAGCGAGCGTCTACCCGGTTCCCCAGGCAGTCGTTGGACGCGCACCCGCATTCGTCAGCCCAGGAAACGATTCAGCGCTAGGTTTCCCCTGATCCTCGACGACATGATCCTGCGTGATTTCGCCACCTACCTGGCGATGATCCTCGCTACCTTTCTGCTCTTGGCGCTGGTCTTCACATTCTTCGAATTGCTCACCGACATTGTCCGCAACAGAATATCGTTCGTCGTGCTCGTCGAATACCTGCTGAACCTGAGCCCCTCGCTGATTTATCTGATGGCCCCCGTGTCGGTTTTGCTGGCGGTGCTGATCACCTTCGGCCTCCTGGAGAAATCCAGTGAACTCACGGCTATGAAGGCCACGGGCTTCAGCATTTATCGTGCGACGCTTCCTATCATCGTTCTATCCGGAGTCTTTGCCGCTGGTATGTTCATTTTTGACCAGGTCTATATCCCGCATACCAACAAGCGCCAGGAAATCTTGCGCAACCAGATCAAGGGCAAGCCCCCGCAGACTTATCTGCAAGCCGACCGCAAATGGATTTTCGGCGAGAGCAACCAGATTTACTACTACCAGGTGTTTGATCCCGACGTTGACCGCTTCGGCGGAATCACCGTCTTCGAGTTTGACCCAGCCACTTTCCAGTTGACGCGCCGCATCCACGCTGACGGTTCGCACTGGGAACCAAGCTTGAAAAAGTGGGTGTTCGAGAACGGCTGGGTGCGTTCGCTCAACGGCGCTTCCATCCAGGAATTCCGTACCTTCGACGTTGCAACATTTAAAGAGCTGGGCGAAGATCCGAGCTACTTCAAGAAGGAAGTGCGGCAATCCCAGGAGATGAATTACGACCAACTCCGCGCCTACATCGAAGACCTGCAGCACAGCGGTTTCGACACTGTACGCCTGAAGGTGCAGCTGCAGAAAAAATTGGCTTTCCCCTTAATCACCCTGGTGATGGCAGTCCTGGCTATTCCCTTCGCCGCGTCCGGACGTCGTGGCGGAGCGTCGGCGGAAGTCGCGATTGCCGTCGGTATAGCCGTTGTCTATTGGGTCACCGCAGGATTGTTCGAAGCCATGGGCAACGCGAATCAGCTTCCCGCCATCCTGGCCGCCTGGGCGCCGGATTTGATTTTCGCCTTCGTGGGCGGCTATCTGTTGCTGCGAGTGCCCACCTAAGGCGGTCTGCGTGATCCTGCCGTTTATAACGCTCCAGGCTTTGCTCGATATTCGATGACCGTAATCCCGCGAAATCTCATCGGAGTTTCAGCCGTGAAGTGTCCTAGCAACGTGTTCTGTATCGCACTGGCAGGCCCCGGATCTCCCGGTTTGGCCCGAAACAATACCAGCCACACTCGGGGTGCTTGCTCCGTCTTCTTCTCCCAATCGACGTTGGCCGGTTCAATCATGATCGCCGTCGGACGCTTTGTGTTCGGCCCTTCCATCCAGTCGCGATAACCCTCGGCCCCATAACCACCCACGGCTTCGTAATAGAGGACCCGGTCCTCGGGCTGTGCATGGTTGATTAAATAACCAACCACCCCGCGCCAATCTTCCTTCACCCGCGTGTACGAGAGCACAGTCGCCACCAGTGACAGTAGGCAGAGTGCCCCAATCGCTGCCGCTCTCCATCGCCTCGCAGTGATTTGCTGGACGCCCACTGCCATCATCAGTATCCAAAACGGCAGACAGATGATCAGGAATCGATGATAGAAAACCGGCCTGATCAACGACACCATCAGACTGATTGCAACCGGAGTGAAGAACCCACTGGCGACTAACGCGTATCGCCATGGCGCTAGGCTGTCTTCCCTGTCGCTCCCGCGCCTCGGGTACGATCTCAGGAATAGACCAATCAAAATCAGGTCCAAAACCAGCAACACGCCGCCGACGACCTTCCCACTTTCGGCAGCCAGATAACTCCCGAAGTGATACAGCTCCAAGAACGATGACCGTTGCACCCATTCGATGTGCTGGATACTCTGGGTATGAACCATCCACAAAACCGGCGACGCAAATATTGCCATGATTCCGGCGGCAACCAGCATCTGCTTCGAGTGTCTTCGGGCCGCCGGAAGTGCGGCGAACGACACGGCGTGCGCCACTGGAACCAATATCCCGAAGTAGTGAAAGTAAAAAGTCAGCCCGGCAACCACGCCGTAGGCCAGGGCCCGCGCCATCGAAGGGCGCTCCAGGCAGCGCACCAACAGCAACGTCGAACCCGCCACCCCGAGCACCACAAAGCTGTAGGCCCGCGCTTCCTGCGAGACCACGACGTCGCACGCATTGATGGCCATGAACCCTGCGGCCAGCAATCCCGCCTTTTCCCCAAACAGCCGGGTGCCCAGCAGGTACATCAACAGGATTGTCGCGATCCCAGGAATTACACTCAGCAATCGAATGGTTGCTTCGCTGGTTCCGAAGTGCATCCATCCGCGAAGCAAAACGTAGTACAGCGCCATGTTGCCTTCGTCATGCCAGACCAACGACCAGAATGAAAACCCGGGCATGCGGACGATGGCAACCGTGGTGATTTCATCCAGCCAGAAACTCTTACGGCCTAGTTCCACCAGCCGAAGGACCGCACCAACCATCAGGATCGCAGGCAACCACCCGCGGAATTGCACCGCCTCGACGCGGCTGCCGCGCTGTCCCACCACCGCCCCTGCTCGGGGTTCGGATGCTGAAGAAGACATAATTTTTCAATATAGCAGTTCGAACGCGGGGCGCCGATCCGCAGCAACGGCCCGATCCCATGCGATACAATTCGCGTTGTCTCCATGCCTTCCAATATCCAACCGGCAGAATCGCCCTTAGTTCCTCAGACCTCCTCCGCCGGTTCTTTCTCGCGATGGGCGCATATTCTTCGCTCTCCGCGATACATGGTGCTGGTTGCGTTTACGGTGCGCGTGCTGTGGATCGCCTTAGCCCATACCTATCGCCTGCGTACTTCCGAAAATAACCTGGGCTTCGGTTGGGAAACTGGCCGTATCGCCTATTCCCTTGCCACCGGTCATGGCTTCAGTTCACCATTTGGTGGAGACACCGGCCCCTCCGCGTGGACGGCGCCTGTTTATCCCTGGGTGGTGGCCTTTGCCTTTCGGGCTTTTGGTGTATATTCCCGCGCCGCCGCTTTTTGGATGTTGGTCTTTAATAGTTTCTTCGCTGCCCTTACCAGTTGGACAATCTACCGCACCGCACAACGAGTCTTCGGCGAGCGAGTGGCCGTTTGGTCAGGTTGGATTTGGGCCCTCCTTCCCAACCTTGTTTTCTGGTCGGTCAAATTCATCTGGGAGACCAGCCTTTCGGCATTCCTTCTGAGTTTGCTGTTCCTGTTGACCCTCGAGTTGGAGGGTGAGGATCGGCTCTCTTCCTGGTTTGCCTATGGCTTGCTTTGGGGCGTCATGGCATTAACTAATCCGGCAGCGTTGGCGTTTCTTCCCTTCGCCGGTACCTGGTTGGCCTATCAACTGTATCGTCGAGGAAAGCGATTTCTGCTGCCCGCCGCCACTGGCGCAGTGATCTTTTGGATCACCATCATGCCCTGGCTGGTTCGCAACGACCGCGTGATGGGCAAACCTGTCTTCATTCGCGACAACTTCGGAGTCGAGTTCCGCGTTGGCAACAATCCTTTGGCAGAGGGCATCAATGTAGGCGCTATCCACCCCATCGAGAATCAACTTCAGTTCGAGAACTATAAGCGTCTGGGCGAAGCCGCTTTTGCCGCTGAGCAAGGACGACTGGCCAGGGAATGGGTGTCACAACATCCTGCCAGATTCCTCACCCTCAGCTTTCGCCGCTTTATCTTCTTCTGGGCCGGAATACCCAAGCCCTTCACTGTAGAAGGTCTCCAGGAAGCTAAGAACCTGCTATTCCTGGCTTCATCGCTGCTGGCAATTGGTGGCCTGTGGCTTGCATGGAGGCATCGGGTTCACGGTATATTTCTCTTTGCTACTTTGCTCGTTAGTTATCCTATGGCATATTACATAACCTTTCCACAGCCACGATACCGCCATCCTATAGAACCGCAACTCCTGATTCTTGCAGTCTATCTGGTAACCGAAGCTAAACCCCGCACCGACAGTGACGGCATTAAGCGGCCGGAGGATAACAGCTAGTCTGAAGCCTGTTATTCGAAGTAAGGATATATTTATTGCTACATCTCCATTAGCCGAGCGATGCTCGTGTAACTATGCAAGAGCTTCACACTATCTTCGCCACCGGCAAGAGCAGGAAAGAGGGAGCATCGCCGACCGTCGCGAAGTCTGCCTCCTTTGCTTTCTTTCCTCTTCCGGCGAATGCTCGCTGGCCACCCACTCGACGTGCGGAGTATCATCTAATCATGCAAGCGGTAAGTGTCATTTCCACAGTTCTCAATGAAGTCGCCGAAGTAGATGCTCTGGTTGACAGCCTCATAGGACAGTCACTGGTCCCGGCAGAAATCATCATCGTCGACGGCGGCTCCAATGACGGTACGTGGGAAAAATTGCTGGCTGCGAAGGCGCGATGCTCTGCCCTGCTTCCGATTCGCGATGAGAGTTGTAGCTTGAAGGGGTCCCCAGGCCCCATCGGCCGCGGCCGAAACGTCGCCATCGCGCGAGCGTCGTCCGACATTATCGCGTGCGCAGATGCAGGTTGCGTGTATGTTCCTGGATGGCTGGAAAGCTTGACCGCTCCAATTCTTTCCGGAAACGCCGACTATTCGCTCGGTGGGTCTTGGATCGACCCCAATGGTCGGACCGTCTGGGATATTGCGTCCGCGCCCTTCCTCGGAATTTCCTTGACCGCCGATGCCAAAACCAAATCTTGCACTGCTCGCTCCATGGCGTTTCGCAAGGCGGTATGGGAGACCGTAGGAGGTTTTCCTGAGACCAGCTTTCTCTTTGATGACACGGGATTCGATCTGAGTGTCCGCAACATTCGCAAGCCGGCGTTCGTCGAAGATGCCAAGGCACTTTACCGGCCTCACCTCACCCTGAAAACCGCTGTCGGCCAGATCGCCCGCTATGGATTTGCCGATGGCGTCGCCGGAATCAGGCGGCCTCGTTTTTTTAGAAACCTGGCTAGGTGTGTCGCCCTGGCGGCGGCTCTTTTGCTTCTCCCAAAAACCGCGATTCCCCTTGTAGGCGTGCTGCTGCTCGAATGCTATTTTGCCCTGCGGCTCGATTGGAAGAGCTTCTTGCAGGTAGCCACTCCGGGCTCGGTGGCCGCTCGACTCCTCTACTCGCTTATCGTGCCGTGGGCGGTGTCTTGGAATTACGTCGCAGGCGCCATCACAAAGTCCAATAAGCCGAACGCGCAAAACGCCAGCTTGGGTGAAGTCCGCCCGCAACGCTGATCGCTGACTGCCTATGTTCAAGAACCTGCGCCCGCTTTTCCCGTATCTCCGCAAATACCGAGCCACCTTCTGGATCGGCGCTCTCTGCGTGTTTTGCAACAACGGTGTCTGGATCTTGTTCCCCCTGGTGATCGGCCGCGCCACCGACGACCTCAACCAGGGCGTCACCCGCCACAAGCTATTCACCTATTCGGCAATGCTGCTCGCGGTTGCGGGCGTCAAGGCCATCTTTCAGTATTTGACCCGATGGATCCTCATCGGCGTTTCGCGCGAGATCGAATTCGACCTGCGCAACGACCTGTTCACCCACTTGGAGAGGCTTTCCTACAGCTACTATCAGCGCACCCGAACCGGCGACATCATGGCCCGCATGACCAACGACTTGAATGCCGTGCGCATGCTGGTTGGTCCCGGAATCATGTACACGGCTAACACCGTGGTGTTCACTGTTGGAGCGCTGGTTTTCATGTTCAGCATCAGCCCCAAGCTGACCATCTTCGCCTTCGCGCCGTTGCCCATCGTCAGCATCGTAGTCCAATACTTCGGACGCAAAATCCACGAACGCTTCGAACGCATTCAGGCGATGTTTTCCGATATCTCCGCCCGCGCCCAGGAAAACTTCTCCGGCGCGCGCATCATCCGCGCCTACGTACAGGAAGAGGCGGAGATCGCCTTGTTCGAAGAAGCTAACCAGGAATACATCGCCCGCAGCCTCAAACTGGTTCGCCTCATGGGAATGCTCTGGCCCACGCTCACCACGCTGCTCGGTGTGGCCATCGTCATCGTGCTCTGGGTCGGCGGGATTGAAGTTATCGAGCACCGCATCACCGTCGGCAGCTTCGTGGCCTTCAACACCTACATGGTGCAACTGACCTGGCCCGTGATCGCGCTGGGATGGGTCATCAACATCTTCCAGCGCGGCACCGCCTCGACTCTGCGCATCGAGTCGATCCTCGCCGAGTCGCCCGAGATCACCAATGCAGGAGTGCCCGCATTCGGCGCGCCCACTGGCATAGTCGGAGAGATCGAGTTCCGCAACTTGCACTTCCACTACGGCCAGACACTGCAGGCGTCGGAGCGTGGAGTGGGACGCAAACATAGCGATGAAAACGTCCTGAAAAATGTGAGCTTGAAGATTTCCGCCGGCACCAGCCTCGCCATCGTCGGACCCACTGGCTCGGGAAAATCCACCTTGGTCTCGCTCATTCCGCGTATCTACGACGCCGCGCCCGGTTCGGTGTTCATCGATGGACGCCCCATCCGCGAATTCCCTCTCGAGCTACTTCGCAAGAATATAGGTTTTGTGCCGCAGGAAACTTTTCTATTCAGCGACAGCATCCGCGAAAACATTGCCTTCGGCGCGCTCGACGCCACCGACGCCGATGTGCGCCGCGTCGCCGAGGCTGCCAACATCGCCAGTGAGATCGAAAGCTTTCCCGAGGGATACAACACGTTGGTTGGCGAACGCGGTCTGACCCTTTCCGGCGGACAAAAACAGCGTACTGCTATCGCGCGCGCCTTGATTCGCAATCCCCGCATCCTGGTGCTTGACGACGCGCTCTCCAGCGTCGACACCCAAACCGAAGACCGCATCCTCAATCACCTGCGAGAAATCATGCAGGGCCGCACCACCATCTTCATCTCGCATCGCGTGTCCACGGTCCGCAATGCCGATCGCATTGCCGTGCTTCACGACGGACACATCGTCGAGTACGGCACCCACGATCAGCTCATCGACCGCAACGGCTACTACACCGAGCTCTACAACAAGCAGTTGTTGGAAGAAGAGTTGGAAACGGAGACGGTATAGGCGGCAGGCAGAAGTCTATACGGGTTGTGCCCGCAACGGATTATCCGCCTGCCGACAAATCGAGATTTTGGCTTTGCGTCCAGCCTGTTTTTCCGTTGGGAAGCTTAATTCGAAACCACCAAGTCTGCCTTCCCAGCTTCGTCACTCTTGCCGAGCATTGAGTACCTGCGCAGCCTCCACCGTCAGGCCCGATGATGAAGTCGGCGTTCGCATCTTTATACGAGCAGCCCTCTACCCAGAAGTCGGCCCAACCTTCCCCTAGATGCGCGTAGCGAAGAATCTCGTCGCCTTCCTTGAGATTCAACTCCTCGATGGGCTTCGTCACCCGCACAATATCAGGCGCGTCGACGACGATCACATCCTCCAACACATCGACCATCGTGCCCGCTGGAACCGACCCGATCTCACGGCGCGTCGGTTTCCAGCTATTGGCGATGCCCGCCAACTGCAGAACCCGTAGCGGAGCGGTCGAAGAGCGTCCACTCGCGCGCACCGCCGGAAGCTTCGGGGGGGTTGAGCTGGGTATGCAGTTGTACTGGGCAAAGCCCGCCATTCGACAGATCAGCAACAATGCGAAAAGTCCGAAGCTCAAGCGGCGGTTAAACATTCGGGATCATCTTCTCCACCAGCGCCCTCACCGCATCGACCGCCAACTGCGCCGCATGCCCCGACGCTTGAGGTAGCCCACCAATTTCCTTCGCCACAGCCTCTCGACTGATCGCACTGGCTTGCTGAACGGTGTTCCCGGCAATCATTTCAGTGATCAATGAACCACACGCCATTGCAGGCACACATCCCTTGGCGAGAAAGTGAACTTCAGCGATGCGACCGTCAACCACCTTGACCGACAGCTCGAGAATGTCACCGCAAGCCGGGTTCTCCACCCGTACCCGTGCATCAGCCTCGGCGAGTTCGCCCGCGTTACGGGGATGTTCGAAATGGTCGAGCACTTGAGGTGAATACATTCTGTTTTGCAGAGTACCGCATCCTTCGATTCACATAAAATCGACTCACCCTTCGTATAATCGATCAACTCATGCCCTCGGACTACACTCCGCAACGCGTCGTCTGTCTGCAACCCAGCGCTACTCTCACCCTCCGCGACCTCGGATTACTGGATCGCGTTGTCGCCTGCACAAAATACTGCGCGGACGTGTGTCCTGAAGCCGCAGACGGCTCGCGCCTCATCGTCTCCGATTCGTGGACTGCGCAGGCCGAGCAGATTCGAACAGCCCAGCCTGATCTCGTCCTCGCCTCCGTGCCCTATCAACTCGAAGCCGTGGGAGAAATCCTGAAGGCGGGCGTGAGATTCTTGGCCCTGGCTCCTCGAACCCTCGCCGATATCTATGCCGACATCGTCGCCATCGCTGGCATCATGGGCGTCTCCGAGCGTGGCGAACACGTCGCCTCGGCGATGCAGGCCGCCATCGAAGACCTGCGGATGCATTGCAATTCAGCCGAATACAAGCCTCGAGTCTTCTGCGAAGAATGGGGCAAGCCGATCATCGCTTCCCAGACTTGGGTGGCCGAATTGATTGACGCCGCCGGTGGTACTTTCATTGCCGAACCCGGAAAGACGACATCTGCCGAAGAGGTCGCCGCCGCGGGTCCCGATGTCCTTCTCGCAGCTTGGTGCGGCGCAGGCGACCGCGTTCCTTTAGAGAAGCTTGTCGAACAACGCAACTGGAGCGACCTGCCAGCCGTGCGAGCACGACGCGTGTTTTGCATCAGCGACGAGTTGCTTAATACTCCGGCGACCAGTTTGCTTGGCGGGTTGCGCGCCATAGCGTGGGCGCTGCACCCTGATCGCTTCCCCAGACCATCTGGAATCAGGCAACTCGGCGACCTGTGATTTAATGAGGCTCATGCCCGCGAACTATCAGACTCTGGCGGATGAACTCACCCATCTGGCGAATGCCGCCGACAGCCCCGAACATCTCATGACCATTATCGTTGAGCGACTGCAAGACGTGCTGACGCACTACAACTGGGTCGGCTTCTACATGCTCGAGGACGGCGCAGACGGTGCCGAGCCCATGCTCGTTCTCGGCCCTTATGTAGGAGCCGCAACTCCCCACACGCGCATCCCGTTGCATCAGGGGATCTGTGGGGCCGCCGTTTCCTCCGCTCAAACTGTGGTCGTCGACGACGTGAACAGCGATCCCCGCTATCTCGCCTGTTCGCTCGAAACCAAGTCTGAGATCGTCGCCCCGATTTTTGTGAACGGTAAGGTAGTCGGAGAACTCGATATCGACAGTCATCTCCCAGCCGCCTTCAAAGAAGACGACCGCCAACTCGTCGAGCACTGCGCCAGCCTCGTCGGACGATATCTGGAAAAGGCCGCATGATGGCTCTCCACCGCGCCGCACCCGTGCAAACGAGGAACGCATCTTGACCAAGCAAGTGGTGGCCGCCCTGCTCGTGCGCGGTGACGAAATTCTGTGTTGCCAGCGGACCGAGCACCAGGCCCTCGCGCTGAAATGGGAGTTCCCCGGAGGCAAAATTGAAGCAGGTGAAACCCCTCAAGAGGCATTGCGCCGCGAACTCGACGAAGAGTTGGGGATCAACGCGGAAATAGGACACGAGATCACGCGGATCCTGCACACTTATCAGAATGGTAACTCGGTCAACCTGCGCTTCTTTGTTGTCGAGCGCTACCAGAATGAATTGCAGAACCGTATCTTCCGCGAAATTCGGTGGGTAAAGCGCGGAAACCTGCCGACGTTGGATTTCCTCGACGCCGACAAAGAACTAGTCCACCAGCTCGCAGCCGGAGAGCTCCTCTAGAACTGTCTCGGAATTGTTGCAAGTGTAGAACTGCAGTTTAGCGGCGGCAACGACTCTGCGTTTCGACTTGAGTCGGTTTCAACCGAATCTCTAACCACTAACCACTATCCACTATCCACTGTTCTTAGCTTCCCCCGCCCGTGGCAAACCACGCAATCGTCAGTCCGATCATGATGATCGTGGTCGCCCACGCAATCGCATTGAACCACGTGCCATTGATGTGTTTCCCCATTAACTCACTCTTGTTCACCAGCAGCAACATGAAGATCAGCACAAACGGCAGCACGATGCCGTTCACCACCTGTGACAGAATGCTGATCTTCACCAGCGGAATATTCGGGATCAGGATCACCGCTCCGCCTGCGATCAGCAGCAGCGTGTACAGCCAGTAGAAGACTTTGGCTTCGGCGAACTTCTTCCCCACTCCCGACTCAAAGCCCAGTCCTTCGCAAACCGTGTACGCCGTCGAAATCGGCAGAATTGAAGCGGCGAATATCGACGCGTTGAATAAGCCCGCGGCGAACAGGATGTACGCAAACTCATTCGATAACGGCCGCAACGCCTGCGCGGCGTCGGCGGCATCGCGAATCTGCCGAACGCCATGCGCATACAGCGTCGCAGCGCACGCCACCACAATGAACCATGCGACGATGTCGGTGAACAGGCAGCCCAGAATCACGTCCCAGCGCGAAGCCCTGTATTCTCTCGCCGTAATTCCCTTCTCGACAATCGACGACTGCAGATAGAACTGCATCCACGGCGCAATCGTGGTCCCCACCACCGCAATGATCATGTAGATGTAGGCGGAATTGTGGAACGCCGACGAGTGCGGAGGCTTAAACGTCGCAACAAACGCTTCCCGCCAGCTTGGGCCCGCCAGGACGCCCGCAATGATGTAGGCGAAGTAGAAAAATGACGCTGCGAGAAACACCTTCTCGACACTCTTATATGTTCCCTTCACCACCATCAGCCACACCACCAGCCCCGCCGCCGGAACGCTGATGTACCGCGAGATGTGGAACAACTCCAGGCTGCTGGCGATGCCCGCAAACTCGGCAACAATGTTGCCAAAGTTGGTGATGATCAACCCCAGCATCATGAAAAACGTGATGCGGAACCCGTACTCTTCGCGGATGAGGTCGCTCAGTCCCTTGCCAGTCACCGCGCCCATGCGCGCTGACATCTCCTGCACCACCACCAGCGCGATCGTCATCGGAATCATCACCCACAGCAGCAGGTACCCGAACTGCGCTCCCGCGGCGGAGTAGGTGTAGATTCCACCGGCATCGTTGTCGACGTTCGCCGTGATGAACCCCGGCCCGATTACGGCCAGGAACATCAGCAGGCGTATTCTCCAGACTTTCAGACGTCGCGTTTCGGACATGACACCGGAACTTGAGGCGAGATGGTGAAGCCGTTCCAGAATAACTGTCTGGGATGATATGCGCCAACTCGGGGATGAATATTGCGGAAATACGCCGGTGGGATCGACTCTACAGCTTGGCGCGCAGCATGTTGATCACGTCATCAGCCGTGATCACGCCAGTCAGAACGCCCTCGTCGTCGATCACCGGAAGCGTCAGCAGGTTGTACTTGTCGAACAACTCAGCAACTTCTTTCTCGTCGGCTCCAGGATGAATCGTCGGCATATGACTCGAGCTCAGCATCATCAGCGGCGTGTCATGGGTCGCCAGCGCAATCTTCGCCAGCGGAACCTGCCCCAGCAGCTTCTCGCGCTCGCCGATGATGTAGATCGTGCTCATGCTTTCCAAGCCGCCTTCAAAGTTGCGCAGCATCTCAATCGCATCCGACACCTTGGCGCCTGCCTTCAGCGCCATGTACTCGGTGGTCATGCGCCCCGCAGCCGTGTCCTCCTCGAAGGTCATCAGCTCGGTGACCTCGGCGCGCTCTTCCGGCTGCATCTCGGTCAGAATTTCCTGCGTCGTCTCCGGAGGCATATCGCCTAACAGATCGGCCGCCGCGTCCGGATCCATCTCCTCGACAATGTCCGCCGCGCGGTCCGAATCCAGCGAGCTGAGGATCGACACCTGCATCTTGGGATCGATTTCCTCCAGCGTCAACGCGGCGACTTCATCATCCAGCGTCTCGAACACCGCCTCGCGCTCCGTCGGAGCCAGCTCCTCCACAATGTCGGCAATGTCCGCCGGATGCAGTTTCGCCAACCGGTCCAGCGAGATCTTCAGCTTCACCCGCCGCGCCGGATCGGTCTCAATCAGGTCCACAAACTCCCACGGAATCATCCGCGGCGGAATCCGCTCCATCATCGACCGCAACGCCGCCCCCGGAATCACTCCGCGCAACAGCCGCCGCATCGCCCCGCGCGCGCCCACATCAACCGCGGCCAGCTTCAGCACAATGTGGTCATGCCCCAGCTCTTCGTGGATATCGACGTCATTCACCCGCACAACCTTGCGGCCGTACACGTCGATGATCTGCTGATCGAGCAGATCGCGTTCCAGCAGCAGCATGCCTTCGCCGCTCGCATACGGCGCCCAATCGGCGAACATGCTGTCGGCGCGCACGCCTCCATTCACCGACTCCACCGACTTAATCGCCAGCAGCCGTTCGCCCTGCCGCGTCTTCACCACGAACCCCGATATGCGGTTGGGATCTTCCTGCGGCAATATCGCGACCTCGCGCACTTTTCCCACGGGCGAAGTGCCCGACGGATCATACACAGGCGCGCCAATCAGGTCCGAAAGTGCAAGCGAAGGCATCACTGCCAATATAGCGGAATCACCGTACAGAAATTTAGTTGTTTTGCAGAGTCACGGCTTCTCTTCATTCCGGTATCGCAGCCGGATTCAGAGTCTGCTGGCTAACAAGGCTTGGTTTGCGATGGTCGTGTGAATCAACAGAAGTCCAGCCCCGGAGGGGCGACATAGTCTAGCCCAGCACTTAGCCGGACGGGGGTCCCCGATCCGCGCCGCATTTGCGCGCATCGGGGTGGGCAGGCGGAGTGCTGGGCTAGAGTCGTAAAAATATTCCGAGTCCCGGAGGGACGGCAGATGTTCCGAGGGGGCTTCAGCCCCGAGACCCCCCTTCCCACCCCGCTCCCCCCTCTGCGAAACTACCCACGTGCCCACCTACCACGTCAACGCCATCCTCTTCGATCTCGACGGAGTCCTCGTCGACTCCACTCCCTGCGGCTCCCGCATCTGGACGGCCTGGGCCAACCAGCACCACCTCGACGCCGCCTACGTCGTCCACATCGGACACGGCCGCCCCACCGTCGAGACCGTCCGCCTGGTCGCGCCCCACCTCGACGCCCCGCACCAGGCCGAACTCATCGAGCAAGCCGAAATCGCCGACGTCGCCGGCCTCGCGCTCCTCCCCGGAGCCCGCGCTCTGCTCGCCGCTCTCCCGCCCGACCGCTACACCATCGTCACTTCCGGCGGACGCCGCCTCGCCACCACCCGCCTCCTCGCTGTCGGACTCCCCATCCCTCCCACCATGATCACCGCCAGCGACATCACCCGCGGCAAGCCCGATCCCCAGCCCTATCTCGCCGGAGCCGCCGCCCTCGGCTTCGATCCCAGCACCTGTCTGGTCTTCGAGGACGCCCCTTCCGGCATTCGCGCCGCCCAAGCCGCCGGAGCCACCGTCATCGCCCTCCCCACCACCTACCCGCAGGACGAGCTCTCCAACGCCAACGCCAACGCCATCATCCCGTCCCTCGCCGCCGTGTCAGCGACTGTGGACATGAATCACAACCCGCCGCTCCGGATCGAGGTTGCTAGTGATAGTTGAGGGGAACGGTTGGAAGTTCCAGAATGGGAATATCTCCCGTTGGAGTGCCCCCTCCCCACCAAAAAATCCTTGTTTTCATGAGGATAGGGGAAGTTTCCGCGCAAAGTCGTGAGCCCGTGAGGGTTACAGGCAAAGTCCTGTTAACAAATAACTTAGCTGCTTGGCCGGGAACCAATCCGGGAGCGGAGGCATTCGGGACAACAAGTCCCGTCTCGCCTCACCAGCGCGATTCTAGGGTAAGGGGCGAGCCGGCAAAAGGACGTAGGTCACGGGACAGTGTGATAAGAACGCCGCATTCCCGCGATTGCCAACGGCAGGCAATTGTGGGCCGCCCGCGAAGTTCATTTGGCTGTGCCGTTGAAATAAGTCTGGGCTTTTTGCCAGGTTTGGGAACCGACCAAGTTTCCGACGAACCTTCCCATCAAGTCCCCTGCCAGGAAATGAATGCCTCCGTAGCGGCGTGAAACTCCGGCTTCATTAGCGGCGTCGGTGAAGGTGCGCCACTGCAGGGTAATGGAGGTCGTGGGAGTGAAACCGGGTTCGATGGTGGAGCTGCCTGGAGCGAAGGTGACAAACGCACCGAAATTGTCATTGCCTGTCCAAGAGCGCAGAACCGCCGCCGCCGCAGCGCTGAAAGTGCTGTGCCCAGAAATATATTCGGGGAACGGCGGCGTGGGGAAGGTTGAGGGTTGATAGGGAATCCATTGCGACCCATCCATGGAGATCGTGCCTCTTCCCGGGCCTCCCCATGCCTGGATTGTCTGACCGTGAAACAGATACGGAACCGCCGTGACGGGGCGAACAGAATCGAAATCCCGTTTACCATCCCACGCGGCGATACTGGCGTCAAAGCAAGCGTTCGTGAGTGCAAAGAACATCTTGACGTCGTCGTCGAGGCTGTGATGATCGCGCGCAGAAACGAACTGGGCGAACAGGTCCCAATGTCCCGGAGGAGTTTCCGTGTGCGGACCGTTCGCCCAGTATTCGGCAATCATCTTCTGCCGGTCCGTAAGCCCTGCGCTTAAGTTCACCAGCTCCTGGGCCTGCTCCTGATACTGACGGAAACCGTACTTGGCTGGGCCGCCAAAGATACTCTCGTACGGACGGAATTGGCCATCCGAAGTGAGCGCGAATGGAACCACCTTGAACCACTGCGCTCCCAGGAAACCTTGTGTGATCACTTTTACGCCATTGTTGTACGTGAGCGGCTGCCAGCGGTTGGGATCGGAGACCCCGGCAGGGTTCACCGGTACAGTGCTGGGCGCGTTAACGGGAACGTAGCCCGTGTAGTCGGAATACGGACCGGGATGCAGATCGCCGAGCTGATTGGA
>Ga0207930_1000046_pt1 | contig 29666 bp, 28 predicted proteins | sample NGESurshal092012_7_FD_184477 | JGI IMG/M metagenome (GOLD analysis project Ga0207930, IMG submission 184477) | Arctic peat soil microbial communities from Barrow, Alaska - NGEE Surface sample 210-3 shallow-092012 (SPAdes) | ecosystem: Environmental > Terrestrial > Soil > Wetlands > Peat ... | reverse complement strand
CGAGGACGACGGGGCGGCCACGGCGCAGGTACCGACGCCCCGGCTCCTGCGCGGAACGGCGGAGATCAGGCTTGCTTCGCCCGAGCTCATTCTGGGACGCGAGCCGGGTCTGCCCGGAACCATCGACGACGCCTCAGTTTCGCGGCGGCACGCGCACCTGACTTGGGATGGCACGGCAGTCGTCCTGACGGATCTCGGGAGCAAGAACGGGACGTTCGTAAAGGGAGTCCGTGTCTCGGAGCCCGTCGCTCTCGAGGACGGGGACGAAATTCGGCTGGGCCTCGTCTCGTTCGTCTACCGCGCGCCGCGGTCCGCGGGCGATACAAACACGAAGACGGTTCCCTGAGTCCGCGCGAACCTTTCAGTACCCTTCGCCGTTTGCCGCAGCGACCGCTTTTCCGCGATGGACGCGGAAGACGATGACGAAGTAGAGGATTGCGAGGGGGAGGCCGATCGCAAGCCAGCCGAGGGCCGTGCGCAGGCCCGCCGGATCTCCTCCCGCGTTATAGGCGGTGAGCGAGAGCGAGGCATCCGACGTGGACCGCAGCATCACCGGGAAGACGCAGGCCGCGGTCGCCATGGAGAGGCCGGCGAGGAAGGAACACGAGCCCAGGAACGCGGTGCGATCGCGCCCGCGCGACGAGGCGGCGAAGACGACGGCGAGGCCTGCGGCCGCCGTCGCGGCCAGGAAGATCGCCAGAGGCCGCCGGGGGAGCGCGGCGAGGAGGTCGGGGTTGACCGCCGCCGTCGCGGCCGTCACGGCGATCCAGAGCACCGCGACCACGGCATGGAGCCGGCGCACGAGCGCCCGGCTTCTCTCGTGCACAGGGCCGTCCGTCTTCCACGCCAGAAACGTCGCGCCGTGACCGATCAGAGCGGCGAGCGCGAAGACGCCCACGAGGACCGTGTACCAATCGAGGATTCCGACGGGATCCTTCGCCGTGAAGTCCGTGAACAGCGCGAGCTCGAACCAGCCGCCTGAGTCCAGAGGAACGCCGCGGATCAGGTTGCCGAGAGCGGCGCCGAAGAAGACCGGGAGGAGGGTGCTCGCGGCCGCGAATCCGAGATCCCAGGTCCTGCGCCAGATCGAGTCGTTCACGTGACTCCGGAATTCGATGGCGATCCCGCGCAGGATGAGGGACCAGAGGACGAGGAAGATCGCGAAGTAGAAGCCCGAGATCCCGGAGGAGAGGATCTTCGGGAAGCCGACGAAGAGAACGCCGCCCGCGGCCAGCAGCCAGACTTCGTTTCCGTCCCAATAGGGACCGATCGCGGCGAGGACCTGGCGCCGCTCGGAATCGCTCTTCGCGACGAACAGGTGGAGCGCTCCGGCGCCGAAATCGAAGCCATCGAGGACCACGTAGGCCGTGAGCATCAGGACGGCGATGGCGTACCAGAGCTCAGGCATGGGCCGCCTCGCGCTGCGGCGTCCCGGGCGACGGTCCGTGGCCGATCTCCCGCGCGATCAGAAAGAGAAAGAGCACGCCGAGGACGAGATAGAGCCCGCAGAAGCCCAGCAGCGTGAAGAGCGCCGTGCCGCCGTGGACCGTGGGGCTCGAGCCCTGCGCCGTCCGGAAGAGGCCGTAGACGAGCCAGGGTTGCCGGCCCAGCTCCGTCGTGACCCATCCTGCGATGACGGCGATGTACGCAAAAGGGAAAGCGAGCATGAGAACCCAGAGCATTGGGCCGGTCTTCTCCAGGCGGCCCATCCAGCCCAGAACGTTCGCCGCCGCCATGATCGCGATCAGGATCGTCCCGAGGCCCGCCATGATGTGGAAGGCGTAATAGAGAAGCTCGATGTTGTCGGGCCAGTCCCTCTCGGGAAAGTCGTTCAGGCCCTGGACCTCGCTCGACGTGTGGCCGAAGGCGAGCACGCTCAGGACCAGGGGCACCGTGACCGGATTGTCGAGGCGGCGCTCCCGCACGTTCGGCTGGCCGATCATGGTGAGGCCCGCGCGAGGCCCGCTCTCGAAGCGGCCCTCCATGGCAGCGAGCGCCACGGGCTGGTACCGGGCCACGTGCTTGGCTTGAGCGTCGCCGGTGGGGAAGGCGACGAGGACGCTCGAGATCAGGCCGGCCGTCGTGCCGAGCTTCAGGAAAAGGCGGGCCTGTTCCAGGTGCTTCCCCTGAAGAAGGTAGAAAGCGCCCAGCGCCGCGACGACGAAAGAGGCCGTCACGACGGCGGAGGTCATGTTGTGCGCGAACTGCGCGATCGCCCAGGGGTTGAAAAGGAAAGCTCCGAAGTCCGCGAGGAGGAGCGCGCCGTCCGGCCCGACGTGGTACCCGACCGGATGCTGCATGAAGGCGTTCGTCGTGATGATGAAGTAGCCGGAGAGCCAGCTCCCGACGAAGAGCGCGACCGCGGCCGCGAAGTGCCCGGCACGCGACAGCCGCTTTTCGCCAAAGACCAGGAGCGACAGGAAGCTCGATTCGAGGAAGAAGGCGAAGACGCCCTCCATCGCCAGGGTGTGCCCGATGACGTTGCCGGCGTAGCGGGAAAAGCGCGCCCAGTTCGTCCCGAACTGGAACTCCATCGGGATGCCCGTCACGACGCCGACGGTGAAGTTGATGCCGAAGATCCGGATCCAGAAGCGCGCGGCCTCGTTCCAGCGCTCCCCGCCCCTTCGCAGGCCCAGCGCCTTCATCACGACGATCAGAAACGCCAGCCCCATCGTCAGGACGGGGAAGAGATAGTGGTAGATCAGGGTGAAGGCGAACTGGAGACGGTGTAGAAAAAGGGGGTCACCCATGAGGTTCCTCGAGCCAGGCCGCGCCGGGGGGATGCACGATAGCTCATGCGCACCCCGGGTCGGTCGGGCTTGATCGCTCCGGACCGCTGTGAGACCGTCCGCAACCGGAGGCGCGTAGAGACGTGAGCGATTCGGCAGCCCTGCGGGTGGATCCCGTCTCCTCCAAGGCCGACCTCAAGGAATTCGTCGAGCTGGCATATCGAATTTACGCCGGCGACCCGAGCTGGCCGCCACCGTTGCGCTCGGATGTCCGCTGGATGCTCGACGAGGCGAAGAACCCGTTCTGGAAGCACGCAAAGCGGCGGCTTTTTCTGGCGCGGCGCGCAGGGAAGGTCGTGGGCCGCATCGCGGCGATCGCGGACGCGGAGCACAACCGCGTCCACGCGGACAAGACGGGTTTTTTCGGATTCTTCGAATGCGAGAACGACGTCGAGGCGAGCCGGGCGCTTCTCTCCTCTGCCGAAGGCGCGGTGCGCGAGCTGCTGCCCGGCTGCGACCGGCTGCGCGGCCCCGCGAACCCGTCGCTGAACGACGAGGTGGGCGCGTTCGTCCCTCAGGAGAGCGATCCGGGATTGCCGTTCCTGATGATGACGTACAACCCCGCGTATTACCTCGACCTGTTCGCGGGCGCGGGCTATTCGAAGGAGAAGGACCTCGTCGCGATCCTCGCGCCGGTGAGCGACGTCTCGTTCAAGCGCCTCGCGCGCCTCGCGGAGGGCGTGAGGCGCCGCGAGCCGAAGCTCGTCGTGAGGCCGATCCGCATGAAGCGGTTCGACGAGGACCTCGCGATCGTCAAGACCATCTACAACGGGGCGTGGGAGAAGAACTGGGGCTTCGTGCCGATGACGTCCGACGAGATCGACGCGATGGCGAAAAAGCTCAAGCCCATCATTTACCCGCCCTACATCCTCTTCGCGGAGATCGACGGGAAGCCCGCCGCGTTCCACCTCGCGCTTCCGGATTTCAACCAGGTCCTCGTGAAGATGGGCGGGTCGTTGTTCCCGTTCGGCTGGCTGAAGTTCCTGAAGGAGAGGAAAAAGATCGACCGCTGCCGCACGATGGCGCTCGGAGTGCTGCCGGAATACCGCAAGCGAGGGCTGGACGCCGTCCTCTACTACGAGGCCATGAAGGAGGGCATCCGCATCGGCCACAAGTGGGCGGAGTTCTCGTGGATGCTCGAGGACAACCTCGACATCCTCAAGCCCCTCGAGATCTTCGGCGGCCGGATCTACCGCCGCTACCGGCTGGTGGCGAAGCGGCTGTAGAGCGCGTTTCCAATGGGGACGGTCACGAGCGCGAGCGCGAAGCCCGCGATCACGTCCGCGACGTAGTGGTACCGGCAGTAGACCGTGGCCACGATGAGGCCAACCGCGAACGGCAGGAACGCCCAGAACGTCTTTTTCGACCGGCGATACGCTTCGAGGAGGATCGCCACAAGGACCATCGTGTGGCCGGACGGGAAGCAGTCGCGCTTGTTCTTCTCGAGAACGTCGAGCGCGTGGTCGATCGCCTGCGAGATCGCACCTCGAGGCAGCGGTCCCGCGTGCACCAGCGTGTAGCGCGGGCCGATCGCGGGCACGAGGAAGTAGCAGGCGTAGCTGACGTAGAACACGAACACGATGACGAACGCGTAACGGGGGAAGTCGCGCGCGGGCGCGGGACGGCCGCGGTCGTCGAGGAGCACGAGCGTCCCGAGGACGATCGGGTGGAAGTAGTAGAGCGCGTAGAAGAGCGTCAGGACGTCCGACAGGAACGGCGTCGCGATCTTCTCGAGCGCCACCGTGGGGTCCGTTCCGAAGAGCGCGCGATCGAAGGCGATGAGCGCGGCGTCATAGTCGACAGGGTGCACGGCGCGGATGAGCGGGCCGAGGCCGTCGAAGATCACGACGACGCAGCCGATGATGTAGTAGTCGAAGAGGACGGCGAGGGCGCCAGTGGCGTCGGGCCGCCGCGCGCGCCAGGCGGCGATCCCGACTGGCACGAGGGCAACAGCGGCCATCCTCGCGAGGACCGAGCGGTCCTCGAGGGCGCCGAAACGCAGGAGGCCGACGAGGAGAAGCGCGCTTGCGAAGACGAACGTCAGGACGTCGACCGGCTTCCAGCGCACCGGCGCGTTCTAGCACACGACGGCCGTCGAGCCTCTTGCGCCTCTCTAAGTCAGCTCTCGAGGGACGCCACGGCCGGAAGGAAGTGATCGCGCCACGTGATGACCCGGTCGACGCGTCCTTCCCGCGCGAGGAGATGCGCGCGCGCCTCGTAGCGGAGCACGTGCTCGGGCCCGGGCGCGGGCAGTGGGGCAGCGGGAAGAAAACACTCGAGCGCCGCGTGCGCCACCTCGACGCCGTCCAGAACGGGGCCCATCTGGGTGCGCAGGCTCGGATAGCTTTCGCGGGCAGCCCGGAGTTTCCAGCGGACCTCCTCCTTCGTGAGCCGAAAGGAAAGGACGTCGGCCGAGCGGCTCGCCGGAGGCCGCTGAACGCGATAGCTTCCCGGCGCCTCTGCCCGTTCGGCGATGAGGGGAAATTCGAGGACCTCGATCCCTTTCATGCCTCGAGTCGCCGCCCGGACGAGCGGCAGCGTGAGGTCGTGAAGCGGGTTGTAGAACTCGACCGATTCGCAGAGGACCTGTCGGGCCCCGACGCGTTCGACTTCGCGCCGGATGGCGGCCGCGAGCTCCAAAAGGATCGAGGCGTCGCCGTCGACGAGCGCCCGGTAGAGGACGCTTTCGGGAACGCCGAGAAACTCCGCGTGTTCCGCCAGGCCTAGCCTCGCAAGCGCGGCGCGGGACTCGGCCGAACGGGCCTCTCCTCCGCCATCGGTCAGGAAGAGGATGTGGGGCCGCATCCGCTGAACGAAGCCGTGGATCGCGAGCTCGTGATTGGGATGTCCGGTGACGAGAAGACGCGGAATCTCCGGGTTCGCCTCGAGGGCCGAGGTCATGCCGCGACTCGCGGGTGACCCGCCGCGTTCACCGTCCACCAGCCGGCGAGATCGAGGCCGAGCTCGAGGCGGAATCCTCCGACGGTTTTCGCGAGGAGTCCGGTACGGGCCTGGAAGCGACGTCGGCAGTGTTCGGCGGAGGCGGCCTTGAGCTCGTCGCGGAGCCGGCCGCGGTAGAGATGCCGATGCGTCCAGTAGACGCCGGCGAGGCAGCGCCTGGCCGCGCCGATCTCGCGGTCGAAGTGCGAGACGGTCGGGAGTCCCGTGAACTTCCGCGACTCTCCCGAGACCACCCGCAGGTGCTCGATCCGGCCGCGCTGCGAGGCGCGGATGATGAAGTCCCAGTCCTCGAAGACCTCGAACCGTTCGTCATAGCCGGAAACCGCCTCCCAGAGCGAACGCCGGTAGGCCGACCCCGTCGCGTAGACGAAGTTGCCGAGGATCATCCTCTCGAAGCTCCAGGGCAAGGAGACGTCACGCTTCTCGATGAGCCGCCCGGAGGGCTCGTAGGTCGCGTGGCGGACGCCCGTATACACGTAGTCGGCGCCCGACGTCTCGAGGCCGCCGACGAGGGTCTCGAGGTGCCCGGGGTCGTAGAGGTTGTCGTCGTCGAGAACGGCGAGGAGCGGGGCGCGGGCCGCGCGAACACCCGCGTTCAGCGCCGCGGGCCTCGTGCGGCGGCCGGTGGGCTTGATCCGCTGCAGGGACGGGAGCCGGGACCTGAAACGGTCGAGAAGCCCCTCGGCGTGGCCATTGCTCATGTCCACGACGACGACCTCGAAGTCCTGCCGCGTCTGAACCGCGAGGCTCTCGAGCGCGTCGCCGAGGCGCGCGGAGCCGAGCGTCCGCACCACGACGGAAATCGTCGGCGAAGAACTCCCGAGTGGCTGAGGCATCGCGCTGGCGGCGAATTCTACGCGATGCCCCGCCCGGACCCGGCGCCTATAATCGATGCGTGCGCAACGCGGCGGCTGCTTTCCTCTTCGGGTCGCTGGCGGTTTCGGCGGCCCCTCCGTCCGCGCCGGTTCCTGTCGTGAACCTCGACACCGAGATCCACGCCGTCAGCGCGCGCTTCGTCTCGCAGGCGATCAAGGAGGCGGGAGAAGCCGGGGCGCCGCTCGTCATCTTGCGCATCGACACGCCGGGCGGGCGGCTCGATTCGACGCGGGCGATCACACAGGCGATCCTCGGGTCGCCCGTGCCGGTCGTGGGCTGGGTCGCGCCTCCGGGGTCGCAGGCAGCCTCCGCCGGTTTTATCGTCCTCATGTCGTGCGACGTCGCGGCAATGGCGCCGGGCACGAACGCAGGCGCCGCGTCGCCCGTCGGCGGCAGCGGAGAGGATCTTCCGAAGACGATCGCGAAAAAGGTGGGGGAGGACGTCTCGGCGCTGCTGCGCTCGGTGACCGAGCCCCGCGGCCGTCCCGTGGACGATGCCGTGAAGGCCGTGAGCGACGCGGCGTCGTATTCCGAGACCGAAGCCGAGAAGCGAAAGCTGATCGAGGTCATCGCGCGCGACATTCCGGATCTCCTCGCGCGCCTCGACGGGCGGACCGCGAAGCGCGTCGGGAAGCCCGACGTGATCCTGAAGACGGCCGGCCTCACGACCGAGATCAAGGAGATGACGCGGCGGGAGAAATTTCTCGGCGTCCTCGCGAGCCCCGCGCTCGCGGGACTCCTGTTTCTCGTCGGGCTCGTGGGCCTTTACTCCGAGCTCTCGCACCCGGGCGCGATCCTGCCCGGCGTCCTCGGAGCGATCTGTCTCGTCCTCGCGCTCTTCGCGATGTCCGTCCTGCCGGTGAGCGGGGCCGGGATGGGCCTTCTCGTGCTCGGAGCTCTGTTCTTCTTTCTCGAGATCAAGCTCGCGGCGCACGGCGTCCTCGCCGTGGGCGGCGCGGTCGCGATCGTGCTGGGCGCGATTCTGCTGTTCCCCGACCGGCCCGGCGCGCCACGCGGCGAGCTCGCCACGCTCGTGGCGGGCGCCGTCACGACCGCCACGATCCTCGCGCTGCTCTCGTTCAGGGCGCTCGCCGTGAAACGGCTGCCAGATCGCACCGGCGCCGGCGTTCTCGTGGGCCAGATCGTCGCCGCCCGGACCGCCCTCGCGCCGACGGGCAAGATCTTCGTGGACGGCGCGATCTGGGAGGCGCGGTCGTCAGCGCCGGTCGCCGCCGGCGAGAACGTCGAGATCATGGCTCTCGACGGCCTTTCCATCCTCGTTCGCCCCGCCCCGAAAGGGGCTTAAGGAGACTCGATGTCGAATCTGCCGATCCTCATCCCGATCGTCTTCGTCGGACTGGTCTTCCTGTCGAAGTGGATCAACGTGCTGAACGAGTACGAGCGGGCCGTCACCTTCTGGCTCGGACGCCTTGGGCCGGCCCCGAAGGGGCCCGGGCTCACGCTCATCTTCTGGCCGTTCGAGACGATGATCCGCATCTCCCTGCGGACGGTGGTCCTCGACGTGCCACCCCAGGACGTCATCACGCGGGACAACGTGTCCGTGAAGGTGAACGCGGTCGTCTACTTCCACGTCATGGACCCGGCGAAGGCCGTCGTGAAGGTCGAGAACTACCTCTACGCCACGTCGCAGCTCTCCCAGACGACGCTCCGCTCGATCCTCGGGCAGGCGACGCTCGACGAGCTGCTTTCCTCGCGCGACAAGCTGAACGAGAACCTGCAGGAGATCCTCGACAAGCACACGGACCCGTGGGGCATCAAGGTGACGATGGTCGAGCTGAAGGGCGTCGATCTGCCGATCGAGATGCAGCGCGCCATGGCGAAGCAGGCCGAGGCCGAGCGCGAGAAGCGCGCGAAGATCATCCACGCCTCCGGCGAGTTCGAGGCCTCCAAGCAGCTCTCCGAGGCGGCCGCGATCATCGGCCGCGAGCCTGCGACACTCCAGCTCCGCTATCTGCAGACGCTCACGGAGATCGCAACGGAGAAGAACTCCACGATCATCTTCCCGCTGCCGATGGATCTCGTCGCTGCCTTCCTGAAGAAGGGCGAGAAACCCGGATGACGGCGCTTGGGCTTTCGGACGGCCCCGAGGAACGACACGACCGGCCGCCCGTCCATTACCAGATTTCGGTCACGGGGCGGCAGGCCGCTTTTTTCTTCCTGCTTCTTCTCGTCGCGCTCGCGCTCGCCTTCTTCTTCGGGATGAGGACGGGCGCGGCGGCGCGCAAGGGCCCGGGCGCGGCGACGACGCTGGCAGCGGCCTCCGACCTGCCCGTCCCCACGCTCGCGCCTTCAGAAAACTCCCGCGAAGAAAAGAAACCCGCCGAGGAGGCGCTCGGCTTCGCCGCCGACAAGCGCGTCGCGCTGAAGGAGACGGCGGCCGCCGCGACGCCGGCACCCGCACCCACGGCAGTTCCGACGCCGAAACCCCCCGCCCCCACGGCGGCTCTGCCGGCAAAGGAAGCTCCGGCGAAGGCCGTTCCGGCAAAGGCCGCACCGAAGGGACCGTTCTGGGTTCAGCTTCTCGCGACGAAGAAGGCCCAGGCGGCCGACGAGCTCATGAAGCGACTCAAGGACGAGGGTTTCGCCGCGGACGTCTCGGCTGTGCCGGGCAAGGACGGCTGGTTCCGCGTGCGCGTGGGACCGTTCAAGGACCGCGCGAAGGCGGAGACGGCGGCACGGAAGATCAAGGTGACCGACAAGCAGATCAAGAACAAGCCCTTGGTGATGCCTTGAGCCGCTCTCTCCCCGTACATGGCGCGCCCGCGCTGCCCCCGTGGATCCGCGAGAAGAAGCTGCGGCTCGCCGAGCTGCACGAAATGAAAGCGCGGATGCGCCGCGGAAGCCTCTCGACGGTCTGCGAGGAGGCCCGCTGCCCGAACCGCACCGAGTGCTTCGACCGAAAAACGGCCACGTTTCTCATCGCGGGCGACGTCTGCACGCGCGCCTGCGGCTTCTGCCACATCGCGTCCGGGCGGCCGGCGCCCCTCGACGCGGCGGAGCCGACGCGCCTCGTCGACGCTGCGAACGAGATGGGAATCCGGCACATCGTGGTGACGTCCGTGGACCGCGACGACCTCGACGACGGAGGGTCGGCGCACTGGGCGTCCGTCGTGAGGGCGCTGAAGGAAGACGACGCCGCGCGCACGGTCGAAGTCCTGACGCCGGACTTTCAAGGAGCAGCGGACGCGATCGATCGCGTCGCGGACTCCGGCCCGGACGTCTACAACCACAACGTCGAGACGGTCCCTCGCCTCTACGACACCGTCCGCCCGAAGGCGGCGTTTCGCCGCTCGGTGGACCTCCTCGGCCGGGTGAAGACGCGGCACCCCGCGATGACGGCGAAGTCCGGCCTCATGCTCGGCCTCGGCGAAGAAGACGATGAAGTCGTGGAGGTTTTTCGCGCGTTGCGCGGCGCGGGCGTCGACGTCGTCACCGTGGGGCAGTACCTGCGGCCGTCCGCGTGGAACCTGCCCGTCGTCGAGTACGCGACTCCCCAGCGCTTCGACGCGCTGCGGCTCGAAGGCGAGGCGATGGGCTTTTCGGCGGTCTTTTCGGGCCCCTTCGTGCGCTCGAGCTACCGGGCGGAAGAGTTCGCGCCGAAGAGAGATTGATTTTGCTCAGGACCCGAGCCTCTGGCAATGGAGGACGCGCGGGGTTTCGTCGAAGCCTCTTTCGATCCTTCGACCCGTTTTCTTCGATGGGAAATATTGCAACTCTCCGTATTACCGTCTAAGAAGATTTCTCGCGCCCTCTGGGCCTGCGCATCAGGTCTCCTTCTGGCGCTGTGTTTTCCGAACTTTTCGATCCTTCCGCTGCTCCCCGTCGCGCTGATCCCGCTCGTCGCCGCGCTCGACGGCGCGAAGGCGAGGCGGGCGGCCGCTGTGGGTTTCCTCTTCGGCCTCGTCTTCTGGATCCTGACGATTCCCTGGATCGCCTACACCGTGCACCGTTTCGGGGGTGTGCCTTGGCCCGTGGCAGGCCTCGCGCTCGCGCTCGCCGCCGCGATCTGCGCGGTGCCCTTCGCCGTGATGGGACTTCTTTACGCATGGGTGGCGCCGCGCTCGGCCGCCGGCATCGTGGCGACCTTCGGCGCGGCGTGGGTTTTCCAGGAGTTCTTTCGCACGACGATCTGGATCTTCGGCGGCTTCCCGTGGGCGCTCCTCGCAAACCCGCTTGCCGACGTCCCGCAGCTGCTCGGCACGGCGGCGCTCGGCGGGGTCTTCCTATCGTCGCTTCTGGTGGCCGCTCTGAATGCCGCCTTCTTCGTCGCGCTCACGCGGCCCGCGCGAAATCCGCGCCTTGCATGGCTCACGGGCGCGGTGCTCGCGGCGGTGATCGCGGCGGCGGCCGGGCCCGGGCGGCCGCGCCCCTCAGGGGAGTTCCTGAGGGTCGGCATCGTCCAGCCGAACGTGCAACAGGATCTCCGCTGGGAGGGAGACACCGCGGAACGCCTCTTCGCCAATCTCGAGGACCAGACGCGGAACCTCTGCCGCCACGCCCGGCCGGTTCTCGTGCTATGGCCGGAAAGCGCGTCGCCCTACGCCTGGTCGTTCGCGCCCGCATTTCGCGACCGGGTGGTCGCGCTTTGCGGGGAGCTCGACATCGCGATCCTTCTGAGCACGGTCTGGTCCGATGAGCCGGGCGACCCCGACGCCCCGTTCTACAACGCCGCGCTCCTCGTGACGAAGGACGGCCCCGTGCGGCCGCCCTACTTCAAGCAGCGGCTCGTGCCCTTCGGCGAATATGTGCCGCTCGCCGGCCTCCTTCGGATGGTCCGGCCCATCAGCCGCGCGGTGCCTTCCGCGTTCACTCCCGGCGCCGGGACGGCTCTGCTGCCGCTCGGGACCTGGAAGCTCGGGGGCGCCGTGTGCTACGAAGTCGTCTACCCCTGGATCGCGCGCAAGGAGGCGCGCGCGGGAGCCGACATCCTGTTCACGCTCACGAACGACGCGTGGTACGGCCGCGCCGGCGCGCAGCGGCAGCACTGGCAATCGGCCGTCGTGCGCGCGATCGAGACCGGCCGCCCGCTCGTGCGCGCGGCGATCACCGGCATCAGCGGGGCCGTGGACGGAACCGGGCGCGTTCTCGTCACGCTGGGTCCCGATACGAAAGGCGCTTTCTCGGTGCCGCTCGAGCGCCCCTCGGCGCCGCCGCCCGCGGTTGCCGCAGGGGATTCGGTCGCGTGGGTTTGCGCGGCAGGGCTGCTGGCCGGTATTCTCCGGCACGCGCTAGGAGGAAGTTCCACGTGAACGAAGAACGCATTGAGCGCCTGCTCGAGCTCGCGTCGTCCGTGAGCGCCCTCCGGGGCTATCTTTGACGTCCGGAAAGCCGCGAAAGAGAAGGAAGAGCTCGAGAGGACGACCGGCGAGCCCGGCTTCTGGACGAACGCCCTCGAGGCGCAGGAGACGCTCCGCAAGCTGAAGCGCGCTGAGCGCGTGCTCGCGGACGACAAGGATCTCAAGGAACGGCAGGAGGAGCTCGAGATCCTCGGCGAGTTCCTCCGCGCGGGCGAGAAGGTGGAGGCGGACGCCGACCAGGCGCTCGCGACGATCGCGCCGTGGGCACGTCACAAGGAGCTCACGTTCAAGCTCACGCACGACGAGGACCCGCTGCCGGCGCTCGTGGAGATCCACGCGGGCGCCGGCGGGACGGAGGCGCAGGACTGGGCGGAAATGCTCATGCGCATGTATCTCCGCTACGGCGAGCGCCGGGGGTGGAAGACTGACGTCCTCGAGGCGACGTACGCCGAGGACGCGGGCATCAAGACCGCGACGCTGCGCTTCGAAGGGGAGTACGCGTACGGCCACATGAAGGCCGAGCGCGGCGTGCATCGGCTCGTGCGCATCTCGCCGTTCGATGCCGCGGCGCGGCGCCACACGTCGTTCGCCGCGGTCTACGTGTCGCCGGAGATCGACGACACGATCGAGGTCGAGATCGGCGACAAGGACCTGAGGATCGACACGTTCCGGGCGGGCGGCAAGGGCGGGCAGCACGTCAACAAGACGGAATCGGCGATCCGCATCACGCACCTGCCGACGGGGCTCGTCGCGCAGTGCCAGAACGAGCGCTCCCAGCACAAGAACAAGGACGCGGCGATGAAGGTCCTGAGGTCACGCCTTTACCAGCGTGCCCTCGAAGAGCGCGTCGCGAAGGACGCCGTGCGGGCGGGCACCAAGATGGAGATCGGGTTCGGGTCGCAGATCCGTTCGTACGTTCTCGCGCCCTACAGGCTCATCAAGGACCACCGCACGAACTTCGAGGTCGGGGACGTGGACCGGGTGCTCGACGGCGATCTCGACGGCTTCATCGAGGCATATCTTCAGTCCTTCGTGAAAAAAGGCGAGAAGGGCGCGACCGAGCGGCAGGGATTCGGCGCGCCCGACGCCGCTCCATGACGGAACCGGACGGCGACGCGTACAGCCCCTGGATGAAGGACCTGAGGGCGCGACTCGGCCGGAGCTTCCCGTCGCGACCGCGCGCCTCCGAGAGGGAAGAGGGCGCGGCGCCGCTTCGCCCGGCGGCGGTCCTGATCCCGCTGTACGTGCGTGAGAAGGCTCTCTGGACTCTTTTCACGAAGCGGACGGACATGGTCGAGCATCACAAGGGCCAGATTTCGTTCCCGGGCGGCGGGGTGTCCGACCGCGACGCGAACCTCTGGGAGACGGCGATCCGCGAGACCGAGGAGGAGATCGGCGTCCCGCGCTCCAGCGTCCGCATCCTCGGCGCGCTGCCGAAGCTCGAGACCGTCACCGACTTCGAGATCTCGCCGTTCGTCGGCGCGATTCCCTATCCGGTCGCATTCGCGCCGCACGCCGGCGAGGTGGAATCCATCATCGAAGTCCCCATGTCGTACCTCCTCGACCCGATGGTCGTCGAGGAGCGCGTCGTGAAGTGGAAGGGCCGGGACCTGATGACGCTCGTCTACCACTACCGCGGGCACGCGATCTGGGGCGCGACCGCGCGCATCCTCACGGACGTCCTGGCGGCGATGCGGGGCGGGCCTCCCGAAAGCGCGCCCTGATCCGATGCTGCTTCTCCTCTACGCTCTTTATGCCTTGAGTCTTTCGGCGGCCCTCTTCCGGGCGGGGTTCCGATCGCGAGGAGCGCCCTCGGTCCCTGTAGCGCCTCGCCAGCCACCCAAGCGCCTCCTGATCGTCGGGGCGAGCGGCGGCACGGGTCGAAGACTCGTGGAGCAGGCCCTGGAACGCGGCTATTCAGTGACGGTGCTCGCGAGGGAACCCAGCCGGCTTGCGATCCAGCACGCACAGCTTTCGGTCGTGAAAGGGAACGTCCTCGACGAGAGGTCCGTCGACACGGCAGTGAGCGGCCAAGACGCCGTGCTCTCCGCCCTCGGACACAAGCGGTTCTTCGGTCCGACGCGGATCCTCTCGGAAGGTACGCGAAATATTTTGCGCGCGATGGAGAGGCACGACGTAGGGCGCTTTGTTTGTGAGACGTCGCTCGGCATCGGAGAGAGCGCCGGCCGGATGGGCCTCGTATACACGCTCTTCATCGTCCCCATGATCCTGCCGTTCTACTTCTGGGACAAGACGCGGCAGGAGCGTGTGATCGCTGCCAGCTCCGCCGAATGGGTGATCGTCCGGCCCGGCGCCCTCACCAACGGCGAAAAGCGGGGCATTCGCCGGGAGGACGCCGGCGTCGGTAGCTTTCTTTGGACAGTGAGGATCTCACGGGCCGACGTCGCGGCTTTCATGCTCGATCAGCTGACGTCCGACCAGTATCTGCGAAAGGCGCCAGGCGTCAGCGGATAGGCGAAAGCCGCGACGAGGACGCTCGCGGGCATAGTGCTGGCTCCGCCGCCCCGTGCCAGGCTCGATCTGATCTCAGCGCTCTGGAACCGTGAGGCCCGAGCCCTTGAGGAACGCGGCCGCCGCCGCGGCCTTGTCGCGGTTCGACTTGTAAACGACCGAGCCAGGCTCCTTCGCGAGCGCCTTGTCGAAGAAGCCCACGGCCTCCTCGTACCGTCCGCGCTCGTAGGCCACGGCGCCGGCCTCGTCGTCGAGCAGCGCTCTGTCGGGAAGGGCCGACTGGGCGAGGCTCTGGGCGGCGTCCTTGAGCGCCCCGGTCTGGCGCAGCGCGCGGGCGAGAGCCCATGCGCCCTCGAGGTTCACCGGGTCGCGAAGGACGGCCTTCTTGAGAGGTTCGATCGCCTCGCCTGCCTGCCCGCGCTCGAGCAGGAGCGAGCCGAGCCCGCGCAGCGCGGGGGCGTAGTCAGGATCGGAGCGGATCGCCTCGCGATATTCCTTCTCGGCGTCCTTCCAGAGGCCTTTCCTTCGAAGGGTCGAGGCCAGATTCGCGCGCACGATCTCGCGGTCCGGCTCCGCGGCCGCCGCCTTCATGAGAGGGTCGAGAGCAGCGTCGACGTCTTTCGCCTGCAGGAGGATGCTCGCGTACTCGGTCAGGACGGAGACGTCCTTCGGAGACGCCGCAGCGGCGGTCGCGAAGACCTGCCGCGCATGCACGAGATCCCCGTCCGCGCGCGCCTTGCGGCCGAGCGCGACGAGCCGTGCGCCATTCTCCGGATTCACCGCGGTGGCTCGCCGGAGCGCATCGAGCGCGGCGTCCCAGTTCTTGTCCCCGAGCGAAAGCTCGTACAAATCGAGCAGGGTTCCCTCGTTCTTCTCGTTGTACTTGAGCGACTGTCTGAGGTTTGCCTCGGCGAAGGACTTCTCGCCGCGCAACGCGTAACCGTTTCCCAGGAGGCGGTAGGCATCGCTGGACTGCGGGTCGATCTCGAGAAGCCGGTTCGCGGCCGATTGGGCGTTCAGGGCGTCGCCGCGCGCGAGGGCGGCTCGGCCGAGGGCGAGGTAGTCCGCCGTGGGTGCCGGAGTCTGCGGTGGCACGGCCACGACGCCGCCGACCGGAGGCCGGGGACCGGTGGGCGTCGTGGCAAGAGCCCTGAGGGCGTCGGGCCCCGAGGCGCGAACCTTCGCGGCCTCGGTGAACTTGCCCTGCTTCTCGTAGGCTTGCGCGAGGAGGTCGAGCGCCTCCGCGTCGAGCTTCTCGCGCGGCACGTTGTAGAGGAGGTCGTGGATGACGTCCTCGGTGTTGCCGTCGGCGAGCTTCTCTTTCGCGACGCGCTTCATTTCGTCGAGATCGGCCGCCGGAGGCGGCATCGCGGCGAGCGCGGCCGCGCGCACCTCGCCCGCGAGCTTGACGAACTCGGGCGAGAAGAAGTCGGCCACGATCTCGAGGTCGGGGCTGCCGGTAAACGCGCGGCGGAGCGCATCCTGAGCGTCGGGTCTTTTCCCGTCGTTGAAGTGCGCCCAGGCGGCCTGTACGAGCATGCGCGAGCGGCGCTGAGGATCGCTCGCCGCCGAGGCGGAGCTCTCGAACTTGAGCGCGGCCTTTCGGAACTGACCGGCGTTGACGGCCTTCCGCGCCTCCTTTTCGAGCGACTCCGAGCCTTCCTGGGCAAGAAGCGGGGCGCCAAGAAGGAGGAGGATCCCGGCCGCCGCGAGGAGCACGCGCATCCGCATCCAGCGGATTGTAGCTATTCCTTCTTCAGCTCGATGGCAGGAAGGACGTAGACCTCGTCTTCCTTGAGATCCACCGACCGCGCTTCGGTCCTGTGACCCGCGAGGCTCACCGAGATCTCGTGGGGACCCGCTCGAAGCGTCTTCTTGATCGGTGCGCCGGAAGAGGGGCCCACGAGGACGCCATCGATGTGGATCTCGGCGCCGATGGGACGGACCGTGAGCGACAGGATCGCGCGGGGCGGAAACCTTCCGTTGATCGTCAGGGGGACCGGCTTCGCGGCGGGAATCTCGAATTCCTCCTGGACCTTCGTGAACCCCGGAGCGTCGAACACGGCGACGTACCGTCCCGGCTTGAGCGTGACGCGCGTCGCGGCCGGGAGGCTGGCCGGCTGACGCTTTCCGTTGATCGAGAGCTCGGCGTAGATGTTCGACTTGAACGTGACGACGGCGGTTGTCGGCACTTCCTTGATTACGACGGTCGGCTCGGGTGCGGCGGTGGGCGTCGGCTCGGGCGGCGCGGTCGGGGCGGGAGCTGCGGTCGGAACGGGCGCGGGAGTGGGCGCGAGAGGAACCCCGGCGTTCCGCTGGTGCGCGACGTACCAGGCGCCGCCCCCCACGGCCAGGAGGACGACGGCCGCGAGGAAGACTTTCAGGGCCGAGCCGCCCTCTTCACGTGCGCTGACACGGCCGCCGGTGCCGGTGTCCGTATGGAGGCGCACGTCCCCGATGCCTCCGGCCTCGGGCCGCGAGGAGGCTGGCCCGAGAGGCGTGTCGAGGACGCGCGAGGACCTGCCCCCAACCGGTGTTCTGGGCGACACGGAAGCCGTGACCGGAAAGCCCGATGTTGGCGTCGCGACCGTTTTTTCCATGTCGCCTTCCGGCATCTCAAACGCGGGCCCCTCGGGCACGTTCTGGAGAAGCGTCAAGCACTCGGCGCGCAGCTCGCCGCACGACGAGAAACGCTTCGCGCGGTCCTTGTCGAGAGCCTTGAGGATCAAGGCGTCCAGGCCGCGCGGCAGCGCGGGGTCGAGCGAGCTCGGCGGCGCGGGCGACTCGTTCATGATCTTGTAGAGAACCGTCGAGATGTGGTCGCCCGTGAAGGGCTTCTGGCCGGTCAGCATCTCGTAGGCGAGGACGCCGAGCGAGAAGATGTCGGTCCGCGGGTCGAGATCCTCTCCGCGGATCTGCTCCGGCGCGAGATACGAGGCCGTGCCCAGCGTGATCCCGGTCTGAGTGAGCGTCGATTGGGAGACCATCGACTTCGCGATGCCGAAGTCCATGATCTTCACGGTTCCGTCCTCGAGAATGCGGATGTTCGACGGCTTGATGTCGCGATGGATGATGCCCGTCGAATGCGCGTAGCCGAGCCCGTCGCAGACGTCGATCAGGATCTGAAGTTTCCGCTTGAGAGTGAGCGGCTCCTTTTTCTTGATGGCCTTGTCGAGGTCGTCGCCGGTGAGGAACTCCTGGACGATATAGGGCGTGCCATCCTCGGTGACGCCGAAGTCGTAGATCGTCGTGACGTTCCGGTGGTGCAGGTTTCCCGCGAACTCGGCCTCGCGGAAGAAGCGTTTCTTGATTTCCTCTTCCTCGCTCTGGCAGGTCTTGATGGCGACGGACCGCTTGATGAAGGGATCCCGGCCCTTGTAGACGGTTCCAAACCCGCCCACGCCGATCTTCTCGACGATCTGGTACTTCCCGACTTGCGTCAGCATGGTGTCAAAAAATCGTACCACGCGGCTATCATCCCGGCGTGCGGCGTTACGCTCGGGACCTCCTGGTCGTTTTCTCGGTCCTCGGCGTTGGCTGCGGCTCGCCCGACACGAATCCCGCGGCGTCCACGAGCGCGCCTCTGCCGCGGGCGGCCGAGCCACGCGACGTCTACCGGCCTCCCGCCGACGGGCGCGTGACGGTGGCCCAGGTGGAGATGTTCCTGTCCGTTCTCGACCGCGAGCGCCTCGACCTCCGGGGAGAGACGCCCACACCCGGCAGCGATCCTCTGTCGACCGTTCCCGCCGACGTCGCCGCGGCGCGGGCCCGCAGCGTGAACGTCGAGGAGTTTCTGTGGGTGAAGGAGCGCGTGCTCGAAGCCGAGGCGGCGACCATGACCGCCCGGCTCAACGCCTCGGCTCTCACGATGCTCGAGAAGACGCTGGCCGACCTGAAGGCCCGGCGGGCGGACGCCGCGGACGAAGGTTCCCGAAAGCTCCTCGCCGAGCAGACGGGGCAGTTCGAGGCCGAGGCCGAACGAGTGCGCCGGGAATCGAGAGTACGCGAGAGTGATGCCATCCGCTCGAACATGAAGACGCTCGAGCCGTACCGGTCGCGCCTCGCGGCCTCGCAAGATGCTCTGGAAAAGCCTCTACTCAAGGAACTGGAGAAAAACGCCCCCAGCTCGGCCTCCCATAAGCCGTGAGGTGATCCTGCACCATGCGTGAGGTTCGGAGAGCGCCGAAGATTCTTAGAATGGTCGATACAGAACGAGCGGCGGCGGGTGGCTCGCCCCTCGAGGAGAGTTCGCGCCATGCCTGACATTCGAAGAGTCGGAGTTCTGGGTGCGGGCTTGATGGGTTCGGGAATCGCCGAGGTGTGCGCGAAGGCGGGTTACGAGGTCGTCGTCCGCGAAGTCGACGAGAAGGCGCTCGCCGCGGGCCGCCGCCGAATCGAGCAGTCACTTTCGAAGGCAATCGAACGCGGCAAGCTGACGGCCAGCGACGGCGAAGCGATCCGCAAGCGCCTGCGGTTCTCTACTTCACTCGAAGAATTCTCTTCGGTCGGCTTGGTCATCGAGGCGATCGTCGAGAACCTCGAGGCCAAGCGCGAGGTGTTCAAGGCGCTCGACGCGCTGTGTGCGCCGCACGCGATCTTCTGCTCGAACACGTCGTCGCTCACGATCGCCGAAATGGCGGCCGCCACCGCGCGGCCGGACCGCTTCGCCGGGCTGCATTTCTTCAACCCCGTCCCCGTCATGAAGCTCGTGGAGGTCGTGCGGGCGATCGGGACGTCCGACGAGACGGTGGCGCGCGTGACGGCACTCGCCCGCTCCCTCGGCAAGGAGCCCATCGCGGCCCGCGACAACTCGGGGTTCGTCGTCAACCGGCTGCTCGTCCCGTTCCTCCTCGATGCGATTCGCGCGTACGAGCAGGGCGTGGGCTCGCTCGAGGACGTCGACACCGGCATGAAGCTGGGCTGCGCGCATCCCATGGGCCCGTTCGAGCTTCTCGATTACGTCGGGCTCGACACCGTCTACGCGATCGCGGAGATCATGTTCACCGAGTACCGCGAGGCGCGCTTCGCGCCGCCGCCCCTCCTCAAGCGAATGGTGGTGGCGGGGCGCTATGGGAGAAAGAGCGGACGGGGATTCTTCGAATACGACGAGAGGGGAAATCGGAAATGAGACTCATCGATCCCTCCATCATGGAGCTCGACCGCGAGGCATCATCGACCCGCAAGATGCTCGAGCGAGTGCCGGAAGGAAGGAACGATTGGGCGCCGCATCCGAAGTCGATGACGCTCGGGAAGCTCGCGACGCACGTCGCGACGATCCCGAACTGGGCGAGCTCGCTGAAAGAGGACGGTTTCGACATCGGCGTGAACTCGGTCGGCGTCCCGCCCCCGCCCCCGACCACGGCCGGCCTCGTCGCCCTTTTCGACAGGACCATCGCGGACGCGAAGGGCGTCTTGAACGGACTGGACGACGAGCGGGCGATGGGGCTCTGGACGCTCTCGATGAAAGGGACGCCCGTCTTCTCGATGCCGCGTCTCGCCGTCGTGCGGACCATGATCCTCAACCACTCGGTGCATCACCGCGGCCAGCTCTCCGTCTATCTCCGCCTCCTCGACGTGCCCGTGCCCGGCATGTACGGGCCGAGCGCGGACGAAAACCCGTTCGCGTGAAAGAGGTGCCCACGATGTCCGTCGTTCTCAGCGAGGTCTCGGATCGCATCCTCACGGTCACGATCAACCGGCCCGACAAGCTCAACGCGCTCAACCCGGAGGTTATGGAGGGGCTTGCCGCCGCCTTCGAGAGCGCGCGGGGCGACGACGCCGTCGGCGCCGTGATCCTGACCGGCGCGGGCGAGAAGGCGTTCATCGCGGGCGCCGACGTCACGATCTTCCGGACATTCACCCCCGTCTCGGCCCGCGCTTTCGCACGAAAGGGACAGGCGCTCCTGGACACGATCGAAACTCTCGGCAAGCCGGTGATCGCGGCCGTGAACGGCTTCGCGCTCGGCGGCGGCTGCGAGGTGGCGCTCGCCTGCACGCTGCGCGTCGCGTCGAAAACCGCCCGACTCGGCCAGCCCGAGGTGAACCTCGGCATCATTCCGGGTTACGGCGGGAGCCAGAGGCTGCCGCGTCTCGTGGGCAAGGGCCGGGCGCTCGAAATGCTTCTGACGGGCGACATGGTCTCGGCCGACGAGGCCTGGCGCATCGGCCTCGTGAACCGGGTCGTCGAGCCGGCCGAGCTGCTGCCGGCGAGCCGGGAGATCCTGAAGAAAATCCTCACGAAAGCGCCCGTCGCGATCCGCTGCGTCCTCGACGCCGTGAACGCGGGTCTCGACATGCCTTTCGCCGTAGCCGAGGACCACGAGGCGACGCTGTTCGGGCTTTGCGTCGCGACGGACGACATGAAGGAAGGCGTTTCGGCCTTTCTCGAAAAGCGCCGGGCGAAGTTCACGGGAAAGTAGCGCTCAGCCGGCGTTCCACGAATCGTGATAGCCGGGAATTTCGAGTGCGAGCGCCTGCGTCGTCAGGTGGAGCGGCGCGAAGGTGTCCATCATGACGGCCAGCTCGTTCGTGGATCTAGAGCCGATCGAGCCCTCGTAGGCGCCGGGATGCGGGCCATGGGGAACGCCCGCGGGATGCAGGGAGACGGCCTTCGGGCCGACCCCCTTGCGGCTCGTGAAGCTGCCGCGCACGTAATAGATGACCTCGTCGCAGTCGACCGAGGCGTGCGGGTAAGGGCAGGGAATCGCGTCGGGATGCGTGTCCGTGACGCGCGGGACGAACGAGCAGATGAGCGCGTTGCGCCCGCCGAACGTGGAGTGGATGGTCGGCGGCAGGTGAACGAGTCCGGTCTTCGGCTGGTACTTCAGGATGTCGAAAGCGAACGGCCAGACCGTGCCGTCCCAGCCCACGACGTCGAACGGCGAGACGAGGGGAAAGCGCTCGACGAAGGTGTCGTCTTTCTTCACGAGGATGCGCGAGGGACCGGACCGCGGTCCGGTGAAGACCGGCCGGACGAAGTCGCGGTGCGTGTACGGCGCATCCATCCGGAGCTGGCCGACGAGGTTCCTGAATTCGCGGGGAATGTGCAGTCCGGCACGTAATTCAAAGAGAATTCCTTCGAAAGGGGAAGAGATCCGGAAACGATGAATCACGCCCCGCGGGACGAGTACGTAATCGCCGCCGCGGATCGCGAGATCGCCGAAAGGCGACTCCAGCGTTCCCTCACCGTCGTAGAAAAAAAACAGATCATCGCCGTCGCCGTTCGAGAAGCCGTGCTCCGGTGCCGCCTCCTTAGGGAGCTTGAAAAGCGAAACGACGACATCGTCGTTCTTCAGGATCGGCGTGAAGCCATCGGGCGCCTTTTCTCCGAGCACGAGCCTCCGCTTCAGCGGTTGCGGGGGAGCGAGCGTTCCGACCTGACGGTCGAAGCAGCCCGGCTTCGCGGGAGAGATCCGCGTGTCCGTCATCGGCGGCCCCTCGTGGTAGAGGATCGAGAATTCGCCGTCGAAGCCACGGCGCGTGAGGCATTCCTCGAAGCGCAGCGCGCCGGAGTTCGAGCGGAACGCGATGTGAGGCTTGGCTGGAACCTCCCCGAGCTGCATGCGGTCAATCATGTGATGTCCGAAGAGACTAGAGAAGATTTGCTTAGAAAGGGAATAAAGACATGGCAGCCATGGCTGCTATCGGCTCGACGAGCACCTTCGTCTCTCTTCCTTCCAAGCAGAATTCTCTTGGTTTTTCTCTCCTTGTGCTCGTTTCTTCTCAGCCGACGACCTCGAGGGCGGGGGAGCCCTCGCGCTGCGACGCCTCGATGGATTCGAAGAGCGCGCGGAAGTTTCCGTAGCCGAATCCGCGGTCACCCTCGCGCTGGATGATCTCGTAGAAAAAGGGGCCGGCCTTCTCGTCGCCGTACATCGCCATGGCGTCGAGCATGAAGATCTGGAGCATGTACTTGTCGTCGGCTCCGTCCAGGAGGATGTGGTTTCGTCGAAGGGCGTCCATCGGCTCCTTGACGTTCGTGATCTTCACTTCCTCGAGGCGCCTCGGCAGCCGATCGTAATAGGCCCCGGGAGCCTTCAGGAACTGAATGCCCTCCGCGTGAAGAGCCTCGACCGCGGGAATGATCTCCTTCACGAGGAACGCGATGTGCTGCACCCCCGCACCGTGGTGGTCCTCGCAGAACCGGTTGATCTGGCTCTCGCGGAAGAACGGCCGCATGGGCTCGTTCGTGGCGAACTTCACGCCGCTCTCGGGATCGGCCATGACGATGGACCGCAGGCCGGAGCCGGTCAGCGGGCGGCCGCCCGCCATCTCGGCCGTGTGGAACTCGACGTCCCAATAGTGCGTGAACCCGAGTACGTCGCGGTACCAGTTCACGACGGGAAGCATCGTGTAGGCGTTCGACGTCACGTGGTCGATCGTGGCGAACCCGTGCGGGTTCTCGCGCGGCTTTCCGTCGCCCACGTCCTCGAAATCCGGCGCGAAGCGCCGGTAATTTCCGTCGCGCTCGATGAATCGAAACGTCACGTCGTCGAGCGGCGTCGCGATATTGAACGTCTTGAAGGCGCCGCCGGGAGCCTCATCCACCGCGATGTCCGACAGGAACGTCGCGTCGCGCGCCGCGAGGAAATCCCAGGTCGCCTGGATGTTGCGCACCCGGAGCGCGAGCGAGGAGATGCCGTCGGGATGGATCCTCAGAAAGCGCGCGGCGCGCGAGTCTTTCCGCTTCGGGCTGGAGACGAGGACGCGGATCTGCCCGGCGCCGAAAACGGAAGCGACCTCGCCGCCCTTTTCGATCTTCGAGGCGGAGGCGCGCGCCACCTCGGTGAAGCCGAGCCCCGCGTAAAACCGGCGGCTCCGTTCGAGATCGGCCACGACGAAATGGAACGAGTCGTAGCCTACGATTCCGAGTGAATCGACCATAATGCGATCTTAGTCCGGGGACCGCCGGGCGGGAAGAGTGGCCCGGCGCGGAAAGGCGCGATGGATCCGCAACGCCTCATATATGACTGGAATCGGGCCGCGGGAGAGGGCCAGCCCCGGCACGTTCCCGTCGAGCTGGTCGACGAGACTCTTCGGGACGGGCTCCAGTCTCCCTCGGCGATCGCGCCGACGCTCGACGAGAAGTTCGAGCTTCTCGTCCTGATGGAGCGGCTCGGGATCGATACGGCCGTCATCGGGATCCCGGCCGCCGGCGGCAGCTCCGTCGAGGACCTGGAGTGGCTCGTGCGGCGCATGACGGAGGCGCGGCTGTCGCTGAAGCCCTGCTGCGCGGCGCGCACGCTCGCGTCCGACATCGAGCCGATCATCGAGATCTCGCAGCGCGTGGGGCGGGCGCTGGAGATGACGACGTTCATCGGGTCGTCGCCGATCCGCCAGTACGTGGAGGACTGGGACCTCTCGCGCATGATGAAGCTCACCCGCGACGCCGTGTCGCTCGGCGTGCGCAACTCTCTGCACGTCACGTTCGTCACCGAGGACACGACGCGCGCGCGCCCCGAGGATCTCGTCTCGCTCTACGGGACGGCCATCGCCGCCGGCGCCACCCGAATCTGCGTCTGCGACACGGTGGGCCACGCCACGCCCGAGGGCGCCGCGGCGCTCGTGGGCTTCCTCGCGGAGTTCGTGGCGCGTGAGAACCCGGCCGTGCGCATCGACTGGCATGGCCACGAGGACCGCGGGCTCTCGGTCGCGAACTCGCTCGCCGCGCTACGCGCCGGGGCGCACCGGGTGCACGGCTGCGGGCTGGGAGTGGGAGAGCGCGTGGGAAACACGCCGCTCGACCAGCTCCTCGTGAACCTCCAGCTCCTCGGCTGGATCGACCGCGACCTGTCGGCGCTCGCTACCTATGTCGGAAAGGTCTCGGCCTGCCTGAAAGTGCCGATTCCCGACGGGTATCCGGTGGTCGGGCGCGACGCCTTCCGAACCGGGACGGGCGTCCATGCGGCCGCGATCGTCAAGGCCCGCGCGAAGGGCCATGATTGGCTCGCGGACAGGATCTACTCCGGCGTGCCCGCGGCCATGGTCGGCCTCACGCAGGTCATCGAGGTGGGCCCGATGTCCGGCGAGTCGAACGTGATTTTCTGGCTGCGGACGCGCGACATCGACCCGACGCCCGGGCGGGTCGCCGCGCTCTACCGGGCGGCGAAGGCCTCCGACCATGTCCTTTCGGAGTCGGAGATCCGGACGGTGCTTTCGGCCCTGCCGGAGCCGGCCGCGGTCGGCGCGCCCGCCCCCGCGGGCTTCCGGAGCTCCTGAACGCGACGCGAGAGGCTCTGCTTCCGTAGAATGGCCGAGTGAGTTCGGTATCTCCTGCCAAAACGCCGGCCGGCGCCTTCTTTCAGCGGTACCTCCCGCTCTTCCTCGACTACCTCTCGGCGGAGAAGGGTCTGGCCCCGAACACGCTGGAGGCCTATCGCCGCGATCTCGCGGGATTCGGCCGGTTCCTCGCCTCCTCACTCACCGACCCCGCGAGCGTCACGCGCCGCGACATCGTGGCATTTCTCGGCGCGAGGCGCGCGGACGGCATGTCGCCCCGCACGCTGGCGCGTGTGACCTCGGCGCTGCGCGGCCTCTATGGGTTTCTCTCGGCGGAAAAGGTCCTCGGGGCGGACCCGACGGCCGATCTCACGAACGCCCGCCGCTGGGCGATGCTTCCGAAGGTGCTCTCGCTCGAGGACGTGACGCGGCTCCTCGACGCGCCCGACGTCGAGACGCCGCGCGGCCTGAGAAACCGGGCACTCTTCGAGCTGCTCTACGCGTGCGGCCTGCGCGTCTCCGAGCTTGCCGCTCTTCCCGTGGAGGCGCTGCGCCTTCCGGAGGGATTTCTCCTCGTCCGCGGAAAGGGCGCGAAAGAGCGGGTCGTGCCGATCGCCGACTCGTCCGCCCGCTGGGTCGCGCGCTACCTTCAGGCGGTCCGGGCCGAAAGGCCGGGTGCGGCAGGACGATGGGTTTTCCCCGGCACGCGCGGGAAGCCGATCACGAGGCAGACGGTCTTCCTCGCGCTCAAGGCGGCCGCGCGGAAGGCGGGCCTGCCGGCGTCCGCCGTGTCGCCACACGTCCTGAGGCACGCGTTCGCGACGCACCTCGTGGACAATGACGCCGACCTGCGCGCCGTGCAGATGATGCTCGGCCACGCCGATATCGCCACCACGGAGATCTACACGCACGTCTCGCGCTCGCGCGTGCGAAAAGTCTATGATCGGACGCATCCGAGAGCGTGACGCGATGAGTTGGGGAAAAGAAGACTTTCTTAGAAGGGTAAGTGAGGCCGTTGCGTGGAGCGGGCTCTTGCTCTTGATGGTGAAGCCTTCTACAGCAGCCGCCACGCTCGTCGTCTTCGAGGACGGGCGGCACCTGAGGGTCGCGAGCTACGAGGTCGTCGACGACGACCGGCTCACGGTCGGGCTGGTGGGCGGCGGCTCGATGACGATCCCCCTCGATGTCGTCGAGCGCATCGTGGACGAGGAGTACGAGCGACCGGCACCCGCAAGGCCCGAGGACGCTGATCCGATCGTGGTCGGGCCGCCCGCAGAAGAGAGCCGATCTGTCCGCGCCTTCAAAGAATCTTCGTCTTTCTCCTCTCCTCTCGCTTCCGCATTCTCTCCTTCCTCCCCGTACGCGTCTCAGATCCTCGCGGCCGCGCGAGAGCACAACGTCGATCCCGCTTTCATCGCCGCCGTCATCAAGGTGGAGTCGAACGGGTACGCGTACGCCGTATCTCGGAAGGGAGCGCGCGGACTCATGCAGCTCATGCCCGCCACGGCGCGTCGCCTCGGCGTGAGAAGCGCGTTCGACCCGCGGGAAAACATCCGCGGCGGCGTCGCGTACCTCGCCGAGCTCGCTGAGCGGTTCGGCGAGACGAACGCGAACTTGATCCTCGCGGCATACAACGCGGGAGAGCACGCGGTCGAGGAGCACGGAGGCGTTCCGCCCTATCGCGAGACGCGTGACTACGTCAGACGCGTTCTCGCGCTCTGGGGCTCGCCGGCGCTGTCACGCTCGGCGCTCTGACTCGATGTTTCGCATCGCGCGTGCCTTTCTCGTCGTGGCGCCCGCGGCGTTCGTGCTCGTGCTCACCGCGTTTCTCGCGGCGCATTCGCGCGCGGCCGAGTCCTTCGTCCCCTATCCGCTGCTGGCCGACGCGCTCGGCGCGGCCCTTTCAAAGCGGCCCTTCGTGCGGTTCATCGCCAGTGCGATCGTGTGTTTCGTCCCTCTCTACCTCATGTCGGGCGTCCTGCTGTTTTTCGCCGACGCGGGGGTCTCGGCCGCGGCGCCCCTGTGGTCGCGCGGTCCCGGACGGCGGGCCAATGCGTCGATACCCCCGGAGAGCCGTTGGGCGTTCCTCTCGATCACGGCTCTCGCCGCCCTGGCGTTCGGCGTTTCCCTGCACCGCGTGGCGCACGGCGGTGACCTGCCGGGCGGGATCAACGTGGGGCCCTTGCTCGTCGCGCTTGCCGCGTTCGCGGCCTTGATCGCGGGCCTCGTCATGGCCGGCCTCGTGGCCGTGCCACGCGCGTTGATCGGGCGGATGCGCACGCCCGCCTGAGGGGTCGCGACGCCGTCCGTATACTCGGCGCTGTGAACGCCAGCGCCGATACCGTCGTCGTCCTCGACTTCGGCTCCCAGTACACACAGGTGATCGCCCGGCGGATCCGCGAAGCGAGAGTGCGGTCCGTCGTCCTTCCGTTCGATGCGAGGGCGGGGGAGATCGCGGCGCTCGCCCCGAAAGGAATCATCCTGTCTGGAGGTCCCTCGAGCGTTTATGACAAGGCGGCGCCACAGGGGGACGCAGGGCTCTTCGATCTCGGCGCGCCAGTCCTCGGCCTGTGCTACGGGATGATGTGGATCGCGCAGCGCCTTGGCGGCCGGGTGGGCAGCGCGCCGGGCCGCGAGTACGGCCGCGCGCACGTGAAGGTCGTGGGCGGCCGGCTCTTCCGCGGCCTCGGCCCGGTCGAGACGATCTGGATGAGCCACGGCGACCACGTCGAGGTCGCTCCGGCGGGCTTCTCCGTGACCGCGACGACGGAGAACGCGCCCGTCGCGGCGTTCGAGGACCCGGCGCGCGCCCTCTACGGCATTCAGGGGCACCCGGAGGTTCACCACTCCGAGCATGGAGCCCAGATGCTCGAGAATTTCCTCTACGACGTCTGCGGCGCGAAGGCCTCGTGGACGATGGCCGGGTTCCGCGACGCGACCGTCGCTCGCCTGAGAGACGAGGTGACGCACGGCGTCGTCCTCGGCGCGCTGTCGGGAGGAGTGGACTCGACGGTCGCCGCGGTCCTGATGCGCGAGGCCGTGGGAGACCGCTTTCGCGGCGTCTTCGTGGACACGGGCCTTCTGCGCAAGTACGAGGGGCGGCAGGTGCTCGAGGCTTTCCGGCACCTCGGCCTGCCCGTGACCGGCGTCGACGCGTCGGAGAAGTTCCTGAGCGCCCTCGCGGGCGTGGCAGAGCCCGAGCGAAAGCGAAAGATCATCGGCGGCCTCTTCATCGACGTCTTCACCGAGAACGCGAAGGCCGTGGACGGCGCGGAGTGGCTGTTGCAGGGCACGCTCTATCCCGACGTCATCGAGTCCGTTTCGATCAAAGGACCGTCGGCCGTCATCAAGACGCACCACAACGTGGGCGGGCTGCCCGAGAAGCTCGGGTTCCGCCTGCTCGAGCCGCTCCGCGAGCTCTTCAAGGACGAGGTGCGACGCCTCGGCGAGGAGCTCGGTATTCCGAAGGAGATGCTCTCGCGCCATCCGTTCCCGGGCCCCGGCCTCGCCGTGCGCATCCCGGGCGAGATCACGAAGGAGCGCGTGAGGATCCTGCAGGAGGCCGACGCGATCTTTCTCGAGGAGCTGCGTTCGGGCGGCTTCTACGAGAGGACCTCGCAGGCGTTCGCGGTGCTGCTGCCCGTGAAGAGCGTGGGCGTCATGGGCGACGGCCGTACCTACGAGAGCGCTGTCGCGCTGCGGGCGGTCACGACCGAAGACTTCATGACCGCCGACTGGGCCCGCTTGCCGCACGATCTCCTCGACCGCGCTTCCCGCCGCATCGTGGGCGAGGTGCGCGGCGTGAACCGCGTCGTCTACGACGTCACGTCGAAGCCGCCCGGCACGATCGAGTGGGAGTGAGGAGGAGATTCATGAGACTCCCGTGCATCCCGGTGGTAACTCTTGCCCTGCTATGCGGCTGTAATTCGGTGGGCCCCCCTTTGGTAGTCCCACTTGACAGTGTGCTCACGGAGGTTCAACGAGGTCTTCAAAAAGCCCAAGACGACCTCAACGGCTCCAGTCTAGGGAAGCTGCAAAGCGTTCAACTCACCCTTCACACGCAGTCTGAGGAAGACAAGACAGGAAAGATGACGATATTCGTCATAAGTGTTGGCGGTGGCCCAGGCGTGTCGGCGTCGCAGGACCTCGTTCTAACACTTCGTCCGCCTACGAGCACGAACACGACGAGCGCGATCAAAATGACCAATGCACCGCCAACGGTCGCCGATAGCATCGTGGCGTTAATCAAAGAGGCAGCCCATGCCGCCGAAACCGCCAGGAAAGGAAAGCCACCGCTGGACGCTGAAAACCTCACGCTGGAGTTGGCCTTCACCGTAACGAATTCGGTAAAGGGGGGGCTTCAGTTCAATCTCGGTACGGTCGCTGCAGACGTGGGCGGCTCCATGAAGAACGCGTCGCAGCAGAGGATCAAGATCACCATCGCTCCGCCGAAGCCTGCTAACTAGTAGAAGCTCCGCCGGAGGCGTCCGTGACACCCGAGCTGGCCGGCCCCGACCCGTCCCGACGGCGCGCGATCCTCGCCGCCGTCATGCTCGGCTCGATCCTCGGTCCGATCGATGCGAGCGTCGTCAACGTCGTCCTTCCGACGATCGCGCGGTCTTTCTCGGCGAGCCTCGCGGCGGCGCAGTGGGTGCCGATGGTCTACCTCGTGACGGCGGGAAGCCTCGTCCTCTTCTTCGGGAGGCTGGGAGACCTCTGGGGCTACCGGCGCGTCTTCCTCTTCGGCCTCCTCGGTTTCGTGGCGACGTCGGTTCTCTGCGCGGGTGCCCCGACCCTGCACGCGCTCGTCGGATTTCGGGCTCTGCAGGGTCTCGCAGCCGGAATGACGTCGTCGGTTCCGCTCGCCATCCTGACCGGGACATACCCGGCCGCGGACCGGGGACGGGTCATCGGCCTCTTCGCCGGCAGCATCTCCGTAGGCCTCGCGGTGGGGCCGAGCCTCGGGGGCTTCCTCGCGGCGGCCTTCGGCTGGCGAGCCGTCTTTCTGGTGAACCTGCCGGTGGGGCTCGCC
>Ga0207930_1000045_pt1 | contig 30093 bp, 28 predicted proteins | sample NGESurshal092012_7_FD_184477 | JGI IMG/M metagenome (GOLD analysis project Ga0207930, IMG submission 184477) | Arctic peat soil microbial communities from Barrow, Alaska - NGEE Surface sample 210-3 shallow-092012 (SPAdes) | ecosystem: Environmental > Terrestrial > Soil > Wetlands > Peat ... | reverse complement strand
TGACCTTGCCATGAATTCGCGTGTTCAGCGGGTAACGCTCCGCCACCGTATCCCACGGGTCGGTCGAAAGCTGCTTGACGCCCAGGCTCACGCGCTCGTTCTCGACGTCGATGCCGAGCACCGTCGCCTCGAGCTCGTCGCCCTTCTTGCACACTTCGCTCGGATGCCGAATCTTCTTGGTCCACGACAAGTCCGAAATGTGCACCAGCCCGTCGATCCCCGGCTCGATCTCGACGAACACGCCAAAGTCCGTGATCGACTTGACCTTGCCCTTGACCTGACTGCCAATCGGATGCTTGTGCCCGAGTTCTTCCCACGGATTCGCCTCGGTCTGCTTGAGTCCGAGCGAAATTCTTCGGTTCGCCTCGTCAACCCCGAGCACCTGCACTTCCACCATGTCGCCGGGATTCACGACCTTCGACGGATGAACCGCGCGCTTGCTCCAGCTCATCTCCGAGACGTGGATCAAACCCTCGACACCCTTTTCGATCTCCACGAACGCGCCGTAGTCGGTCACGCTGACGACCTTGCCCTTGATTCGCGTGCCCGGCGGATACGCTTCCGCCACCTTGGTCCACGGGTCGGGCATGATCTGCTTCATTCCCAGCGATACGCGCTCGCGCTCGGCGTCGTATTTCAGCACGACGACCTTGACCTTGTCCCCGACCTTCAGCACTTCCGACGGATGCTGCAATCGGCCCCATGCCATGTCCGTGATATGCAGCAGCCCGTCGATTCCGCCCAGATCGATGAACGCGCCGTAGTCGGTAATATTCTTCACGGTGCCTTCGAGGATGACGCCCTCTTCGAGCACCTTGAGCGTCTGTTCCTTGAGCGATGCGCGCTCGCGCTCGAGCACGCTACGCCGCGAGACCACCACGTTGCCGCGCGCGCGATTGAACTTCAGGATTCGGAAGCGGCCGCGCTGTCCCACGTATCTGTCCAGATTGCGCGCCGGACGAATATCGACATGCGATCCCGGCAGGAACGCCGGCACCCCGATATCGACTTTCAGTCCGCCTTTGACTTTGCCGAGCACCACGCCTTCGACCGGCGTCTCCGACTGAAACGCCTTGTCGAGTTCGCGCCAGACTTTGAACTTCTCGGCCTTCGCGTGCGAAAGCACCACCGTGCCGTTGTCGGTCTCGGCGCCTTCGAAGTACACGTCAACCTCGTCACCCTCCTTGACCGTCGGATGCCCTTCATGGTCAAGAAATTCGTCGAGGGGGACCTGCCCTTCGCACTTGTAGTTGATGTCGATGATGACGCTGTCGCGCGTGATCAGAAGCACTCTTCCAACCAGCACATCGCCGGGACGGGGAGCCTTCAAACTCTCTTCCATCAACGACTCAAAGTCATTTTCTCCTCCGCTCATCTGTTCAGGCAACGCTTTCTCCATTTAGTGGGACCTTCCGGGACTTCGGGGCTGTGCAATCCTTACAACCGGGCTAGGCTCGTTTCAAGTCCTTGGCGGCGTTGATTCGAGCGTTAATCTGCGCTTTCATCGCCGCGACCACCGCGTCGATTGAAAGGTTCGTTGAATCGATCTCCATCGCATCGTCCGCGCGCTTGAGCGGCGCCAGCTCGCGCCCGCTGTCACGGCGGTCGCGTTCGATCAGCTGCTCGAGCACTTCATGCTCTGCGATCGACGCGCCCTTGTGCTTGAGTTCTTCAAATCTGCGACACGCTCGCGTCTTCACGTCCGCATCGAGAAAGAACTTGAACTCGGCGTCGGGAAAAATCGCCGTGCCGATATCGCGTCCTTCCATCACCACTCCCCCGTCCGCACCGGCCGCGCGCTGCAACTCGCGCATCCGCGCGCGCACCGCGCCGAGCGCCGAGAACCGCGACGCCAGGTCGCCGATTTCCGGCTCGGCTGCCGACGCGCTCACGTCTCGATCATTGAGCATTATCTTCTCGCCATCGAACTTGATCTTTATCGCCGCCAGCACCCGCCCCAACCGCGCTTCGGCGTTTGCGTCGTCCGGGCCGACGCCCGCCGCGCGCGCCGCGATTGCGACCGCGCGATACATCGCGCCCGTGTTCAGGTACGAGAACCCAAGCTCGCGCGCCAGCGCGCGCGCCACCACGGATTTTCCCGCTCCGACCGGTCCGTCAATCGCGATTATTGGTCTCTCGCGGCTCATCTGATCTCTTCCCGCATCGCCCGGCCGCGATTGAAAATCTTCTCGACGCCTTCCGTGTCGCCGGCCTCGACTGCCCGCTGAAATTCCGCGAACGTCCCGCCGTAAAGTTTCAGCGCCGCCGCGATCGCCTCGCGATTCGTCACAAAAATATCGCGCCACATCTCCCACGACGACGCCGCCAGCCGCGTCGTATCGCGCAGGCCCCCCGCGCCGTACTCCGCCGCAATCTTGTCGCCGACTCTCTCGCCTTTAAGCGCCGCCGCCAGCACGCTCGATACTATCTGCGGCAGATGGCTGGCGCGCGCCAGGAGCTGGTCGTGCGTCGCCGCGTCCATCATCTCGACGCACGCGCCGGTCTCGTCCCATAGCTGCTCGATTTTGTCGATCGCCGCGGGCGTGCTCTTCGCCGACGGCGTGATTATCACGCGCCGGTCCCGAAACAGCCCGGGGTCGGCCGCCGCTGCGCCCGTCGTTTCCTTGCCGGCCACCGGATGCGCCGCGACAATCGATCTCTTCCCCGTGATCAGCGGCTCGAGTTCGCGCACCACGTAGAGTTTCACGCTTCCGACATCGGTCACAACCGCGTCCGGCGCCGTGTGTTCGATCATTTTTTCCAGCGTCGATCGCATCGTCAGTATCGGGACCGCCAGCACGATCAGGTCCGCACCGCGCGCCGCCTCGACCGGGTCCCGCGTCGCGACGTCGATCATCCCGCGCTCGACCGCAACGTCCAGGTTCGCCTGCGACCGTCCCAACCCGACCACTTTGCCCACCAGGCCTGCGTGCCGCGCAATCAACGCGAGCGAACCTCCAATCAGGCCCACTCCGCATACGGTCATTTGCCGAAATAGCTGCGCCATCACACTTGGATTCCGCCGCTGGGTGGCGCCGTCTTCGCCATCTTGATCCGGTTCAATTGCATCAGCAGGTTGGCGATCGCAATCATCATAACTGCAAGCAGCGGGAAGATGACGTAATTCATGTTGAGATTCGATCCGCCAGCGTCGGCGACGATCACGCCGAACACTCCCGCCATCACGATCACATACGCGAGCCTGAACCACGACAGCGCACTCATCGCTCGCCCTTCGAATTGCTCGGGCCGGATAACCGCCGTCAGCCCGATTAACCCGTACCCTGCCAGCCCAATCACGGGCATCAGCAACAGGCCCACGAATTTCGACCCGTAGCCATCGATCTGTCCCGCGATGTTCCAGTGGATCGGAATCTGCGCCGGCGTCGTCGGCCACGACCATGCCGCGACCGCGAACATCGCGACTATCAACGCTCGCGCCAGCCAGTCCGCATTTCGATTGCCCTTCATGACTGCGCGCCCATCACTTCGCCGAGCGCCGCGACCAGCCGCCGATTCTCCTCCGGCAGCCCAACGCTGATTCGCACGTGGCGCGGATACCCGTAACCATTCATTGCGCGCACGATCACGCCCTTGCGCAGCAGCTTCTCGTAAACCGCGCGCCCGTCTCCCACTTCGACCAGGAAAAAATTCGCGTGACTCGGCACGAACGGCGCCCTGAGCCGCGCGAACTCACCCTCCAGGTAATCCATCCCCTCGGCGTTGACTTGCAGCGTTCTGGCGATATGCGCCCGGTCGTCCATCCCCGCGATCGCCGCCACCTGCGCAAGCGACGTCACGTTGAACGGCTGGCGCACGTTATGCAGCATCTGGATCATGTCCGGCCGCGCCACCGCGTATCCGACGCGCATTCCCGCCAGCCCGAAAATTTTCGAAAACGTCCTGAGCGTGATTATCAGCCGCCGATCGTCGTGGTCCTCCATCGAGTCGGGATAATGCGGGTCGCGCACGAATTCGAAGTACGCCTCGTCGGCGACGATCACCACGTTCTCAGGAACGCGCTCCAAAAACCGCTTCCATTCGGCGCGCCGGTAAATCGTGCCGGTCGGATTGTTCGGATTGCCGAGAAAAACTATTCGCGTGTTGGCGTCGATCGCCGCCGCCATCGCCTCGAGGTCGTGCGAGAATCCATCGCTGGTCTTGGCCACCCGATGCTCTCCGCCGGCGGCCGCCGTCACCAGCGGATAAATAGCGAACGAATGCTCCGAGTAAACCGAGTTCAGTCCCGGCCGCAGATAAAGAAACGCGAGCAGGTTGAGCACCTCGACCGATCCCGACGCCGCAAATACCCGCTCCACTCCAATCTTGTGATGCTCCCCGATTTTGCGCCGCAGCTCGTAGCTCGCGCCGTCGGGATAGCGATTCAGCTCCGGCAGCGCCGCCTTGATTGCCTCTATAGCGCGCGGCGACGGCCCCAGCGGATTCTCGTTCGACGCCAGTTTTACCGGATCCTCGATTCCGAGTTCGCGTTGCAGCTCCTCGATCGGCTTGCCCGGCTCGTATGGAGCAAGCGCGGCAACCGATGGGAGTACGAGATCTTGAGCTTTGATCAAAGAGGTGAACGGCGATTGAAAAAGTGAAAAGTGAAAACGCTTTTCCGGCTGCCCGGCTCAGGCAGCGGCCGACCTGCCTTCAGGATACGATCCTAAGACCTTCAAGAATAGGGCCTTGCGCTCGAGCGCCTTGAGCGCGCGCACCAGCTTGGGGTCTTCACGATGCCCCATAACGTCAACAAAGAACAGGTACTCCCACGGCCGCGCCCGCATCGGACGCGATTCGATCTTCGAAATATTGATCGCGTTGCGCGCAAACAGGTTCAGCGCCTGGTTCAACGTGCCCACCCGGTCCGCAACCGCGAACAGCAGCGTCGTCTTGTCTTTGCCCGACCGCTCCACCGGCCGCGTCCCCATCACGAGGAATCGTGTCGTGTTGGTCGCGACGTCCTGCACGCTCGACGCGATCGCCTTCAGCCCGTACGCCTCGCCCGCGGCCGCCGACGCGATCGCCGCAATTGACGAATCCTCCACGGCGCGCTTTGCAGCCAGCGCATTGGACGCGACCGCTTCGGTCTCGCAATTGGGGAACTTCGCGCTCAGGTAGCCGCGGCATTGCGCGAGGCTTTGCTGATGAGACACGATCCGCTTGACCTCGCCCGCCGCACCGCCGAGTGACATTATCGAATGCCGAATCGGCAGCAGGATTTCGCCGATTATCACCAGCGCCGTGTCGATCAGCAGATCGAGCGTCAGCGTCACCGATCCTTCGGTCGAGTTCTCCACCGGCGCCACGCCGAAATCGGCGCGTCCGTTCTCGATCGCCTGGAACACCGCCGCGAACGACTCCAGCGGCATCAGCTTGACGCTCGATCCAAACCGCATCCGCGCCGCCTCGTGCGAGTAGGTATGCTCCGGGCCCAGGAACGCCACTCGCGGCTCGTGCTCGAGCGCGCGGCAGGCCGAAATTATCTCGACATAAATTCGCTTGACCTGCTCGTCGCTGAGCGGCCCCTGGTTTTCGGCGATCATCTTTTCGATAATCGCACGCTCGCGCACCGGCTTATAAACCTCGCCATGATGATGCTTGAGCCGGCCGATCTCCATGGCCAAATTTGCCCGCAACGAGACCAGCCGCAGGATCTTGAGGTTTATCTCGTCCATCCGCGCGCGCAGAGTCTCTATGGACGGCGGCTGTGCGGCCGGCTTCCTGGCTATCCGTGACGACATCGAACCAGAATGGCTACCCTACTGCCCGGCCCTTTTCAACGCACCCAAACGCGGAACGAAGGGAATCGTGCGCATTACGGGAAGCCCAGCAATAGAGGGATGAGCGGTTCCAGCGGGTCGGGCTTCTCGAACCCAAGCCGAGAGATGTCTCGCGTCGCGGCGGCGACGTCGAGGCGCGGGACGGGCTGAGGATCGCGGCAATATACGAAGGCGGTCGCGCAGTAATCGTCGATGCGCTCGACGATGCCCCACGCCAGGATGCCCGATCCCGGGCGCACCCATCCGGCGCCCGCGACGGGATGGTTGGCCTCGTAGGCGGCAAGCTGCGCCTCCTGGCCGGCGAGAAACATGATGGCTCCGATCTGCTGGATCGTCACGCGCAGCTCGCGCTGGAACATCACGGGATCGGCGAGATGCCAGCGGTAGAATCCCACGTAGTTCGGGTTCGGGTTTGGTCCGGGTCCATCGTTGCCGGGAGCGACATAGAGGGGCGCGCCGCCGAACGGCCCCTGATGGCGGCCAAGCCCCCAGCCGCTGCCGACATAGTCCTCGAGGCCGGTCCCGCAGATAGTCGGAAAGGCGCGGTCGCCGTCCCGATATATTTTTACCTCGCCTTCGCCGTACCACATTCCATCGTCAATGACCCGGACGCCGACGACACAGCCGAGAAAACGGCCGGGCCCGCGCAAGCCCTCGGCAATCACGAAGTCACGGCGCTGGACGGTCGGGTTCTCGCGGCGGAAGGCCGCGTGGAGATATCCGGCATGATCGGGAAGGGAGGGCTCGAGTGTGAAATCGATCTCATAGTAGAGCACCGTGGGTTGCGGTGATGCGTTGATGAATTCCACACGGATCGCGCGACGAAACGGCATCGGCACGAACGCATTGAAGCCGTGTCCCTCGTTGGTCGAGAACAGGGCGGAGTAATGCTCGGCTGGGCGGCCGTGCGGAAGGCCGAAGAAGTCGAGCGCGGGGACCGAGACGCTCGGTAGGGCGGCGCCGTCATAAAATACCTCGAGAGTGAGCGCCCGGAGCAGCTCGGGCGTCGCCGGCGGGAACGCCATCCAGATGTGCCGGATCGTTCCCGGTCCCTCCAGATCGGCAAGCACGACCCTTTCCCCCGGGTTAAGGATGCGAGAGGGGGCGCCCTTGCGGCCACCGTGCGCCGTGCCGCCCATCCCGCGTCCACCGGTAGGGTTTTCGAAGGTCGCGGAGCGGGAGTCCATCGCCGGATCGATATAGCTGGGGTCCAACACGTAGTTCATCGGGTGTCTCCGTTTTGGTTCCGGATTCAGAGCGGAATGTAATCGCACTTCCGGGGTGGCGACAACTCCACTGAATTCATTGACTCATAGTCAACTCTTGCAAACTACGTGCTATCTGTGGATCCATATTGGGAATTCCGGTGAACTCCATCGTGAAACACCGCTCTTTCGTTTATTTCCTTGCGCTTGCCTTGATGCTGGCCGCGGGATGTAACGGCAGCGGAGGATCGCAGCCGGCGACCACGCCGGGGATCGTTCACTTCGTCCCCAATTCGCACGCGTTCTGGAGCAATCCCTCCAACTGGACGACCAGCTTCGGCCCCGCTTACGCCGACATCACTCTGGCGTCGAGCAATTTTGTGCCGTGCAGAGGGGGACCCTTCGCGCTCTGCTATTACTCGGGACCGAGCGCCGGCCCCGAAGACCTGTCGTGCACATTGACCCCCGACGGCAACTACGCCAACTGCCAATGCTTCGACATTCCCTACGGCGTGTACTTCGTGGATATCAACGCCATCCTCAACCACGCGGTGTATGAAAAAACCATTGCTCAATGCGGCGCCGACGGCAGCCTCTGCGCGACGCTCAACTCGGCCCCGGTATGCGCGAACGTCAATCGGGGAAATTTGATTCCCGGGTCGAGCATCTACTCCACCTTCAGCTTCGATTGCATCCCCGAGAACGGACTTGGCCTGACCAATTGCTCGAATGCGCCGTACGCCGGATGCATGACGGCGCCATGTTTCAAAACTGGCCAGGCTGGGATGGTCAAATGCTCTTGTCCGGTCTTCAACGGTCCTTACCAAGTCGGCCAGAACGACCAGGCATGCACGCTCGGCGATGACCTCGTATGGTCGGCCGCTTATGCTCCCGGCGCGACGCCAACGGCCACGCCCGCGGTCTCCGCAAATGCGCGCGCAGCGACTCCGGCCGCTGTTCCCAGTCCGGGGGCATGCATCCCGGACGCGCCCGGCGGACTCGGATGCCCGCTGTATGTGCCCGGCGCCACGATACTGCCGCCGGGCAGCGGCGTTGACTGCGCCAAGGTCTGCGACGAGTACCACACATGCCTGCAACCGAAAGGGGCTCAGGCGGGTTTCACCTGCGACGCGACGCTATGCACTGACGAATGCAACGACAGGGACTTGCTGAGCACCGCATGCTCGGGGCTGGCGGGATGCGCCATTTCGGAAATAGTCAAAGCCGAAACTGCCGCTCAATGTAGTTGCTGCGCGAGCCAGCTATGCGAATGCGAGCCGAGCCGCAAAACTAACAAGGCGATCTTTGCACTGGACCAACAGCAGCGCGATCGCGGCATCAAACCCCAATGCGACACCAACGGAACCCTCTGCGGCTCTAGGTGAATCGCTTCTGCGTTTTTGTGTCATTCTGAGCCGCTGCAGCGAAGAATCTCGACGGGCGCTCCGGCGCCCGGCGCCGGCAGCGCGCGCTTGCGCGCGAGATCCTTCCCCTTCGGCAGCACTCAGGGCTTCGGCTAGTGGTAGCGGAGTTTACCCTGAGTACTCGAAGGGCTCAGGATGACAAAAAACAGTTCTAACAGGCCCTCGGGCCGCATCTCGCGGCGGTGCCGATTTGTTTTAACATTGGGTGCAGGGGTCACCCCCGCAAACCCACGGTGGGTTTCACATTCAATTAAGTGAATAGCTAATCGACGGAGCGATCGTTCTCGACGCAGCTGCGTGTCAGATACCGCGATCCCATCGCCGCGAACTTGCGCTCGCGCGCCCGGCGCAACTCGGCCGGCTTCAGCTTGACCAGGCGCTCCAGATGCCGCGCGAGCGCCGCGCCGATCAGATGCGCCGCTTCGGCGGGCGCGGTATGCGCTCCGCCGGCCGGCTCCGGCACGATCTCGTCGATCAATCCCAGCTCCAACAAATCGGGTGCCGACAACTTCAACGCCGCAGCCGCCGCCGCAACATTCTCCTCGCCCCCCGCACGCCACAAAATCGCCGCGCATCCTTCCGGCGTGATCACCGAGTAGCACGCGTTCTCCTGCATCAGCACCGCGTTGGCCACTCCGAGCGCCAGCGCGCCTCCCGAGCCGCCCTCGCCTATCACGCACGCGACGGTGGGGACGGTCAGCCGCGCCATCAGCTCGAGGTTGCGCGCGATCGCCTCGATCTGTCCGCGCTCCTCCGCGCCAACCCCGGACTCACCGCCCTGCGTGTCGATCAACGTGATTATCGGCAGCCCAAACCGTTCTGCCAGCTCATAAACGCGCGCCGCCTTGCGATAGCCCTCGGGCAGCGGCTTGCCGAAATTGCGCTTGATTCTCTCGGTGGTCGAGCGGCCCCGCTGATGTCCCACGACGGCGACCGCGCGGCGTCCGAAATAGGCGAGCCCCGCCACGATCGCAGCGTCGTCGGCGAAGCGCCGGTCCCCATGTATCTCGATAAAGTCGCGCATCAGCAAGTCGATGTAATCGAGCGTCTGCGGCCGATTGGGATGCCGCGCCAGGCGCACCCGCTCGATCGCGCTGCGCGGCTCCGGCCCCGGCGCCTCGGCTGTCGCGATCTCAATCGCGCGACTTTTCGCGCCACGCGCCTTATTTCCGTTCGAATTGCCTTTCAATCTGCTTCACGCCTGCGCATCTCAAAAAATTTCTCGAACAATGCAAAAGCATCCTGAGCGCCGCGCTCCGGGTCAAGCCACACGATCTCCGGCTCGCGGCGAAACCATGTGATTTGGCGCTTGGCCAGCCGCCGCGATTCCTGCTTGGCCTGCGCGATTGCATCGGCCAGCGCGATCTCGCCGCGCAGATGCGCCGCGATCTGCTTATACCCAATCGTACTCAGCGGCGGCCTTTCCGGCGAGTATCCCGCATCAATCAGCCCGCGCACTTCCCTGACCAGCCCGGCCGCGACCATCGCATCGAAGCGCCGGTCGATCGCCTCGTAGAGTTTTTTCCGTTCGATTTCGACACCCACCGTCAAAGTGTCGTAGCCATTGTCGGCGAATCGATGGCGCCGCTGATGCGCCGAAATGTTTTCGCCGGTTAATTCAAAGACTTCGATAGCGCGTACGATTCTGTACAGGTCGTTGACGCCGATTCGATTCGCCGCCTCGGGATCGATTCCGCGCAAATCCCGATGCAGTTCCGCGACGCCGCGCTCGGCCGCGATTTTCGCCAATCGGTCTCGAATTTCCGCCGACGCGGCCGGCCCGCGAAAGATCCCGCCGCGGATCACGCGCAAATAGAGCCCGCTGCCGCCGACCACCAGTGGATTTCGCCCCCGTGCAGCGATCTCCTCGATAGCCGCACCCGCAATTTGCGCGAACTCCGCCACGTCGAGCGACTCGTCGGGACTGCGCACGCCTATAAGATGATGCGGCACGCGCCGACGATCCTGCGCCGACGGTTTCGCCGTGCCGAGATCCATCCCGCGATAGAACTGCCGCGAGTCGGCATTGATTATTTCGCAGTTCAAGCGCTCCGCAAGCACCATCGCGAGCGCAGACTTGCCCGCTCCGGTCGGCCCGACGATAAAGCCGACCGGTATCCGCGCCGGATGCGTCCGCGCTGCGATTCCCACCGCCGTTGTTTCCGGCAAACCACTCATCGGCGAAACATTCGTTCGATTTGCCCGCGTCCGAACTGAATATGCACCGGGCGCCCGTGCGGGCAGTTGGTCTTGAACTCGGTGCGATCCAGTTCGGCGAGCAGCGAATGGATTTCCGCCAGCTCGAGCACTCGCCCGACTCGAACCGAGCCGTGACACGCGAGTTGCTTGAGCCAATTCTCGAACGCGGCCTCGCCACCGCCGCGAAAGCCGGCATCGCCCATGCTCTCGATCATGTCGGCAAGCAGTTTCGCGCCGCCTTCCGGCCCGAACACCGCCGGCGCACCTTTGAGCAGCAGAGTGGTCGGCCCGAATGGCTCGACATCGAAGCCCATCGCGCGCAGCTCGCTTAATGCGCCATGAACCTGCGACGCGCGCGCCGGATTCAGCTCGACCGACACCGGCGCGAGCATCGCCTGCGTGCGAATCCCGCCGTCGCGGAGTTCGCGGCGCAGCTTTTCGAATGTAACGCGCTCGTGCGCCGCGTGCTGATCGATCAGGAGCAACCCCTCCTCGGTCTCGAGCGCGATGTACCCCGCGAAGATTTGTCCGATCACCCTGAGTCTCGAGTACATTGGGATTGGCGCGGGGGGATGCGCCGCACCGCCGCCGCTGCGCGCGTCACGATCGTAGGCGAGGCTGAGCGGGCGCTGAAACGCCGCCTGATTAGGCGCGTCGGGCACCAGCCGCAGGGGAGCGTCGCCGCGCGGATTCGCAACCGAATCGCCCGACGCGTTCGCCGACTGTCCGGCGCGAGCATCCTCGCCCATCGACGCCGTCGTGATGAGTCCCGTCGCGGCGTCATCGGTGGACGGCGCCGGCGCTTCGCAGCCCGCCGCCGACGTGTCAACTAAAGTTGCGACGGGCGCATTTTCCGTCTGATCCGCCAATCGGTCGCGAATCGCGTGATAGACGACGTCGAAAACCGCGCCACCATTGCGAAATCGCACCTCGGTCTTCATCGGATGCACGTTCACGTCAACATCTTCGTGCCGCATATCGACGAACAGCAACGCTGCCGGATGGCGACCGCGCGGGATCAGCGTCTGGTAGGCCTGCTCGATTGCGCGAATCAACATTCGATCGCGAACCGAGCGGCCGTTGACGAACGTGAAGATCATCCTGCCGGTCGCGAACGACTCCTGGCTGGTAGCCGCAAGCCCTCGCGCGCGAATCCCGGGGCGATCAAGGTCGAACGCAAGCATCCGGGACGCGATCCTGGGACCGAACGCCTGGCGGAATCGTTCGAGCGCCGAGTTGGCGCGCGGCAAATCGAAGATCGTGCGGCCGTCGGCAGTCAGGCGAAACGCGACGTGATGGTTGGCAAGCGCGATGCGCTGAAAAGCCTCGGCGATGGCGCCCTGCTCGGTCGCCAGCGTCTTCAAGAACTTGAGCCGCGCCGGAGTGTTGAAGAATAGCCGGCGGACTTCGATTCGGGTTCCCGCCGCCATCGCGCACGTCCGCGTATCCTCGATGTTGCCGGCCTCGGCTGCGACCTCGACGCCGTGTTCGTCGGCGGCGCGACGCGTTTGCATCCGAAGATGGGACACGCTGGCGATCGAGGCGAGCGCCTCGCCGCGAAACCCGAGCGTGCGAATCGCGCTCAAGTCGGCGGCGCTTCGAATCTTTGAAGTCGCATGACGCCGGAGCGAAAGGATCGCATCGGCGCGCGTCATGCCGGAGCCGTCGTCGGCGACGGCGATCAGCGCCGAGCCGCCGCCCAGGATCTCGACGCTTACCGAATGAGCGCCCGCGTCGAGCGAGTTCTCGATGAGCTCCTTGACCGCGGAGGCCGGCCGCTCGACGACTTCGCCCGCCGCAATCTGGCTGGCGACTTGCTCGGGCAATATGTGAACTATGTGCTCGGGCATCGGGGTCCGCGGCGCCGGACCTTGTTCAAAGAAATCTCCGGCGCAACCTGACTAGACATTGTAGCTTTCGGACCGGATACTCAAGCAACTCGCCGATCCGGCGTCAAAACCTGGGGATGGCTATTGCACGGGTTGAAGATCGCGGCGGGTTTTGAAAAGCTCTCGGCCCGGCGAACTCGCCGGAGCACTCTAGCGATGAGAAAAATTACGGCAATGCTGCTCGGTGCGGCAATCATTGTGGCCGCAGCCGCAGCAGGCGCGATTGCGGCGCCGATCAAGATCGGGGTCGGCGTGATTGGACCGATCTCGCCTCAGACCGAAGCCGATATCGACAGCATTGTCGGCGCGCTGCCGAACGTGAAGGTGGTGCCGATTCAGCCGCCGGGCGGAATCGATGCCTGCGTCAAGAGATCCGTCGCAGGCGAAGCGGACGATCGGCTCGACGCGGTGATGGTGGTGAGCCTGCCGACCGAGTCCTTTCAATCGCAACGCGACTCGAACGAAGCGCGATTCACCGGCGCTTACGAAATCTGGACGCTCAATCTTTCCACACTGGCCGAGGACCGCCATCGCTTCACCTTTACCGACAGCGAGCCGGTGATAGGCGGCGCCGCCGCTATTCTGGCGATGCCGGCGCAGTTGTTCGCCGAGCGCGCCACCGGCAAGAAACTCATTTCGAGCGATCAATGGCAGGCGTTCGAGGCGGTGCAGACGCGCGTCGAGGCGAAGCTGGTCGCGGCGACCAAGCTCTATCTGCAGACCGCGTCGATTCGCGACACCGGTCCGCTCAACCCGCTCGACACGGCGAAAAATCTGCTCGATCGCGGCGACGGCGAGGACGCGATGCTGGTCTTCAAATCGGCGGGAATCAACAACCCCGAAGTTCAGCGGATGATCGCGAACGCGCAGGGTCAGTTGCGGCGCAGTGCGGCCAATGCGCTGCTGGGACGCACGCTCGGAGCGATGGCGGGCGGGAACGCAGGCGCGGCGCGCACGATGCTGGCCGACTATGAGAAGGCGCCGTCGGCCGAGAGCTCGCGCGCGGATTCGATTCGGCGGGTGCTTGCGGGCGTGCCCGATCGTCACGCCGAATCGATTTACGACGGCGTCATCCGGAGCGACGTGCCCGCGCTCGATCACCAGGCGTTCGTCGCGATGATCAAGCAGCTCTTCAGCGAGCAGACCGGCTCGATTCCCAACGAAGTGATTGTCAGCGCCAGGGACCTGACCGTCGAGGACAAGGACGCGCCCAAGGGGCTCAAGGATCAGCTCGACAGCTATGCGGGCGCGCTCGGGCGCAGCGCGTGGCTGATGAGCCTCAAGTGCGGATGCGATGCGGGCGCGGTACTGACGGGAGAAGCGGTCGGCGGGGCGCTGCTCAAGGCGAAGTATTCACCCTCTTTCACGCGGCCGCACGTCGGGCTACCCTAGCAGAATTATCCAGGTTCGAACGGAAGACTCATGAGACATTGCGCATACTGCAAGAAGCAGCCGTCAGTCGGCAACAACGTCAGCCACGCCAACAACAAGACCAAGCGGCGCTGGAATCCCAACCTGCAGGAAGTGCGCGCCGAGATTAACGGCAACGTGCGGCGAATCCTGGTCTGCACGCGATGTATCCGCGGCGGCAAGGTCAAGAAAAGCGCCTAGCAGCAGCGGCTACAATTCATCCGGCGCAAGACACATTGCCATGGAGTCGTTGTGATGAACATTTCCAATCGCAAGTCGGGCCGCAAGCTTCGTTTCGCGGCGGCAGCTCTATCGGTTGCAGTCGCCGCGGGTCTGGCTGCCGGGGCGCGGATTGCGGGCGCAGCTAGCGTGAGCGGTTTGATGTCGTACCGGAACGGCAGACCGGCAGCGCAACGCTGGCTTCATTACGAGAACCGCGTCACCAGCGATATCTACATCGCGCCGACCGAGCCCGACGGCTCGTTCACCGCGGATCTGCCGCCGGGACTTTACGATCTTCGCGCCGAATGCGGAGTCATTCTGGCCAGCAAGATTCGCGTCGATGCCCCGGACGTCTACATCGGTCACGTCGTCGAGCCGGCGCTACTGGACGTGTGCCGCCCGTTCGAAAGTGAAGGCGTGGCGGAGGCGCTCGTCGTGAGCCCGGCGCCAGCGACTGCGAACCTGAGCGGACGTCCTCTCGGGGCGATGAAATACGGTCACGAAGCGATGGCTCCGGTCGGAGCGCCGGGGACACCCGCGCCTCAAAATACCCCGCTTGGCGAGGCTACGCCCGTAGCGGCGGCGTCGCCTTCGACGATGCCGGCGCCATCCGGCAAATACTGAAGCCCCTTCGCGACGCTCGGATTCGCGCTCCTGCAAACGATCTTTCGACATGGCTCGATCGAAGGCGCGCTGAGATCAAGTCCGGGATTCATAATTTTCTCGGTTGCACTGATCGTATTTCTCGCCAATGGCGGCACGTTCCCGCTAACGGTCGGCCCATCCGCAGCAGCATCCGGCAGCGCGCCGTAACTGCCAAGTCAGATCAAATTTCGCGCCCGAGGGACAATCATTCAATCGGGGAGACCGGATGATGTGGTGGCTGCTGCCTGTTGTCAGGGCTGCTAAACGCTCCAGCCCCAGCCGCGATACCCGCACCGATGCCGCCCGCCAAGTCTGCTCCGAGCGCTGTCGCACCGAAGGCGCCCAAGCCGCTCGCACCGCCGGCGAAGAATCCGCCGCATGCGACCGTGGTGTGATGACCGGCGTGGACGTCCTGGCATTCGGGGAGAGTAGCAGTATTGCAGACCTGCACCGTGCCGTCCTGGACGTCGACGTCAGTGAACTGACGGCAATCCGGGTATCCTTGGCGCGGCTGTTCGCCGTAATTTTCAGTCCAATCGGTTCCTCGAACCGCTCGGATGGCGTTGGGTGTGTGAACTTCAAACGTCGGCGAACTGCCGCGCATCGCGCCGACGATTATCGAGCGCAGCCGGCCGCCGAGCAGTCCGACCTTGCTCGGTGCACCGACTCCGTTCACCAGCACGCTCTCATCTATCGTGAGGGTTGCCGATGCGCCCAATTGTAGGGAACTGTTATCGATCAGGCCGATCGTCAGCGATGCGTTCGGCTCGGTTACAATCTTATCGTGCAGCATGACGGCCATGTTCTGCACGGCTGCGATTGTCCCGCCGTTGCGTTGGATTTGCGCCGCTCCCTGAATTTGCGCGATCGTGCCGACGGTATTTTGCGCGTGGGCGGCCGGAACCGCCGTCGCAATCGTCAGCATCGCCAGCGTGAACAGCGAAGCAATCCTCGAAAATTTCATTTGGCTTCGCCCCTGCATTAAGTTCCTGCCTCCGTATGGCGGAATGCCGCGTGCCCATCTTTATTAGCCGCGCAATGATCGCTCTGAAGCGGCGCCGCGTCACCGCGAATCCGGTTGCGATTATCCGTAAAAAGCACGCTGCGATAGAGCTCGAGCGTTCGCGCGGCCATTTCACGGATTCCGAATTCAGCGACGGCGCGCTCGCGCGCGGCGCGCCCAATCCGCATGCGCAGCTCGGGGTTGTCCAACAACCGGTTGAGTGCGGTCGCCATTGCATCGGAACTCTTGGGCTGCACCGTAAAACCGCTGACGCCGTCGAGCGATGCGTACGGAACGCCCGAATCAATCTGCGTGTTTACCACCGGTCTGCCACACGCCATCGCCTGGATAAGAAACTTTATTCCCTTGTAATAGACCAGGCGTCCCACTGACAGAATCATCCTCGGTCCGAAGCGCTGGCGCAGCTTCTCGGCCATGGACTGGTCAACACGATCGTCGTCGAATTGCCCGGCGTCGATTCCGTAGGGAATCAAATGCCACCGGTTGGCGTGCATGCGCAGCACCGGCGAGCCGGCGATGTAAGCCGGTGAGGTTGCGACAATCGCCGAGCATCGCTCGAGCAGGATTCGTTCCAGCGGCTGATACAGGCGGGCCAATCGCTGCTGGCGCGCTACGTCGCTGTGCCAGGTGATCACGATCGGCGAAGATTGCCTTCCATCGGACCTCCCCCCATGACCAGCAAGCTCCACGGCGTCGAGCCGCCGACTGCCTCCATCGCGCGCATCATTAGATCGATTCCCTTCGCGTGGGTCAGTCTGCCGACATAGGCGACAATCGGGGGACGCAAACCGATATCGCGCGCGACCGTTTGCTTGCGCTCCGGTGCAAGCGGCCTGAACGCGTCGAGATCGACGACCAGCGTCATCATTCGTCCGCGCTCTTTGGGATAACCGCGCCTGATCATCGATTCGAACACAAGATTGCCGCCTGCAATCCACCCTTGTGCCCGTTCGCGCACGGCGCGTTCGAAATGAGAAAACGGAAACGGGTAGCGCTTGTCGATGTTCTGCGCGGTGCGAAAGCAGAACGCCGCGTCCGAATTCGCCATCGCCCGCGCGATTTGATAGCCCGCGTAGATGTACGGCTCCTCCCACGCGTGCACGACGTCGAAGCCGCCCTCTTCGATCAGCATCGCAAGACCGCGGCGATCGTAGGCGAATACTTGCGTCCACTATGTAAACCGCGCGCCGAGAGCTTTCAGCTTGAGGTTGGATTTCAGCGCTGGCGGTTCCGGTTGCAACTCGATTGGGCCGAGTCCGCTGCGGAAGACCGCGGGTGCGGCCACGGTCACGTCAAGCTCGGGGTAGCGCGCGACCTCTCGAACCAGCGCGCGGTTTTCCGCGACCACGTAGGAATGGCCAATGGTCAGAATGCGAATGCGGCGATTCAACGGCTTTCTACCGTCGCATCGAAAGCGTGCCGATACACTCATCCAAATCCGCGCGTTCCGCCGGCGTCGCGATCACGTACGAGTCCCATGGCACTTGAAAAATCGATCCGCTCCTGCCGAGCACGCTCGCGCGATAACCAATTGCCTCGAGCGCCGACGCGACTTCCGCAGTGGTGCCATGCAGCTCGATCATCAGGATCGGCCTGTCACGCATCAGCGTTTCATGCCCTCCGGCAATCACGTCGGCTTCGGCGCCTTCGACCACCCAGGATGTACCCTGCATTCGAGCCGCCGGGATTGAAGAGCAATCCTTTGCCGATCCCCTGCCGAATCGTCCCCTGCTGCTCCCCGATCCGCTTGGCCGACCATTCGAACGTCCGTCGAACCGCAGGATATTTCCACGAGGCGCTCGACACCGCCTTGATCCACGAGCGCGGCATCATTCCGACCATCGAGGTCAAAACGCTCATAACTCGCCGCCAACTAAGGACGGCACTTAGCCCGGATTTCCGTTTTCTAGGCGAACTGCCAATTTGATAAAATGCGAGAAAAGCCCTGATGGATGCGGGTTTAGATGCGAGCGGGCTCGAACTTCCCGTTTGCAAACCGCGTGCTGCCGGTGCTAGTCCGAATCAGGATTCAAAATGGAAATTCCGGTTTACACCACTCCGGCGGACGCGATCGCGGAGTCGGCCCATGCGGGCGCTCAGCCCGCGTGACCAATCACGGGAGAGACGTCATGGCTCGTGTGTTAAGGCCGCAGGAAAAGCGCAACGCCAAGCCAAAGGCGGCGAAGTCAGACAATGTCCTGCTCTATGAGGTCAGGGATGAAATCGCCTTCATCACGTTGAATCGGCCGGAAAAGCTCAACGCGCTCAACGGCGCGCTCAGCGACGCCTTGTGCAAGACCTGGACCCGGTTCGAGGCCGACCCTGCCGCCAGGGTCGCCGTCCTCACGGGCGCTGGCAAGCACTTCTGCGCCGGCGCGGACGTGAGCCCCGGTGCGATCGATCGCGAAGTTCCATTTCAGGTCCATCAAGGCTATCCGCAAAACGGCATCACCGTGTTCAAGCCGATCGTCGGCGCGATCAAGGGCTACACGCTCGGCGCCGGCTATGCACTCGCCGTTCGCGGCTGCGACATTACGATCGCCGGCGAGAGCATGCTGATGGGTTTTCCGGAAGCACGGATTGGCACTCCCCTGCCACCGATGGAGTATCTGCCGTACATGCCCTTCAAGGTAAGCCTCGAGTTCATGCTGCTGGCGTGGAGCGGCGGGCAGATCATGCACGCGCAGCGCGCCTATGAGGTCGGGCTGGTCAACAAGGTCGTTGCGGATGAGCACCTGATGGACGAGGCGGTCCGATGGGCTGAGCTGTTGAAAAAGGTTCCGCCACTCTACATCAAGGCGGTCAAGTACGGGCACTACAAGACGACCGACAACAAAGTCCGTGTCGATGAACGAGAATATATCCTGTTCACCCATCCACAGGAGATAAGCCGGGACCGTCGAGAAGGGCTGGATTCGTTCTTGCACCGCCGCGAGCCGAAATTCACCGGCCGCTGAGGTCTTGGTCAGCTTCGTCGTCCTTCGGCGCCGCAAACGCGGATGACCTACGGTTGCTGTCCTATCGTAGAGACTGATGCCATAACCTCCGCAATAGTGGTTCAAATACTCGCCTCGCTCGGACTCAGTACCTCCGTATCATGGCTCTCGACAATTGGATTTGCCGTAGCATGGCTGGCGTTAATACTGGCCTATAGCCCATTAGCGGACAGGCTGGCGACACGATGGGTTGATAAGCCACCAACCCTGGACGCGTTTCGCGCGCTGCAGCAATCCGGGAGCAAACTCTTGATTGGGATCGTAGTGGCTTGGGTCCTCGGCGGATTTTTGGAGGAACTTATCTTCCGGGGAATCATCCTTCAATCGATTGAAGCACTAGCATCGGCTTGGCTCGTCGCGCCGATGGCAACTGGTGCCGCGGTATGTACCGCCGCTGTAGGAGCGGGTCTCAGTCACTTATACCAGGGTCTGCGAGCCGTGATCATCGTAACTCAGCTCTCAGTTGAAGCAGACGGCGAACTCGGGTTCGACGCCGGGTGTAAGCCCGCGGCTTCGCGCCAGCGTCGCCAGGAAGGTCTCGACGCCTCCGAACATGTTGCCGGCGTTGATATGCAGCACTCGCATCGGTTCAGTTCCGCGCCGCATCGAGCGCTTCGTAAATCGGTATCAGTTCGCGCGCCATGCGCGCGCGATCGAAGCGATCCTGCGCGGTTTTGCGCGCGGCCGCGCCCAGTCGCGACCTTAGCGGATCGGCACAGGATAGTTGACGGATCGAATCGGCCAGCGCCGCAACGTCACCCGGCGCGACCGCGATAGCGTCATCCCCGGAGGTCACGATTTCCAGCGCGCCGGCCGCGGCGGCCACGATCACCGCCTTTCCACACGCCATCGATTCTGCGATCACACGCCCGAATGGTTCGGGACGGGTGCTGGCATGGACGACGATATCAAGCGCGCGAATCGCTGCGGCCGGATCGTCGATGAAGCCGGTGAAGCCGACGTTGCCATTGAGCGAGAGTCCATCGGCGATAAGCCGCAATTGCTCCAGGCTCGCTTCGCTCCCGCGGGTGCGGTAAAGGCTGCCGCCGATGACGTATCCGCGCACCCGCGAACCCCGCGGGAGCATCGAGAGCGCGCGAAGAAAAATCTCGTGCCCCTTCCATTACGCCATCGTCGCGACCATCCCCACTCGCACGACCGCGTTTTTCAGCTGTGTCATCCCGGCGATTTCGTCCAGGTCCGCAGTCGCGCCGACCGGATTGAAGTTTTCAAGGTCGATCCCGTTGTGAACCGGCACAGTTCTGGAAATTCCCGGGCACGCGGCCCGCAGGTCGTCCGCGACGCGGCGTGAATTGGTCAGCGCGACCGCGCATCGGCGCGAATGCATCGCCAGAATGCGCGACATTGCCGGCCGCTGTCCCACGTAGTCGAGTACGTGCCATATGACGGGGATAGAATCGGGGGCAGCCCATGCGGCCAGGATGTGCGCTTTGAATCCGTTGGAATGCACGAGGTCGGGACGATCAGCGCGAATCGCCGACCGCAACGTGGGCACATGCGAAAGCGCCGCGATTCCCGCACGGCCAAGTCCCGCGACAAACTTCGCTGTCGATTCCCACGTTGCACCGCCGGGCGAGTTTGCGGCGGCCGAATCGCCAAATCGCGCCAACGCCGACGGATACTCGATTGCCCTGCTCGCGACTCCGATTTCGCGCGCGGCTTCGAGCAACGGCCCGTCCTCTCCCGCTATCAGCGACAATCCCCAATGGGGACGGAGCGCGCGCACCTCGGTCATGACATCAAGCAAGCTGCGCTCGGTGCCGCCAAACTGCGCGGCAGGATTGAGGTAGAGTATCTTCACACCCAGACGCGGAAGGATGCGGTAAGGATACTTAGCTTAAGGACTTGGGATCACTCGTGATCGATTCCCTCGATCTTCCGGCGATGATCATGATTCGCTTGCCGAATAAAGTGATCGACCAACAGGGGCAAGTCGTCGTTCAGAGAGGGTCGGTGATCTCGCCGAGCATTTTGGTCAGCGCGAGGTTTTGCGAGTAATCAACCTGGCAAACCACGAGCGACACGGAATCACCGGCCAGTGCGCGCTTTAGGGTAGGCAGGAGTTCGGCGGCGGCATTGACGCGGAACCCCTTCACGCCCAGGCTCTCGGCGTAGGCCACAAAATCGGGGTTGTCGAAGTCGCAATTGGAGTCACGCCCGAACTCCAGACCCATCTTCCACTTGATCAGCCCATACGCGCCATCCTCCCACACAAGCACGACAAACGGGATCTTCTCGCGCACCGCAGTTTCCAGCTCTTGCGAATTCATCAGGAACCCGCCATCTCCGGTCACCGCGAGCACTTTGCGGTCCGGGTACGCAAGCTTGGCTGCGATGGCGCCGGGCACCGCAAAGCCCATGGTAGCGAGTCCGTTCGAGACCAGGCACGTGTTCGCGGCGTAGGTCGGGTAGAGGCGCGCCATCCACATTTTCACCGCACCTGTATCCACCAGCACGATATCCTGTCGACCCATCGCGCGGCGGATATCCGCTACCAGCCGGCGCGGCCGTACCGGGAACGAATTATCGCTCGCGCCGCGGTCAATCTCGTTGCGCAACAGCGAGCGGATCCTGGCGACGGCCGCGGATGCGCCGCTCGACTCCTCACACGCACTGGCGAGCGCGTCGAGGGATTGCGAGATGTTTCCCTCGATTCCGACCGCAACGTGATAGTAAGCATCGACCTCGGCGGGATAGCGATGAATGTGAATAATCTTCTTAACTGCGTCGGGATTGAACTTCTCGGGCGCGTACTCCTGCAGGTCGTAACCCACGCAGATGATCACATCGGCACGGTCGAAGCCGAAATTTACATAGTCGTGGCTCATGAAGCCGAGCGCGCCCAGGGCGTTGGGATGATCGTCGGGAAACACGCCTTTCCCCATGAAGGTGGTGGCCACCGGGACGCTGAGCCTTTCCGCGAATCGCACAAGCGCATCGCCCGCATCGTTGCGCGCCGCCCCGTGCCCGGCGAGTACGATCGGCGCTGTGGCGCCCTTGAGCACCTCCGCCGCGCGCCTGATTTGGCCCGCCGACGGAGCCGTGTCGTACACCACGTTGACCGGGAGCGGCGCGGCGTCACGACGGATCGGAAGTTTCTCGACATCCTCCGGCACAGCCAGATAGACCGCGCCGGGCCGCTCAGTCTGCGCGAGCTTGAACGCCTTGCGGACCATCTCTGGAATTGCTTCGGATCTTAATACGGTTTCGGCCCATTTGGTCACCGGACGGAACATCGCCACCAGGTCCACGGCCTGATGCGACTCTTTGTAGATTCGGGACAGAGCGACTTGCGCCGAAATCGCCACCAGCGGAGCGCTGTCGGTTTGCGCGTCGGCGACACCGAGTAACAGGTTGATCGCGCCCGGTCCCAGCGTCGCGATGCACACGCCCGCGCGGCCGGTCAGGCGCCCATACATGTCTGCCATGAACGCGGCCCCTTGCTCATGACGTACCAGGATGAAGCGAATTGATGAAAAGTTCAGTGCGTCGACGAAGTAGATGTTTTCTTCGCCGGGGATGCCAAACACGTATTTCACGCCCTCATTCTCGAGGCATCGCACAAGCAGGTGGGCTGCATTCGAGCTGTTGTCTTTCGCCATCCGACCTTCTCCTCGGCCCGGATAGTCAATCTCCTCCTTAGGGCGTTTGCGCGCCAGCCTGCGCGACCGAACCAGGCGTCTCCAGATTGTACGGATACGCAATCGAGGGTTGCACGAACGTCGCCACCAGCAGCCCGAGCGCCGCTATCGACGCCCAAATTCGCGCAACCACGCCGCGCGGTTTCTCGTATTCGTCAGCATCGTCGTGGATGCTCGACGACCACGAGACCCTGACGGCGAGGCCGAGAATCATCGCAAAGAAAAAAGCGATCGCTGGAATCTGCAGATCGAAATCGAAACACTCGACCACGCACATGATCGCCAGCGCCGCCACCAGCGCCGCCTGGACGGGTACGATTGTTCCCAGCAAATCCGCGAACCAGCGATAGATGAAGCTGCCTGCACGCAGGATAAACCACGCCGCCAGCGCCAGCCCGATCATCCCCGGTCTCCGCGATCAGTTGCAGATAGTCGTTGTGGGTCTGTGAAAAGTACAGGTCCGACCACGGCCGCGCGCGGTATCGCGTGAATAGCTCGGGCCACGTCCCCAGTCCGATCCCCACCGCGGGAAAATCTTCGACTATCCTGAGTCCGCTCGCCCACGCACTCACCCGGTTTGGCAAACTCCCGGCTTCGCCGGATTCAGGCGGTCGTGAGCTGGCGACCTGAAATCGCGGGCGCGCTCATGTCGGTTACGCCGAGCCAGAAGCGCCGAAGCGTTACCCGATGACTCAGCGTGAACGACTCGAGCGCCGCCAGTTGCGTGGCAGAGAGCGTCTCCTGCGCAACAACGATTTCGTCGAACGGCGTTCGCGCCATGATCGCGCCTAGATTATCGAGCGACCCCAGCACCGGATAGCCGTGGAACAGCTTGCCGTGCTTGAAACTGTCGTCGTCCAACAGTCCCAGCAGTTCCGCACCCGCTCCGATCGTCGAGTGCAGGTGTTGAACCGCCGCCGCGCCGCGCGCGTCTGCCCCTACGATCACCAGGCGCCTTGCCGAATGCGCAAGGAACCGCCCGATCCGCTGGAAAACATGGAATGACCAGCGCGTTGCGACCAGGAAATTGAACAGCAAAATTACGAAGACCACCAGCGCCGCGCGCGAAATGGTTATCGGCAGTAGCGCCGACGCCAGCTTCACGGTGAGCCCCGCTATCATCGCCGCCAGCACAAAGCGCACACCCTCCGCCAGTCCCGTGTAGCGCCATATCCCGCGATAAACGCCTGCCACCAAAAACGCGCCGCAACCGATCATCACAACCCACGGCAGGCCGATCAGCATTTGGTCCACCTGCGCGATGCTCAGGTCGAAGTCGAATCGCAGCATCATCGCGCCAAAATACGCCGCCGCCACCAGCGCCACATCCAGAATCAACTCCACGAATCGACGCTTGTACCCGAAGCTCAGGATAATGCGCGCGATCGCGGGCAGGTGTTCGATTTGACCCGGAGACTCCCCGGCGAACGATCGATCCATCAGGAACAATGCCACCAGCGCAAAGAACAGCACCATGAACGGCAGCAGCAGCACCGCGTCGTAACCCGGAACTACGGTCAGCGCGATCGCGCAACCGCCCGCTATCGCCTGCAGGCCGATCAACGTCGCTGCCGCGCTCCGGGTCGACAGGCCAAGCCGCGTCAGCCGATGATGCGAATGGTCGAGGCCGCGCTTCGATATCGGATTTCCCGTCGCCAGCCTTGTCACCGTCACCGTCACGATGTCGAGCAGCGGAACCATCAGCGCCAGCAATGGCATCGCCAGGCGCGCCGGCAGAGAACCCTCGCCATAGCGACTGGCTTGAATCGACAGCACTCCCAGCACGAGCCCGACCGCCAGCGCGCCTTCGTCACCCATAAAAATCGACGCGGGCGGAAAGTTGAAAACCATGAATCCCGCCAGCGCACCGGCCAGCGCCAGCCCCACGACCATCGTTCCCTCGTGCTGATGCAACCCCGCGACGGTCGCGATACTCAACGCCGCGACAATTCCGACTCCCGCCGCAAGGCCGTCGATCCCGTCGATTAAGTTGAACGCGTTGGTCGCCGTGATCAGCCAGAAAATCGTGAGCGCGATGTTGAGCGGCTGGTAGGGAAGGAGGTCGAGCTGGGGCCCCCACCCTCCGAGGATACAGATCGCAGCCAGTTCCAATATCAGTTTATATCGCGGCCGCAGTTCGACGATGTCGTCGAGCAACCCCACCAGGCACATCGCGACCGCAAACCCCGCGAGCCAGGGCAGACTATGGTACGGCAATCCTGACAGGACGCCGACGAATCCGATCGCGGCTATTAAGCCCGCCATCACAGCCAAGCCTCCCAGCAACGCCGTCGGCTTGGCATGCGGGCGGTCGCTCGAAGGTTGTGCAGTGATCCCAAAGCGAACGCCTGCCGCTTTTGCCACCGGCATCATCGCCGCCGCGACGATAAACGCAGACAACGGCGTGAGCGCTATTTCAAACCCGGTGGTCAATCTTTAGCTCCGCCTGCAGTTCTTTGTTGCTCTCCGCCTATCACCAAATCCGCCCACCAACGCTCAAGCCTCGCAAATAGAACAACCGCATCTCGGTCAACCAAAGCGCTCGGCGCGAAGATGCGAATCGCTGACAATCATGGCGAGCCTGAGAAGCATAGAGCCTCGGTCAGGCGAACATGGCAGAAGATAGAGGCCTACGTCAAGATGCGCTACGTTAATTTATTACTCGCGTAGACCCGTCCAATAGCGGAGCGCAGGCGCGGAGGAACCCAACCATGCCTGACGCACGAAATCCAGATCAAACCGGCCAAGGTCGCGCGCTTTCTGCCTATTGATCTCGTCGATCTCGAAGTGACAGAAGAGCGCCGGTCATTTGTCTGCGACCTTATGCAGGTACTTCTCGGGATGCGCGATGAACGAGTCGCGCTCCGATTTGTCGCAGAAGTAGTAATGCTTGCCCGCATACTCGGCGGCGGGCGTGTCGCTCTTCACATAAAGCTTCATGCCGCAGAAGGCGCACTTGGTGCTCGTGCCGACATCCGCCGCGGCTGGCGAAGCAAGCACCCTGGCTATCGCGGCTGAATCGGCGCACCACGCCGGCGTGGAGAGCGGTGCGATCGAGAGAATCGAAAGCGCGAACAGGATCGCGAGCATTATCGGGAAATTTGAAAGTTTCATTTTTGCCAGCGGATTGGTTGGTTTTGTCAACCGCAATCCGTTACTCCGGTTCTCCTTTTACCTAAGTGCACTATAACTTTTCCGTTCTCGCAGCATCGCGGATCAGTTTGGCAAACGAGATTAACCCGTCGGCCGCATCATCCCATTGGACCCTGGTACACCTCGGCGAAGCGAATGCCGAGCTCCATAGGGATCGCGAGGTTGGCATCGCGATTGGTCTTCAGGCAAACGACTGCCGGCCCGTTCGATGCCTTCGCGCCCTTCAGCGCCGCTTCGAGGTCTTCGATGCGATCGACGTAAAACGGTTGGCAGCCCAGGCCCTCGGCGACCCGGTCCCATCGCACTGTCCCCATCTCGGTGCCGAACGTCCGTCCGAAGAGCATCCGTTCATTCGGCTCCTCCATCGTCCATGAACCTTCGGCGAACACCACGGCCCTGACCTTCAGGCCTTCGCGCGCAGCCGATTGCATCTCCATGAAGTTGAACCCCGCAGCTCCGTCGCCGGTCACGCACACCACCTCGCGCGCGGGGTTGCCAAGTTTCGCTCCAATGGCAGAAGGGATTCCCGTGCCAAGCATGCCTAGTTCAAGAATGTTCAGGTACGACCGCGGCTTGGTCGATGGCAAAAACCAGGCCGCCCACAACGAAGTGTTGCCGCCGTCGGCGACGTAGATGCTGTCCGGGCCGAAGACCTTGCCGATTGTTTGCATCGCCTGCGCCGGATGAATCCCGGGTCCGCGCCAGGCCGCGACCGATGCGAATCGCTCCTCGAACCATTTGCGAGAAATCTCTCGATACCGCTGCGCGTCCTCGCCGCCCCTTGGCCGGGCTCGCTCCGTCTTGAGGATGCGCAACAGGCCCTCGAGCGCGCTTTTCGCGTCGGAAACGATCCCGAGCGCAAGCGGACGCGTGACGCCCATGTTGCGCTGATCGATATCTACCTGGATGAGCTTCTGATTGGCGGGATCGCCCCAGTACTTGTCGTAAGGGATGTCAAGGTTACCCATCCTGGAGCCCGCGACCAGGATGACGTCTGACTCGTGGCGCGCGAGGTCCGCACCAGGGCCGTAGCCGTTCAGGAAGTTCGGATGATCGATCGGCACCGATGACCGCCCGGCTATCGTACCGATGACGGGACACTTGAGCAGCTCGACTACCGCCAGGACCGCTTCGTTCGCTCCGGCGCGATCTACTCCGCCGCCCGAGATCACAATCGGCCGTTTGGCGCCGGCGAGCATCCGAGCCGCCTCCTCGAGCTGCGCTTCCGAGGGCCGCGGACCCGCTGCCCGGTACTGGTCCGGCGTCAGCAGCCGGATCTTTGCGTCGTCACCCATCGCGTACATCACAGGCGCCGGTATCTCGATATGAACCGGACCCGGCCTCCCGATCCACATTTCGCGAAAGGCAATCCTCATCACTTCGGGGATGCGCTCCCACGACAGAATCGGACCGCTCCATTTGACCACCGGCTTGAAGACTTCGAGCTGATCCTGACCCTGGAACGTCGCAGGTGACGACGGATAAACGATCCCCAGGCGATGCTGCGCGGTGATGACGACGACCGGTACGCCCTCGTGGCGCGCCGTGATCACGCCGGGGATCAGATTCGCAGACCCGGGACCGGGGTTGCCAAGCACCGCGGCCACCTGGCCGGTCGTCTTGTACAGCCCTTCCGCCATGTGGACGGCAGCAGCCTCGTGGCGAACGGGCACGAATCGCACTTTGTACTGCTCCAACTTGGCGAGCAGCGGATCGACCTCCGGACACGGGAGTCCAAACACGAACTTGATTCCCTCGCCGACGAGACATCGCAGAAGAAGCTCTGCTCCAGTAATTTCACTCATAATGTTCTCCCTTGGGGCAGCCGGTTAGTCGGTATTGAAGCAACGATGCAGTCGAAACGAAAAAAAACGCCTGGGGCGGCAACCCCTATTCTCTCGATGCGGACACTATACTCGGAGCAAAATCCGAGGCAAGCCGCGTCTCAGCATTCGAATCTAGACTCCGCCTTCCCCGGCCCAATCCGCGCGGATACGATCGACTCATGCCCGGCCTCGACGTTATCCTCGCGCCCGCGCTGGCTCCCGATGATCTCGTCGGCCTCGAGCTCCACTTCCTCGACGCCATCGCCACGCGCGATACACCGCCGGTCCTGCTCATCTACGCGTCGCCAGGCCGCTCCATCTCAATCGGCCGCTATCATTTATTTGGCGGAGCGCCCGAGCGCGACGGAATCAACGTGATACGGCGTCTGACCGGTGGTCGCGTCGTCGGCGCGGGCAATGGATGGCTCGGGGTCGCACTAATTCTTCCAATTCTTCCGGCGCGCACCGCACTGCTCAGTGAAGACACCGCGCGACTGAGAAACCTGAGACCCGAGCAGGTCATAAATCGTTACGCGCGCGGCATCCTGACCGGCCTGCGCGCGCTTGGAATCGATTGTTTCTACCCCGGCCGCGACGCGATAACCTTCGAGCAGCGCGAGATTGCCATGTGCACTTTCGAGGCTGACGCCTCGGGCGCGACGCTTTTCGAGGCGGCAATCGCGCACAATCGCGGGATGGAAGAACTCGTCCACGATTTGGAACGCATCGACCCCGACGGCGCGCTTTCATGCCGCATGTATGACGCTGCGTCCGCCACCAAGGTGGTGCGCGAGCTTGCTCGCGACGTCTCTTTCGACGAGCTCGCCGGCGCGATCGCGTCCGGCTACGGGAGTTCGCTCGGTGAGACTCGACGCCGCAAGTTGACCGCGATCGAATCTGCCGATGCGCAGCATCGAGGGGATGCTCTCGCCGACTCGAACTGGATACACGGACCAGCCGCAAAGCAAACGCTGACGCTCAGGAATCGAATTGCATCGCAACTCGGCGCCATCGAGGCTGCGGTCGCGCTCAAAGCCGACGGCACCATCGAGGCCGCGCGGCTGAGCGGGGATTTTATCGCCAATTCGCCGGCTATCGCCGAACTCGAAGGCGAACTTCGCGGCCGCCCGCTCGACCTGGCATCGATCTCGGATGCGGTCGCCAAGACGTTTGGCGACAATGAAAACAACAACAGCAATTTCTTTCTCGGCGCGGGCGAACTGTCCAATCTGGTGCGCCTGATCGCGGGTGTGAATTGAAAGGCAGGGGTGACCCCTGCACCCAATGTTAAAACAAACCGACACCGCCGCCATCGAGAAATTGATGCGGGAACTTGGCGACGCGCGCAAAAGCGTTCAACGCCGCGCGATCGATGAACTCGTGGCGATTGCCGCGTCAGGCAACTCGACCGTCACTGAAAAACTTCGCGACTCGATCGCAAGCGCCGATCGCCGTGTGCGATGGGCTGGCGCGTACGCGCTGGGCCAAGTCGGTGCGGGCGCGTTTGCCATGGAATCCGCTGACGCGCTGTGCGAGGCGATGTCCGACGACGACAGCGATATCAGGTGGGCGGCGAGCGGCCTGATGGTCCGCCTCGGACGCGAAAATCTCGCGCCGATTAGCGCGCGCCTGCTCAAGCTTGCTGCCGACAGCGACCGCAACGCGCGCAAGATGGCGCTCTACTGCATCCGCGACCTCGAAATCGCCGGCCCTGAACTGCTCGCCGTCGTCGAGCGCGCCGTGCACGACTCGGATGCTCACGTGCGGCTCGCGGCGTTGGGATTGCTGTCGCGGCTGCGCGATACTCCCGAAGGGGCCGCGCGAATAGTGCTCGAATGCCTCAAATCCGATCCGGATGCGGGCGTGCGCCGGGCGGCAGCCTCGGCGCTCGGCAATATTCAAAGCGCAACCGCCGACGCGACGGCTGCGCTCACGTCCGCGGCGGCCGACCGCTCCGACGAATCGCTCGCGCGAGCCGCGCGCGGCGCGCTCGAGCGGCTGGAGAAACGATGATGGGAACAAAAGCGAAAGCGAAACGCACCGCGCCAAATGTTCCGGCCACTCGACTTAACGATATGGCCGCCCGGCTTGGAGATCGGCGCGTGCAGGAGTTTGTCGCCGGCGCGCGTATCGCCCATCTGGCGACCGCCGACGGCGTCGGCGCTCCGCACAACGTCCCGCTCTGCTACTGGTTCGACGGCGAGCGCATTTACTTCGCGATCGACGAGAAACCCAAGCGTCAAACCGGTATGGCGCTCAAGCGAATGCGCAATATTGCGGCGAATCCGCGCGTCGCAATCGTGATCGATCACTATGAAGAAGATTGGTCGCAACTCGCGTACGTGCTGATTCGTGGACACGCGCGCGTGGTCGCAGACCCCGAAGAATACATCGGCGCGATACGTCATCTGCGCGACAAATATCTGCAGTACCGCGCGATGAGTCTGACGCCGGAGAAAAATCCAATCGTGAAGGTCGAACCGGTCAGCGTGCACGCGTGGGGTGCGCGTTTTAAAGTAGATTCAGAGCCGAGCGTCACTTAATTGTATGCGGAACCCACCGTGGGTTCCGCACCTCCCTGGGCAGGGGCTGCGGCCCCTGCACCCGCAGTGAGAAGACGTGAAAATCTGCGCAGCGCATCTTTTCACGACTACG
>Ga0207930_1000044_pt1 | contig 30190 bp, 28 predicted proteins | sample NGESurshal092012_7_FD_184477 | JGI IMG/M metagenome (GOLD analysis project Ga0207930, IMG submission 184477) | Arctic peat soil microbial communities from Barrow, Alaska - NGEE Surface sample 210-3 shallow-092012 (SPAdes) | ecosystem: Environmental > Terrestrial > Soil > Wetlands > Peat ... | reverse complement strand
GAGCCGGGCTCGGCCGCGCCGCTCCTCCACCGTAACGCCCGGAAAGTTCGCGACCCGCTGCCGAAGGCCGGTGAGGCGGTTGAAGAGCGTCGACTTGCCGGAGTTCGGCGGCCCGACGAGCGCCACGAGGCGCGGGGCCTTAGACGGCGGCGTGAACGGCGGCAGGGGCGGACGTGTTGGGAGGGTCGGGAGGCCCGGGGAGCCCTGCGCGCTCACGCGACCCCTTTTATGGCGACCTCGACGAGGAGGCGCCGCGCCGTGTCGCGCCTCAGGGCGAACTCCGTGCCGTCGACGCGGAAGACCCGGGGGTCGCCGCCGGGCGCGCTTCGGGCCGCCACGATGCGCGCCCCGGGGAGAAAACCGATCTCCATGAGGCGCGTCGCGTCGGCCTCCGGCAGGTCGATGCGCGCGAGGACGCCCGATGCGCCTGGGACGAGGTCGTCGAGGCTCAGGGGCTTCCGGCGCCTGGCGTTGCCTGTTTTGAGACTGAGTCGCATCTTCGACATTATGCCCCAACCGGGGCGGGCTGTGTCGATGATGCGTATGCGTCATTTGGTCGGTTAGAATGAATCCATGGCACAGCGACCAACCGGCACCGCCACGATCTCCTTCGGGCTCGTCTCGATCCCGGTGAACCTCTTTTCAGCAAGCGAGTCGAAGGCCGCTATCTCCTTCAACATGCTTCACGACGAGGACCACGCGCGCGTGAAGCAGCAGCTCGTGTGCAGCAAGGACGGGGCGACCGTGGAGCGCGACCACGTCGTCAAGGGCTACGAGTTCGAGAAGGGACAGTACGTCGTCTTCTCGCCCGAGGAGCTGAAAGCTCTCGAGGAGCAGTCGAACCAGATCATCGAGATCACCGAGTTCGTGCCGCTCGCGAAGATCGACCCCGTCTACTTCGACAAGGGCTATTACCTTTCGCCAGGCAAGGGAGGCGACAAGGCCTATCGCCTCCTCGCGAAGGCGATGACGGAAACCGGCCGCTGCGGCCTCGCGAAATACGCGGCGCGCGGCAAGCAGTACCTCGTCGTCGTGCGCCCCGTCACCGGACACGAGGGCGGGCTCATGATGCAGCAGCTCAACTACGCCGACGAGATCCGCTCTTTCACCGAGGTGGACGTCCCCCCGGGCGAGGTGAAGGACGCCGAGCTGAAGCTCGCGATCATGCTCACGGACCAGATCGCAACGGACGAGTTCCATCCCGAGAACTACAAGGACGAGGTCAAGGAGCGCGTCGAGGCGTTGATCAAGCGGAAGATCGACGGCCAGGAGATCTCCGAGTCGAAGCCCGAGGCGCCGAAGACCCAGGTCATCGACCTGATGGAAGCGCTCAAGGCGAGCCTCGCGGCGCGCGGCGGACGCCGCAAGGAAGCCGCCTCGGCCTCCACAAAGCCGGAGCGCAAGCCCGCCGTTCGGGCGACCCGGGAGGAGCCCGCCGAAAAGCCAAGGCTTCGCGTCGTCGGAAACGGGAAAAAGAACCGTTAAGGGCTACTCCGCTTCCGACGTCGCCTCGCTGCTGAGAGTTTCCATAGGGCAGGTGCGCGCCTACGCGGCGGTGCTGGGAAAGGAGCGCGAGGCCGACGGCTCTTACCGCTTCCGCTTTCGCGACCTCGTCCTCCTGCGAACCGCCAAGGGCCTCGCCGAGGCGAAGGTCCCGGCCGCCACGGTGAAACGCGCGCTGAAGAAGCTGCGCGGCCAGCTTCCCGAAGGGCGGCCGCTGACGGGCGTGCGCATTGCGGCCGACGGCAAGCGCGTCGTCGTGCAGGACGGCTCCGCGGCGTGGAACCCCGAGTCCGGGCAGACGTTGTTCGCCTTCGCCGTGGACGACCTCGCCACTGCCGCGGCCCCTCACGCGAAGCGCGCGGCCGAGGCGGCCCGCCAGGAGGGCGGGAAGCTGAACGCGGACGACTGGTACCTTCTGGGCTGCGACGTGGAGGCTTCCTCCCCCGCCGACGCGCGCGATGCCTACCGGCGCGCGGTCGAGCTCGAGCCGCATCATGCCGACGCGCATGTGAACCTCGGGCGCCTTCTCCACGAGGAGGGCAAGACCGGAGCGGCCGAGGTGCACTACCGCATCGCGCTCACGTCGACACCGAGGCACGCCGCCGCCGCGTTCAACCTCGGCGTCGCGCTCGAGGACCGCGGGAAGCTGCGCGAGGCCGCGCAGGCCTACGAGCGCGCACTCGCGTCGGACCCCAACATGGCCGACGCGCATTACAACGTGGCCCTCCTTTACGAGCGAGCCGGAAACAAGGCCGCCGCGATCCGGCACTTCAAGGCCTGCCGGAAGCTGGCCGACCCGCGCTGAGCCGCCCTTCGCGGTACTCTCGCGCGCCGTGCGCTACTTCCTCGAGCAGATCCCCTGGCCGCTCGCGATCCTCGCCGCGCTGACGGCTCAGCGCCTATGATCGGCGTATGCCCGAAGCGTCCCCGTTCGCCTTGCCGGACCTCGTCCACCTGGCGTCCGTCGCGGAACGGCTCGTGGCGGCCGGCCTCCTCGGCGGGTTGATCGGCGCGCAGCGCGAGAAGGTGCACAGCGCCGCGGGGTTCCGAACGCACATCCTCGTCGCGCTCGGCGCCGCGCTCTTCGCCCTCGCGGGCCGCGAGGTCAGCTTCACGTCCGCCGACACGAGCCGCGTCGTCCAGGGGATCATCACCGGGATCGGCTTCCTCGGCGCCGGCACGATCCTGAAACTCGTCGACAAGGCCCAGGTGCACGGCCTGACGACCGCCGCCACGATCTGGGTGACGTCGGGCGTCGGCGTCGCGTCGGCCCTCGCGCCCCTGTGGCTCGCCGGGTTCGCCGCGGTTCTCACGTGGGCAGTCCTCGCCCTCGCGATCCGGCTCGAGGGGCGGCGCAGCTGACTCGGCCCGGCATTCCGAACCAGAAGTTCAGCTCCTTTTGTGGCGAGAAGGGGCGTCACCCGATGAGACCCTCGGCGAGGCCCTTCAGGACCGCGCGGGTTCGGTCGCGGACGCCCATTTTCGAGAGGATGTTCGAGATGTGGTTCTTCACGGTTCCCTCGGAGAGATGGATCGCGTCCGCTATCTCGCGGTTGCTGTATCCCCCCGCCAACAGGCGAAGGACCTCGGTCTCGCGCTCGGTCAACGGATCGGCCTTGTCGAAGCCGTCGTAGTCGCCGCGGATCCTCTCGAGCCCCTTCAGGACGCGGCTCGTCACCGCGGGCTGGAGGTACGTCTCGCCTGCCGCGAGACGCCGGATCGCATCGGTCAGCTGCTCGAGGGTGACGTCCTTCAGGAGGTAGCCGCGCGCGCCGCAGCGGATGCCCTGGAGGAGGAGGGCATCGTCGTCGAACGTCGTCAGGATCAGCGTGGGGAAAAGGCTCTCCGAATCCTTCAGGGCCTGCAACACGTCGAGGCCGCTCATGCCGGGCATGCGCATATCGAGCAGGACGACGTCGGGGCGGAACTGGGGAATGAGCCGGAGGGCCTCCTCGCCGTTCGACGCCTGCGCCGCCACCTCGATGTCGCCCGCCAAGGCAAGGAGGCTTGCGAGGCCTTCGCGGACGAGCGTCTGGTCTTCCACGAGGACGACGCGGATCATCCCGTTCCCTCGCTGGGCTGCGGGATCCGGATCTCCAGCCCGAAGCCGCCGCCCGGCTTCGTGTCGATCAGCATCCGACCCTGGTGCTCGGCGACGCGCTCACCGATGCCCTGCAATCCGTGTCCACGAGGCGACCTGGCGGCCCCGAGTCCGTCGTCGCGCGCCGAAAAGACGATTTCCCCATTCGAGGTCGCGAGCGAGAGGCTGAGCGTCGGGGCCTTCGAGTGCTTCACGGCGTTCGTCACCGCCTCCTGCGCGATGCGCAGAAGCGCCTCGGCCACCGCGGGATTCGCGATGCGCACGTCCGGGCCGATCTCGATCCGGATTGCGGGGCTTACGATCCCTTCGGCAAGGGCGCGGAGTGCCGGTACGAGATCGATCGAGTCGTTCTCCCGGAACTGACTGACGACGCCGCGAACATCGGCCAGGAGGAGCCGCGTCAGCGAGCGGGCGCGCTCCACGTCGTCGCGCCCGGGCCCCTCGGTGCGATGCGAGGCGACCTCCAGGGCGAGGCTGAGCGCGGTGAGGTGATGCCCGAGGACGTCGTGCAGGTCGCGCGAGATGCGCGTTCGCTCGGCCAGCCGGCTGCTCTCGCCCAGGAGCTCCTGGGTCGAGCGGAGCTCGGCATTCAGACGCGCGAGCTCGATCCGCTGCCTCGACTCCCGCTCGGCGACGTACCCGGTATAGAGCGCGAAGCTCTGGAAGCCGACGTACGCGAGGATGTAGACGACGCCCCCGACCGAGACGTTCCCGTTAAGAAAGATCGCGGCGAGCGCGGCGCTCTGGAGACCAGCCCAAAGGAGCGCGACCCGGATCGGCACGCAGTAGACGAGCTGGGCGGCCACGATGACCAGGAAGATCCCCTCGAAGCCGGTGCGCAGCGAATAGACCATGACGAGCGCCGACACGGTCTCGGCGGCGAGAAGAAAGAGCCTCCGCCCGAAGCCCTGGCTGAAGCGGGAGTGTGTCGTCGCCAGGATGTAGGCAATGCCGAAGAGGGCATACGCCACCGCCGAGGCGACCAGGAACGCTCCCGGCCGCGAGCGCAGCTGATCGCGCCAGATCAGGAAGAACGGCAGACCGATCGCGGCCCAGCTGAGCAGGCCGGCCCAGGTCAGCACCCACCGTTGCGGTCGTACCTCGGACATGGGGGAAGTCTAGGCGCCGGCCGCGAGCGGCGCAGTGCCGAAAGTCATGCTCGCGCTCATGACCTCCGGCACAGGGAATCCGGTCGGCGGCGACCTACGTTTGCCACCGACAGGAGGTCCCCATGAAAAGCCGGATCTGCCACGGAGGGAACTGAACATGCCTCCCCTTCTTCAGGCACGAGAGCTCGTCAAGAGGTACACGAAGGGCGGGGCCGCCGCGGTTTCCGGCATCAGTTTTCAAGTCGAACGGGGCGAGGTGTTCGGCCTCCTCGGCCCCAACGGCGCGGGCAAGACGACCACGATCTCGATGCTCACGGCCCTCCTGGTTCCGACGAGCGGGACGGCGACGCTGGCCGGCTTCGACGTCGTCCGGCAGCCGCGCGAGGTGAAGAAACGCATCGGGCTCGTGCCGCAGGAGCTTGCCCTCTACCCGACGCTCTCCGCCCGCGACAACCTTCGCTTCTTCGGCAGGCTGAATGGACTCTCGGGCCGGAAGATGGCAGAGGCGGTGGACCGAAACCTGGCCCGCGTCGGTCTTTCGGATCGGGGGGACGACGCGATCGCGACCTTTTCGGGAGGAATGAAACGCCGCGTGAACATCGCCGCGGGGCTCCTTCACGAGCCCGAGATCCTGTTCCTCGACGAGCCAACGGTGGGCGTCGATCCGCAATCGAGGAACTTCATCCTCGACGGGATCGAGGCGCTCAGCCGGGACGGGTTGACCGTGATCTTCTCGACGCACTACATGGAAGAGGCCGAGCGGATCTGCCGCCGCATCGCCGTAGTGGACGAGGGACGCGTCCTCGCGCTCGACACACCAGCCGAGCTGGTCCACAGCCTGGGAGACGGCACCGTGTCGGTGTCCGGCGCCGTCGCTCTGGAGGAGCCGCTCCTGGCCGCGCTGCGCCGCCTGCCTGAGGTCAAGTCGGCCGAGCCCCGCGAAGGGGGCGTCCTGATCGCCGCACGCCGGCCGATCCGGATCCTCCCAGCCGTGATCGAGCTGTTCCAGTCCAGCGGACTCCCGATCACGTCTCTCGAATACGCCAAGCCGACCCTCGAGTCGGTCTTCCTGCAGCTCACCGGCAAGCGGCTCCGCAACTGAGCCCGAAAAAGGATGAACATGCTACAGACCGTTCTCGCCATCACCAGGAAGGACCTGAAGATTCTCTGGAAGGATCCCCGCGGGCTCGGGAGCCTCTTCCTGATGCCGATCATGTTCATCGTCGTGATGACGATGGCCCTCGGCCGGTTGTTCGGACCCGAGAAGCCGGGCGTGCCGAACGTCGTCCAGCACAACGTGCCGGCCTGGGCCCTCTTCGGGCTCTTCTTCATCTCGCAGCAGATTGCGTCGAGCCTCCTGGAGGAAAAGAAGCTCGGGACGTTCCGGCGGCTCCAGGTCGCACCGATCTCGCGGACGGCGCTGCTGCTCGGCAAACTCGTCCCGTTCTTCCTCGTCAACCTTGCGCAGGTCGCCACGATGTTCGCCGTGGGTGTGCTCCTCCTGCCGATGCTGGGCGCGCCGCGGCTGGCGATCGGCTCCCATCCCTTCGCGCTCCTCGCGATCACCGTCGCGGCGTCGCTCTCGGCCAGCGGCCTCGGCCTCCTCATGGCCGCGCTCGCCAAGACGGCGGAGCAGATCGGCGGACTCGGGTCGATGCTCGTCGTCACGATGGCGGCGCTGGGCGGAGTGATGGTCCCGCGGATCGCCATGCCTCGATCCATGCAGACGGTCGGGCTCCTGACGCCCCACGCCTGGGCGCTCACCGCCTATCAGGACGTCCTCGTGCGGGGAGCGGGCCTGGCCACCGTGCTCCCCGCGATCGCCGCGCTTCTGGGCTTCGCATCGCTCTTCTTCGCGGTGGCGCTCGTCCGGTTCCGGTGGGACTAGCCCGGGGATCGTCCTTGACGCATCCGGCCGCGCCGCGCTACAACCGCTCCCACCCTCGAGCGGGTGTAGTTCAGCGGTAGAACGTCAGCTTCCCAAGCTGAATGTCGTGGGTTCGATCCCCATCACCCGCTCCATTGAGCGCATCGTCGAGAGGCCTCTACCCGAGCGTCACGACCTTGCTCTTCGGAGCGCAGAACCCGGGACGCACCGTGACGCGGACCTTCGTGCCGCTCTTCAGGCCGAGCACGGACAGCGGCACGCCGAGGCGAACGGCGTTGAGAACCCGCTCGACCTTCGGGAACCAGCCGTTCATCTGGTCTGAGCTGAGCCGCTCCTCGCCCTTCGAGATCGATGGGTCGAGGACCTGCCGGTTGACGTACTTGCCCTGTGCATTGCGGACAGACGTCCCGATCTCCATCAGGCCGATCACGTACTCGGCGCCGCCCGTTCCGAGGTCGCCTGACACGCCGGACTTGGGGGAAAGCCCCGTCTTCGGGTTGTTGTCCAAATCCAGGAAGATCTCGACGTCCGCCGAGACCTTTTTCGCCCCGCTGCTGAAACCGCCGAGGTACGCGTCCACGGGTTTCGGGTAGAAGATCGACCAGGCGAGATCGGCCCCTTCGGTCTTCACGTTGACGTCCAGCGCGCCCCCGAGCGCGTCGCACGGGACCGAGAGTGTCGTTCCGCCGGAGGGCTGCCTCTTCTCCCATTTGTCACCGAGCAGCGCCGCGCACTCCTCGCACTTCGACTCTTTCGCGATGTCGAGCGCGGTCAAGCCCTTTTTCTCCTTCAAAGTGACGTCGGCGCCGGCCCTGAGAAGAGCCATCAGGGTGTCCGTGTTCCCAAGGTCGGCGGCCACCATCAGGGCGGTCCAGCCGTCCTTGTCCTTGCCGTTCACGTCGGGCTTCGCCTTCAGGACGCGCTCGACGGTACTCATGTCGTCGCCGATCGCCGCGAGGACGAGCGGCGTGGTGTGCTTGAGGTCCCTGGATTCGAAGGTGGCGCCCGCCGCGAGAAGAGCCTCGATGCTCGTCGAATTCCCATGCTGCACGGCGAGAAGGACTGCCGTCTTGCCGTCCGTGGCCTCGGCCTTCGGGTCCGCGCCGGCCTTCAGGAGATCGTTCACGCCGAACGAAGAGCCGTAGAAGGCAGCGTACATCAGCGCCGTCCAGTTGTCGTCGTCCACCGCGTTGAGGTCGGCCCCGCCGGCGAGCAGGTCGCCGAAGTGCTCGTTCTTCCCGTTCTGAGCAGCGAACATCAAGGGCGTCCTGCCGTCCTCGCTCTTCGCGTTCACCGACGCTTTCGCCTTCAGCAGCGCCCGGAGGACCTCCCGACCGTTGAACGAGTTCTCGACGATCGCATACGTGATGGCCGTGACGCCATGCTCGTCCGGCCCGTCGACCTTCGCGCCCGCCGCGAGCGCCCTTTCGACGTCCTTCGCGTGGCCACCCCTGGCGGCATCGAACAGGTCGCGCTGGACCTTGCTGACGGCCCTCTTCGCGGCCGGCTGGGGAGGAGCCGCGGCCGTGGGGAGCACGAGGGCAGCGCACAGGACACCGAAAGCAAGTCTCCTCGGTGGCATGAAAACCCTTCCTTTCGCTTAAAGCGTACACCCGAAGGATGCAACCGCTTCACGGGTTCGACGCCCACGACCGGTTTCCTCGACGGACACCGCGATAGAATCCGGGGCTGTGATGTTCGTGATCGCGCTTCTGGCCCAGGTCGCGGCGGCACCTTCGTCGGCGTCCGCGCCGGCACCGACGCCCCCGGCCCCTGTCGGCAGCGCCTCGAGCTCCATTTCGGCCCGGCCGAGGACTCTCGCCGACGTCGCGCGGGAAAGGAAGCTCGGAAAAAAGGGCGTCGAAGGCGGAACGTTCTCGGTCTCGGGCGTTTCCGGAGCACTCGCCAGCGTGCATACCGGAGAGCCGTATACGGCGGACGCCTCGGCCTCGCCAGCGAACGCCCGCGTGCGCGCCGCCCAGGCCGAGTTGCGGGCGGCACGCCAGGCGCTGGACGACGCGGCGGTGCGCAAGGGAATGTCGTCCGAAGACACGGCAGCGAAGCGAGCGCGACTCGCCCAGGCGCAAAGGGACCTCGCCGACGCATACGATTCCGCGGCGCGGCCCGCGCGCTGACGACGGGAGCCGGCGCCCGAGTCCGCGCGGGCGGCGTTCTCAGCGCGAGCGTTTGAGCCGGTGGGCCGCCAGCACGAAGAGCGAGAGGCCATACGCGATGAGCCCGGCGGCGGCGAGTGCGAAGAGCGCGGGCCCGTTCTCCGCGCCCTTGATCGTGCGGAGTGCGGTCCCCGTACCGCTGAAGCCGCGCGGATTCGCCTCGAGGCCCGCCCGGAAGACGGAGTACCCCGTCACCGCGACGACGGCGCCGTACGCGAGCACTCCGACGCGCGCGAGCACGGCCGTCCACCTCTTCCGACCGCGAGCAATGATCGCCGCCGTGAAGTCGGCCGGGAGGATCCCGACGGCTGCCCGCACGGCCTCGAGAACGCCCACGACGACGGCGATCGCTCCTCCGAGCTCGAGCGCGCCGCGCCCCCACGCGTGAGAGACCAGGCGGGCAGCGGCCTCGCGAAGCGCCTCCTCGTCGCCACCCGCGTGAAAATGGAGGAGGACGCGCACGGCAGTGACCGCGAGAAACAAGCTGCCCAGCGCGCCGACGGCGTACCCGATCCGCGCGAGGCGGCTGCGCGTTCTCAGGCACTGGACGGCGCGAAAGAGCACGAACGCGAGGAGACCCGCCGCCACGATCCAGAGGGCGAGCCGCCCGCCCCACCCCGCGAGGATCTTCGCGAGCGCGCCCGCCGGCCCGAGGGTGCGACCTCGCTGGAGGATCGCCACGCGCGCGGCGAGGCCGCCGACCACGACGTACACGGTTCCGAGCGCGAAGAAACCGAAACGCGCGAGCGCGTGCGGGATCCCCTTCTCCACTCGTCGCGCCCTCGAGGACATGCGCGCGATTCTAGGAGGTCGCGCGGGCGGAAGATGCGAAGATCCGAGCAGAACCGATGACCGAGAACCTCCTGCGGGCGGACGTCGTCATCGCCGGCGCCGGGCTCGCGGGGCTCGTCGCCGCGCACGAACTGCTCGACCACGGAAAGTCCGTGCTCCTCCTCGACAAGGACGTGCCCGAGAACCTCGGCGGCCTAGCCAAGGAGTCGTTCGGCGGCGTTCACCTCATCGGCACGCCGCATCAGAAAAAGTCCGGCATCGCCGACTCGCCCGAGCTGGCGCTGGGCGACTGGCTTTCGTTCGCGCAATTCGGCGAGGGGGACTCTTGGCCGCGCCGCTGGGCGGAGCTTTATTGCGACCGCTCGCTCGACCTCATCCACGCCTACCTCGACGGCGTCGGCGTGAAGTTCCTGCCGGTCGTGAACTGGCCCGAGCGGGGACTCTACGCACCGGGCAACACGGTCCCGCGCTGGCACATCGCCTGGGGCACGGGCCACGCCATCATCGAGCAGGTCGTGCGCGCGCTCGCCACCCACTCGCGGTCGGCCGGTCACGCGATCCGGTTCCGGCACGCCGTGGAAGACGTCGAGGTCGCGGGCGGCCGCGTCACGGGACTAATAGGCAAGGACCTCTCCACCGGCGGGCGTTTCGTCGCGCGCGGCGACCAGGTCTTGATCGCGACCGGCGGCATCTGCGGAGGAGACCTCTCGAAGGTGCGCGCGAACTGGTACGCGCCCTGGGGCGCGCCTCCGAAGGTCCTGCTCAACGGCGCCCACGCCTATGGCGACGGCGGGATGCACGACGCGGTCGCGCGCGCCGGCGGCAACCTCACGCACCTCGACAAGCACTGGCACTATGCCGCCGGCGTGCACCATCCCGCGAAGCGCAAGCCGAACGACGGGCTGTCCCTCGTCCCCCCCCGCTCGGCGCTCTGGCTGAACGCGGTGGGAGAGCGCATCGGCCCCGTGCCCCTCGTCGGCTCGACCGACACGCGCTTCCTCGTGGAAAGCGTCCTCCGGCAGCCTGGCCAGTACTCGTGGCAGGTCATGAACAACACGATCGCGAAGAAGGAGCTCGCGGTCTCGGGTTGCGACTACATGACGGCTTTCCGCCACAAGAGGAAGCTCCTCATGGCCAAACATCTGCTGCTCGGGAACCAGGAGCTCGTCGACCGCCTCGCGCGCGAATGCCCGGACGACATCGTCATGGCGCGTTCGCTCGCAGAGCTCGTGGACAGGATGAACGCACGCAACCTCGACGGGCTGCGCACGGACCTCGCGACGGTCGAGCAGGTCGTTCGCGACTACGACGCGCAGATCGACCGGGGGCCGGCCTACTTCAACGACGACCAGCTCCGCCGCCTCTGGAATTTCCGCCAGTACCGCGGAGACCGGATCCGCCTCTGCAAGTTCCAGAAGATCCTCGATCAGAGCGCGATGCCCCTCATCGCGATCCGCGAGTTCATCCTCTCGCGCAAGAGCCTCGGCGGCATCCAGACCGATCTCGGCTGCCGCGTCCTGCGCCGCGACGGCTCGGCGATCGACGGCCTGTATGCCGTCGGCGAAGCGGCAGGCTTCGGCGGCGGCGGCATCCACGGCATGCGTTCTCTGGAGGGAACGTTTCTCGGGAGCTGCGTCCTCACGGGACGCGTCGCGGCGCGCACGATCGCGGGAGCGCCCGTATGACGAGGTCGGTCAGGATCGGCGCGAAGAGATCCGGCGCGTGGCTCGTGCGCCACGCCCTCGAGCAGCTTCCCGTGACGCACACCTTCGGGATCCCGGGCGTGCACAACACGGAGATCTACGACGAGCTCAGCCGGTCGGAGAAGATCCAGCCGGTGCTCGTCACGCACGAGGCGGGAGCGGCCTTCGCGGCCGACGGGATCAGCCGAACGAGCGGCGGCACGATCGGAACGCTCGTCATCGTGCCGGCCGCGGGTCTCACGCATGCCATGAGCGGCATCGGCGAGGCCTTCCTCGACGGGATCCCCATGCTCGTGATCTCGGGCGGCACGCGCACGGACATCCCCTTCCGCTACCAGCTCCACGAGCTCGACCTACATGGGATCCTGAAGGGCCTGACGAAGGGGTCCTGGCACCCGAAGACGCACGCCGAGATCATGCCCGCGATTTTCGAGGCGTATCGGACGGCCGTGACGGGCGTGCCCGGCCCCGTTTTCGTGGAGATCCCGGTGAACCTCCAGCTCTTCCAGGAGACGATCGACGAGCTGCCCGTCTTCGAGCCTCCCGCGCCGCCGGAGGCGCCCGAGGCGAGTCTTCTCGACGCGGCGATCGACCTCCTCGAAAAAGCGCGGTCGCCCGGCCTCTTCGTGGGGTGGGGCGCCGTCGACGTCGCGGACGACGTGGCACGCATCGCCGAGCGCCTCGGGGCGCCGGTCGCGACGACGCTGCAGGGCCTTTCGGCGTTTTCGGCTGCGCATTCTCTGCACGCGGGCATGGGCTTCTCGCGGGCGGCGGTGCCCGCCGCCGAGAATGCGTTCGCCAATTGTGACTGCCTGCTCGCGATCGGAACGCGATTCGCCGAGATTCCGACGGGCAGCTTCGGGTGCCGGGTCCCCGAGAACCTGATCCACGTGGACATCGATCCGCGCGTTCTCGGCGTGAACTTTCCCGCGAAAGTAGCGATCGCGGGCGACGCGCGCGCCGTCGTGCCGCGGCTTCTCGCCCGCCTCGCCGAGCGCGGCATCGAAAGGCCGGAACGGCGCCAAAAGCACGAGACGCGCATTTCGTTCGACAAGAAGGCGTATCGCGAGGAATGGCTCGCCCGCAAGAGCGACCGGGTCAATCCCGCCCGGTTCTTCGAGTCGCTGCGCCGCCAGCTCGGAGACGACGCCCTCATGGTCGTCGACGATGGCAATCACACGTTCCTCGCGGCCGAGCTTTTCCCCGTCACGGTGCCGCGCCGGTTCGTGAGCCCGACCGACTTCAACTGCATGGGCTATGCGGTCCCCGCCGCCATCGGGGCGAAGCTCGCGAAACCGGACCTTCAGGTCGTGGCGATCGTGGGCGACGGCGCGTTTCTCATGACGGGCCTCGAGATCGTGACGGCCACGACGCATCAGGCGGGCATCGCCTTCTTCGTGTTCCACGACGGCGAGCTGTCGCAGATCTCGCAGGGGCAGGAGATTCCCTACAACCGCAAGACGTGCACGGTGCTCGGGGAGATCAGGCTCGAGGGCGTCGCGTTGGCGACCGGCGCCGCTTTCATCCCGATCGGGGACGACGCCGGCATCGATGGCGGCATCCGCGAGGTGCTGCGCCTCGCCGGCACGGGTCGGTCCGTCGTCGTGGACGTGAGGATCGACTACGGAAAGCGGACGCGGTTCACCGAGGGCGTCGTGAGTACCGTGCTCAAACGGTTCCCGCTCGGCGACAAGTTCCGGTTCGTCGGCCGCGCCCTCGTGCGGAAAGTGACAGGCTGATAATCGCGCCCGACAGAAGGGCCAGAGAAGATTTTCTTAGAAGGTAAGAGTCTGTCGAGAAGGCGGAGAATGAAAGTGATGAGCGTGGATCCCGTGGCGCCGAATATTCGCCTTTCTAAGAAATTCTTCCTCTTCCTCTATCTCTTTGTTTTCCTCTTCCTCTTCTGCGCGGTGGCCGCCCATGCTGCCGATCTCCCGTATCTCGTCGTGCGCACGATCGCCGCGGGCGGGGAGGGCGGGTGGGACTACCTCACCGTCGACGCTTCGGCCCGGCGGCTCTACGTCTCGAGGGGCACGCGCGTTCTCGTCCTGAACGCCGACTCGGGTGCGCCGGAAGGCGAGATCCCGAACACGGAAGGCGTGCACGGCATCGCCCTGGCCCCGGATCTCGGCCGCGGCTTCACGAGCAACGGCCGCGCGAACACGGTCACGATCTTCGACCCGAAGACGCTGGCCACGCTCGGGACCGTCAAGGTGCCCGGGGAAAATCCGGACGCGATCCTCTATGACCCGCTCTCGCACCGGGTCTTCACCTTTAACGGCCGCACCGCGAACGTCACGGCCATCGAGGGTGCGACCGGCGCCGTCGCCGGCACGTTCGCGGTCGGGGGGAAGCCCGAGTTCGCGGTCGCCGACCTCGCGGGTCGCGTCTACGTCAATATCGAGGACAAGAACGAGATCGTCGCTTTCGACTCGCGCACGCTGAAGGTCGAGGCGCACTGGACTCTCGCGGGTTGCGATTCGCCCACGGGTCTCGCGATCGACGTGAAGGCGAAACGCCTCTTCGCTGGCTGCGGAAACCAGGTCCTCCTCGTCCTCAGCACGGGAGACGGTCGCGCCGTCGCGAAGCTGCCGATCGGCAAAGGCACGGACGCCGTGGTCTTCGATCCCGACGCGAACCTCGTCTTCAGCTCGAACGGCGACGGCACCCTGACCGTCATCCACGGGGACTCGCCCGACGCGTTTCGCGTCGTCCAGAACCTCGCGACGAAGGAAGGCGCACGCACGATGGCCCTCGACCCGAAGACGCACGCGATCTTCCTGCCGACGGCGCGCTTCGGGCCTCCTCCGCCGGCGACGCCGGAGAATCCGCGCCCGCGCCGGCAGATCGTCGCCGGCAGCTTCGAGATCCTCGTGGCCACGCCCGCCGCAAAGTGACGGAGATCTCTCCTCTTTCTTCCCTTGACTCCGCGCGATCCCGGCCCTATTGATTAGTCAGCCCCGCGCGCCGGAAAACACGGCGGGGTCGGCCGGAAAGGCACCAGGCACGGTCCGGAAAGCTGCTCTGTCGGTCCGGGTTGCCGGAACAGCCGCCGAGGACCAGCGCACAGCACGCGCAAAGCCATTTCCGCCGCCGGCAGGCCCCTCGCGGGGTGTACCGGAGCCCGGGGGAACCGGCGCCTCTCGGGCTCCTTTTTCTTTTCCGCGATCAGCCTCCCAGGCGCCGGCCGATCTTCGTCGCTCCGTCCCGCGCCTTCGCCACGACACGGCCCTCCACGTCCAGGAGAACGGGGATCTCGTTTCCCCATCGCGCCGCGAGCGCCGGATCGGAGTCCACGTCCACGACCTCGAGCGTGCCGCCGAGCGTCCGAACGAGCGGCCCGACGACGCCCTTCATCTCCTCGCACAGATGGCAGCCGGAACGCGACAGAAGCCGGAGCGCGGGAGGCGGACCCGCTCTTGACCGCCGGAACAGCCTCACGCGGGCGGGGCGGGCGGGCCTGCGGCCGCGGGGCGCGGGAGGCGCGTCACGATACGCCACGAGTAATGAAGCCCCGACACAGTCGCGAAGACCGCCACGAGCTGCATGCACGTCGTCGCGACGACGGCGGGCAGCCGGTGCACGTTCACGAGGAGGATCGCAACCACCGTCGAGATCTCCAGGAACGTCGTGAGCTTTCCGAGGATCGAGGGCGGGAAGTCGCGAATGCCGAGCGCCAGAAACATGACGAGACAGATGGCGAGGGCGAAAGCGTCGCGGAAGACGGTGAGCACGAGAAGCCAGACCGGTATGTGGAGGGACGTCGGAGTGGAGGGCAGCGCGAAGACGACGAACGTGGAGACGAGGAAGAACTTGTCGACGATGGGGTCGAGCCAGGCGCCCAGCGGCGAGCCCATGCCGAACCGGCGGGCCACGTAGCCGTCCACCACGTCGGTGATCGCGGCCGCGAGGAAAATCACGAGCGCGACGCCGTGCCGGCCACCGAGGATCGCCATGATGAGGAAGGGAAGAGAGGCGAGCCGCGCGAACGTCAGGAAGTTCGGCAACGTCCAGGGGCGCAATTCCATGAACCGGATGCCTCAACCGGTCCCGGATGAGGACGCCGGCCGGCCGCCTGGGGAGTCGGCCTCCGGGGAGTCGAGCTTGACGTAGATTGCCTTGCCCTTCGGGACGATGAGCTGCTCGGCGGCCATTTGCGACATCGTGCGAGAGACCGTCTCGCGGGAGGAGCCGATCGTATCGGCGATCTCGCGCTGCGAGGGGCGCACGACGACCGACCACCCTCCGCCCGCCTTCCGTCCCCGCGTCGCGGCGAGCTCCCGGAAGTAGCGCGCCAGCCGGCTCTTCACGTCGAGCGAGGCGAGCCCCTCGATCGTGGCATTGGCGCGGCGCAGCCGGGCCGAGAAGGCTCCGAGCAAAGCGCGCGTCAGGACGAAGTTCGACTTCAGGAGGTCGAGGAAGACCGCGCGCGAGAGGATCGCGAGATCCGACTTCTCCTGGGCGATGACGCTCGCCGACCGGGGTGCGTCGTCGAGGAGGGCCATCTCGCCGAAGTGATCGCCTTCTCCGAGGGTGTTGAGGACGACCTCGCGCCCGTCCGGCGCGACGATCTCGACGGCCACGCGGCCTCTCACGAGAACGTAGAACGCGTCTCCAGGCTGGCCCTGCTGGACGATGGTCTCGCCGCGGCGGTACGTGCGAAGCGTGGCTGCGCGCGCGAGCGCGGCACGGGCCTCCGGCGAGATTCCCTCGAACAGAGGGACCTTCGAGAAGAGCTCCGTGACGATCATCAAAGACCCTCCACTAACGGGCGAGCCGAAGAGTCGCGTCGATGGCGGCGAATGCTTCCCGTCCGCTGACCTGCCGGGACGCCGTTTCGGGGAGTATGCCGCACGTGGCGAGCGCCGCGGGCGCGACGAGGCAGTCGTCTTCCGGATCCCCGTGGAGCGCAGCGACGCGCCGGAGGTGCCCGGGCATCTCGCTGCGCGAGACTGGCACGTCCACGCCCATGTGGTGCGTTTCGCGCGAGACGGAAAAGAAGCCGAGCGCGATGGCCTTGACGAGCGCATTTCGCTCCGGACGGTCGAGGATGTCCGTCGCGACGTCCGCCCCCGGCGGCAGGCGGGCAGACGCCACCTCGGGCACGAGCGTGACGAGGAGCGTCGCGAGCTGGGCACGCGTGACGCGCGGAGCCGCCACCGCCTTCCGCGCGAGGGCCGGCAGGTTCTGGACCTGGAATTCCATGCGGGCCGCCGCCTGCTTCTCGACCATGACCGGATCGCTCTCCGCGAGCTCCCCGTAAAGCGCCTCGGCCTCGGCGAAGCGCGCCGTCTTCATCGCAAGGGCCGCGAGCGCCTCCGTGAGCGTGACATCGGCCGGAGCCCGCTCGTGGGCCGTCCGGGCGGCCGCCCAGGCGTCCTCGAGCTTTCCTTCCGCCTCGGCGGCCGAAGCCAGGACGTGGTAGCCGGCCGGAGAGTCCGGATCGACCTCGACGAGCGCGAGGGCCGCGCGCCGGGCCGACGGAAGGTCCCCGCGCTGGAGCGCCGGCTCCGCCTCGTTGCGGAGCGAGGTCACGAACGCCGCGCGCAACTGGGCGACGCGATCCCGATAGCGGTCGTCCTCCGGCACGAGGCGCGCCGCCTCGCGGTATCCGTCGAGCGCGTCGCGGAGCCGCCCCTCCGCGGCCTCGCCTTCGGCCCGCGTCGCGAGGGTCGCGGCGCGCGCCTCGGGCGAGGAGGAGTCCACGGGGCGCGGTCGCGGCGAACAGGCCGTGATTCCCGCGCCCACCAGAACGAAGGCGAGGACAAGCCGTCGCGTCAAACCGTGGGCGTCCGCGCGGGGGCGGTGGCGGGCGCCGGGGGGGCCCCGCCCAGAGAGGTCACCGAAGAGATGGAGTGCTTGTAGATCATCTCTTCGCGCCCGTCGACCTCGAGGACGAGCGCGTACTTGTCGAAGCGGCGGATCCGTCCCACGCGCTTTTTCTCGGAGAGGAGCATGACCTCGACGAGCGTGTTGTCCTTGCGAAGCTGGTAGAAGAAACCGTCTTGGACGTTGATGGGCGGCTTGCTCGGTCCGATCATGGTCAGCCCCCTTCGTGGGTAACGGAAAAAAGAAACCGCGCCTCGCGCGCGATGAAATCGACGAGATCGGGCCGGTCGGCGCGCACCGGGACGAGATCGCTTTCGCGCCGGAACCATGCTTCCTGCCGCTTCGCGTAGCGCCGCGTGTCGCGCAAAACACGCTCTTTCCACTCCGCCTCGGAGAGGGCGCCCGAGACGAGCGCCGCCGTGTCCCGGTAACCGATCGCCGCGAATGCCGGCGCCGCGAGCGGGACACCCGCCGCGAGCAGGCGACGCACTTCCGCGGGCAACTCGTTCACGAACTCGGACTGAAACCTCCTCGCGATTCTTCCATAGAGCATCTCGCGCGGCAACGTGAGAAGCACCTTGACGAACGGCTTCTCCCACATGGCTCCCGGCCGCTCGCGGAAGAGGCGCGACGGGCGCTCTCCGGAGAGGAAGAGGATCTCGAGCAGCCGGATGGCCCGCGCGGCGTCCGCCGCGCCGACCCGATTCGCGCTCTCGCGGTCGAGGAGGGCAATCATCCGGACGAGGAAGCCCGCCCCGCGGCGCGCTCTCACCGCCTCGAGAGCGCGCCTCAGCTCGTCGTCCCGGCGCGGCCCCTCGAAGAGCCCGCCGAAGAAGGCGCGCACGTAGAAGCCCGTGCCTCCCGCCAGGATGGGAAGCCGCCCGCGCCCGAGAATCTCCTCGCAGAGGCTCCGCGCTTCGGCGGCGAACTCCCCGGCGCTCCAGGGCTCCCGCGGGTCGCGCGCGTCGACGAGGTGGTGCGGCACGCGCGCCCTGAGAGAGGCGACGGGCTTCGCCGTCCCGGCGTCGAAGCCGCGGTAGACCGCGAACGCGTCGGCCGAGACGATCTCGCCGCCGAGCCGCTCGGCGAGGGCGACGGCGAGCTCCGACTTGCCCGTCGCCGTCGCGCCCACGATCGCAAGCACGCCGTTCGGACACGGCGCGCTCACGGGACCCCCCGCGCGAGGTGCTCGGGGAAGACCGGCTGCACGCGGCCGCCCGCGAAGAGAAGCGCGATGTCGCCGTCGTGATCGGTCCGAAACGTCCGGACGCCCGCGGAGGCCAGCCGCTCGACGACGTCGGCCGCCGGATGGCCGAACCGGTTCCGGCGGCCGACGCCGATCAGCCCGAGCCGCGGCGAGACGCGCGCGAGGAACGCCGCCGAAGTGGACGTCCGGCTCCCGTGATGCGGGACCTTCAGCACGTCGGCCGCAAGGTTCCGGCCCGACGCGACGAGATCGCTCTCGGCGAGGGCCTCGATGTCACCGCAAAGAAGCGCCGTGCGCCCCGCGAGCGCCACGCGCAGCACGAGAGAGCCGTTGTTCTCCCGCGCGCGCGGGTACGGGCCGTCCCCTGGATGCAGCACGTCGAACGACAGACCCGCCGCCGTGAAGCGCTCGCCGACGCCCAAGCGTTCCAGCGCCAGATGCCGGCGCGCGGCCGCGTCCTCGAACTCGTCGAGAAAGAGGTTCCGGGGCGCCGCCCGAGGCAGAACGACGCGCGCGACCGGGAGCGACGTGAGAACGGCGAGAAGCCCGCGCGCGTGATCGGGGTGCGGATGCGTGAGGACGACGGCGTCGAAGGCCACCGCCCCGAGGTCCGTCAGGCGCGGCACCAGCCGGAGGCGCCCGAAATCGTACGCGCGGTCGGGGCTGCCCCCGCCGTCCACGAGAACGCGACCCTCGGGCGTGACGAGGAGCCACGCGTCTCCCTGCCCCACGTCGAGCGCCTGCAGCAGCACCGTGCCCCGCTCGGCGACGAACGGCCGGGCGAGAACGAGCGCGAGCAGGACCATCGCGGCTCCGGCGAGCGCCCCGCGCCGGAGCGCGGGGCGCCGCGTGAGGCCCGCGACGACGAGGAGCGCGGCCGTCACCGCGACCAGGGCGAACGCGGGCGTCGGGACGATCCTCACCGCGTGCAGCCGGTCGAGAGCCAGAAGCAGCGCGAGCAGGACGTCCGACAGGAAGCGCAGCGGGACGATCGCGAGCGCCGCGGAAGCCGGTGACAGCAGAAGGAAAGGAAGGAGCAGCAGGCCCGCGAACAGGAAGGCGCTCGAGAGGGGCACCACGAAAGGGTTCGAGAGAAGCGCCACCACGGGCACGACGTTGAACACGAAGAGCTGGATCGGGAGGACCGCGAGCTCGGCGCCCGCGGTCGCGCCGAGCGCGTCCGCGACGAGCCCCGGGATCCCGGCCCGGCGCAGCGCTCTCGCCGCGGGGACGCCGAACGCGGCGAGGCCGAATACGGCCGCAAACGTGAGGAGGAACCCGACGTCGAAGAGGTTCGAAGGATCGGCGGCGAGCAGGACGGCGGCCGCGAAGCCGAGGACGTGGGTCGCCGAGGTGGGGCGGCCGAGAAGGCGCGCGAAGAGATAGAGGCCGATCATCAAAGCCGCGCGCATGACGGGCGGCCGGCCACCCGCAAAGACCGCGAAGAGAGCCGTCGCGACGAGCACGAACCCGTCGCGCGCGGCGAGGGACGCGCCGAGCCGTCGCGCGAGCCAGCCGAGCAGGGCCGCGACGAGCCCGACCTGCAGTCCCGAGATCGCCACGATGTGCGCGACCCCGCCGTCGCGGAAGGCGCTCACCGTCGCCCCGGGCAGATCCTGCGTCTCGCCCATCACGAGGGCGAGGAGGAGCGCGAGCGCCCCGCGCGCTTCGGGCGCGGCAAAGGCGAGGTTCGCGCGAAGACGCCGCTTCACGGCGGCGTGGGCGCGCGCCAAGGGCGAGAGCGGCCCCGCGGGCGGGCCGAGCCGTTCGACCTGGGCGGCACTCTTGAGCGCGAGGCGTGGCTCCGCGGGAAGGTCGAACGGCGAGCGGACCGGGCCGCCTGTCTCCGGCAACCGCAGCGTGCCGCGCACGTGCACGCGGTCACCGAGCTCGGCGACGCCGGAGGGGTCCTGCTGTCCCGCGACCGTAAGGGACAGGCCCGCCTCGAGACGCAGCGAGCGCCCGTCCGCCGACGCCTCTTCGACGGCGAGCCGCGCCCGAAAAAGCGAGCCGCTCGCGGTCCACGGCGCGTCGAGGCGACCGGTGACTTCGACAAAAGCGCCGTCGGCGGCCGGATCCGCCGCCCGCGCACGGACGAGCGCCTCGCGCGCCTCGGACGCCGTGCGAAGGCCAGGAAGCAGGAAACGCTCCCGAGCGTTCCAGAATCCGGCGCTCACGGCGAGGATCAGAGCGGCGAAGGCACGGACCCGGCTTTTTCGCCTCGCGAGGGCGACGCCGGCCGCCGACGCGATGACGAGCGCGGCCCCGAGGACTCGCGATGGCGGCACGGGAAGAATGGCCGCCGCGAGAATCCCCGCCGCCAGGGCACCTGCAAGAGGAAGCGAGGGCGCTCCGGCCTCCCTCGACCACGACGCGCGCATACCGCGCTTCTATCCGACTTCCTGCCGCGCGAGCAAGGCCACCGTCTCCACGTGGTGCGTCTGGGGGAAGAGATCGAGGAGCGTCAGCCGCTCCACGGTGTAGCGCGAGTTCAGGGCCGAAAGGTCGCGTGCGAATGTCGGCGGATCGCACGAGACCATCAGAAGATGTGGCGGCAGAAGGCGAAGGATCCCGGCGCGCACGCCCGGCGAAAGGCCCGCGCGGGGCGGGTCGGCGACGAGCACGTCAATCGGAGAATTCGGAGATTTCTGCGAATGAAGAAAAGACTCCGCGGAGGCTCGGACCGCGCGCGCAAGCGAAAAACCCTCCGAGGCCCAGGATTGAAGATTCTTAGAAAGGGATTGTGATGAGAATTCGTCGATTTCGACCGCTGTCACGTCGCCCCCGCCGGCGGCACGCACAAGCTCGAGGAGCGGGCGCGTCAGAAAGCCCACGCCCGCGTAGAGGTCGAGCGCTCGAATGGGTCTCGCTCTTCCCTCTTCCCTTCCAAGCACAGCGCGAACCGCGGTCCGAATCTCTTCGAGAAAAGCATCGAGGAGATACAGATTTCCTTGAAAGAAAGAAGACACGGAGACGTCGAACGATGCACCGCCCGCGACGATCGGCAGGGAGGCGGGACCGTCGGCTGCGGTCACCCGGCCGCCCGCTTCGACGACTCGAAACCCGTCGAACGGCCCCCTCCCCCTCTCTTTTGCCTTTAGAGAAAGTTGCAGGCCCTGACCCTCGCCGAGCCGCATCTCGCCGAGCAGCGTTTTCCCCTCCCGGTCTTCCAGCGTCCAGAGCTCCCCTTCCATCGGCCCGAATCCGCGCAGGTGATCGCGGATCGCGGGCAGCCGCGCGAGCAGGGCCCTCGAGACGATCTCGCAGGTCTCGAGGTTCGCAACGGCTTTCGAGCGCGGCGCGAAGAAGCCCAGCCTCCCCTGCCGATCGAGATGCAGCCGGTTTCGCAGGCGGTAGTTCCGCGCGGACCCGAACCAGCGCGGCTCGGGGAGATTCTCCGCGCGAAGGCCCGCGAGCCGCCGGAGTGCATCGAGGACGAGCGCCGTCTTCAGCTCGCGGTGATGCTCGAGGCGCGCGGCTGGCCAGTCGCACCCGCCGCACGAGCCGTCGCGCGCGCGGGGGCACATCTCTGCGTCGGGCCGACGTGCCTCGCCGGGGAAAAGCACGTCCTCCAGAACGCCGCGCACGAGACGATCCGAGACCTCCGTCACGCGCAGGCGCACGCGGTCTCCCGGCAGCCCTCCGGGCACGAGCGCCACGACGCCCGAGAGGCGCGCCAGCCCGTCGCCCCCCGGCACGACCCGCTCGATCAGCACCTCGGCGCGGCCGCCCGGGCGGACGTCAGCCATGGAGGAGCGTCAGCGGCGGAAACCCGACAAGCGCCCGCACCTCGCGGCGCGCCAGCGCCTTGCGCATGCGCTCCACGACGTGGGGAGAAAGTCCGGACACGTCCCCCAGCGCCGAAAAGACTCGTTCTTCCACACGGCTCTGAAAAGAGGAATTCATCGCTTTAAGACCCGCTCGCACGAGCGATGCCTCGATCGTGGAAAGCTTGTGCTCGATTTCTTCGAAGGGAAGATCAGCCGAGACCTCTTCGATCTGCGCCGCCGCACGATCCAGCCCGCTTCTAAGAATTTGCAGATCGATTCCCGGCGCCTGGCCACTATGTGGCGCGCTCGGGTCTTTCTCTTTCCGAAGCAAAGTGTTCTTTCCCTTGTCTCCCGCCGCGCGAAGCGCGGCGGCGAGCTTCGCGAGCTCTTTGCCGATTGCGGCCGCGTCCGCGGCCGCTGCGGGGGGTCCGTCCTCCTTGCCGACGAGGCCCCGTCTCTCCATCTCCCAGCGCTCGGCGACCGCGTCCGCGCAGTACGCGAGGGAGGAGATCTTTCCGGTCTGGCCTCGCGCACGGCGCCTGTCGAACGCCTCGCGCACGGCGCGCACGACGGTGTCCGCGGGCACGCCCGCTTCCCGCCAGCCGCGAATCAGGCTCCAGTCCTTCGCCGACACGAGGAACGGCGTGCCGCGCTCGGCGATGAACGCGTCCTCGATCCGGGTCGCGTAGCCCGCCTCGTCGAGGCCGAGATCCGCCGGGGACGGCGTGCGCCCGACCTCTGGCGTTTCGCTCATGGAGAAACGGCCTCTAGAAGAGGACGACGTCGCCCGAAACGATCGTCTCCTCGCCGCGCCCGGTCGAAAGGCGCAGCGCGCCGTCGGAGGTCACCCCGCGAAACACGCCGGACACGGAGCGCCCCGCGTCCATCACGCTCATCGCGTCGCCGGGCCCATGAGCCGAGACGGCTGCGAACGCCTCCGGCAGCGGGTCTTTTCCCGCCTCTCCGAGCGGGGCGTCGAGGATGTCGAGGAGCGCCGAGAGCGGCGCGACGCCGGCGAGCTTTGTCGAGGCGACCCCGGCGTCCTCGAGCGACGTCGCGTCCCTCAGCCCCCGGGAATCGAGATCCTTCCGCGTGCCGCGGACGTTGAGGCCGACGCCGACGACGGCCCAGCCTTCGCCTTCGTCGTTCGCGCGCGCCTCGACGAGGATGCCGCCGAGCTTCCTGCGGTTCACGAGGAGGTCGTTTGGCCACTTGAGCCGCACGTCGAGGGCGAATGCCCTGGAAAGACCCCGCGCGAGCGCGATCCCGGCCCGCACCGGCAGGCGAACACGTTCCGGCCCTTCCGGCCACGGAATGATGACGGAGACCGCGAGGGCTCCCGGCAGCGGGGTCCAGCTTCGCCCCATGCGACCGTGCCCCGCGGTCTGCTCTCCCGCCACGATGACTGTGGGCCGGAGGTCCTCGCTCTCGGCGAGCATCTTCTCGACGATCGTCTTGGCGACGTCGTTCGTGGACGGCGTCGACGGCAGATAGACGACATTTTCGATGTGCGAGAACGACCGGCCTTCGAGGGGATCGGTGACGCCGCTCATGCGTCGGGCGTCCCGACGAGGTTCCCGGAAAGGCGCCGAATCCGCTCCTCGATTTCTTCGAATTGCTGCCGCGTCTTCTCGACCACCGCGCCCGGCGCGCGCGACAGGAAGCCCTCGTCGGCCAGCCGCGCCCGGATTGTCTCCGCTTCACCGCGCAGGCGCTCCACGTCGCGCCTCGCCTTCTCTCTCTCTTCAGAAGAAATCTCTCTCTTCGGCAGGTCCACGAGCAGTCCGACTCCCGCGATGACGTCGCGAAAAGCGCCGGGCATGTTCACCTTCGAAGAGATCTTCACGGCCTTGAGCCGCGCGAGATGGCTGAGGAGCGGAACGTGGCGGCGCATTTCCTTCGAAAGGGGTCCTTCCGGCAGCTCGAGGCCGATGGCGAGCGCCTCGGTCTGCGCGAGGCCGTTCTCGGCGCGGAGATTCCGGATTCGCGTCGTGACCGCCCGTACGGCTTCGACCGTTTCGACCGCCAGCGGGTCGCTCCACTCGGCATTCGCCTCCGGGAACTTCGCCATCGTGAGGCGCAGGCCGTCGCCATTCAGGGCCTCGCGGATCTCGCACGAGACGAACGGCATGAACGGGTGGAGGAGCGCGAGGGAGTCGAGAAGCACGTGTGTGAGAACGCCCCGCGTTTTCTCTTTCTCGGCCGCGGGCACGTCGGCACCCCTCAGGACGGGCTTCACCATCTCGACGTAGCCATCGCAGAAATCGGACCAGAAGAACTGGTAGAGCGCGTTTGCGGCCTCGTCGAAGCGGAACGCCTCGAGGTTCGCGTTCACCTTCCCGGTCGCACCGGAGAGGCGCGCGAGGATCCAGCGGTCGACCGTGCCGAGAGACGCGAAATCGAGGCTGTCCGGCGGAACGGCCGCCCCGTCTTCGAGCATCTGCAGCGCGAAGCGCGCGGCGTTCCACACCTTCGTCGCGAAGGCGCGGTAGCCCGCCACGCGCGTCTTGCCGAACGGCAGGTCGCGCCCGGTGCCCGAGAGCACGGCGAGCGTGAACCGCACCGCGTCGGCCCCGAACTCGTCGCACATGTCGAGCGGGTCGACGACGTTACCCTTCGTCTTCGACATCTTCTGGCCCTTCTCGTCGCGCACGAGCCCATGCAGGACGACGTCGGCGAAAGGCGCGCGGCCGTCGAAGAAGGAGCCCGCCATGATCATCCTCGCGACCCAGAAGAACAGGATATCGAAGGCCGTGACGAGGACGTTCGTCGGGTAATAGCGCGCGAAGTCGGCGGTTTCCTCCGGCCAGCCGAGGACGGAGAGCGGCATGAGCCAGGACGAAAACCATGTATCGAGGACGTCTGGGTCGCGGAGGAGAGCGCCCGCGCCGCACGTCGTGCACGCCGTCGGATCCTTCTCCCCCGGTCTCGGCACCGAGACGTGTCCGTCCGGGCAGTACCACGCCGGAATCTCGTGCCCCCACCAGAGCTGGCGCGACACGCACCAGTCGCGGATGTTCCGCATCCACTCGTCGTACGTCTTCTTCCAAAGCTCGGGCACGAAGCGCGTCTCGCCCGCGTCGGTCGCGGCGACGGCCTTTTCGGCGAGGGGTGCCACCTTCACGAACCACTGCAGGGAGACGAGCGGCTCGACGATCGTGTCGCACCGCTGGCAGCGCGCGAGGGGGATGACGTGGCTCTTCTCGCCGCGGCGAAGGCCGGCGACGTCGAGATCCCTGAGAACCTTCTTCCTCGCCTCGGTGCGGTCGAGGCCCGCGTAGGCGGCGCCGGCTTTCGCCGTCATCTTTCCGTCGAAGCCGATCACGGCGACCGACTCGAGCGCGTTCCTCTTCCCCGCCTCGAAGTCGCTCGGGTCGTGAGCGGGCGTCACCTTCACGACGCCCGTCCCGAACTTCGGGTCCACGAAGGCGTCGGCGATCACGGGGATCTCGCGGCCCGAAAGCGGCAGCGTCGCACGTTTTCCGGCGAATCCCGCATACCTCGGATCGTCCGGGTGCACGGCGAGCGCCGTGTCGCCGAGCATCGTCTCCGGCCGCGTCGTGGCGACCACGAGCTCGCCGCCCCCGACGAGGGGATAAGCGATCGAATAGAGGTGGCCGGAGCTCTCGACGTGGTTCACCTCGAGATCCGAGAGCACCGTCGCACAGCTCGGGCACCAGTTCACCATCCGCTCGGCGCGGTAGGCGAGGCCATCGTGGTAAAGGGTCGAAAAGACGTGCCGAACGGCGCGGGAGCGCGGCTCGTCGAGCGTGTAGTAGACGCGCGAGAAGTCGCACGACGAGCCGAGGCGGCGGATCTGGTCGAGGATGTCGCCGCGCCGCGCGCCGGCCCAGTCGCGGCAGAGCTCGACGAAGGCCTCGCGACCGATGTCGTGCCGGGTCTTTCCCGTACGCTCCTTGAGGTCGCGCTCGACGACCATCTGCGTCGCGATACCCGCGTGGTCCACGCCGGGCACCCAGAGCACGGCGCGGCCCTGCATCCTCCGCCAGCGGCAGAGTACGTCCTCGAGCGTGCGCCCGAGAGCGTGCCCTACGTGCAGGCGCCCCGTCACGTTCGGGGGCGGAATCACGAGCGAGTACGGAACGGCGTCAGGCCCGGCCGCCTCGGGGCGGAAAAACCCGGCCTCTTCCTGGGCGCGATACCAGCGCATCTCGAACGAGGCGGGATCGAAGGTCTTGTCGAGCTCGGGCCGCGTGTTCATCGGGGAACGCGCAGGATCGCACGAGGGCGCGGGTCAGGGGAAGAGACCCCCTACTCGGCCTTGTCCAGCTCGTCGAGGCGCTCTTTCACGAGGCGCTCGGCGAGCTCGGGCACGACGTCCCAGGCAATCTTGCGCACGATGCGCTCGCCGGAGAGCTCAAGGACCCTCCGCGCGATGCGGTCGATGTCGTCATCGGTGAGGGGCGCGGCCGCGGGCGCCGCGGCGGCCGATGCCGTGGCCTTCGGGATGAGGCTCTTGAGATCGCTGAGGCTCGCTTCGGCGGCCAGGGCCTCGAGCTCGCCCGGAGCGGGCTCGGCGGGCGAAGCGGCGACTGCGGCTTTCGCGGCGGGCGAGTCCCAGAGGTCCGGCCGGGTGACGCTGCGCCCGGAGGCTTCGAAGGCTGCGATGTCCGCCTCGAGGTCGCGATGCGGCGGCTCGTCATCGAGAGCGCCGAGATCCATCTCGTAGGCCGGCGTCGTGGGTTCCGGCACTGGGATCGGCTCCGTGGGCGGATCAGAAAACCGCGGGGGCGCGGCCTCGGAATCGAGGGAGAGCTCGATCTCGCGATCCCGAAAAACCGGGATCGCCGTCGTGGCGTAGACGTCCTGCTCGAACAGGGGCGGGGGCGTCTGCATCGACGCCATCGGAACGGTTGAGAACGGCGCCTGCCCGACGCGCGTGGGGTCGGTGGACTCAGCGGGTTCCTCGACGGGAGTGGGCGGCAGGAACTCCGGAACAGGAGGCGGCGGAGGGGGAGGAGGGGGCTCGGGGGGCGCGGCGGCCCGCTCTTCGGCGGCCTTGTTCACGAGGTCGCGCACGAGCGAGGCGAGACCCTGCGAGTCGAACGGCTTCGTCACGACCGAGTCGGCGCCCGCCTGCTCGGCGCGCGGCTTGTCGAACGGCTCGAAAGTTCCCGTGAGGAGGACCACGGGCACGAACCGGCCGCCGGGACGCCGCTTGGCCTCCTCGCACAGCTCGTAGCCGGTCTTGCCCGGCATGACGCAATCCGCGATGACGATGTCGGGAGAGAACGAATCGAGGAGCGGCAGCGCGAGGTCGCCGTTGCCGACAGCCTTGAGCTCGAAATCCGTACCCGAGAACGTCAGCTCGATGACCTTCTGAATGGTCAGACTGTCGTCCGCCAAGAGAATCCGATGCGGCATTCGCTCTCCTCGCAGAGGCCGGTGTCGACCGAGTTTACACCGGCCGCGGCCCGGGCGCCGACTCGAGAGCCTGATAGACGCGCGACGCCGGACGCCGCGCGATCGCCCCCGACAGGGCCCGGGTGGCCGCCGCGACCAGGGAAAGATCCACGCCCGTCTCGTAGCCCATGCCGTGCAGGAGATAAAGGAGGTCTTCCGTGGCGACGTTGCCCGCCGCCCCGGGTGCGTACGGGCACCCGCCGAGACCGCCCGCCGAGGAGTCGAAGATCCTCACGCCCTGCCTCAGCCCTTCGGCCACGTTCGCGAGCGCCGTTCCGCGCGTGTCGTGGAAGTGGAGCGCGAGGCGCGCGAGCGGCACGCCCGCGTCCACGCAGCGTCCAACGACCTCGGGCACCTGTGTGGGAACGCCGACGCCAATCGTGTCGCCGACCGACACCTCGTCGCAACCCGCGTCGAGCAGCCTCCGCGTGACGCGAGCGGGCGCGGCCGGCGGGACCGCGCCCTCGTATGGGCAGCCGAAACCGCACGATACGTACCCGCGCACGCGCATCCCGGACTCCCTCGCGCGCCGGATAACGGGTAAAAAGCGCGCGAACGACTCGTCGATCGAGGCGTTGATGTTCTTCCGGTTGAACGTCTCCGACGCCGCCGTGAAGACCGCGATCTCGCGCACGCCCGCCGCCTCGGCCCGGTCGAACCCTTTCTCGTTAGGGACGAGAACCGGATAACGCACTCCCGGGCGCTTCGCAATCCGCCGGAAGACCTCCTCGCCGTCGGCGAGCTGCGGGATCGCCCTCGGCGAGACGAGGGCCGTCACCTCCACGACGGGCAACCCCGCGGCCGAAAGGGCATCCACGAACATCACCTTCACGTCCGTCGGAACCGCCGCCGCTTCGTTCTGGAGGCCATCGCGCGGGCCGACCTCGACGACCGTGACGCGTGTCGCGTTCACGCCATCTCCACGAGGACGTCGCCGAGACCGACCATCTGCCCCTCGGAAACGAGGACTCGTTCCACGGCGCCGTCCTTCGGGGCACGCACAGCGTGCTCCATCTTCATCGCTTCGAGGACGACGAGGACGTCCCCCTTCGAGACGGAGGCGCCGGAGGCGACACGCACGGCCGCGATCCGGCCGGGCATTGGCGCCTCGAGTGAGGGCGTCCCTTCCCCGCTGTGCGCCGCCCGGCGCGAACGCGCCGGCGAGAGACGATACGTCTCGCCCCGGAACCAGACCCAGGCCACGTCGCCGTCGCGCACGGCCGTCGCGCCGGGCGGAACGTCCCCCGCCGCCTCGCGCTCCTCTCCCGTTCGTAGGTCGCGCAGCCTCACACGCGCCCCATGCGGAACCGCCCCTCGAAGGGGCTCGAAAAGACGCCGCGCTCGGAGCTTCCTCCCCGCTCGAGCGCGGTACGAGAGAGAACCGACGAGGCGGCCTCGAAGACCTCGTCCGGAGGAGGCGGAGGCGCGGAGGGCGAAAGCGTCTCGACGAGGCCCGTGTGCAGGTCGCCGCGGACGACCGGAGCGGCCTCGAGCAACCGCCTCAGCCACGAGAGATTCGTTGCCACGCCGAGGGCGACCATCTCGCCGAGCGCCGCGACGAGCCGCCTGCGCGCCTCCTCGCGATCCCGCCCCACCGCGACGACTTTCGCGAGCAGGGGGTCGTAGTGAATGTCCACCGCCTGGCCGGCCGTCACGCCCGAGTCCACGCGCACGCCCGGGCCCGAGGGCTCGATCCAGGCCAGAAGACGCCCGGCCTGCGGAAGAAAACCCGCGTCGGGATCCTCCGCGTAGACGCGCGCCTCGATCGCGTGCGCCGAAGGCGCCGAGGGCAGATCGGGCAGCGGCTCGCCCGCGGCGACCCGGAGTTGCAACGCGACGAGGTCCACGCCGAAGGCCTCTTCGGTCACAGGATGCTCGACCTGAAGGCGCGTGTTCATCTCGAGGAAGTAGAAAGAGCCCGAGGGCTCGAGCAGGAACTCGACCGTCCCCGCGTTCACGTAACCCACCGCGCGCGCCGCGTCGCAGGCGGCGTTCTGGAGGCGGGCCCGAAGATCCGGAGTCACCGCGGACGACGGGCATTCCTCGATCACCTTCTGGTGGCGCCTCTGCAGCGAGCACTCGCGCTCGCCGAGCGCGATGACGTTTCCGTGCATGTCGCCGAAGATCTGCACCTCGATGTGGCGCGGCGAAGACAGGTATTTCTCGACGTACACCGTGGAATCCCCAAACGCGGCGAGCGCCTCACGGCGACAGGAATCTATTGCTTCGGAAAGAAAGGAAGGGTCACGCACGATCCGCATCCCTTTCCCTCCGCCGCCTGCGGATGCCTTCACGACGACGGGGAAACCGAGAGAGAGGACCGAAGAGGGGATTTCTTTGAAAGTGCCAGAGGTCGCGGGGCGCTCCGCCGCCACTCGACGAGCGGCTGCGCTACCCTCAGCCTCTTTACCATTCGAAGAAATCTTCCGGTGCTCTTCGGAGGGCCCAATGAGCGCGCCCGGAACTACCGGAACACCTGCCCCTCTCATTTTCTCTCTCGCAGAAATCTTCGATCCCATCGCCTCCATCGCCTCGGGAGGCGGACCGATCCAGACCAGTCCCGCGTTCCTCACCGCCCGTGCGAAATCCGCGTTTTCCGAGAGAAACCCATAGCCGGGATGCACCGAGCCGCAGCCGGTCTCGCGGGCGGCCGCGAGGAGGCGCGGAATCGAAAGGTACGATTCGCGCGC
>Ga0207930_1000043_pt1 | contig 30338 bp, 28 predicted proteins | sample NGESurshal092012_7_FD_184477 | JGI IMG/M metagenome (GOLD analysis project Ga0207930, IMG submission 184477) | Arctic peat soil microbial communities from Barrow, Alaska - NGEE Surface sample 210-3 shallow-092012 (SPAdes) | ecosystem: Environmental > Terrestrial > Soil > Wetlands > Peat ... | reverse complement strand
CTGCGCATCGTTGGACTGGCTGACCGGTCGAAGCACTATCCGCGGCAACTGTCAGGAGGACAGGAACAGCGCGTAGCCATCGCACGCGCTATTGTCACGGATCCGTCGGTCTTGGTGGCGGATGAGCCTACTGGCGATCTGGACAGCAAGAGCGCGGAAGAAATCCTCGATCTGATGCAGACCTTCAACAAGGAATTTGGCAAGACGATCGTCATGGTCACGCACGATCCGCGTGCGGCTTCGCGCGCCCATACCCAGCGGCATCTCGAGAAAGGAGTGCTGACAACCTGATGAAGTTCGCACCTCTTGTTCTCAAGCATCTTCGCAAGAATTGGATCCGCACCCTGAGCACAGTGCTGGCGATGTCGGTTTGCATCTTTTTGATCTGCGTGCTGCAGACCGTGATCGCGGCGGTGAATTTCGGGCTGAACGCGGGCAGCACCCGGCGCCTGGTGGTGCGTGATTATGTGAGCCTGGCCAACAATCTGCCGATGAGCTACAAGCAGAAAATCGCCGGTATTCCGGGAGTCACCGACACGACCATCGTGTCGTGGTTTGGCGGAGTCTATCGCGATCCCAAGAACTTCTTCGCCAACCTGGCGGTCGAGCCCGAGGCGTTTCTCAGAATTTATCCCGAAGTGATGTTGCCGCCGGACCAGAAGGCCACGTGGCTTAGCGACGTGCGCGGCGCGATTATTGGACGCAAGCTGGCGCAGCGATTTGGCTGGAAGATTGGGGACCACGTCCAGTTGGAGAGCTTCATCCCTCCGTATCGTGTGGGCAAGCCCTTCGATTTTGTAGTGGACGGGATCTACGACACGGACGAAGCGCGGTATCCGGGCACCGATCTGAGTTCAATGTATTTCAACTTTAAATACCTGTACGAAGCCACGGGACAGCGGGTGGGAATCGGTACGCTAACCGCGCAGATAGACGACCCGTCGCGCGCGGGCGCAATGAGCAAGACCATCGATGAAACGTTCGACAACAGCGACAATCCGACCAAGACGGAGACCGAGCAGGCGTTTCGCGCCAGCTTCGTCGCGCTGGCTGGCAACCTGGCGCTGCTGCTGAACGTAATCGGAATGGCGGTGGCTTTCACCATATTGCTGGTGACGGCCAACACCATGAGCATCGCGGTGCGTGAGCGGCAACAGGAGATTGCCGTGCTGAAGACGCTGGGGTTCCCCAGCATGCTGGTTATGACGCTCATCTTGAGCGAGGCGCTGCTGCTGGGACTGATGGGCGGACTGCTGGGCATTCTGTTCGCGCGAGGCATGATAGCCGTGCTGGTCAATGTGCCGTTCCTGGGCGACATCCTGCGGAGCTTCCCTTCGCTTGGCCTGTCGCCACAAATCGCATCGCTGGGTATTGGCATGGCGTTGTTGCTGGGATTGCTGGCTGGGTTCATCCCGGCGATTCTGGCTTACCGTGCGCGCATCACCGAAGCACTGAGGCAGGTGTAAGATGGCGCTCCCCATTCGTTACAACATTCGCAATCTGGGCCAGCGCTGGAAGGTGACACTGCTGGCAATCTTTGGCATCGCACTGGTGGTGGCGGCGGTGGTGGTGATCGCGTCGATGTCGGCGGGCTTCCAGGCCGCATTGCGCTCGACGGGGTCGGATACGAACGCCATCGTGACGCAACGCGGCTCGATGTCAGAGCTGACGTCATGGATCAACATCGGCAACGCGCAGACCATCATGACGGACCCGCGTATTGCGCGCGATAGCAGCGGGACTCCGCTGGCTTCGTGCGAAATCGTGGTGATCGCCAGCAAGCCCAAGAAGACGGACAACCAGGCGACCAACATCACGCTACGCGGGGTGACTCCCGAGGCATACAAGGTTCGCACCGGCATCAAGCTGGTGGAAGGAAGGATGTTCTCCCCGGGGGTATTCGAAGTCATCGCCGGCAAGAAGATTTCCGACCGGGTGAAAGGGCTCGACATCGGCGATACCGTGCGGGTGCAGCGCAAGGAATTCAAGGTAGTGGGCTTGTTCACTGCCGATGGCAGTTCGTTCGAGAGCGAGATGTGGGGCGACTACAACGCCCTGGGCCCAGCGGTGGGCCGCAATGGCGGATGCGAGTCGCTGACCGTGCGGCTGAGTAATCCGGCGATGCTGTCGGGCTTCGACAAGGACCTGCGAGCCAATCCGCAGATCCAGGTGCAGGCCGACTCGGAGCGCGCGTACTACGAGAACCAGGCGGGCGGCGTGGCGACGGCGCTGAAAATCCTGGCGGCATTTGTCGGCATCGTGATGGGAATCGGCGCGGTATTTGGCGCGATGAACACCATGTACGCCATAGTGTCGCAACGCACCCGCGAGATTGGGACGCTGAGGGCGTTGGGATTCTCGCGCTTCAGCATCCTGCTGTCATTCGTGATGGAGTCGGTGTTGCTGGCGTTTCTCGGCGGCTTGCTGGGGTGCCTGATTGCGATTCCGATGAACGGCTTCACTGCCGGAACGGGCCAGACGCAAAGCTTCAGCGAGTTGGCGTTTGCGTTTAAGATCACGCCAGGCATCGTGATCGTGGGACTGAGCTTCGCGGTGCTGATGGGACTGGTGGGCGGACTGCTGCCGGCGCTGCGAGCGTCGCGGATGCCGATCACGAAGGCGTTGCGAGAAGCGTAAGAAGTAACTGGTGACTGGTAACTCGTGACTTGCAACGGCGCGGTCTGCAGCCGCGCCGTATTGCGTTGAGCGATTGGGCTAGATTTCGAGTCCCGTGACGCGCCAGCCGGCGCCGTGGACTTTGTGGCGGATGTTGAGCGTGATGAGCAGGGCGGTCATGGATTCGACGATGCGGGCGTTCTCCAGCTTGCCGCCGTCGATCGCGCGCACGCCGGGAATCTTCACTGCCAACTCTGAGGCAACCTGGCGGGCATTGTCGTCGTCGCTGCAGACGATAACATCGCAGTCGACATCCTGATCGCTGTTGAGCACGGTGGCCGAGAGACTATGAAAGGCGGCTGCAACCGCGACGTTCTTACCGACGAGCTCCGCTGCCTGTTCCGCGGCCGAACCCTGCCAAACACCGAGAAGGCGCGTGGGACGTCCGCCAACCGCGGCGGCCAGGGGGACGGTGGCATCGATCAACACGGTTCCTGGGCGAAACGACGGCTTGAGTTGTTTGAGCAGTTCGGCGTGGCCGGCAAACGGGACGGTGAGCACGACGCAGTCGCACATCTTCACCGCCTGACTGTTCTCCATGCCTTCGACGCTGCCCTGGGCTCCCGCTTTCTCCGCGATCTGTGCTGCGGCAGCCTGGGCGCGGGCGGCATCGCGCGAACCTATGACGATTTGTTCCCCTGCGCGGACCCAGCGCAGAGCCAGGCCCGAGCCTTCCGGCCCGGTGCCTCCTACGATGGCGATCACGCGATGCTCCCGACGGCAACAGACTCGGGCGCGACGGCGGCATCGCTCTTGAAATAGTGCGTGTAGGTGGTGTTGCGTTGAGCAGGGACCCGGCCTATTTCGCGAATGCGCTCTTGAAATTCATCGACCGAGACGTATTGCCCCGCGGTCGCGCCCGCCAAGCGCGAGATGCTCTCTTCGAACAGAGTACCGCCATAATCGTCGGCGCCCGCCAGCATTGCGAGTTGCGAAACCTCGCGACCAAGTTTTACCCACGATACCTGGATGTGGTTGATCGATCCGGCAAGCATGACGCGGGCCAGCGCGTGCACCTTCATGTGCTCTTCGAGGGTCCCGCCGGAGCGGGCGAGTCCCTGCTCGAACAGCAGCGTGTTGTCATGGATGAAGCCCAGCGGAACGAACTCGGTGAAGCCGCCGGTGCGCGACTGGATGCTGCGCAGGAGAAGCAATTGGTTGACCCAGTGCTCGGGGGTCTCGCGGTGGCCGTACATCATGGTCGAGGTGCTGCGAATGCCACACTGGTGCGCGGTCTCGATCACCTCGCACCACTGCGCGGTGGTCAGCTTATTGCGCGAGAGCACGAGGCGTATCGTGTCGTCGAGAATTTCGGCCGCGGTGCCGGGCAAGGTGTCGAGGCCGTTCTCTTTCAGCATCAGCAGGTACTCGCGGACGTTCATGCCGGTGAGTTCGGTGCCATACACCATTTCCATGGGGGAGAAGGCGTGGGTGTGCATCTTGGGCGTGGCCGACTTCACGGCGCGGAGAACGTCGCGATAGTAAAGTGGCGGGAGATTGCGCGGCAGGCCACCTTGAATACAAACTTCGGTGGCGCCCCACGATGCTGCTTGGCGCGACTTTTCGCCGACTTCTTCGGGTGTGAGGAAATAGGCGGTCTGGTCGCGCGGTCCCACGCTGAAGGCGCAGAACTTGCATCCCACAAAGCAGACGTTGGTGAAATTTATGTTGCGGGTAACGACGTAACTGATGACGTCCCCGACCAGCTGGCGGCGGATTTCGTTGGCCGCCACGACCAGTCCGAAGAGGTCGGCGCCTCTGCAGCGCGCGAGCCGCACGCACTCATCGCGAGTGAGTGTGCTGCCGTCGAGTGAGGTGAGAACTTTCTCCAGCGACGAGCGTACGGCGGGGGAGACTTGTTCGCACGTATCGTTCCAGGAACTATCTTGCAACGTCCAGCGATTGCACCAGTTCAGATCTTGCATCACTTCCCTGCTCTCCGAGGTGCGCGGTCGCCGCGCAACGAATCTGCCCAATAATTGGAAAAGCAGATTCCCCGCAGGCTAAAGCCTGCGAGGAATGACAAAGAATAAAGGCCCTATTCGGCACGGCTGAAGCCGTGCCCTTTCAAAACACTTATCTGCACGTTTACCGGAACAAATCTCTCGCGGCGGGGCGGACAATCTGTCGTGCGCTGCCGTTGCCGCGACGGTAACGATAACCCCGAATTATACAAGCTGGAACCAGAGCGTTCTTTCCGCACACTAGACCGGCGACACAAGCCAATTCATCGGCGACGCACTCTTCGGTAGCGTGCATTTTGTAACCATAGGCATCACGGCGGCCACGATAGTCGTGGATGGGCTTCATTCCGGCAAGGCCGATGGCTACTTCTTGCAATCCCTCACGCCAGGCGCGACCGAAGCTGTCGGCGATGATCACTGGGATGTGCAGCGTGGTGCACTTCTTGAGTTGGCGGTGAATGCGAGCAGCCGAGCGGTCGGGATCGAGCGGCAGCAATACTGCGGTCTTGCCGCCGTCCACGTTGGAAACGTCGATACCGCTGTTGGCGCAGACCTGGCCGAGTGCGGTCTCGGTGATCAGCACGTGCTGTTTGCGCACCACTCGTTTGGCCTCGCGCAAGGCGAGTTCAATGACGCGTGCGTCGGCATTGTTCTTTGCGGCAAAGCGTTTGGCGGCGGGCGACGGTTTCACGGTTGCGAGTTCGACCCTGCGGCCTTCCGCCTTGGAGACGATTTTGTGCTTGACCACGAGAATGTCTCCGGCGTGCAGGCGCAGTCCGCTGGTGGCAAGGGCCTCGACAACGAGGTGGGCAATGGAATCGCCGGCGAGCACGTCGCCGATGCCCCACACGGGGATGGCACGAAGTTCAGTCATGCCGGTGGGCTCGGGCACAAAGGGCAATGGCATCAGCCGGCCACTTCCCATGGTTTTGCGTCTGGCGTTGCGATGCCCCAGGAGCGCAGGAGGCGCTGGGCATGGGTATCGCCAACTCGCTGTGCCAGCATCTCCAGTTCGTGAGGATTGTCGATATCGAGACCGATGCCCGGCATTTCGAGAATGATGAGAGGCTTGCCGGTTTTCTTCATGGCCTCGCAGTGAGGAAGGAAGCTTTCGTTGCCAAAGCGCAGCGGAATGATGGACGCCGGGCGGCGCAGGATGCAGTTGCTACCGCGCCGATCGTAGGCGGGAACGAACACGGCCCCTTCCGGGGGAGCGGCGTCGAGAACGCGATGAAGTTCAGCGCTTGTGATCATCGGGATGTCGCCGGGCACGACAACAGTGGTGTCGTATTGCTGGCGCTCACACCAAGCGGTCGCCATTTCGATGGCGGCGGTCTCGCTCTCGTTGCGGGTGTCTGCGATGAGGCCGAAGTTGAATTCGGCGGCCATGGCAGCGGCGCGCTCGTCTCCGGTGACCAGAAATACCTCGAGGCGCTCGGTGACGCCAGCGGCTGCGCTCATCACGTCGCGCAACATGGCTTCAGCTAATTGTGAACGCTGCGCCTTGTCGAGCGCCTCGCTCAGCCGCTGCTTGGCGTTGGTAAGGTTTTTGACTGGAATCAACAGGGCTGCGCGCATGAGCTAGCTCTTGACCCCACGGGCTTGAAGGGCGGCGTGGATGGTGAAGCGCGCCAGTTCCTGCTTATCTTCGAGCGATTTCATTATGGTATTGGTGCAAACGACGCGTAGACCACCTTCGCGCAGATGATCAGCGTCGGCATGATCTTCGAGATCCACCACCAGCACGTCTAGGAAATCCTCGTAAGCCTGGGCCACGCCGGCGATGGTACTGGGCCAACCCTTGCGTTTCATCAATACTCCGGCGGGTCCAGAAATGGCAGCGCCGCCGACGATGGGGCTTACGGCCGCAATGGGAGCTTCGGTGCGACGTAGGGCCTCGCGAATGCCCGGCACGGCGAGAATCGGGCCGATACTGGTGACGGGATTGCTGGGCGCGAGGATTACGGCCTCCGCTGCCTCGATGCTTTCGATCACGCCGGGTGCCGGTCGCGAGTTGTCCGCGCCTTCGAAGCGCACGGCGCGCACGTCAACCTGGTGACGCTCGCGCACAAAGTACTCCTGGAAATTCAATGTGCCCTGCGCGGTATCGAGCATGGTCGCGACGCGATCGTCAGACATGGGCAGCACGCGACTGCGGATTCGCATCTTGCTGGCGAGTTCCGCCGTCGCGGCGCTCAACGACTTGCCCGAGCGCAGCAGACTGGTACGAGCGAGATGGGTCGCAAGATCGAGATCTCCGAGGGCGAACCATGTGGGCTGGCCCAAATGCGTCATCCGCTCGAGACAACGAAAACTGTCGCCCTCGAGGCCCCATCCGCGCTCGACGCTGAGTTTGCCGGCCAGCGCGTAGAGGATCGAATCGATGTCGGGAGAAACGTGCAGCCCCCACCATTCGATATCGTCGCCAGTGTTGACGATGACTGTCAGGTTCCCGGGGGCGACCTCGTGATGCAGGCCCTGAACTAGCTTTGCGCCGCCGGTACCGCCGGTGAGAATGACGATCATTTACGCAGCCCTCGCATAGCCATGATCGTCGGAAGCGGCAAGCAGGCGTCCGGCCAGGAGTCCACCGCGGTCGACGACCGACGAAACAAATTCGGGATACACCGGCAGGCGTTGGCGGAGTTGCTGGCCGGCGGCCTCGGTGCGGCGCTGCAAGTCCAACAAGTGCGGCCAGGGCGCTTCGGGATTGATGTAGTCGGGGGTCAGGGGCGAAACACCTCCCCAGTCGTCGATGCCGCCCTGCAAGAGGCGCTCGTAATAATGTTCGGTGAGGTTGGGTGGCGCCTGAATATTCATGTCGCGCAGCAAGAGTCGGGCCACGGCGATGGTGCGCAGATGATCGTCGGTGTCAGGCTCGGGCGAATTGGCCATCGGGATACCGGGCTTGGAGCGGAAGTTCTGGATGATGACTTCCTGGATGTGTCCGTAGCGCTGGTGCAGGCGCTGAATGGCGAGCAGCGAGTCGATACGCTCGTCGAAGGTCTCGCCGATACCGATCAGGATTCCGGTGGTAAAGGGCACGCCAAGTTTACCGGCATGTTCGATGGTCTTCAGCCGCAGTGCGGGCACCTTGTCTGGCGCGTTGTCGTGCGCGGCACCCTTTTGCGTTAGACGGTTGCTGGTGGACTCCAGCATGAGGCCGAGACTGGGATTGCTGGCGCGCAGACGCTCGATCCAGGTTGCGCTCATCAGACCAGGGTTGGAGTGCGGCAGCAGCGAGGTTTCGCGCAGCACCAGTTCGCACATGGCTTCCAGATAATGCAGCGTGCTGCGATAGCCGCGCTTGCGCAGCAGGTCGCGCATTTCTGGAAATTCCGCCTCTGGCTTGTCGCCGAGCGAAAACAACGCCTCTGTGCATCCGAGCCTTTCGCCCTGCTTCGCAACCTCTAAAACCTGTTCGGGTGACATGGTGTGTGCGCCGGGCTGTCCGGGATCGCGACGATAGGTGCAGTATCCGCAGTAGTCACGGCACAGGTTAGTCAGTGGGATAAAGACTTTCCGCGAATAGGTAATGATTCCGGGACGATATTGTTCCTTGAGATAGCAAGCCGTCGCCAGCAGATCAGGCAGCACTTCCTGATCACACCGAAGGAGGTGAATTGCCGACTCCCGCGAGACGAGTTGACCATCGCGAACCTCACGCAAGAATGCGATGAGATCAGCCGAGGATACGTCCTCAGGTAGTTGCGATTTCATGGTTTCGACGGACATAGAAACTCGGAACCGAGCGCGCCGGAATCCCGTGACTTACATTTTCGAAGGATAACGCAACAAGCGCCCTGCCGCATCTTTGGTGGGCCGGGGATGGCCCGTGAGTGCTATTGTTCCTGACGCTCGCGGCAGGCGCCGTAGCGCCCCCGGAAGTAGAGGAGTGGAGAGCCTTCGGCGACGCTAACCTCTTTGACTTCACCGACAAAGATGGTGTGATCGCCGGCGGCATGGGCCTGCACCACCAGGCAGTCAAGGTTGGCCAGAGTGTCGGCCAGTACGGGCATCCCACTTTTCATCAAGTTGTAACGTATGCCGAGGCGGCGGGCGGCATCAGGATCGCGTTCCGGGTCGGCAAAAAACTCTGAGAGTGCCTCCTGCTCCTCCTTCAAAACGCTCACGCCGAAGCGTCCGCGTTCACGCAAGTGGAGATAGGTTTCAGCCAGGTGATCGACGCAGACCAGTACCAGAGGAGGACGCAACGACACCGAGCAGAACGAACTTGCGGTCATGCCGTGGATTTCGCCGGTTGCAGTTTCGACGGTGATCACCGTGACCCCGGAACTGAAGCGTCCCAGGGCGGCACGAAATTCCTGTGGCGTGACTGTGATGGAGTCGTCCATTCGATGTGCCAGGCCCTTGCTTGCCGTGGTCCTACGACGCTCACGAAAGAGCAATCGTCCCTCGCCCACTATACCCGACATCCGCGCGCGAATGGCAATGCGAATGCATACGGTCTGCTACGATACGCGCTGGTCGCCGTCGCAGCAGCGCCTCGATTCGGCTGACCGTCGTCATGAACCATTCGGGAACGTTCGTTACCACCCGCAGCGCCGAGGAAGCATTCGATCTGGTCGCGGACCCGCATCGTTTCGCGCCGCTGCAGCCAGGCTTCGAAAGCATATCCATCATGGATGCGACGCACTTCAGCATGCGCATCGCAATTGCGGTTGGGCAGGTCCGTGGTCATGTCAACCTGGCGATGGAGTTGCGCGAGGCCGCGCGTCCCAGTCGCGTTGCGTACCGTGGCCAGGGAATTGTGGCGGGCAGCGACCTCGCTTTCGCCATGCAGTTTGATATCACTCCCTCAGAAGCCGCAACTCAAGTGAACTGGCAGGGCGAAGTATCGGTTGACGGGATGCTGGCGTTCATGGCGGGCGGCACGATTGAGTCGACGGGGCGCAAAAATTTTGAATTGATGGCCCAACGACTGCAGGATGGGTTGAGTGAGGGCTCCGCGAGCACCGACAGCCTCAAGCCCGATTCCGAGACCATTCCCTGATCGCCCGGACGCATGGGACAGTTGACTGAAACATTTGGTTCACCCTCACATCTTGCTGTGATGCACCTCACTGCTACCGCGGCGGTGGCGTCCTAAACTTACTTTGGATTTATGCGGGCCCGCAAACCTGCGGGATTCATGGAGGCAATATGCAATCTCAGAAACGTATGTTCGTTATTCTTCTGGCAGTGCTGGTGCTTGGCGCCACGACGCTGTTGACGGCGACCGACAATTCGATGGCCGGCGTCGCTCTCAAGCAGGACATCACCTTCACCGGCCCAACCGTAATTGGTGGAACGCTAGTTCCCGCCGGCGACTACAAGATCCTGCACCAGATGCAGGGCACCACGCACATCATGATCTTCAAGCAGGTTGGCGGGAAAGTTGAAGCCAAGGCAAAGTGCAATCTGGTGCCGTTGACCGAAAAGGCCAAGTCCACGGAACAGCGCTATACCGAGAACGCGAAGAACGAGCGTGTACTGGTCGAGATGACCTTCCGCGGCGATACTTCGAAGCACGTTTTGGAGCCGTAAAAAGATTCTGTGGTGGGGACAAACAGGGCGGCCGTCCAGGGCCGCTCTTTGTCTGTTTGACTACCGATTTGGGGAGTTGGCAACTACCGAACCGCATCCTGCAGGGCGAGGCGCAACTGGACGCGCCAGTCTGGCAATTGAAGCCCGAAGGTAGATAGCAGCCTGGCGTTGGAGAGCACAGAATTATGCGGTCTCCGGGCCGGAGCCTTGAATTGATCGCTGGTGATGGGGACAACCCGTTTGGCCATCAGGGGCGATCCGAACTCGCCGGTGTCGGCCGGCCAGGACGCCAGTGAATCGTAATCCTCAAGAATCTGCTCGGCGAAGCCCGCCCATGAGGTCTGGCCCGCGGCCGTGAGGTGGAAGACCCCGGTGTAGCCCCATCCAGTCGAATCGCGGTGCTGCGCGCAACGGGAGACCACCTGTGCGGTAGACTCGGCGATGGTGCGGGCCCACGTCGGGGCTCCGAACTGGTCGCCGACCATGCGTAACTCTTCCCTTTCGCGCGCCAGGCGCAACACCGTTCTCAGGAAGTTCTTACCGCGAATGTCGTAAACCCACGTAGTCCGCAGGATTATGTGAGGGCAACCAGCGGCAGCGATGAGTTGCTCCCCCGCCAGCTTGGTGCGGCCGTAAACATTGAGGGGCGCAGTGGAGTCGGTCTCGTCGTAAGGGCCGGGCTTGGTCCCGTCGAAAACGTAGTCCGTTGAGTAGTGGATCAGCAGGCCATCGGTGCGGGCCAGTTCCTCGGCGATGCGGGCGGGAGCAATCGCGTTTACGGTCTGCGCCAAATCGGGTTCGCTCTCAGCCTTGTCAACCGCTGTGTAGGCAGCGGCATTGACGACGATGTCGGGCGCGAGTTCGCGCACGGTCTTCGCAGCCGCTTCCGGATCGGCGAGATCAAGCTGGGCGCGCGTGCAGGCGATCACTTCGCCGAGCGGGGCCAAGGTGCGCTGCAGTTGCCAGCCGATCTGTCCGGTGGCTCCGGTGATAAGCAGGCGCGGGCTCATGGCTGGTACAATGGCAGACCGTCGCGCGGAATCTGGGCGAGCGGCAAATGCCGCAGGTCCTTGGCGGACAGAATCGGCGAAGGTGTCTCCCAGTCGATGCCGAGAGCAGGATCGTTCCACAGCACGCCGCGGTCGCCCGCAGCATCGTAATAGTCACTGCACTTGTAGAGGAAGTCCGCAGTCTCGGAACGTACCGCAAACCCATGGGCAAATCCCTTGGGAACGTAAAGCGCGTGACAATTCTCGGCGGACAGCACCGCGCCCACCCACTTACCGAAATTCGGCGAGCCCAACCGGATATCAACGGCTATATCCAGGACTTCGCCCTGGACTACACGGCAGAGCTTGGCTTGGGAGTGGGGTAGTTGATAGTGCAAACCACGGAGTACGCCGCGCGATGAGTGCGAATGGTTGTCCTGCACAAATTTCTCATGTACTCCGACCGCAGCAAGCAGATCGGCGCGGTAGGTTTCCATGAAAAACCCACGAGGGTCCTGGAAGACGCGGGGCTTGATCAGGAGCACACCTGGGAGGGAAGTTTCGACGATCTCCAAGCGAGGCCTCAAGAATGGTGCAGGGGGCGATGCACCGCAATGAAAGTAGCTGACGCGAAAGGAAGATTATAATCCGTGGTTCCTGATCATGCCTCGCTGCTCGGTCATCGTCGTGACGTACAACTCAGGCGCGCAAATCGAGGCGTGCCTTCGAGCTCTGTCGTCAGAGGACTGCGAGATCATCGTTGTGGACAACGCCTCGCAAGATAACACAGTGGAGCGTGTAAAGGCCTTGACGGGACAACTTCCACTGCAGCTCATCACGATCTCGCGCAATATCGGCTTCGCGGGAGGAGTGAATCAGGGAGTTCGGGCTGCCAGCAGCGACGTGCTGCTGATTCTTAATCCCGACGCAGTGGCGGAGATGGGAGCCATTGACGCGATGCTCGAGTGTCTGGGGGCTACCGGGGCGAGCGTCGCCGGGGGCGCGCTGGTGGAGAGCGATGGCCTTCCCGCAAGAGGCTTCGCGTTCCGTCGGATTCCGACACTGACGGCTCTGTTGTTTGAAGTGCTGCTGGTGAATAATGCATGGCCGCGGAACCCGGTGAATCGTCGTTATCGCTGCCTTGACGCCGATTATTCCAAACAGCAACCGATCGAGCAGCCGGCAGGAGCGTGTCTGGCAATTACACGGAGGGCGTGGGATTCGCTGCAGGGCATGGATCCAGCGTTCTACCCGGTGTGGTTCGAGGATGTGGATCTCTGCAAGCGACTGCTGGAGAAGGGCGCGTCGATTGTTTACTGCCCGAGCGCGCGATTTCATCACAGCGGGGCCCACAGTGTGGGACAACTGGAATTCCGCGACAAGCAGATGTTCTGGTACCAGAACATGGTGCGCTATGCCAGTAAGCACTTTTCGGCAGTGAAAGTGCTGATTTTGCGGCTTGCAATCTTCAAGGGGATGGGACTGCGGATGATCGCATCGGTGTTCGGCGGCGGACCACGCGGATTGCCTGCGGGCGAGCCGATTCGCAGCTACGCCCGGGTGGCGGTGTGGGCGATCGGGTCGGGCGGGCGGGCGGCCCCGGATTCATCAAAGTAGGCGTCAACGACGGCGCAGGACTTCGTCGAACAGCTTCTCGTACTGTTCCGCGACTTCGTCCCAGCGATAAAGCTGGTGGGCGCGCGCAGCTGCCCGGGCAGCCCATTGCTGACGCGCGGCAGGATCATCAAGCAAGGATTGCAACTTCGCGGCCAGATCGTCGGCTGACTTGCTGAATCGAATTGCGGCGTCACCTGCAGTCTCATTGTTTTCCGGCGAATCAAGATACAGCACGGGATTCTCCGCCGCCATGGCCTCGATGAGCGCGGGATGCACGCCACCTACTTCGCAAGCGAACACAAAGATGCCGGCGTTCTTCTGCAGTGCCCAGTAACCGTCGCCATAAATCGCTCCGGGAAAGATCACGCGATCGTCGGCCAATTGCTTGAGACGCTCCAGATAAGCGTCGCTGTAGCGATTGTCGCCGAGCATCACCAGCGGCCAGTCGGTGCGCACCTTGCGCCAGGCATTGAGCACGAGATCGGGATTGTTCTCCGGCTCAAGACGGCTGACGTACAGCGCATAGCGTCCAGGTTGCAAGTTGAATCCGTCAAGTTTATGTTCGCCGGGCGGAATATCGGAGCCGTATCCGATCAGTGTCGAAAGCTTGCGATATCGCGTGCGGTAGTAATCCTGAATGGGCTGGGCGTCGGTCACCACGCGAGTGGGCGTGACCGTGGACAACCATTCGCAGACATGAAGCGCGGCCTGCCCAAGGGCGTTCCATTTGCCACGCTGGCGGTCGAGTCCATCGACGTTGAGCACCACCGGCTTGCCGAACAATCGCGGGAACCATGCGAACGGACTGTTGGCAACATTGCAAAGCAGCACAACATCGCAGTCGCTAAAGGCCGCGTGCGCCGTGGAAATCAGGCCGTTTGACCAAGTGTCCATATGTTTCTGATGGATGCTGGGCAGGATCACGCGGCGCACGCGGCGATCGTATAGGTCGTCCGTCGTGGTGAACGGCTTGCGGCAATAGACGGTGACCTCGTGTCCACGGTCCGCGAAGGTAGAACTGACCTTCTCGGCGAACTGCTCGAATCCGCCGTAACGATTGGGAATGCCTCGTGTGCCGACAATCGCAATCTTCAAGGCCGGTCCCCGGAGATGGAGGTATCGGTAGCAGCGGCCGGCGACGCAGCAACCGGAATCGCCGAAGTGGTCACGTCGGCGTAGGTGGCGCGTGGGGTGTCACTGAACCACCAAATCAAATGACGGTCTGAAACCTTGCGGCGGGATTGGATGATGGCACGTTTGCGGCGGACGCTATCGCGCACTCTCCAGGGGTAGGCAATCGCAGACAGCAATCGACGGTCACGCAGCAAGGCATAGCCAACGATCGTCAGGTCGCGCCACGCCACGGGCCAGAACAGCCTGCGGCATAGCCAGCCGGACGCGTTCTTGCCGCGCATGAGAAAGCGATTCTTTACCGAATGCCAATTGATGACGAGCGGCAATTGTTCGCGCCGCTCGGGGGTAACGCGCCGCACGTGCCAGGCCACTGCTGTAGGAGTGTACAGACATCTCCAGCCCATGACCTGAGCTCGCCACGCTAGGTCGGCGTCCTCGCGATAGGAAAAGAAGTCTTCGTCGAAGAACTCGCCATCCATTGAGACTTGCTCAACGAACGAGCGCCGAAACAAGGCCGCCGCGCCGGTCGCTCCGAACACATATTGAAGGCGATCATACTGACCGCTGTCGAGTTCTTCAGCGCCGCGATCAAGGTGGCGCATGTTGCGGGTGAAGTAGATGCCGGTGGAATCGATAGTTCGAGTCTGGTGGGGATCGTGGTCCGGGTCCCAGCGGAGCAGCTTGCCGCAGATCGAACCGACCTCGGGATGGGCGGAGCCAACTTCAACCAGCCGATTTACAAAATCGTCGGCCAGTAACACGTCGGGATTCAGGCAGAGCAGCCATTCCCCCTTCGCAGCCCGGATGGCCTGGTTTTGTCCGGCGGCAAAACCCACATTGCGGTCGTTGTAGATTACGTGCCACAGCGGCTCCCGCGACTGCAGGAATTCGCGCGTGCCGTCGGTGGAAGCGTTGTCGATGACGACGACTTCCAGGTCAGGGTAATTCTGCCGATCGAGCGACGCGAAACACTGCTGGAGGTATCGAGCCGAATTCCAGGTGACGACGAGGACTGAAACCATCAGCCCCTAGTATGCACCCCGGCCTGAAATGACGATCGGAATGGTGCGTAGGAAGATCTTGGCATCGAGCCACAGCGACCAGTTGTCGATATAGGCGAGGTCGAGCTGGATCCAGCGATGGAACTCAATATCGCTGCGGCCCTCGATGACCCAGATGCAGGTGAGGCCCGGACGCATGCGCAGGCGGCGGCGCTGCCAGGCCTCGTACTTTTCAACCTCATCGGGAATCGCCGGACGAGGGCCCACGAACGACATGTCGCCACGCAGGATGTTCCACATCTGCGGCAGCTCATCGAGGCTGAAGCGGCGCAGGAGCCGGCCTACGGGCGTGATGCGCGGATCATCGCTGATCTTGAACACCGGCCCTTCGAGTTCGTTAAGCTGGTGAAGTTCGGCGCGCAATTGTTCTGCGTTGTTCACCATCGAGCGGAATTTATAGAGGGTAAACCTACGGCCACCAAGGCCACAGCGGGTCTGCCGGAAGAGCACCTCGCCCGGCGAAGTGATGCGGATCGCGGCCGCAATTGCAAGCAGACATGGAGCCAGCAGCACCAGTGACACTGCAGAAAGCACGACGTCGAAGACCCGCTTGAAGAACAGGAGCAATTCGCTCTCCGGCGCGCTGGAGAGGCTGAGTAGCGGGACGTCGTGGAAGTTCTCCAGGTAGATGCGCGAATAGGCCTCCGGCAGAAACTCCAGTTGCACCCGGATTTTCACGCCCACATTCGCGCAGTGCGCCATCAGTGGCTCCAGGCGCGCAAGTTCCTGCATGTTGACCGCAAACACGACCTCGTCAATGACCCGGTCCTGCAGAACCTGTTCCAACACACTTGGCGGGAAAACCTCGTAGTGGCCGAACCTGTCGCCAAGGTTCGAGCCTTCGCTGTTAGGGTCCACGAAACCCACCAGCCGGAGTCCCATACCGCGGCTTTCTTCGATAAGGGTCGCCATCTCCCGCGCCCGGGCCCCGCATCCCACGATCAGGAAGTAGTGGTAGCGCTTGAGGCGTTTTCGCATCAGCGCGATACCGTTGTAAGAAATGTAACGTCCGATCAGCAGGAGTACGAAGTCCACGATGCCGACCAGCAGTAAGTAGGTGCGGCTGATGTCGTCTCGGCGGAAGAGATAAAGTCCGGCGTAAATGATGACCAGCACGATGGCGAGCTGGTTCAGCAGATTTAGAACGAGCTGAATCGGGCTCGACATCTCCAGGTCGCGATAGAACTGGGACGTGTAGCCCACCACGGCCCATGCCAGCAGGAACGCCAGCATAAGCGGCACGTAGTGGTCGAAGGGATAAATGCCCGGCAGATGGCGGCTGAAGAACTCGAAATGCACCAGGAAAGTGCGCAGCAGGTGAGCTACCGCGAAGGCCACAGCCGTCACTGCCAAGTCTTGCAGCAGTGTCACGGTGCTGAGTAACTTGGAACGTCGATCGAACACGTTTTACCAGGTCCTGGTTTTTCTATTTCGTCTTAGTCGAATAGGCGTTCTCGACAAAGAGCGTCTGGAATCGTACAGGGGGCGGTTACTTCGAGCCTCCAATGGAATCAGACATAGGGTGCCAGAGTGCGAAGCGTTCAGCTTATAAAGGAAATTGTACACCGTTTTGTCCAGCATTATTCTGCCAAATGCGAGGCGTACACGCAGCATCACGACCTAATGTTCCACACGGCTGGTGGTATGGCACTGAGGTGCGAATCGCGCTTGTGTCTCTTCCTTATCAACAAACGAAAACTACAATACCGATTTTTTAACCTTTCGCTCCGCTCTCTCGTAACAAGGCCACCGACGTGAACAGCAGTCTCCTGCTGAACACTGGAGCCACGTTCGTGGCGGCCGTTATTCGCGCTCAAAGCAAAACGTCTCAGGCAGAAGAGTTTCGATCAGCGGCGGATCGAGCGATAGCGTGCGGCAGTCGAGAAATCGCGGAGTATCGGACGTCGTCATTCGATGAGTAGCTGCAGCAATACTTTGAGTTTTGCGGGTAAGATAGGCGTAGTTAAATTTTTCCGATGGCTCTAGAGCAGCGTACATCCGCTTCCGAAGCAACACAACCCGCCGCAGCGGACAAACATCCCGACATAGATCTGGTCGCAGGCAAGTCACGTTGGTCACGTTTCTTCGACCCCACGATCTTCGGACTATTTCTGTTTTTCGCAATCATGCTGCCGCACTCGATCAAGGGAGCGGAGCGCGCGTGGAAGATTGCGCTGGTCCTGTGGCTGCTAAAACTAGCAGTCGAGCGCTTGCGGCCGTACAGGCTGCCCCTGGCCGCACCACTGCTGACCTACGTGACGCTGAGCGCGATCTCTACCCTGCTCTCCTCCGATCCCTCCTTAAGCTGGGACCGCATGAAGTTTGTCTGCCTGTTCCTGATCGGCATTGTGATTGCGCAGAACCTGAAGTGGCTATCACAGGTGCGTTGGTTGCTGATGTTGCTGGTGCTCTCGGGATTCTCGGCCGCGCTTTACACCGGCTGGCAATACACCTATGGAGTCGGAGTCCGGCTGGCGGATTTCCCGTCGTCGTCGCGATTGTCCGAGTTGGGATTCGCTCCCGGCGACGTCATCACGTCGTTCGATGGACGCCGGGTACACACGCCCGAGCAAATGGTGCGCGCGGTCCAGCAGAGTCGGTCGGCGGCGAAAACTAACGTGCAGTATGTTCGCGGGCTTGGATTTCACGAGTCCACAATCGCGGCAACTCCCGAGGACTTCCTTAAGTCGGGGCTCGGGACAGAATCGGTGAAGCTCGACCGCGGCAAGCCACTCCGGGCGCAGGGTACGCTGGGGCACTACGTGGTGTTTGCCGAGATGCTGATGCAAATTGGGTGCATGGCGTGGGCGTTGTTTCTGTGCGCTCCCCGTGGCCGAACGGGATGGAAGCTGCTTTTGGCCATGGCCTTTGCCGGCATCACGGCCGCGCTACTTGCGACTTCTACCCGGGCTTCAGTAGCGGGACTCTTGCTGGGGTGCGCGGTGTCTCTGATCCTGCTGAGTAGCCGCAAGGTGCGGATCGCGGGAATCATTACGCTGGTTGTGATTCTTGCGGCTGGAACTCTATGGATTCAAAACTCGCGCAGGAGCGAGTGGGTAAACGGCGGTGATCTCAGTACACATTTCAGGGTGTTGATGTGGGAAGACGGCATCCGCCTGGTACGCGAACACCCATGGTTTGGCGTGGGCATGGAAACCGTACGTGTGCACTATCGCGAGTGGAACATTCGGGGATTCATTGAGTACAACGTGATCAGTCATTTCCATTCCACGTTTCTGCAAATTGCGGTGGAGCGCGGCATCCCTGCGCTGCTGGCGTGGTTGTGGTTCTGCGGCGCGTATTTTGTGTTTCTGGGAAGGCTCATTCGCCGCCTGCACAATCAGAGCCGGTTTGCATGCGGGGTTGCGGTGGGAGTGCTGGCGGCATTCACTGCGTTCACCTTCACATCGCTCTTCCACTACAACCTGGGAGAAGAACCGCTGGCGATGATCACCTTCTTCTACTTCGGAATTGCCTTGGCTGTGGATCGGATGACCGCAACCCCTGAAGCGCTGGATGTTCCCTAAATCTACTGATTGAGTCAAAGCGGAGAAACCGGCGGAACTTCCTGGCGGCTACTTGGCAATCGCCTTCCACTGGAATTGCATGACGTCTGCAAAGTGGCGCATGACGAACTGGGGGTCATGGCGGCCAGGATAGACATGAAACTCATTTGAGACGCCACGTGAATCGAGCAGTTGATGCAGCTTCTGCCCTCCCTGCTCGAATCCGTAATCATCGTTGTTTCCCACATCGAAGTAAATCTTCATGCGCTTGAGATCCGCGACGGGATCGGTCTTCGCGTAGTAGAAAACATTGTTGCGCTCGAAATAGGCGAGGTTGATGGGATTGCCGAATATGTCGCCCATCATGGAACCGGGCGAGCCCGGTCCTCCGGCGGCAAAGTCCGGGGGAAGCTCCGCGATGAGGGCCGGCATTTGCGCGCTCACAGCTGCGAACTGTTGCGGATACTTAAATGCCAGATGCAGCGCTCCAAAGCCACCCATGGAAACACCAGTGATACCGCGGGTCGCGCGCCCGGCCTCGACCCTGTACTTCTTTTCCATCTGCGGCATGAATTCCCTGGTAAGGAAGTCCTCGTAGCGCACCTTGCCATCGGCTGAGTTCAGGAAAAATGTGTGGCCGCCACTTGGAGCCAACACCACGAAGTCGCCGATCTTGCCTTGGCGGCGCAGCTCTTCGATCAAGTCCCATCCGCCAAGATTCAGCAGCGACTGTTCGTTGTCACCTAACCCATGGAGGTAGTACAGCACGGGATACCGGCGCGCCTTGTCCTGATCGAAACTCGCCGGAAGATACGCGCAGTAGCGCACCGAGCGCGCAAGAATCGTTGAGTTGACGACCGAACATTCGGCGCGTCCTTCGGCGTGGGCGAAGGGAGCCAGCGATAGCGCAAGCAGGAAAGCCGCGATGCGAAAGGTGTAAGAAATATGGGCTGGCCTGGATTTCATCATTCGTACTTGAGGGTCTGCACAGGATCGAGTTTGGCGGCGCGGCTTGCGGGATACAAACCTGCCAACAGGCTCACCACGATGGAGAAGGCGATGGCTGCACCGATCAGCCACACTGGCATGATCCACACTGGCTCAGCCGGTAATTGGTGCTGCTTCAGGTAGATTCCGGTGCCAAGGTTGATGGCTTTGCCGATGGCGAAGCCCAGTGCGATGCCCAGCACGCCGCCAAAGAAACCCATGGCTCCGGCCTCCGTGAAGAACAGCTTCTTCACGTCGCCGTCACTGGCGCCGATGGCTTTCATCACTCCGATTTCGCGGCGACGTTCGAGCACGGCCATGACCAGCGTGTTGATGATGGCGAGCGTGGCCACCGCCAGGGCGAGCGAGCCGAATATCCCGAGGAACAAATCAAGCACAGTGAAGAAACGCCGCAGACTCTTGGTGGCATCGAGCACCGAGAATGTGCGGAATCCCATCTGGCTTATCGCATCCTGCACGCCTTGCACTTTGGCCGGATCTTTCACGCGGACGGTCAACGTTGTGTAAGTCTTTCCGCCCCCGCCGCTCAGCGAACTGCGCATGTCGGTAAACTGCGCCATGTTCAGGCGCTCCGTCGTCGCCACAGGGAGGAAGATGCGCCCGCGCGAAACCGTTCGCATGCCGCCGTAAGGTTCCTGGTCGATGAGGCCGACCACACGCAGCTTCTGGATCTTGCGAACCACCGAGAATCCGAAGTCGTCGCCATTGGCTCCGGCGGGATTCGCTTTGGTATCGTCCCCCGAGAGTTGCGGTCGGTCAGATGCGTCTTGCGACAACGCCTGGCGCTCGCCGTAGCGCAAGCTGATGTCCTGGCCTATCAGCTCTGACGGATTCTTGGGATTCAATTCCTTGGCGAAACCCAGCAGCAGGATGGCCTCGTCGGCGTCGTCGCTGGAGAAGAACTTGCCCTTCAAGGTATCGAAGGCCTCGTTCTCCCTCGCCGACATCGGAAGGCCAGTCACAAACCCGAAGTGAGTTTCGCCGCCGGAGACCACTTCCCCCATCACTCGAATCTCGGGCTCAACTTCGGTGACGTCGGGGAGCTTCGTCATCTTCACCCGCGCGGACTCGTCAAGCACGAGAGCCTGCTCGGGATGTGGCGCCTTCTGATCGTCTTCGCGGTCGAATCCGCGAAAGTCCTGCCGCGAGGTCACGAAGACGGTGTCGAACATACCTGATCCTGCGAGCCGGCGCGTTGCTAGCTGCTGCAGACCGACTCCCAGCGAGAGCATGGCCACCAGCGACGCCACTCCCACCGAGATGCCGACGGTCGTGAGGCCGTTACGCAATTTGGACTGGCGCAGATTGCGGACCGCGAGTTCGAACAAATCGTAGCTCTTCATGCCCGCACCTCTTCGGCGACCAGCTTTCCGTCGGCGAGAAAAATCAGGCGCTGCGCGAAACGCTCGGCCAATACGCGCTCGTGCGTGACCATCACCACCGTCATGCCCAGCGACAGGCTGATATCGCGAATCAGGTTGAGGATGTCTTCGCCGGTGCGGCTGTCGAGATTGCCGGTAGGCTCATCGGCCAGAAGAAGCGATGGACGATTGGCCAGGGCACGCGCCAGCGATACGCGCTGCTGCTCGCCGCCGGAAAGCTGCGAGGGACGATGCTCCACGCGCTTGCTCAGTCCGACTCGATCGAGCGATTCACGGACGCGCTGCGCCCGCTCGGTGCGTTCCACTTCCGCGAAGCGCATGGGAAGTTCAACATTTTCGGTAATGGTCATTGAGGGAATGAGATGAAACGACTGGAAGACCATGCCGACATCATTGCGGCGATATCGGGCCAATTCCTCCGACGACATCTTCGCCAGGTCGCGACCGAGAACGCTCACCGATCCGGAGGTCGGCCGGTCGAGTCCGGCGAGCAGGTTGAGCAGGGTCGATTTTCCCGATCCCGATTGTCCCAGCAGGGCGACGAATTCGCCGGGTTCAATGGTGAGCGAAACTCCGTCGACGGCGCGGATGAGGCTTTCGCCCATGGGATAGTGCCGAGTAACATTTTCCGCGCGCACCGCCGGAGCAAGTTTGGAAGCTGGTAGCGAACTCATGTGTGTCTCATTGGATGCGACGGAGTTGCGCTGCGGCGCAGTCTCACGACCCTTCCACTTGATTCCTACGAAAAGGGGAGCCGGAATGCTCCCCTTCCCTTGTTACGATTTGTAAACGCCGCCCCTGGAGAAGCAGAGATCAACGCTCGATGGCGAGACCTACCGCATTTCCGCCACCCAGGCACAGGGCGGCGATTCCCTTGTGGACGTCGCGGCGAATCATTTCATAGAGCAGCGTAGTGAGAATCCGCGAACCGCTGGACCCGATGGCGTGTCCGAGCGCCACCGCGCCGCCGTTCACGTTGACCTTATTCAGGTCGATGCCGAGCTCGCGTGTCACCGCGATGGCGGCGACAGAGAAGGCCTCGTTGATCTCGTACAGGTCAACGTCCTCGTTCGTCCATCCCGTCTTCTTCCAGAGTTGGCGCACGGTTTCGACCGGAGCCATCATCACCCACGCGGGATCGAGTCCGCTGGTGGCTTGCGCCACGATGCGCGCCATGGGCTTGAGTCCCAACTGCTTCGCCTTCGCCGCCGACATCAGCACCAGGGCAGAAGCGCCATCGTTGACCCCAGGCGCGTTGCCGGCCGTCACCGTGCCGGTTCCGTCCTTCTTGAAGGCAGGCTTGAGCGAACGGAGTATCTCAATGGTGGTGTCTTCGCGCGGAGACTCATCGCTGGTGAAGAAATGCGGCGGCGCGCCTTTCTTTTTCGACGGCAACTCGACGGGTACGATCTGGTCCCTGAAGCGACATTCCTTGATGGCCGCGATGGCCTTGCGATGGGAATGCAAAGCGAACTCGTCCTGCTCTTCGCGCGTGATGCCGTACTTCTCGGCAACGTTTTCGGCGGTGTGGCCCATGTGGTAGTGGTGGTACGCGTCCCACAAGCCGTCATGCACCAGGGCGTCGACGATCTTGCCGTCGCCCAGACGATAGCCCGCGCGCGCGTGCGGCAACAGGTAGGGCGCGTTCGTCATGCTCTCCATGCCGCCGGCCACCACGATTTCTGAGTTCCCCGTCTGGATTGCCTGCTGGCCCAATGCGACCGCTTTCAGGCTGGAGCCGCAAACTTTGTTGATGGTCATGGCGGCCACAGTCGATGGCAGTCCACCACCAAGTGCGGCCTGGCGCGCGGGATTCTGCCCCAGTCCCGCGCTGACCACATTGCCCATAATGCATTCGGAAACGCTGGCCGGATCGACGCCCGCGCGCTTCACCGCCTCCCGCACCGCGATAGCGCCCAGTTGCGGAGCGCTTACGTCCGACAACGATCCTTGAAATTTTCCGACCGGCGTGCGCACCGCCGAAACAATGACAACATCCTCAATCAAACCCATGCTCACAAATCCTTTCGATCCCGAATGGCAAACTCACCATTATAAGATGTAGCCACCTTGCTTTCCGACACACGACCGCCGATTGACACCCCGCCAGCGGCAGCGCGCGAACGCCGGTTGCTCGCACCACTCTGGCACACGGCCATCGTGGTCTTCGTGCTGCTGGGGGCGTCGCTGGGCGGATCGCGCGGAGTGCATCCGCTGACCGGTCACAGCAAGATTCCGCAATATCTGTGGACCATGGCGTGGGAGTGGGTGCTCGCGGGCTTTGTATATCTGGGCATTCGCAAGCGGATGAAGCTGCGCGAGTTGATCGGCGGTCGATGGGAAAGACCCGAAGATGCGCTGCTCGACCTTATGATCGCCGCCGGATTCTGGCTGACGGCCATCGTGGTGCTGGGTGCGGGCGCAAAGCTGATGCATCTCGACCAGGCTGGGAAGTTCGACAGCATGCGCCAGCAACTTGGATTCCTGATTCCGGGCACGACGCTGGAACTGCTGGTGTGGTTTTGCCTGAGCACGACCGCCGGAATTTGCGAAGAGATCATCTTCCGCGGATATCTGCAACGGCAATTCGCGGCGTTCACCAGTTCGATGCTGGCGGGAGTTCTGCTGTCGGCGCTGGTTTTTGGGGCAGCGCATGGCTACGAGGGCGGTCCGCGCATGCTGCTGATCGGGATTTACGGCCTGATGTTCGGACTGCTGGCGTGGTGGCGCAAGAGTCTTCGTCCCGGAATGATCGCTCACGCATGGCATGACGCGATCAGCGGAGCCGTGCTGCACATGTTGAAGTGACGGAATTGCCGCGCGCGAGCGCGGACAGAAATTCTCCGCTACGACAGTTTTGAAGTTACACTGCAGGTCGTTGAGGTCGCGAGAATCGTCTTCCGCACCACCAAATTGCGTCGGTAGCGAAAAAATATTTGGCATGCGTTGGTGCGACGAAATCGGACGCTGTCTCGCTCAAGGAACGAATCGAGCAACTCGCAATCTCGTTGCGAGAAAATGCAGCGATGCAAATCGCCAGTGTTCATGCAGGTTCCGCGCACATGAACAATCGGCGGAGCCGATCGCGGCAACGGAGACGGTGAGGACCGCACTCATGCGGGGTCGCGATGCGAGAGACGCGTCACCGAATTACTCAACTTGGTGCGCGTTTTTTTCTTGACTATTTTTTTCGATAACTCTATACAAAGAACAAATTGCGATGATGTTACGTCGCAATGATCCATCACAGATGGAAAGGGAGAATAGACAACATGGCAACTAAGAAAAAGGCAAAAGCACCGGCGAAGAAGGCTGCAAAGAAGAAAAAACGGTAACTTTTCTTCAGACCGTACACCAGGGGACGCGCAAGCGTCCCCTAACCTTTTGCGTGGAGCTTTATCCCGCGGCGCAGTCGGCGCCCCAATCAGTTGGTCCTGACCGTTTCACAGCCGACGAGGGCATAATCACTTCCTTCTCAGGACAAATCGTACGGTAGGTGCACCAATTGCAGTGGCGTCCCGGAGAGGCGTCGAACTGGCCCGCCGCAATACCCGCCGCGACTTCGACAATCTTCGCCTCCGTCTTGAGCAGATGTTCCGGTGTGCGCGTCGTCTCGACGGTGCTGTTGTCTTGCATGTTCTGGAAGATGAGCGCCTTCACCGGCTTGGTGGCTCCGAGCGCAATCGCATAGACCGAAAGCTGCAGACTGTCGTCCGCGGTCTTCTGCGATTTGGGATTACCGGTCTTGTAGTCCACGACAACATATCCGTCGGCATCCTCGTCCACCCGGTCGATACGCCCGGTGACGCGGGTCCCGGCGATCTCGCACTTAAACCAGTATTCCACCAGGGCAACCGCCCCGCGGGGTGTTGCTGCGGGTGACGCCAGAAACGATTTCAACTGCGCGCATCCATCGCGCTCATACAGCTCGCGCTGTACCGGATCGTCAATCTTCGCCTTTTGAAACTCGCCGCAAAAGTAATCCACCACCTCATCGACGGACATGGAGCGTCCCTTGCGTACGGAATCGAAGTACGCCAGCAGCGCCAAATGCATCGCTGCGCCAAACTGCATATTCGCCCCGGGCTCCTCGGGAAGGTTCCACTCTATGTTCAGCTTGTAACTCAACGGGCAGCGCTCATAGCGTTCGACGGCACTCGCGCTCAGCGACCGGCTGATGGTCTGCGGCAGCGGTGGCAGATTGACCCACTCTGTAATCCGCGACATCGGTTGCGCGCCGGCATGAATCGTGCGGACCACTTCGCCGCTTGGGATCGTGGCAAATTCGACGCTGTCCTTGGTCGATTTCGCACCGGCCGTCAAGAGCTCGCGCAAATAGCCGGGTGGCGTCGGGTCTTTCTTGCCAGTTCCCTTCTTAGCCAAAAGGAAGAGTTGGTCCTCAGCGCGCGTGACCGCAACATAGAAAAGCCGGCGCTCCTCTTCGCGATGCAGTTCCTTAGGAGATCCCTCTGGCATCGTGTCTTTATTGCGAAGCTCTGAAGGAAACTCGACCAGGTCCTCCCGATAGTGGGAGGGAAACGACGGTGAACACACCCGCAGCACGAATACCACCGGGAATTCCAGCCCTTTGGCAGCATGTACGGTCAGCAGTCGAACGGCATCGTCGGTGCGCTCGGCTTTCGCGGGGATGCCAATTTCCATCTGTAAAGTGGCTGGGGTGCCTTCGGCATCTGCCTCAGGGTCGACGATCTTGCCATTCGCCTCGATGAAGTAGTCGAGGTACTCAAGAAACTCGCGCAACGTGCCTTCGCCTGAAATCTGTTTCGGCTTCCGGCTCCAGCTCTCGACGAATTGGATGAAGCCCTCGGTTTCACTCGAAGGAGCTATGCCGAAATGCTTTTGAGCAAGGCCGCATGCGGTCAGCGCTTTGCTCTGGAAGCGTTGGGTGTCGTGACGAGCCTCGGCGAGCGCGGTGATGACTTCGGAGCCGCCCGGGACCTTGTCAAGCACGGCTTCGAGGTTGACATCCTCTCCTGCTGCTGCAAGCGCGGCGCGGACCGCGTCTCCCTCGACGTGAAACCTGGGAAGAGCGGCCACACGCAACAGTCCCACGGCGTCGCCACTTTCGATGGCGCGCAGTGCCGCCAAGAGGTCGCGCACCGCAGCAATCTCCAGCAGGTCGATGCCTTCGACGGTGAATGGAACATCCAGCAGCAGCAGTTGCTCGATCAGGGCATCACGATTCGAGTGGCTGCGATAGAGCACGGCGAAGTCGCGCCACGGCCGTCCTTCAGATTGGTGTTTGCGAATGATTTCCTCGGCCACAAATGCTGCTTCGCCCTCGGCCTGCTCCCAGGCCTTTACCTGCACGGGAGAAACAGGGACCGTCTCAGGCTTGGTGCGGGCATGTTTCAAGGGCGCTCGCTTCCAGCGTTCGCCCCCCGGCAACTCGACACTGGTGATCTCGGGATTGCGAGAAATGATGCTGTCGGCTGACTTGAGAATCACATCCGTCGAGCGGCGGTTCTCGCTCATGGTGACGCGCTTCACTCGGCCGGCGCCAAAGGTCTTGAGAAAGTGGTCGAAGGCTCCCGCAGTTGCTCCACGGAAACGATAGATAGCCTGGTCGGGGTCCCCCACGGCAAACACATTGGCCTGGTCGGCGACGAGCAAACGGGTCAGCTCGATTTGCGCGACGTTGGAATCCTGAAACTCGTCAATCAGCACGAAGCGCGCGCCACTGCGAGCACGATCGAGATGGACAGCATTGTTCTGGTCGCGCAGCAACGCGATGGCGCGAGTGATGACGTGGCTGTAGGTGCCGAGGTTCTCGGACGCCAGCAGATCTTCAGCATAGCGAAAGACGCGCGCAATCTCATGGCACCGGCCGAGGATTTCGTCGTCTGACATCGACTCGGCTTGTTTGGAATGGCCCACGCGTGGCAGTGGAAGCTGTTTGCTTTCCAGTTTCGCAACGTAGGCGTCGTAGTCATCTGGCGAGCGCAGTTCGTCGTGGCAACGCTTGAAAAAGCCGGTCAGTCCTTCAAGAAATTCGCCAGGAGTGGCGGCCTTGATGTAGTACTGCAGCTTCAGGTCCGCAATGCGACGTCGCAACAGCACGTAGAGGTCGGTGTCCTCAATCAACTCAAAACGTTTACCGGCCAGGTTGAGCAGCGAGTAGCAGTACGAGTGGAATGTACCGACCTTGAGACCAGTCTTCGCAACTTGTGCGACGGTTGCGGGGTCGTCCGCGCCCTTCCAGAGACGCGCGATGCGTTTGAGCAAGTCGCGCGCGGAATTGCGAGTGTAGGTGACAGCGAGAATTTCTCTAGGACTGGCGAGTTTGTCTTCGATCATGCGCACGACACGGCAGGCCAGCACCGTGGTCTTGCCGGTGCCCGCACCAGCTACCGCGAGAATCGGTCCATCGACGTGGTCGACGGCACTCTTCTGCTGCGTCGTGAGTTTGAATTCGCGGGGCTGCCAGGACATGGGTTTGTGCTCTCGATCCGGTGTCGAAGAAAAAGCGAAACTCTATTATCCGCCGCAGTGTGACGGGAGACAAGCCTAACGGCCGAGATTCATGTGCAAAGCTCGCCGAAGTTGAGGAAAAAGTGGATCAAAACGTGCAGCCGTAATTTCGCGTGTAGTCTTAGGCGAAAAAAAGTAATTGGCCCTCATACGCGGGAGCGGAAGTATCGGTTCGACGCAGGTAGAAAGAGCAAAACCGTAAACGTTAAGAGCACGACCGCATGTACGGCCACGCCCTCTTTGGTGTGAAAAATGCTGATCGCCAGGTGAAAGGCAATCCAAGCGATTGACAGCCAGCGTGCCCAGTCCTTGCCCCGGAGCACATACACACCCGCTATAACTGCGATGAGCCGTACAACCAGAATCCCGAAATACTCCGTCGGGGGCGCGACCCTGAACTCGGTGAAGTGGTAGGCGATCCCAATCGCCCCTGCCGCAATGAGGATGTAAGCAACGACTGTTACGTAGATAGGACGCTTATTCACAAGTCTAGAGGCTCTAACACATCTCAGCTTGCGCCACAGCCAGAGCCGCGATGGCCGCCGTTTCAGCTCGCAGGATGTTGTCGCCCAGGGAAGCCGCGATCCATCCCGCAGTCTCGAAGAGTTGCAATTCCTCAGGCATCCATCCGCCCTCGGGACCAATGGCCATCGCCAGCGACTTCAGTTCCGGTCGGCCGCGGAGAATTTCGCTCAACTGCGCTTCCTTCTCGGCCTCCGCCAAGGCCACTCGTAGCTCCGCAGGAGTCTCAAGAGCGGTGGGCAATTTCACCGGATCGCCGATCTCAGGGGGCGCGACGCGACGCGACTGCTCGGAGGCTTCACGAGCAATGCGACGCCAACGTTCCACGCGCCTATCAGCAGCGAGGGCGAGATGCTTCTCGGTGCGGCGGGCGATCACCGGCACAATGGACGTCACGTTGAGTTCCGTGCACTTCTCGATGGCCCACTCCATGCGGTCGAACTTAAACACCGCCAGCAGCAGGGTAATCGGAGCCGCCACGCTGGCGGCAATCTCTTCGCCGAGGGCGAATTCCACGCGCTCATCGCTGACGCTAGCCACTGTGGCGTGACGCACCTGGCCGTCGCAGACAACTTCGAACTCCTGACCCACGCGCGCTCGTAAGGTGCGCGACAAATGCGCGGCGTGCTCGCCGGTCAGCGCAGCCCGGTCGTGAGTTACTTCGTCGGCAATCCAGCGGCGGCGGGTCATCGGGTGATCAGCAACAATGCGACGGCAATTGCAATGGCAGCATACACGCCGCCAAAATAGCGATTCTCGCGGGTGAGTGCTTCTTCGTCGAAGATGCGGCTGTTCATCAGGAATTCGAGGGCCGACACAGCTCCGACCAGCAGCGCAATCACCAGCCAGTGTTGCTGTTGCATGGGGGAGCGCAGCAGGAATGGCGTCGCCAGCAATGCTAAGCCAAGATAGATGGCGCCCCCAATGCGGGCCCGCTTGCGGCGCGTGGGATTCTGATACCGCAGCAGCAAGATGCGCGCCAGGTCACGCGGACGTGCCAGGCGCGCGAAGGCCGGCAGCGCAGTCACGATCAGTAGAAACCACGCGTAGATGCGAAGCGTTTTGTCCAATGAGGTTCGTCCGCAGTGCGATTGAGTGCGACGATCGATCCTAGTTGAAAATGTCTCGCATCTTGCCCAACAACGTACGGCTCACGGGCTTGTTCTCTACGCTGAGCGTGCTCTGCAACTCCTGCAACAATTCGCGCTGGCGTTTGCTGAGTTTGGCAGGCGTCTGCACCTTCAACTCGACGTACAGATCGCCGCGTCCCCGTCCATTCAATTCCGGTACACCTTTGTTCCTGAGCTTGAAGGTCGTACCCGTCTGCGTTCCCTCCGGGACTTTCAACGTGTGCTCACCTTCCAGTGTCGGGACCGCGATCTCGGTGCCCAGCGCCGCCTGCACCACAGAAACCGGGACCACGCAGCGCAAGTCTTTGCCTTCGCGCTCGAAGAACTCGTGCTCCTTGCAATGCAACACCACGTACAGGTCGCCGGGAGGTCCGTTGTAGATTCCCGCTTCGCCTTCGCCCGAGTACAGCATGCGCGCGCCTTCTTCGACACCGGCGGGAACCTTCACCGTCACGTTGCGCTCGCGGCGCAGGCGTTGCTGGCCCTTGCACTTGGGACAGGGATCGATAATCAGCTTGCCTGAGCCGTGGCAGGTGCCGCAGGGGCGCGCAATGGCGAAGAAGCCCTGCTGATAGCGAACCTGTCCGCGGCCGCCGCAGGTGGTGCAGTCGATCGGCGCTTTGCCGGGAGCTGCGCCGCTGCCTTTACACTGGTCACATTCTTCCAGGCGCCGGATTTGCACTTGCTTGGTGACGCCGAAGACCGCTTCCTCGAATTCCAGCGTGAGGTCTTCGCGCATGTCCGCGCCGCGCTGGGCGCGCGAGCGGCGTCCACCACGCCCGCCGCCAAATATATCGCCGAAACCAAAAATATCGCCGAAGATATCTTGAATGTCAGGGAAGCCCGATGGGTCGAAGCCGCCTCCGCCATTGCCCGAGACTCCAGCGTGGCCGAAGCGGTCATAGCGAGCGCGCTTCTCCGCGTCAGCCAACACGGCGTAGGCTTCGCTGCATTCCTTGAACTGCTCTTCCGCTTCCGGATTATCGGGATTGCGGTCAGGATGGCACTGCATCGCCTGCTTGCGGTAGGCACTCTTCAGCTCCTGGTCGGTGGCGGTGCGGCCCACGCCCAGAATTTCGTAGTAGTCGCGTTTTTCTTTGGTAGCCAGCGTTGTTTCCCTTGCAATCTTAGATTACGAACCTAGTGTTTAGGATTGTGCGCCACCCGCACCATCGCGGGCCGCAGCAGCCGGTCTTTGATGCGGTAGCCGCGCTGCAACTCATCGATCACATGGTTGTCCGCCACTTCCGCTGTATCAACCATCTGCACCGCCTGGTGCAGGTTGGGATCGAAGGGTTCGCCCTCCGCTG
>Ga0207930_1000042_pt1 | contig 31381 bp, 30 predicted proteins | sample NGESurshal092012_7_FD_184477 | JGI IMG/M metagenome (GOLD analysis project Ga0207930, IMG submission 184477) | Arctic peat soil microbial communities from Barrow, Alaska - NGEE Surface sample 210-3 shallow-092012 (SPAdes) | ecosystem: Environmental > Terrestrial > Soil > Wetlands > Peat ... | reverse complement strand
GAAGCGTTTTCTCATCGGCTGGGGGATTGCGGCGGGTGTGCTGCTGTTGCTCGGCGTGAGTGGTGCGCTGACGTCGATGGCGACGGCGATCGCGATTCCGCAGCAGGTCGACAGAGTACCCGGCAACGCCGCGGCAGTGGGGATGGGATCGATCCGATCGTTTCTCGCGGTGGCTGCTATCCTCGGCGTGCTCTTCGCGCTCTTCGCCAACAAGCTGCGCGCGGCACACGCGGCGTGGGCGATCGCTGCGATAGCCGCGCTCGACCTCTGGAGCATCGAGCGGCTGTACTGGCAGTTCTCAGCGCCGGCGTCGCAGCTCTACGCGAGCGACGCCGCGATCGACAGACTGGTGGCGGCGCTGCGCGCTTCCGTGCGCGAGCCGGGCGGCCTCCCTCCCGTCGACCAAATCTCTCGCACGCGACGGTGAGAAACCACATCCAGAACGCTCTGCGCAAACTTGAGGTCCACAGCCAGGTCGAGGCAGTGGCGCTCACGTTCCGGCGCGGCTGGATCTGATCGGTCTTCTCGGTCTCTTATTGCATCTGCATGAAAGACGAAGATCGAGGCTTGAGGCAGGATCTCCCCGTGAGCGCGGTCCCCAAGGATTACGAAGACGTCCTCCTCACGACGCCGCGCCTCCGCCGCGAGCAGCGCACGATCGAGGCAATGCTCCACATCTGGTGCGAGGCGCATCCTCTCCACGTCCGCTCGCGCTCCGGCGGCCTGTGCGCGGGGTGCGAGGGGCTGTTCGACTACGCGAGCTACCGGCTCTTCAAGTGCCCGTACGGCGAAGAGAAGCCCACGTGCAAGAAGTGTCCGATTCACTGCTACACGAGGGACAAGCACGAGCAGATGCACGAGGTCATGCGCTTCGCGGGGCCCCGCATGCTCCTTCGCCACCCCGTCCTCGCGATCCGACACCTCCTCGACGAGAAGAAGGAGCCGCCGCCCCTGAAGAACCCAACTCCGCTAGGCGCGGCGTAGGTCGGCATGCGGCCAAGCACCCGGGCGTGATGCCGCCGGGCCCGGTGAAGGAAGGCACACCGGCGCCGTGCCGGTTGAATTCGTGGCGCTTACAGCCCAGCCCGTCCGTAAAACTTCGAGACCGTGTAGCTGCACGAGAAGCCCAGGAATCTTCATGGGTTCTCCTCACGCGACCGGCAGCGGGCCCGTGAGCCGGCCCGTTGGAGTCACGTCGTAGACGAATGGGAGCTACTGCGCGACAGCCCGAACGCGTGCCATTTCCGATCTGAAGGGCGGGGGCGCAGCGGACGTTTCGGGCAGCCGCGGAGCGACCGGGTGTCCGTGTTGTGTCCGTGTTCTCCCGGACACTAGGCCGACTAGGCGGCAAAGGAGGACCCCTCCGGAGTGGCCTAAACCTTTGGGTTTTGGCCCTTCCGGGGAGTCCAGTGCAGTCAAGAATGGTGGAGGCGGGGGGAGTCGAACCCCCGTCCGAAGCGCCCGAACGTCGAGATTCTCCACGCTCAGTCCGGACTTGTTTTTTTAGCCGCCGCGTCTTCAGGTCCGGACGACCGGGCGTGGCAGCGAACCTGAAACTCTCGGGACGCCTCTTCAGATGGCGGAGGCGGCCCCAGCCCGGATTTCGCGTCAAACGCCGAGGCGCCCCGGACAGGCTCCCCGGCGCCCGTCACGGCTAATTAGGCCGCGAGAGCGAGGTCGCTGTTGTTGGCAGCTGGTTGTTGACCGTCGTTTTTACGAGCGAACGGCCGTGCTCGGCGTGCTCCTCGATCGCTGAATGCCCCGTCGAAACCGGGACGCCCCCAACCGTGACCGACAAGGATATCAGAACCATGGGGCGGCGGGTCAGCCGGAGAATCGCCATAATCCCGGGGTGAGACGCCGCGCGCCGCTCTCTTTTTGCGCTGCCCTGGCCGCGCTGTTTCTGGCAGCGGCCACCGCGCGCGGACAGGACACTACGGCGACTTTTTCCCGCCCGGACAGGCCTCCGGCGAGCCTTCGCGTGGAGGAACGCGAGGGCCGGACGTACCTCTCCGTGAACGACGCCGTCATGGCGCTCGATGGCTCGATGACATTCGACGACGAGACCCGGTCGTACGAGGTGAAGCTCAAGGGGCGCTCGGCGGTCTTCGGCCTGGACGCGGCGCTCGCGGTCGTGGACACGAAGCTCGTCTCCCTGGGCGCGCCCGTGCGCGGCCACGGCGCCCTCGCATGGGCGGAGCCGGAGTTCTTCCAGAAGGTGATCGGGCCGATGGCGGGTCTTTCCCTCTCGTGGGATCGCGCGACGCGGACGCTGTCGGTGCGAAGGGGAGAAACCGCCGAGATCACGGTCGAATCGTCGGTGGCGGATCTCGGCGAGACGACGAAGGTCGTCCTGCGCTTCTCGCAGGCGCCGTCGTATGCCGTCGAGAAAGGCGCCGATCAGGTCGTCCTCCACGTGCCGAACGCGCGCCTCGTGATGCAGCCTCAGGAGAAGCCTTTCGAGTCGGCGCGCATTGCGCGCCTCGTCGTGAGGGGCGGCGACATCACGATCGTCTTCCGGGGAAAGGACCTCGTGCCGAACGTATACGCGCTCGGGGCGCCGCCGCGCCTCGTCGTGGACGTCGCGAAGGGGGGCTCACCGGCGCCGTCCGGCGCGCTCCCCCCGGTTCCGGCGCCGGGGCAGCCGCCAGCCTCGAGGACGAAGACCATCGTCCTCGACCCCGGGCACGGAGGCGTCGAAGAGGGGGCGAAGGGCCCCGGCGGCCTTCTCGAGAAGGACGCCACGCTCGCGCTCACGAAAACGATCCAGGAAGTCCTCCAACGCCGCGGCTACCACGTCGTGATGACGCGCCTCTCCGATGCCACGGTCGGCCTCGACGACCGCGCCGCGCAGGCGAACGCGGCGAAGGCCGACGTTTTCATCTCGATTCACTGCAACGCGTCGCGCGCCGCCACCGCGCACGGGACCGAGGTGTATTACCTGTCGCTCGACGCGTCGGACCGCGCCGCGGCCCTTCTCGCCGAGAGCGAGAACGCGACGCCCGCTTTGACGCCGGAGACGGCCGAGAAAAACGCGGCCGTCCGCGATCTCGACCTGATCCTCTGGGACCTCGCGCAGAACCAGCATCTCTCGGCATCCGCGCGGCTCGCGGAAATCGTGCAGGCCGACTTCAACCGGCTGCTCGGCATCACGACGCGCGGCGTGAAGCAGGCGCCGTTCCGCGTCCTCGTCGGCGTCAACGCTCCGGCTGTCCTCGTGGAGGTCGCTTTCATCACGAACCCGGACGAAGAGATACGGATCGGGTCGGACGAGTTCCGGCGTCAGACGGCGGAAACGCTCGCGGGAAGCCTCGACACGTATTTCCGCACGGCGGACTCCGTGGCGCCAGTGCCGTACGCGCCGAAAGCGCTCGGCAAGAGCTAGGCACGGCCGCCGCATGCCGCGCCGTTTCGCCCTCGCGCTCGTCGTCCTGCTCCTCCTGCTTCTTTCAGCCCTTCTCCTCGGGCGCCGCATGAGGGGGCCGTCGCCGGCCGCCGCCGCCGTGCCCACGCTGCGGCCGACGGCCGTGATTCCCCCGACCCCCATCCCGGCCCGGCAGGTTTCGCTCTACTTCGAGTCCCCTGCCGACGATCAGCTCCACGCGGAAGCGCGGGACGTTCCTGCGGCGGTCGACGACGTGGCGTTCCTCAGATCCGTCGCTGCCGCCGTGATGGACGGGCCGCGTCGCCAGGAGCTCGTGAGACCGTTTCCCGACGGCTGGTCGCTGCGCGGCGCGTACCTCCTGCGCGACGGAATCGCCGTCATCGACCTCTCGCCTCCGCCTCTTCTCGCGCCGCGCGAGCCCGGAACGCCGGTGAGTCCGCGCTGGCAGGCTGGCTCTCACGAAGAGGACTCGGCCATTCAGGCGCTCGCCGTCACCCTCGCGAAGAACCTGCCCGCGGTGACGCGCGTCGTGCTCCTCGTGGCGGGTGAGGCGGTGGAGACTCTCGGCGGCCACGCGGATCTCCTGCATCCGATCGCGCCCGATCTCAGGCGCGCCGCTGATGAGCCGGCGCTCGAGGCGCCGGCCACGCCGACCGCCACGCCGTCGCCCACGTTTTCGTCCTCGCCGCCCGTGCCCTCACACGCCCCTTCCGCCTCGGTTCCGCCCGGCCGGCCCGTTCCGCGCCGGCGCGCGCCGGCCGAGCGAACATGAGCGACCCCAGGCCGATCGGCCTCTTCGACTCCGGAGTCGGAGGCCTCACGGTGCTCGAGGCCGTTGCGCGGCGGATGCCGTTCGAGGACCTCCTCTATCTTGGAGACACGGCGCGGCTGCCGTACGGCACGAAGTCGCCCGAAACGGTGCGGCGCTACGCGCGCCGCGCCATCGGCTTTTTGCTTTCGCAGGGCGTCAAGGCTGTCGTCGTGGCCTGCAACACGGCTTCGGCGCTCGCGCTCGACGTCATCGAGGAGATTTCCGCGGTCCCAGTCGTGGGCGTCGTCACGCCCGGCGCGGAGGCCGCGGTCGCTGCGGCGCGGGCCTCGGACCTCGACGGCGTGCTGGGACCCATCGCGGTTCTCGCGACCGAGGCGACCGTCGCGTCAGACGCGTACGGCCGCGCCATTCGCGCGCTCGATCCGGGACGGGACGTGATGCACACTGCCTGCCCGCTCTTCGTGCCTCTCGCCGAGGAGGGCTGGACGGAGAACGAGGTCGCGCGCTCGGCGGCAGCGCGCTATCTCGCAGAGGTGCCCCGCGCGGGCGCGCGTGTCGTCGTCCTCGGGTGCACGCACTATCCGCTCCTCACGCGGACGATCGCGGGCGCGTTGCCTAAGGGCACGATTCTCGTGAACTCCGCCGAGACGACGGCGCGCGCCGTCGAGGCGGCTTTGCTTCCCGGGTCGCGCCGCGGCGAGACCTCCCATGGGACGACACGCCTCCTCGTGACCGACGCGTCCGAGCGCCTGCGCCGCGTGGCGGGGCGGTTTCTCGGCCGTCCGGCCGCGGACCTGACGCTCGTGGATCTCCCTTAGCGGCCGGCGCGTCGTTGAGCCAGAATGCCGCTGTGGATTCCGCCTCGCATGGCCCGCCGCGTCCCGACGGCCGGGGCCCGCTCGGTCTCCGACCCGTGGCGATCGTCTGCGATCCGGTGCCTCATGCGGAAGGCTCCTGCCTCGTGACGCAGGGCCGCACGCAGGTCCTCGTGACGGCCTCGGTCGAGGCGAAGGTCCCACCCTTCTTGCAGCGGACCGGCCTCGGATGGGTGACGGCCGAATACGGGATGCTGCCGCGGGCCACGCACGAAAGGAGCCCCCGCGAAGCGGCGCGCGGCAGGCAGTCCGGGAGGACACTGGAGATCCAGCGCCTCATCGGGCGGGCCCTGCGCGGCGTCGTGGACCGGTCGCGGCTCGCCGACCGCACGATCACGCTCGACTGCGATGTTCTCGTCGCCGACGCCGGAACCCGCTGCGCCTCCGTCACGGGCGCGTATGTCGCGCTCGCGCTCGCCTGCGCGTCGCTCGCGAAGGCGGGCGACATCCAAGCGAACCCCTTGCGCGAGGCCGTCGCCGCCGTCTCTCTCGGCGTGGCTGAGGGGCGCGTCCTCCTCGACCTCGACTATGCCGAGGATTCGACGGCCGACGTGGACCTGAACGTCGTCGGGACGTCGAGCGGGCGGTTCGTCGAGATCCAGGGCACCGCCGAACGCGAGCCGTTCGACGAGGAGCAGCTCGCCCGCCTGCTCGCGGCCTCACGCAAGGGGCTCTCCGTGCTTTTTGCGGCGCAGCGCGCCGCGCTCCTTGGCCGGCTTCCGGAAGATTGGCTCGAAGCGCTGGCGCCGTCAGCGCCCGCTCAGGCGTCCGCGAAGAAATCGCGAAGCGTCGCGGCGAGACGCGGTGGGTCTTCCAGAAGAGCGTAATGCCCGATCCCTCTCAGCTCGAGAAATGTCGCGTCTTTTCGCGCCGAAAGAATCGCGCGCAGCTCTTTGCCGGGCGCGAGCGGATCGCGCGCGCCGGTCACGAGAAGGAGCGGCATCGACGTCCCTAGGAGTCTTTCGGCGAGCGGCCGGGCGGCGAGAACGCCGTCCACGAGCCGCTCGATCGCCAGGACGACCTCTTCGCGCCGGGGCCCCGTCCGCGCGGCGACTGTCCGCGCGACGAAGCCCGCGCGCCCGGGCCCGTCCACCGAGAATCCGTAGCCCGCGGCGTTTCGGAGCGAGCTTTCGGGCACGCGCTCGATGACCGCGCGCCGGGACATCGCGATCCACTTGAGGCGGTCGAGGAGGCCGTACGGCGCGGATCCGAGCGGGGACACGAGCGCGAGGGCGCGAACGCGGCCTGGCGCGAGCGCCGCCAGCTCTCCGGCAACGCGCCCGCCGAGCGAGTGGCCCGCGAGAAATATGGGCTCCTTTCCGATTTTGCCGAGAACCCACCGTGCGAGGGGCTCCATCTGGTAGCCGGTGCCGGGACGAGGGCCGCGGGCCGAGCCCGGGAGGTCGAGCGCACGCACGGTGAAGTCCTTCGCGAGAAGCGTCGCGACCTCGGCCCAGTCCTCGGACGAGCCGCCCAGGCCGTGCAGCAGGACGAGCGTCCCCTTCGACTTCTTCGCGGCCATCGCTCAGAATCCTACCGGACGGGGTGTGGCGCAGCGGTAGCGCACCTGCTTTGGGAGCAGGGGGTCGGCGGTTCGATCCCGCCCACCCCGACCAATTCTTTGCAACGTTTGATGAGTGCCGTCGTGCCGGCATGTGCCTGATCGTCCTCGCGTGGGAGGCGTCGCCGAAGACGCGCCTTGTCGTCGCTGCCAACCGCGATGAGTTCTTTGCACGCCGCACGGCGCCGGCCGCGTGGTGGGCCGACGCGCCGGACGTCCTCGCCGGGCGCGACCTCGAAGCGGGCGGGACGTGGCTGGGAATCACGCGAGCGGGCCGGTTCGCAGCACTCACGAACTTCCGGGACGCGTCGGCCCCGAAGAAGGACGGAGCGCCCTCACGTGGCGCGCTCGCCGCGGACTTCCTGCGGGGAGAGGCCGCCGCGGCGGACTACGTCGCCGCCGTCCAGCCCGTCGCCGGCCGTTACCACGGCTTCAACCTCCTCGTGTCGGACGGCGCCGAGCTGTGGTCCTTCTCGAACGTGGAGGGCGACCCCGTGCTCCTCGGTCCCGGCGTCCGGGGCCTCTCGAATCACCTCCTCGAAACGCCGTGGCCCAAAGTGACTGCCGCCCGCTCGCGCCTCGAGGCGGCGCTCGGAGCCACGAACGGCGCGGAGAACCTCGAGCGCCGCCTCCTGGACCTCCTCGCGGACCGGACGACTGCACCCGACGGCACTCTCCCCGCGACGGGTCTGCCGCTGGATTGGGAGCGGGCCCTCTCGGCCGCGTTCGTCTTGCTCCCAGGTTACGGGACGCGGACCTCGACGGTCCTCGTCATCGGGGCGAACGGTTGGGCGCGGTTCGCGGAGTGCACCTTCGGCGAGGGCGGCGCGCCGCTCGGCGACGTGCGCGAGGCGTTCGAGGTCAGGGCGACGCCGAGAGCGTGAAAACGCTGGGAGGGATTCTTCGCGCCGTGACGCGAAAAGCCAGCATTCTGCGTACTCGTACTCCGAGAAGACGCAGCCGCACTCGATACGCGTGACGGAAAGGGTGTGGCTCTCGCTCAGGAAGAAGGCGAAGACGCGGGGCCTCAGCACGAATGCGGCCCTGCAAGTCGCCGCCATGGAATGGCTCCAGCGCGACCGCTGAGCGGATGACCAGCAGTCGGCGCGCCCGAAGGCACGCCGACTGCGACATCAAGGCGGCCTACTGTTTCACCGCCACATATTGGCTGGTGGTCCCGTGCAACTTGTCGTTCACCGCGATGGTCATGCTCTTGCCGTCAGCAGCCACTGTCATGCGTGTGACGCTGATGACTTTCCCATCTCGCTTATCAGTTTCCTCGATCGCATTCTTGTCCACTTTCTTGACCGACACGCTGGTCGTACCCGGATCACCCTTGTACGGCGCCTCCGTCCCATCCAGTTTCGCGGTATAGCTTTGTCCGGTCGGGGAGCTCACGCTCAAGCTATCGCCTTCCACCTTGTAGGTGAACGTCAGTCCGTTATCCGAGACGGAATCCATCTTCGAGGTTCGCCAGGAACCCGAAATGGCGTGCGATCCGGCAGGACCCTTGGCCACTCGCGTCGCTTCACCTTTGCCGGTGACCGGAGCGGCGTTGGTGGCGCTGCTGTCGGTGAATTCGAACATCATCGTGTTTCCGTCGGCCGAGACCCAGGTTTTCGAAGTCGCGACGGTTTTTCCATTCTTCTTATCGGTTTCCTCGATCGTGCGAGCGTCGACTACCTTGATGCTCACCATGTCGTAGTACGGATGCCCTGACACCTTCTGGTCCTTCCCATCCGCCTTGACGTCGACCGAAGGAACGCACGTCTTGCAGTGGTACATCCCGTCTTGCAACAGGTAGACATCAGGCTTCGTCGGGAATTTCGCCGTCTTCAAGTCCACCTTCCACGTCCCGTCGAAAACACTCTGCGCCATTGCCATCGCAGGCATCAACAATGAAGCGATCAACACAAACCACCGCGTATTTTTCATCGCTCGTCCTCCATCTGGGGTGTGACTGGAATTTCCGATTTCAACTTCATCTTTGCCGAAAGCATAGGGGGCAGATAGCGCCGAACTCTTATGGCAGCGGCTTGAGAGTGACCTCGCGGAGGTAACGCGTTCCGAGGGCATCGCGCATGGCAAAGCGCGGGGCGATCATCTCCTGCTGCTTGGCCTCGTCCTTCGTCTTGAACTGCTTCTCGGCGATGGCTTTTCTCTTGTCGTCGTCCCCCTGGTTGAAGTCCAGGGCCTTGCCGAAGCTGGGGTAGAGCGTCGCGATCGCGATGTTCCAGTCTTTTTCATCACGCGGGGTGTTGAGGAGGAACTTCGTGTCGAGGATGAGGCCCTGCTTTTTTGCCTCGCCCGCGGAAACGAGGTAGTTCGAGCGAAGGTACTTCATGTAGTCGTTGAATTTGCCGGGCTTCGTCCGGATGTAATTGACCGCCCAGACGGGGCCTTCGGTGAAGTGCTCCTGTGCGAGAGCGGGAAGGCCGGTGAGACAAGCGCCGAGAAGAAGAGCGACGAGGGTGAACCGTTTCATTGAGCCTCCTGTGGCTGCGGTTGGTGGGAAAGTCGCTTCGATCCGCGCTCTGCGGCGGACAGGCGGAAGCAGTGTCGCTCCCGGCCCGGGCATGACGATCCCTTGAGAAGTTCGCGAATTCTTTGCCCCGCGCGGGCTTCTGTCAAGCCAGGAGGGGGCCGGGACAACTAGGGCACGAGGTCGAGCGGAGCGAGCGCCCCGGTCGCCTCGCGGATCGCCGGTCCCGTGACGGAGACGTCGTCGGAGATGACGCTCGCGGCGCCCTGGCGCGCGAAGTGCGCGGCGAGCGCGGGGTCGTTCACTGTCCAGACGTGGACGGAGAGGCCCTCGGCCTTCGCACGCTCAAAGAGCGCGTCCGAGACGAGCGCCACGTTCGGGCCGATCGCGGCACAGCCTTTCGGAAGGTCGGGCCAGAGCCGTCCTTCGGGCCGGTACGCCGTGCCGTCATAGTTGAGGCACGTCGCGACCCTGGGCTCGATCTCCCGGATACGGCGGAGCGCGTCTGGCGAGAAGGAAAGCACGACGGCTTTTTCGAGGAGCGCAAGTTGAGCGAGGAGAGCCGCGACCCGGAACTCGAGGAGGCCCGGGCGCGGCGCGGGGCCTGGCTTCAGCTCGACGAGATAGCGTCCCTGGGAGCCGTACCTCAGGAAGACGTCGCGCAGCGTCGGGACGAACCCCTGGAGCTCGCCGCGCACGATCGGGGTCTCGCAGAGCTCGGGGATCGTGAGGCTCGCGAGCGGCACTCTCCGACCGGCGAAGACGATCTCAGCGTCGTGGTGCACGACGGCTTCGCCGTCCAGCGTGAGCCGCACGTCGAGCTCGAACGCGTCGGCGCCGTCCGCCTCGGCGCGGTCGAAGCTCTCGAAGGTGTTTTCGAGCGCCTTCGTCGGAGAGCCGCGGTGCCCGACGACGCGCGTGGGGGAGGCGTCGAAGAAGTTCATGCTGGCTGGATTATCCTCGCGGTACATGTCGCGATTCGCACGAGAGCGGCCGGAGGGCGTCGTGCGCCACCGGCGCGCGGCGCGGCCTCTCCCCGAAGGGCCGTTTGCCGTGCCGCTGTCGACGATCGACTGGCTCGTTTCGCGCGAGAGCCCGGCGGCGCGCTATGTGGCCCTTCGCGACCTTCTCGGCCGGCCCCCGAAAGATCCCGACCTCAGGAGGGCGAAGCAGGGGTTCCAACGCGAGCCGTTCGTGCGCGAGGCGCTCGCGCTCCTCCGCGCGCGGCTCGCTCCGGGCGCGGGAGCCGCGGCGCTCGAGCGCCGTTACGACGGCGGGGTGTGGCTCGCGCTCTTCCTGACGGAGGTGGGCGCGGACGGTGCCTTGCTTCACCTTCACCACGCGGGCGACGTCCTCCTCGCGCGTTGGGAGAAGACGCTCGTGGCGATCGAGCGGCACGAGGAAGTCGACCTCGACGCCGCGCTGTTTCGCGCGGCCCTCCGCGTCCTTTCGCGGATCGGATGGGAACGCGATGCTCGCGTCCTCGAGGGCGCCGACGCCCTCGCGGCGCGCGCGCTCGCGGGGCGTGGCCGGACGGAAAAGGATCTTCTACTCTTCGCGTCGCTGCCCGAAGGCGTGAGAAGCGAGCGCGTCTCGCGGGCCATCTCCTTCCTCTCGGCCCGGCTCCTCGAGGCCGAGCTGCCGGCCGCGCTCGCCCCCGGCGCGCCGGAGGAGCTCCTCAAGCCCGGCTTTCCGTGCGGTGACGAGACCGATCTCGTCGAGATGCTCTTCGCGCTCGCCTCCGTGCTGCCCGCCGAGTCCCGGCGCGAGCCGGTGCTCTCCCGCGCCCTCGCGCAGCTCGCCGCGCGCGCCGACCATCGCGCGCGTTGGACGCTCGAGCGGCCGCGGCCCGAGCGGCTTCCCGTCGCCCTCGAGCGCACGGGTGAGCTCTCGCGGTGGGTCACGCTCCGCGCGCTGGCCATCCTGCAGCGCTTCCGCGGCCTCGAGGTGCCGGGCGCGCCTCCCCCGAGGAGGCGCCCGTGAGGCGGGTCCCGCCTTTTCTTCTTGGGATCCTCCTGGCGCTCCTTCCGGGATGCGCGGCCGATCCCTTCGGCGCGCCCCCGCGGGTGAAGACACACGGCTACCGCGCGCGCGCGACGCTCAAGAGCGACGGAGTCGAGAAGGCGGCGTTCGACCTCGCGGTGTTCCGGGATCTCAGACGCAAAGGGCCGGTGGACGGCCCGGCGCTCGTTCTCGACCTGGCCGCCCGCAAGGCGTTCCGGCTTGATCCGGCCGCGAAGACGGCGCGGGACGTTCCGTTCTCGGAGGCGGTGGGCGAGCTTCCAGGCGGAATCCCGCTCGTTCCGGGATTCGACGAAAAAGCGGAGGCGGCGCGGCGGGACGTCAGCATCTACCATCGCGAAGGCGACGAAGTCTTCGCGGGACACGTGTGCACGCTCTGGCGTTTCGACGACGATCCGGCCGTGCCCGGATCCCCGACGACGACCTACTGGGTGGCCGCGGATCTGGACGGCCTCGTGACGCGGTACGACCGCGAAGCGACCGACGAGAACGGCAGGACGCGGAAATCCACGGTGAGCCTCACGAACGTGCGGGTGGGAGCGGATCCCGGCCTCTTTTCCCCTCCGAACGGCTGGACCCGGCTCTGAACGGGACCGGGGTCCTTCATGTTCCGGCCCCGTTCTTGCTGGTATCCTCCCCGCTCCGAAACGCCGTCGGGCGGACGGGACATCAGCTTGTAAGGAGTGCGCGATCCGCCATGAACACCGCGAACCCGACTCTCTCACGTCTCGTGAAAACCCTCGTCACGGGTCTCGCTCTCGTACTCGTCGGGCCCCTGCCGGCCCAGACGGCGACGCCGAAGGACCCAAAGTCACCGATCCCCGGCCTTCCCGACGGCCGTGGCCCATCCGGTCCGGTGGTGCTCAAGATCCTCTCGCCGAAGCCGGACGAGGTCCTCCCGATTCCGCCCGCCCCGGCGGGACAGGCCGCCTCGACGGGCGGGCCCGTCGAGGTCCGCCTCGATCTCACGGGCTACGAGACGTTTCAGGATCCCGCGACGAAGGCGGGCCAGTACGTCGCTCTCGTTCTCGACAACTTCCCGACCGTCTTCGCGTACTACGATGTCACGAAGCCGTGGCTCTTCAAGAAGGTTCCAAAGGGAACGCACACGCTGCGCGCGTTCCCCGTGCGCCCATGGGGCGAGTCCATCAAAGACGACGGCGCGTTCGCGTCCGTCACGTTCCACGTCGGCGAGAAGGACGGTAAGAACGTGAACGTGCCCGGCGCGCCGATCCTCACGGTCATCTCGCCGCGCGGGAAGGTGAAGGGCGGGACCGGGAAGGTCCTTCTCGACGTCCTCGTCACCGGATGTCCGGTCGCCGAGTCGTCCGTGCCTCAGTCGTGCCGCCTGCGCTACAAGCTCGACACGCAGCCCGAGGTCACGCTCACGAAGCTCGACCCCGTGTGGCTCGAGAATCTCACCCCCGGGCGGCACGCGTACGTCGTGGGCCTCACGCGCGAACAGAAAATCGTGCCGGGAGCGTTCGCACTCTACCAGGGCTCCTTCGAGGTCGAGAACGGGGCGAACCCCGCGGCGCCGGGCTCGGCCCCTCCCGCGAAGGCCACGGGCCACTAAAATCTCCGGCATGGCCCTCGTTTACGGCGGCGATGGGACCCGTCCCTGCGCCGTCGACCCGCCGCTGATCCTCGCCCCGATGGCGGGGATCACGGACATGACCTACCGCCTCCTTCTCAGGCGCATCGGAGGCGTGGGCCTCGTGACGATGGAGTTCGTCTCGTCCGAGGGTTTGACGCGTGGAAACCGCAAGACCCAGAGGCTGCTCCGTTTCGATCCTGCCGAGCGTCCGCTTTCCGTTCAGATTTACGGAGCGGACGCCGCGAGAATGGAGATCGCCGCGGAACGCGTCGAGGAGATGGGCGTCGACGTCTGCGACATCAACATGGGGTGCCCCGCGAACAAGGTCCTGAAGGGCTGCGCGGGGGCGGGTCTCATGAGCGATCTCGGAAGGGCAAAAGAAATCGTCGCGGCTTGCCGGAAGGCGCTGAAGACGACGCCCCTCACGGTGAAGTTCCGGCTGGGCGTGACGGACGAGGCGGTGAACTACCTCGAGCTGGGCCGTATCTGCGAAGGCGAGGGCGTTGCGGCCGTCGCGCTCCACGCGCGGACGGCGAAACAGATGTACACGGGCCGTGCCGACTGGAGTTACATCGCGCGCCTCAAGGAGGCCGTGAGAATTCCCGTGGTGGGGAACGGCGACGTCGCGACGCCCGAGGACGTCCTCGCGATGTTCCGGGAAACCGGCTGCGACGCCGTGATGTGCGGCCGCGCGACGATGAAGAACCCGTGGATCTTCAGGCAGGCCGCGGAGCTTCTCCAAGGCCGGTCTTACCGCGAGGCGACGCTCGCCGAGCGGCGCGACGTCATCCTCGACCACTTCCGGCTCATCCAGAGGGACGACGCGGACGCGCCGAAGGCCGTCCTGGCGAAGCTCCGGACGTTCACGGGCTGGTATACGCACGGCCTGCCGAACGGGGGCGAGCTGCGCCGCCGCATCGCCTCGCTCGAGAGCCCGCAGGCGTTTCTCGACGCCGTCGAGGACTTCTTCGCGACCCACGCCAGCCGCGCTGCCGCGTGAAGGCGACGATGCGCCGCGCGCCGATGCGGAATTTGGTGCGACGCGATCTCAATCGCCATATCATTCTCCGCAGTTGATTCCGACTCGCCCGCGCGAAGCGCACCACGTTTCCGGGCGGCTGACCGAAGCAAGCGAGGTAGAGTGCAGGTTCTCTTCCGGCAGGAGGTGTTCCGCGCGGGTAGCCGGGTCTTCCGGTGGGAGGACGTGGTCCTGGCGGCTGAGCTATGGGGCGACTGGAACCGCATCAAGGAGAGGGCTCTTCAGAACCTGGCATTCCTCGCCTTCGAGGACGCCGGAACCGGGGCCACCGTACCGGAAGACGAGATCGACAAGGCCGCGGACGACTTCCGGTACAAGCGGGATCTCATCACCGCCGAGGAGTTGGAACGCTGGCTCTCGCGCTGGCACCTCGACGCCGAGATCTGGCTCGACTGGATTAGCGCCAGCCTCCTTCGCGACCGCCTGCCGGACGTCGCCCATTCAGCGAAGCCGGAGGCAGACGTTCGTCAAGTCGAGTCGGCCGTCCTTGCAGAAGCCGTCTGCTCCGGAGAGCTGGAGCGTCTGGCGCGGCAGCTCGCCGCGCGCGCCGCGATCGTGGAGCGGGAGAAGGAACGGAACCACGCCCCCGACGAGGATCGAAGCTCGGCCGGGGCGCTCGCCGAGCGCCGGGAGACCGTCGCCCGGCTGGAGTTGTCGTACCAGCGGTTTCGTGAGGAGGTGATCACTCCCGACGCCCTGGCTGCGCGGGTCAGGGCGCGCCTGACCGACTGGACTCGAATCAATTGCAGCGTTCTGAGGCTTCAGGGCGAGGATGCCGCGCGCGAGGCGGCCATGGCGGTGCGCCAGGAGGGAGTCGACCTCGCGACGCTTGCGCAGGAGATCGGTGAGGCCACGGAAGACGGCGTGGAGTTTCTCGAGGAGGCAGAGCCGGAGGTTCGGGACATCCTTCTCTCGGCGCGCCCGGGAGAGCTCGTCGGACCGGTGAGCGTCGGCGACAAGTTCGTGCTCGTCTCCGTCCGCGCGAAGATCCCGCCGGAGCCCGACGATCCCGAGGTCCTGGAAAGAGCCGAGTCGAGTCTCCTCGAAGGGCTCGTCGCCCGCGAGGTCGACAACAGGATCACGTGGATATGGAAGCCGTGACGAGCAAGGCGAGCGCGGCCGTCCCGTCGGAGGTCGAGGCGGCCCGGACGCTCCTCGACGATCTGCCGCTCCTGAAGTTTCTCTCTCCCGCGTCGCGCAAGGCCGTGACCGGGAAGTTCGTCCCTGTCGCCTTTCCTTTCGGCGCCGTGATCCTCCGAGAGGGGGACCCCGCCGACGCCTTCTTCGTTCTCGTGTCGGGGAAAGCGCGCGTGGTGAAGATGGGGGAGCGGGGCGAGGAGGTATCCCTTGGCTTGCTCCGGTCCGGGGACAGCTTCGGCGAGATGGGACTCTTGGAGCCTTCGGCCAGGAGGCAGGCCACCGTCCGCTCTTCGAGCGCCGCGATCGTCCTTCGGCTCGACCGGAGCGCCTTCGACGAGCTTCTCTCCGGCGATCCCGAGATCCGGACCTGCCTGGAGCTCCACGGCAGGTACCGGAGCCTCCAGAACCTCTTTCGCCTTTACACCCCGTTCGCAACCCTTCCGCCATCCGTCCTCGGCGGGCTCCTCCATCGGTTCGAAACGGTTTCTGTCGCCGCGGGAGAGACCGTTTTCCGGCAGGGGGACGGCGAGGGCCCCCTTTTCGCCATCGAGGAAGGGCGGCTTCGCGTCTTCGCCGAGGAGGATGGGCAGCGGCGCAACCTCGCCTACCTGCGGAAAGGCGACGTCTTCGGCGAGATCTCGGCCTTCACGGGTGAACCAAGAAAGGCCACGGTCGAGGCGGTCACGCCCTGTCGGCTCCTGAGCCTTCACCCGAGCGCCTTTCGGGCAATCACCGAGGCTTACCCCGACTTCCACTCGGCAATCAGGCGGCGTATCGCTCAGTACGACTACCGGAGGGAGGCGAGAGTTCCGCTCGACTTCGCCGACGAGCTCCTGCCCGCGGAAGCGGCGGTGGAGGAGGTGGGCCCGGACCAGGTCGACCAGGATGCCGATCGCGAGCCGCACGACGATACCTCGGCGGAAGGGCCCGCCCCCTTCGCGACGGAGGACGGTCGGTTCGTAAAGGCGCCCCGTCGGATCCGCCGCTTTCCCTTCATCCGGCAGATCGACGAGATGGACTGCGGCGCGGCTTCCCTCGCGATGGTCTGCCGCCACTTCGGCCGCGCCGTGAGCCTCGCGCGGATCCGGCAGCTCCTCTTCACGTCGACCGACGGCACGAGCCTTCGGGCGATCTGCCGCGGGGCCGAAGAGCTGGGGCTCGCCGCGCGTTCCGTCAAGGCTTCGGCGCGGCACCTGGACGAGATGCCGCTCCCCGCCATCCTCCATTGGGGCGGCAACCACTGGGTCGTCCTCTACGACACAAACCCGAAGGAGGTTCGCCTGGCCGACCCGGGTGTCGGGCTCCGACGCCTCCCGCGCGCGGAGATCGAGAAGGAGTGGACCGGCTACGCAGCTCTCTTCGACTACACGGAGGCGTTCGAGAAGGCCCCGGTGGGGCGCTCCAGCTTCGCCTGGCTCGCCCGCTTCTTCCGGCCACACGCCGGCATCCTCGCGAAGGCGGCCGGTCTCGCGCTCATCGTCAGCGTCCTGCAGATGGTCCTGCCGGTCTTCAGTCAGGTCATCGTCGACCGGGTTCTCGTCGAACGCGACGAGGGGCTGCTCCGGATTCTCCTTTTCGGGATGGGAGGCGTCCTCGTCTTCTCGACCGCTGCGATGGTCCTGCAGCGATACCTGCTGAGCTTCGCCGCAGTCCGGATCGACGCCTCGACGCTCGACTTCGTCACGCGGCGCCTCCTGTCGCTTCCAATGTCCTACTTCTCGACGCGGAAGACAGGCGACATCCAGCGCCGCCTCACGGGCCTCCGGCAGGTGCGCGAGTTCCTTGTCCAGTACGGGGTCTCCTCGCTGGCCGCCCTCTCGCAGCTCGCCGCGGTCCTGGTCCTGATGTTCGTCTACAGCCCCTTCCTCGCGGGCGTCTTCCTGTTGACCGTCCCCCTCTACGCCCTCTTGATGCGGTACTCGATGCACCGGCTTCGCCCCGTCTTCGACACGCTCGAGGAGGCGTTCGGAAAGTACTCCGCCCATCAGATCGACACCATCAAGGGGATCGAGACCGTCAAGTCGCTCGGCGCCGAAGGCTCCCTCCGGCAGCTGATGCTCGAGCGGTTCCTCGGCCTCGCCCGAAAGCAGTTTCGCGCCGACTTCACCGTCATGACGTACGAGGGCGCCGTCCAGGCCGTGAGCTTTCTCTCGATCGCCCTCTTCCTCTGGGCGGGGGCGATCCAGGTGATGCGCGGGTCGCTCACCATCGGCGGGCTCGTCGCGTTCAACGCCCTCGTGGCCCTTGCGAACGCCCCGATCGGGATCCTGCTCACGACCTGGGATCACCTTCAGTACGGGACGGTCCTTCTCGACCGCCTGAACGACATCTTCGAGCAGAAGCCCGAACAGGGCGACGACCGGTCCGCGCTTCTCCCCGTCCGGACGCTCGCGGGGAGGGTCTCGCTCCGGAACGTCGGCTTTCGATACGGCGGGCCCGAGTCGCCGCTGATTCTCGACGGCCTCACCTTCGACGTGGACCCCGGAAGGATGGTCGCAATCGTCGGCAGGAGCGGCTCCGGCAAGACGACTCTTGCCAAGCTCCTCTCCGGCCTTCTGGAGGCGACCGAGGGGGCGATCCTCTTCGACGGAATCGACATGAGGACGCTGAACTACCGCGACCTCAGGCGCCGCGTCGGCTTCGTCCTCCAGGAGAACTACCTCTTCGACGAGACGATCGCCCGGAACATCGCGTTCGGAGACGGCGAGCCCGACCTGGACCGGGTCCTCTGGGCCGCCCGGGTGGCGAGCGCCCACGAATTCGTCGAGAGGTTTCCCCTGGGCTATGACACGCGGGTCGGCGAGTCGGGCCTCGCCCTCTCCGGCGGGCAGAAGCAGCGCGTCGCCATCGCGCGGGCCATCTACAACCGCCCCCCGATCCTGATCTTCGACGAGGCGACCAGCTCCCTCGACACCGAGTCGGAACGGGCGGTCAAGGAGAACCTCGACCGCCTCCTGGAGGGCCGGACGTCGTTCGTGATCGCCCACCGGCTCAGCACCATCCGCGACGCGGATGTCATCCTCGTGCTGGAGAAGGGACGTCTCGTTGAGCAGGGAACGCACGACGAGCTGATGGACCGTCAGGGGCTCTACTACTACCTCTCGAGCCAGCAGCTGGGGATCTAGATGGACGACACGCCGTTCCTCCCGAGCGACCCGCCGCCGTTCGCGGCCCGGAGCCTCGCATGGATTCTGATCGCTCTCTTCGTCGTCGCCGTCGCCGTATCGGTGGCCGTCAAGGTCCCCGAGACGATCGTCGCCCCGTTCGCCCTGGTGCCGGTGCGCGGCACCGACCCCGTGCGCGCTCCCCGAGGAGGAACGGTCACGGAGGCTCTCGCCGTCGAGGGGCGCCTTGTGGCCAAGGGGGCGAGGCTCTTCGCTATCCGGTCACAGGAGTTCGGCGACCGGGCTTCCGAGCGGAAGACGCTCGAGGGCAGCCTCCGCGGGTTTGCCGAGAGCCTCTCCAATGCACGGAAGAGATTCGCCAGCGAGGCCAGCGCGACGCGCGAGGAGGCCCGAAGCCTGGACGATCGCACGGCTTATCTCGATCGGATGCTGGTTCTGAAAAGAGAGCAGCTCGCCTTGACGCTGGAGCAGGCCGAGCGGGCGAAGAAACTCGCCGATCAGGGGCTCGCGAGCTTCAACGACCGCTCCGACGCCCAGATCCGGCACAGCCAGACCGTGATGGAGCTCGAGCAGCTCCAGGCCGACCGGAGCGTGACCGGGAGCGCCATCGGGAAGCTCCGCGACACCGCAGCCGCGAAAGCGACCGAGTTCCACGAAGTGGAGCGGGTCCTCGAGGAGAAGATCGCTCAGGCGAGGATCAGGATCGGGGCGCTCACCGGTGAGGCGTCCTCCGCCCACGGGGACGGGGTTGGAAACGAGCTGGCCGTCGACTCTCCGTGCGACGGAACGGTCCTAGGCGTCGCGGCGAGGCGGGCCGGAGCGGTGGTTCGCGAGGGGGACGTCCTTGCCGAAGTCGTCTGCTCCGCCGAGACGCTGCAAGCCGAGCTGAGCCTTCCCCAGGGAGGGCTCGCCCGGATCCACCCCGGCCAGAGCGTTCGCCTCCTTCTCGAGGCATTCCCGTACCAGCGCTACGGCGTCCGCGGGGGAAGGGTCCGGTGGGCCAGCCCCTCCGGAGTCGGAACCCGCGAGACCGCGACCTTCCCCGTCCTCGTCGACCTGGACGAGCAGGCCGTCGCGGCGGACGGGGAGCGCAGACCACTCCTGGCGGGGATGCGCGGCATGGCGCGCGTCGTCGTCGGCCGTCGCACCCTGGTCGAGTACGCCTTCGAGCCGCTCCGGCAGCTCCGGGAGAACATCCGTTGACGCGGGACAACCTTCTCGACGCAGCGCGCCTGACGCTCGAGAGCTTCCGGAGCGCCGACGCCGCGATGCTCCGGTGCCTCGATGTGGCGCGCGCGGCCTGCCGGACCGAGCTTCCGCTCCTCGTTCTCGGTGAGTCGGGGACCGGCAAGACCCTCCTCGCCCAGGCGATCCACAACTCATCTCGAAGAGCGTCGGGTCCCTTCGTCTCGTTCAACGCGGCGGCCCTCTCCGACACACTCCTCGACAGCCAGCTCTTCGGCCACGAGAAGGGCGCATTCACGGATGCCAAGCATCAGCTGCGCGGCAAGTTCGAGATCGCCGACGGCGGGACCCTCTTCATCGACGAGATTGCCGACATGAGCCCGCTCGCCCAGGCGAAGATCCTTCGCGCGGTCGAATACGGCGAGTTCGAGAGGCTCGGCTCCGAGCGGCTCCGCACGGCCGACGTCCGTCTGATTTCCGCCACCCACCACCCGCTGGCAACGTTCGCGAACACCGAACAGTTCCGGAGCGACCTCTTCTACCGGCTCGCGGGACTCACCGTCACCCTTCCTCCGCTCCGCGAACGGCCGAATGACCTGCGCGAGCTCGTCGCGGTCTCGATCCGTCGCGCCGCCCAGGGACAAGGACGGTCCATCTCCGGTCTCTCTCAGAATGCCGCGGATGCCCTCTTCTCGTATCACTGGCCCGGAAACCTTCGGGAGCTCGACCTCGTCATCCACGCCGCCGTCGCGATGACCGAGGGGACCGTGATCGAGGAATTCGCGATACTGATCAGGAACGGCGACCGCCCCGGGACGCTCCCTCCCGCCTTGCGACCGCCAGTTTCTGCCGACCTGCGCCTCCGGACAGTCGAGCGGGAGCACATTCGCCGGGTCCTTCGGGAGCTCGCCGGCAACAAGACGAAGACCGCCCAGGCCCTTGGCATCTCCCGCTCCCGCCTCGAGAGGAAGCTCGCCGACGCGAAGTGACGACGTGCAAGCCGCGGCGGCAAAGGGCTCGATGAGTCCGGAAAGGTGAAAGGCCATGGTCGCAAAGAAGGAAAAGGCCACGAAGACGATGAAGGATCTGGGCGCCCGGAAGTTGACATCGGCGCAAGCCAGGAAGATCAAGGGAGGAACCGGGGGAGGCGGCACAAAGAAAGTTGTGAAGGGTTGGATCGACATCTGACGAGAGCTGCTTGCCGAAAGGGCCGCCGTGAGCTGGCGGCCGGCAAGCATGCGAGCGCGCTCGCGGTCTTCGAATCGGTCGTCCGGGCGAGGCCGGATTGTGCGTCGGCACGGTACCATCTCGCCCGGGCGAGTTTCGCTCTGGGTGAGATCGAGAGGGCAACCCGGCATCTTCGTTCGTCTCTCCGGATCCGCACGGACATCCGGGCCTTGCGGTCTCTCGCGACGATCGCCCCTTTCGATCCGAGCCTCGACCACGCGGCGATCCTGAAGTACCGCCGGGCGCTGGGGGCAGCGGTTCGCGCGAGAACCGGCGCGCCGGCCGAAGCCTCGGTCGTCCGGAGCCCGGCGCGGAGAGTCCTCAAGATCGGCTACGTCTCCTCGTTCTTCGCCGAGGACAACTGGATGAAGCCGGTGTGGGGGCTGATCGATCACCACGACGCCCGCAGGGTGGAGGTCCACCTCTTCTCCGATGCGCCGGGCGCTTTTGCCGTTCGTCGCCGGGCGCGGGCAAGCGGCGCCCGGGTTCACGACATCTCGCGCCTCGACAACGACGCGGCGGCGCGCCGGATCGCCCGGTCGGGGCTCGATGTGCTCGTGGATCTCAATCAATACAGTCGGGTGGGTCGGCTGCCGCTGTTCTCGGCCAGGCCTGCGCCCATCGTCGTTGCGTGGTTCAACATCTTCGGAACGTCGGGAATGCCGGATTTCGACGCGCTGATTGGCGATCCATGGCTCGTTCGGGACGGCGAGAGGCGCTGGTACATCGAGCAGGTCGTGACGCTCCCGCTGTCGTCTCTGACGTTCGCAGTCAATTATCCGGTCCCGAAGGTTGCGCCGCCGCCGTCGTTGCGAAACGGCTTCGTCACGTTCGGCAGCCTCTCGTCGCTCTACAAGATCAACGACGGCGTCGTCAGAGCGTGGGCCGAGATCCTGAAACGGAGCCCGGGAAGCCGTCTTCTCGTGGGCAACGCGAAGCTGGGAGACCCCGGCAATCGAAAGCACACGCTCGCGCGATTCGCCGCCCACGGCATCGAGCCCGGGCGTGTCACGCTCCTCGGTCCCGCCGAGCACTACGCCTTCCTCCGAAACTACGACGCCATAGACATCGCCCTCGACACGTTCCCGTACAACGGAGGGACGACGACCACCGAGGCGATCTGGCAAGGCGTCCCGGTGGTCGCGTTCTCGGGAGATCGATGGATCTCGCGCACCAGCGCCTCCCTGCTCGAAAACGCTGGTCTCGACGGCTTCGTCTGCAAGGACGTCCGCGGCTACGTCGAAACGGCCGTTCGGTGGGGGTCGGAGGGGAAAACGGAGAGGCGGAGAGAGCTGCGCCGCACGATGAGGACTCGCTTGAAGGCGTCACCCGTTACCGATTGTGCGAGGCTCGCGGCCTGCATCGAGGACGTTTACTTCCGGCTGCGAGACGCGAAGTTTCGCTCGGAGGCGCCATCTCCACGTCGCCTGCGACCGCAGCGCCTCGAAACGAGCCACTCGAAACGAGGCAGCACCGCATCGAAACGAGACAGCACTGGGCGGAATTTGCAGGCCCCGAGCACCTGAGACCACTTCTCAATACCTGGAACAGTACTTGCTCATCCTTCGCCAGTGACAGAGTGATGAAGACAGGCCGCCGCAGGACAAAGCCGTTCCCGGGGTTCGTCCCCCTCAGGGACCTCGTCCCCCGAAACGACCCCAAGGGCGGCTCGGCGCAGAAGACCCTCTTCGGCGAGCGCCCCCCGATCCCCGAGACAGAGGAAAAGCAGCCCTTCCAGGATGTTCCGGCCGAACGAAGGCAGAAGCCGGGTCACGACCGAAACAGGAAGAAAGGAGAAACGACATGAAAAAGACCACGAAGAAAAGCGCCGCGAAGGTCTCGCGCAAGAGGGCACTGAAGAATCTCGACGTCAAGCCCGCCAAGGGCAGGACGGTCCGTGGAGGGAGAGCCTTCGTAGGCTTCGGAGACATCAAGGGAGAGTCGACGGACAAAGATCACAAGGACTGGGTGGTCTGACCTTCGTTTCATGTTCGGGTCACGACCGAAACAGGAAGAAAGGAGAAACGACATGAAGAAGACCACGAGGAAAAGCCCCTCGAAGGCCTCTCACAAGAGAGCCCGCAAGAACCTCGACGTCACGCCCGCCAAGGGCGGGACCGTCCGTGGGGGTCTCACAATCACGAAGCATATCGACAAGGCTTCCCCCAAACTCTATGACTCATTGAGTTGACCAGCCCGAAGACTCGCACGGTGCGGCTTCCTACGATCCCGGACACCTCCGCCAAGGGCCCCGCTCCGCTCCATGGGCGCTGGCTCGAAGCGGCGCTCGGGGGAAAGGCTCCCTCCGAGCCGCACGCTACGTGCGAGAACTGCGCGATGCTCCCGGTGCCCGGCCGCGCAGACGGGCATCGGGACGCTGTCTTTTTCAATCCCAAGACGAAGTGCTGCACGTATCTGCCGCTGCTTCCCAACTTCCTCGTCGGCGCGATCCTGGCCGACGGTGCGCCCGACATGGCCGAAGGACGGGCGCGCGTTCTGGAGAGGATCGGAAAAAAGCTCGGCGTGACGCCGCTTTGGGTCGGTGCTGGCGGAGCGTACAGCCTCATGTACGATCACGGGGACGGGGCCTTCGGCCATAGCGAGGCGATGCGCTGCCCCTACTACCTCGAAGACCGGATCGGCGGCGGCTGCGGGATATGGCGTCACCGCAATTCCATCTGCATGACCTGGTTCTGCAAGCACGAGCGCGGGGCTCCGGCGAAGCGGTTCTGGGACTCGGCCAAGGAGCTCCTGATGGCCGTCGAGGAGAACCTTGCGATCCACTGCCTCGTCACCCTCGGTTTCGGCGACGCGGCGCTTCGGGCCAATTTTCCGTTCAAGGTTCCGAAATCACAGCGGACGGAAACCGTGAAGGGGGACGAGCTCGACGGTACGGTGAGCCCCGAAAGGTACGCGGCCCTCTGGGGAAGCTGGTCCGGGCGCGAGCAGGAGCTCTACCTCCAATGCGACGGGATCGTCCGGGACATGGAGTGGAAGGGCGTCGAGCGAATCGGCGGCGCGAACGTCGCTCTCCTCGCACGGCTCGCACGCGCTGCCTACCGCGCCGCGACCAGCGTCGCTCTGCCCGAGCGGCTCGAGATCGGCGAAGTCAACGTCATCGGTATGGGGCGTGAGACTGTGCACCTCGCCACGTACAGCGTTTACGACCCCGTCGACGCCCCGGCCGCGCTTCTTCCCGTGCTCCCCGCCTTCGACGGCTCGAGAGTGCCCGACGCCCTCCGGGCCATCGAGAAGGATCATGGGCTCGTCCTGAGCCTGGAACTCGTCCGAAAGCTCGTCGACTACGGCCTGCTTCGCGCGGTGGACGTCCCCAGCGTCAGTACGTCTTCGGGACCGCGTCCTTCGCGAGCGGGCTGACGTAGGGCTTCCCGGCGGTCGCCTTCACGAACTCGGCTTTCGCGGCGGCGACCGTCCTGGCATCGCTCAGGAGGTCGGTCATGGTCGACGCGAGGACCTTCGCCGCGACCAACATGCCTTTCTGTCCGAGCGCGTGCCCCGCGCAGGCCGTCACGGCCCAGTGGTGCCAGGGCTGGCCGGCGGCGCCCGTCGCGACCGCGAGCTCGGCGAGCGGCAGCGCCGCGCTCGTCTCTCCCACGTCGGACGAGGCCCCCGACCCGTGGCCGGGAGCATAGGGGAGAACGGTGTTCGCAAGGCCGGTCTCGGGAACGCCGACCTCTCTTTGAATGCCGCGCGCGAGCGCGAGGTCGGCGGCGTCCCATTTGGGCGCGCCGACGCGAACGAGATGCTTCTGAAGAACGTTCGAGAGCGCATCGTTGAAGAGCGGCTCGCGCGTCGTGGCGAGGAGACTGACCTTCGAGGTCGTCTCCGTCGCAAGGCCCGCGCCCTCGGCCGCCTTGCGGAGGCGAGACAGTATCTCGTTGACGCGCGCGATGGACTCGTCCCTTACGAACCACTGGACCCGCGCGTAATCCGGGATGATGTTCGCCGCGAGGCCGCCATTCTTGATCACCCGATGGAGGCGCGCCGTGGGGAGAACGTGCTCCCGCATGAGCGCGAGGGCATGATCGAAGAGCTCGACGGCGTCGAGCGCGCTCCGCCCGAGCCAGGGGTTCATGGCGGCATGTGCCGTCTTTCCGAAGAATTCCACGTCGACTGCGGTGATCGCGAGATAAGGCTTCGTGCACACGTAGTTCGCGTCCGCCGGGTGCCAGGCGAGAACGGCATCCGTTTCCGAAAAGACGCCGTCCCTCAGCATGAACGGCTTGCCGAGGAGCTGCTCCTCGGCCGGCGTGCCAAAGACGCGGATCGTGCCGGGAAGCTTCGCGGTGACTCGGGCGCGGTTCGCGGCGACGGCGGCCGCGACTGCCGCCGTGCCGAGGAGGTTGTGGCCGCAGCCGTGGCCGGGCGCTCCGGCTACGAGCGGCGTCTTTTTCGACAGGCCTCCCGCCTGCGAAAGACCCGGCAGCGCGTCGTATTCGGCGAGAATCCCGACGACGGGCGCCCCGCTTCCGGCGGAAGCGACAAACGCCGTTGGCATTCCCGCGACGCCGCGCGTCACGCTGAATCCTTCTTTTTCGAGGACGTCCGCCAGGAGCGTGGACGACTTCGTCTCCTGGAGGGCCGTCTCGGAAAAGCTCCAGATCTTCTCGGAGATCTCGGTCCAGCGGGCGGAGGTGGAATCGAGCCAGACGTCCGACGCGGCGGCCACGGGGGGTGGTGCGGCCGTGACGGAGGCCGGAGCCGCGGAAAGGGCGAGGCCGAGGAGCGCCCCGGCGGGGCGGCGGAAGGGAACTTGCATCGAGCCCTCCTGAACGGGGGATGTGTCGCTTGAGAAAGACAGCATACGATGGCCGCATGACGAAGCGGGTCCGCGCGTTCGCGCTCCTCGCCCTCGCCGCCCTCCTAACGGCCCCGCCGGCGCGGCCGCAATCGGGCCGCCCCGGAGAAGGCCAGAAGACCCAGCTCGAGGCGCCGGGAATCTCGATCCCGATCGACGTGCGCGAGCAGTACCTCGGGCGGACCGGGGGGAAAACGGCCGTCAAGTTCGTGCTTTCGGTCAGCAAGGGAGACCTCCGCGGGGCCGGAAACGCGCAGCCGCGCGTGTATTCGTTCTTTCTCGCTGGCGACGTCACGGACGAGCACGGACAGGCCGTCGAGAGCTTCCGCGTGCCCGTGGACATCGACCTCTCGACGACGGACGTCACGAACGCCTCGAAACCCGTGGCGATCTCGTTTCTTCGCGCGCTAAGGCCCGGCACTCTCAATATCCAGCTCCGGCTCGAGGGTGTCGCGGGGGTGCTCCTCGGGACGCGGGCGATCTCGCTCACGGTGCCCGCCATGTCGTCCGAGTTCCGCGCCGAAGATGCCGGGGCGGATGGCGCGGGGCTGCCGAGCGCCGCAGCCGTGATCCTCGAAAGTGAGAACCGGCCCGCCGTCCCGCCGGGCGCCTCGGGGTTCGTGAAGATCCTCGCGCCGGAGCAGGAGGTGCCCGTCGGCCTCCTCAGGATCGAGTGCGAGGTGAAGGAGCCCGTGAGGCGCGTCGAGTTCTATCTCGAGGACAAGAAGATCCTCGTGAGGAACCGCGCGCCTTACACCGTCGAGCTCGACCTCGGGAAGATTCCGAAAAAGCAGACGCTCAAGGTCCTCGGCTACGACGTCCAGGGCAACTTCGTGGACGCGGACGCGTGGGCGATCAACGAAAAGGACGCGCGCCTCGCCGTGCGCATCCTCGAGCTGCCGAAGCAGAAGTCCGACGGCGACACCGTGGAGCTGAAAGTCGCCCTGCAGTCCATCGCGGGAGGCGCCGCGAAGAAGCTCCAGCTCTGGCTCGACGACACGATGGTGAAGGAGTGGACCGAGCCGCCGTTCACGGTCAACGTGCCCGTGGCGAAGATCCAGAAGGCCACGCTCATGCGGGCGACCGCGACGGACGCGGAGGGAAAGGAATTCACCGATCTCAAGCTCCTGAAGGGCGAGTCGCGCTTCATGACGAAGGTCGAGGTGAATCTCGTCGAGCTGCCGGTCTCGGTTTTCGATTCCGACGGCCGCCTCGTGAAGGGGCTCTTACGCGAGGAATTCACGGTGCTCGAGGATGGCGTCAAGCAGGATCTTTCCAGCTTCGAGTTCGCCGAGTCGCTCCCGCTGTCACTCGGCATCGTCATCGACGGGTCGGGCTCGATGAGGGACGCGATGCCTCTCGTCCACCAGGCGGCCTCCGAGTTCGCGCAGAAGCTCGTCTCGAAGGAGAAGGATCAGGGTTTCGTCATCGAGTTCCGTGAGCGGCCCACGCTTCTCGCGTCCCTCACGCACAAATCCACGGACCTCGAGCGGGCCATCGCCGAGACGCGCGCCTCCGGAGGCACCGCGCTCTACGACGCCGTCGTCATGGCGCTCTACCAGTTCCGCGCGCTGCCCGGGCGAAAGGCGATCGTCGTCCTCACGGACGGCGACGACAACCACTCGTGGACGGACTACGGGACGCTGCGCCGCTACGCGCGCGCCGCCGGCGTGCCGATCTACTTCATCGGCCTCAGGCTTTCCGTCCTCGACTTCGGCATCAAGTCGAAGATGACGGAGCTGGCCGTCGACACGGGAGCCGAGGCGTTCTTCATCGGCAAGGCGGCGGCGCTCGCCGAGGTCTACCGGAAGATCGAGACGGAGCTGCGTTCGCAGTACTTTCTGCGGTATCTCACGAATTCCTCGAAGGGTGAAAACCAGTTCCGCGCGATCGAGGTGAAGCTCAACAACCCGAAGCTACGCGCCAAGACGATCCGCGGTTATTTCCCGTAGCGGCGAAGCGTTTCGTTCCCTTGATTATCGGTCCGGCCGGGGCTTCGCGCTCTCTTGCTCGTCGAGAAGAGATCGCAGCGCGCGCAAGTGCGCGGCGTTCGTGCCGCAGCAGCCGCCGATGATCCGGGCTCCCAAGCCGAGCCAGCCGCGCGCCAGAGAGGCGTACTCGTACGGGTCGATCGGCTCCGTGAAGAGCCCCTTGGCCTCGTCGAGCGCTCGTCCAGCGTTGGCGTAGAGAACGAGAGGCATCTCTGGCGCCGCGTCGCGGAGTTGGGCGAGATCGCCGCCGATGCGGCGTGCGGGGACGCAGTTGATTCCCAGGGCGTCGGGGGGCGGAGAGAGAGAGAGAAGCGCGCTCGCGGCGTCCCCGATTGCTTCACCGGACAGAAGGCGCCCCTGGCCGTCGGCGACCATCGACGCAAGGACCGGTAGGCCGGTCGAGACGGCCGCAGACGTCGAGGCCACGAGCTCGCGAATCGAGTTCATCGTCTCGATGAGGATGAGATCGACTCCCGCGCCGGCGAGCGCGGCCGCCATCTCGCGGTGCTCGGAGAAGATTTCTGCTTCGGAGGGGACCAGATCGGGCCGATAGCAGTCCTCCAGGGGGGCGAGCGACCCGGCAATCCAGACGCTGCTGAGGATTTTCTTAGAAGGGGGTATTGCGGTGTCGCTCGGGCGAACGGCCCGGCGCCCTTGCTGCGGCGCGTCACGGTGCGCGGCCTCTACATTCACCTTCGAAGAAATTTCGGACGCAGCCCGACGGGCGATGTCAACAGCCTTCGCGACGAGCTCTCCCTGCGAGAGGGAGCAAGAACTCTCTCTTAGGTTCCTTCTGTGCAGCCGGAAGCTGGCGATCGTGAGGATCTCCGCGCCCGCCGCGACGTTCTCTCGGTGGATCGCCTCCACGAGCTCCGGGGCCTCGGCGAGAGCCCGGGCGCTCCAGAGCGGCGGCGCCGTGTTGGCGCCGCGGCGGGAGAGCTCCGTTCCCATGGCCGCGTCGAGAACCATCGGCGTGCCGCGCCCGAGCCGCTGACGAAAGTTATTCAGCATGGCGAGCCAGATTAACCTGCGCTCGATGCTAGGATTCCGCCACGATGGCCGGTGAACGCAACTGGGCGCTCGTCCTCGGCGCCTCCTCCGGCTTCGGCGAAGCGGCCTCGCTTGCGCTCGCGCGAGGCGGGCGCAACGTCTTCGGGGTGCATCTCGACCGCCGGGCGACGCTCCCGAACGTGGAGCGCGTCACCCAGGGGATCGAAGCGGCCGGCTCCCGAGCGGTGTTCTTCAACATGAATGCCGCCGACGACGAGAGGAGGGCCGAGGCCCTCGCCGGAATGGCGAAAGTCCTGGACGCGGAGGGCCGGAGGGCCGGCGTCGACGTGGTCATGCATTCGCTCGCGTTCGGCACCCTGAAGCCTTTTCTCGCCGCGGATGCCGTCGAGAGGATCTCGAAGCCCCAGATGGAGATGACGGTCGACGTCATGGCGCACTCGCTCGTCTACTGGATGCAGGACCTCGTCGCGGGCGGGTTCCTGCCCGAGGGCGCGCACGCCTTCGCGATGACGTCGGCGGGCGGGCACCGCATCTGGAAGTCCTACGGTGCCGTCTCAGCCGCGAAGGCGGCGCTCGAAAGCCATTGCCGGCAGCTCGCCGTCGAGCTCGCCCCGCGGAAGATCGCCGTGAACGCGATTCGCGCGGGCGTGACGGACACGCCGGCGCTCCGGAAGATTCCCGGGAACGAACAGATGATCGAGCGCTGTCTCGCGATTCATCCGGCGGGCCGGCTGACGACCCCGGAAGACGTCGCGAGTGTCCTCGTGGCCCTGTCGTGCCCCCAGACCGTGTGGCTCTCGGGGAACGTTCTGGGTGTCGACGGGGCGGAAGACGTCGTCGGCTGAGCGCGCGATGACGCCTGATGCCGGTTTCGCGCGCCTTCGCGCGACCCTCTTTCTCGCCGTATTCGCGGTCGTTCTGCCGGGAGCCTCGTGCGAGGTCGTGAAGCCCTCGGTGAAGGCCGCCACGGACGTCCCCTCCGCCGGGAAATTCCCGCACGGCCTCCTGGGCCGCCTTCTCGAAAAAGTGGTGACGGACGGCCTCGTGGACTACGCGGCGGTCTCGGTGGACGAGCCGCTTCTCGAGGAGTACCTCGCCGAGATCGCGCGCGTGTCGCCCGAGTCGAACCCGCACCTGTTCCCGACCGAGCCCGATCGCCTCGCCTACTGGATCAACGCGCACAATGCTTGCGCTCTGCGCGGCGTCCTGCGCTTCAACCGTCCGGGCAACCTGAAGGACATCGCGCACCGCTTCGACTCGGAAACCAAGTACGTCGTCGGCGGGAGGGACCTCTCCCTCAACGCCATGGCGGCAATCGCGTACAGGCGCTTCACGGATGCCCGGATCCGCTTCGCCCTCGTGGGGGCACGCCGGGGCGGACCTCCGCTCGCGAAGGAGCCCTGGGAAGCGGCCGACCTCGACGCGCGCCTCGAGGCGGCGGGGCGCGCCTTCCTCGCGGACCCGCGCAACGTGGACTGGAAGCCGCCGGCGCTCAAGGCGGGTCTGTCGCGAGTCCTTCTCGACTTCCGCGCCGAGTTCGAGCGCGAGGTCCCGTCGACGGTGTCGGGCGACTCGCGGCTCATTGCGTCCCTGAACCGCTTTCGCGGGCAACGGGAGAAGATCAACGCAATCGAGGTCTACCCGATTCCCCTGGACGAGCGGCTCAACGACCTGGCCAATCGGTAGCCAATGCCCCATTCGCGTCTCGCCGCCCCGGCACTTTTCGCGGTGCTCGCGTTCTCCTGCGGCCGCGGTTCCCAGGAGCCGCAGCCCGCGCCGGCAACCCCGGCGTCGCGGCCCGCCAGTCTTCTCGCGCTGCCGCTTTCGCCCGGCCTCGTCCTCGCGCTCGACCCGAACCTGCCCGGCGTCGATGGCGAAGACCTGCCCGAGTCGGCGCGCCGCGAGGTGGAGGTTCTCGAATTCGGAAAGGGCGGGCTGAGGCTGCGCTGGTCGGGCCGCGTGCGCATCGAGAAGCCGGATTCAGCCCGGCGCCGTGAGGAGTGGGTCCGGGCACGTGCGAACGCGCCCCAGAGCGCGACGCCCGTCGCGGCGCCGCCCGCGGCGTACGAGTCGCGGGAGGTGGGCGGAACGCTCCTCTTTCCGGACTTCGCGACCGCCACCGAGTTCCTGCTGCCGGGCCTCTGGCCCGAGGGCGTCGCGACGATCGCGGGATCGTCCGCGCTCTGGATCTCGCCGAACGCGTTCGCCGAGCTCAAGGCCGCGGGTCGGGCGACGGTGCCGTTCTCGCTCTCGTCGAGCCGCTTGAGGAACCCCGCTGCGTCTCTCCTGAAGCGCGCCTTCCTGCTTTCGAGCGAGGCGTCGGCCGGCCCGCCTCAGCTCTGGACGCGCGAGACCGAGACGGACTTTTCGCTGCGCGTGGACGGAATGGAAGCCCACGTCAAGGCGCTCGGCGCGCGCAACTGGTTCGGCGTCTACACCGTTTTCGCGGCGGACGGGCCGCCGCTCGTTCTGTCCGTCATGCCGGGCCCCGCCCCATCGCTGGGCCTCGATCTATTCGCTCCCGCAAGCGTCCTTAGGACGCTGCTCGGCTATCGCGTGTCGGAAGTGGTCCGCTTGCCGCGACGGAATTCGTGACGCACCCAGAGCTCGCCGTCGTCACCGGCGCCTCCTCGGGAATCGGCGAGGCGCTGGCCCGCCGCCTGGCGGAAGAGGGCCGCGATCTCCTCCTCGTCGCCCGCTCGGGCGATCGTCTCGAGTCTCTCGCGGAAGAGGTCGCGAGAACGAGCGGCATCGAAGCGGGGTTTCTCGCCGCCGATCTCGGGAAGCCGGAAGGGCGCGAGGCCGTGTTCGCCGTGACGGAGGGCGCGGGCAGGATCGTCTCGATTCTCGTAAACGGCGCCGGCTTCGGCCTGAACGGCCCCGAGGCCGAGCTGCCGCTTCCGCGCGTCCTCGGAATGCTCCAACTCAACGTCGTCGCGACGGCCGAGCTCACGCACCGCTTCCTCGTGGCCATGCGCGCGCGGCGCGAGGGGGCCATTCTCAACGTCGCGTCCACGGCCGCGTTCCTGCCCATGCCCTATTTCGCCGCGTACGCGGCGAGCAAGGCCTTCATTCTCTCCTTCACGCACGCGCTGCACGAAGAGGCGAAAAAGGACGGTGTCACCGTGACGTGTCTCTGCCCGGGCTACA
>Ga0207930_1000040_pt1 | contig 31688 bp, 27 predicted proteins | sample NGESurshal092012_7_FD_184477 | JGI IMG/M metagenome (GOLD analysis project Ga0207930, IMG submission 184477) | Arctic peat soil microbial communities from Barrow, Alaska - NGEE Surface sample 210-3 shallow-092012 (SPAdes) | ecosystem: Environmental > Terrestrial > Soil > Wetlands > Peat ... | reverse complement strand
GGGAACGCCATCCTCAAGCTGGTAGACGTTTTCATAGTGCAGGCCGCGCGGCATGTCGATCGCCTCCTGCACGTCGCAACCGTAATCGAGCATGTTGGTCAGCACATGCACCTGCCCGACCGGCTGATACTGCCCGCCCATCACGCCGAACGGCATCACCGCCCGACCGGCCCTCGTGACAAGGCTCGGAATGATGGTGTGCAGCGGACGCTTGCCAGGCGCGATGCAATTGGGATGGCCGGGTTGCACCCGGAAACCACCGCCGCGATTTTGCAAGAGGATACCGGTCTTGTTCGAGACGATCGCCGAACCGAACGAATGCGCGATCGAATTGATGAACGAACAGGCATTGCGGTCCTTGTCCACCACCGTGATGTAGATCGTCGATGGATTCATCGGCGGCGCCACATTGGGCAAATCCAGCAGCCGGTCCATTCTTATGCTGTCGCCGTGCTGGTCGGCGAATTCCTTCGACAATATCCGCACCACATCCACATCGACATGGGCGGGATCGCCAATGTACTGCTCGCGCATCATGTAGGCGACCCGCGCGGCTTCGGCTTCGAGATGAAACCGCTCGACGCTCATGGCCGGAAATTTCTTGAGATCAAAGCGCGCGAGGATATTCAGCATCACCAGCATGGTGATGCCCGGACCGTTCGGCGGGCACTGCCAGACGTCGTGACCCCTGTAGATGGTGCCGATCGGCACCGTGGTCTCGGTGGTGTGGGCGGCGAAGTCCTCAAGCGTATGCAGGCCGCCGATGCCGCGCAACGTCTCCACCATATCCTCGGCGATGGCGCCGGTGTAAAAGGCGTCGCGGCCATCCTTGGCAATGGCGCGCAGGGTCTGCCCCAGTTCGGGCTGATGGATCACATCACCGGCGACCGCCGGTTGGCCGTGCGGCAGCAGATAGCGCGCGCTGTTGGTGCCGTTTTTCAACTTGTCGAACGCGTTCCTCCAGTCGAACGCGATCCGGGGGGCGACGACATAGCCTTGTTCCGCAGCCTTGATCGCGGGTTGCAACAGGGCGTCGAACCCCAGCCTGCCGTGATCGCGCAAGATGGTCGCCCAGGCGTCGACTGAGCCTGGAATGCTGACGGCGTGCGCCGAGGTCAGCGCAATCGCATTGATGTTGCGCTCGAGATACCACGACGCCTCGGCGGCCTGCGGCGCGCGGCCCGAGCCGTTATAAGAGACGATCCTGCCTTCGCCGCGTGGCTGAACCAGCGCAAAGCAGTCGCCACCGATCCCGGTCGATTGCGGCTCGATCACGGCGAGCAGCGCCGAAGCCGCCACCGCGGCGTCCGCGGCGGTGCCGCCGGAACGCAGCACCTCGATCGCAGTCAACGCCGCCTGCGGATGCGACGTCGCCACCATCGCATTCTCCGCGTGGACCGTCGATCGGCCGCCGAGCTGGAAATTCCTCATGCCAAATTGCTCACTCGATTGGTCTTTTGTGCCTTGCCCGCCGTCACCCGGCGCGGGGTTACATCGCACATTCATGAGGCGATGGGCAATGCTCGGGGACGAATGGCGGCAATGCGGCCGGCTGTTTTTGTGGACCTGTAGATGTTGATCGGATCCCCGTCCCCCTGATAAACCACCGCGATGCCGTACCAGGTCGCCGCCTTCTATCAATTTGCCGCGCTGCCGGATTTCCGTGAGTTGCGCGCGCCGCTGCGGGCCATCTGCGCCGAGCTCGGGCTGAAAGGCAGCGTGCTGCTGGCCGATGAGGGCATCAACGGCACGCTGGCGGGCGCAGCCGGCGCCATCGGCCATTTCATCGCGCAATTGCGTGGCGCGGCCCTGTTCGGCGGCCGCTTCGACAATCTCGAACTGAAGTTCTCGCAAGCGTCGACGATGCCGTTCCAGCGCCTGAAGGTCCGGCTGAAAAAGGAGATCGTCACCCTCGGCGCTACCGGGCTGGATCCGGCACGGCAGGCCGGGATTTATGTCGAGCCTGCCGACTGGAACGCGCTGATCGCGACGCCGGACACGCTGGTGCTCGACACCCGCAACGCATTCGAGGTTGCGATGGGCACTTTCGTGGGCGCGCTTGACCCCGGCATCAACAGCTTTGGACAATTCAGGGATTTTGTCGCGCGTCATCTCGATCCGGCCAGGCATCGGAAGGTCGCGATGTTCTGCACCGGCGGCATTCGCTGCGAAAAGGCCAGCGCCTATCTGCTCGCACGCGGGTTTCCGGAGGTCTATCATCTCAAGGGCGGGATTCTCGGATATCTCGAAGGCGTGCCGGAAGCGGAAAGCCGCTGGCGCGGCGAGTGCTTTGTGTTCGACGACCGCGTCGCACTGCGCCATGGATTGCTGGAGCGTCCGATGACGCATCATTCCGATGAGTGACGCAAAGACGCTCGGCGAGCGCATCGACGCGCTGGAAACCCGGTTGACGTTCCAGGATGAGACCGTCGAGACGCTGAACAAGACCATCACGGAGCAGTGGCGCAAGATCGACGCACTGACGCGCCAGGTCGCACATCTCAGCGAGCGCCTGCTGGAGGCCGAGACCCGGGCACCAGGCGCCGCCAACGACCCGCCGCCGCATTATTGAAGTTACAACCTCGCTGGCCGCCCTTCTTCAGACCGGAAGACTGCGCGAACTCTCTCCGCTGCGCGGTCAGGACCTTGCACATAAAATCCAGGCCTAAACCAATCCCTTGGCCAAGCCCGTAACGGCGTGTATCAGAAGCGGCAACGGCCCCTTCGACCGCCAACGGAACGACGCTTGACCCGGATTCCCGCCATCAAACCCCTGCTTGAATTGCTGTCCGGCCGCAGGCAGCCGGTACCGCCAATCTGGATGATGCGGCAGGCCGGCCGCTATCTGCCGGAATATCGCGAATTGCGCGCCAGGGCAGGCGGATTTCTCGATCTGTGCTTTACGCCGGAATATGCCGCCGAAATCACGCTGCAGCCGATCCGGCGTTTCAACTTCGACGCCGCGATCATCTTCTCGGATATTCTCGTCATTCCCTACGCACTCGGCCGGTCGGTACGGTTCGAGGCCGGCGAAGGCCCGCGGCTCGATCCGCTGGACAGGCCGGAGCAGGTTGCGATGCTGGCGGCGCAAGCGGACTTTCGCAAGCTCGAACCGGTCTATGAAGCGTTGCGCCGCGTGCGCAGCGAACTTGACCCCAAAATTGCGCTGATCGGTTTCTGCGGGGCGCCATGGACGGTCGCGACCTACATGGTGGCCGGGCAAGGCACCCCGGATCAGGCGCCGGCGCGGATGATGGCCTATCGCCATCCCGAAGCGTTCGGTCGAATCATCGATGTGCTGGTCGAGAATTCGATCCAATATCTGCTCGGCCAGCTTGAGGCCGGCGCCGACGTGCTGCAGATTTTCGACACCTGGGCCGGCGTGCTGCCGCCACGCGAATTCGAGCGCTGGTCGATCGCGCCGACCAGGCGCATCGTCGAAGGCGTGCGTGCGAAAGCGCCCAATGCCAAGATCATCGGTTTTCCCCGGGGCGCCGGCGCGCTGCTGCCGGCCTATGTCGGCGCGACCGGCGTCGATGCCGTCAGCATCGACTGGGCGGCCGAGCCGTCATTGATCCGCGAGCGGGTGCAGAACCGCGTCGCCGTTCAGGGCAATCTCGATCCGCTGGTGCTGATCGCGGGTGGCGCTGCGCTGGACCGCGCCATCGACGATGTGCTGGCGAATTTCGCCGGTGGCCGGCTGATCTTCAACCTCGGCCACGGCATCCAGCCGGAAACCCCGATCGCGCATGTCGAGCAGATGATCAAGCGGGTGCGGGCGTATCGGGGGTGATACCCGCTTTCGCGCTATGACCGCATCGACCCATCACACCGGGCGGCTGCGTTCGATGATGCCGGCGGCACCCCTGTCCAGCAGTTCGAGCCCGACGGCGCGTCCGAGTTCGCGCGGCCGGTCGGCAGGGCCGACGCGCGAAACCTCGATCAACGCACCACCGGCCAGATCCAGCACCGACGCAGTCAGCGACATCTGCGCGCCATCGATGGTTGAGAAGCCCGCGATCGGCGAGTTGCAATGACCGTTCAGAACCCACAGCACCTCGCGCTCGGCATCGGCGCATCTGTGCGCGGCGGGGTCATCGATGCCAGAAAGAATCCGCCGCGTCTGCCAGTCGTGGGCGGCGCACTCCACCGCGACAATCCCCTGCCCGACCGCCGGCAGCATTTCCCGAACCGGAAATTCATAGGCAATGCGACCGGCCAGACCGACGCGTTCAAGCCCGGAGCGCGCCATGATCAGCGCGTCGGCCGGACCGACCTCGCCGCCATCCGGCAGCCGCTGCATTTGCAGGCCGTCGAGCTTGCGGACGCGGGTATCGGCGGCACCACGATAGTGAATAACCTCGATGTCCGGAAACAGCCGACGCGCATAGGCCGCGCGCCGCACCGCGTTGGTGCCGACCTTGAATCCCCTGCCGCGCGAGCGCCTGACATCGTCGATCGAAATTCCGGCGCGCAGCACCAGCACATCGCCGGGCGGATCGCGCGACAGCGTCGCGCCGATCACGAGCCCGGGCGTATCCTCATTGCCGGGCATATCCTTGAGCGAATGCATCGCGGCGTGCAATTGGCCCGACAGGACGGCACGGCGGATTTCGGCAACGAACGCGCCGCCCTTGCCGCCGTGCTGCAACAGCTTGCCGGTCTGGTCCTGGTCGCCTGTCGTTTCAAACTTGACGACCTCGACCTCGACATCGGGCGCGATCGCGGTCAGGCGGCGGGCAATTTCCTCGGTCTGGGCAAGCGCCATGACGCTCTTGCGCGTGCCGATGCGAATTCGAATTGCCACCACTCACGCTCCATGCGACGCCTCGCCGCATCCTGGTTGATTTCGGCCGGAAGATAGAGCCAGCCGATGCCGGAATGCAAATGCATGTCCGCCAGAGCCTCGGTTCTGATTGAATCAGAACCGAGGCTCTGGGCTTTTGTTTGACGCGTTTTCTTTACGCGAACCGGCATCCACCCCGGATCAAGTCCGGGGCAGGCTTTCGCTCGAAAACGCTCTGGTCTCGCGTTACCACGCATCCTCCAGGATCATGTCCGAAGCTTTTTCCGCGATCATGATGGTGGGCGCGTTGGTATTGCCCGACATCAGGTCCGGCATGACCGAGGCGTCGACCACGCGCAGGCCCTCGATGCCGCGAACCCGAAGCCGCTGATCGACCACCGCCAGCGGGTCATTGCCCATCCGGCACGTCGAAGTCGGATGATAGACTGTGCTGCCGGTCTGGCGGCAGAACGCCAAGATATCCTCGTCGCTCGTCACCTTGGATCCCGGAAGGATCTCGTCGACCGCATAGGGCTTGAGCGCCGGCGCAGCCAGAATCTGGCGCAGGATCTTGAAGCCCTCGATGAAGGCCGTGCGGTCGGTTTCTGTCGCCAGATAGTTGATGCGGATCTCCGGCGGCACCGCCGGATCGGCGCTCTTGATGCGCAGCGAGCCGCGGCTCTCCGGCCGCAACTGGCAGACCGACGCGGAGAATGCGGAAAACGAATGCAGCTTCTCGCCCATCCTGTCGGTCGAGAACGGCAGGAAGTGAATCTGGATATCGGGTGTCGCCAGACGCGGATTGGTCTTGAAGAACGCGCCCGAGGTGCCCGCCGCGATCGTCAGCGGCCCCTTGCGGAATGCCGCGTATCGCGCGCCGGCCATCACCCGGCGAACCGGATGATTGAGGATATCGTTGAGGGTGACGGGCTGCGAGCACCGCGTCACCAGCCTGACCTGCAGGTGATCCTGCAGATCGTTGCCGACGCCGGGCGCGTCGAGCACGATGTCGATGCCGTGTTGCTTCAAAAGCACCGCCGGGCCGACGCCGGAAAGCTGCAGCAATTGCGGCGAATTATACGCGCCGCTCGAGACCAGAATTTCCTTGCGCGCCCGCGCGGTCCGCAGCGCCCCGCTTTGCCGGTATTCGACCGCCCGCGCGCGCCGGCCCTCGAACAGGATGCGCTGCGCCAGCGCGGAGGTCTCGACGTCCAGATTGCTCCGGTTTTTGGCAGGCCGCAGATAGGAATAGGCCGTGCTGGCGCGCCGGCCGCGCTGCGTCGTGGTCTGGAAAAATCCGGCGCCTTCCTGGCTGGCGCCGTTGAAGTCGGGATTTGTCGGAATACCCGTCTGCGCGGCGGCCACGACAAAAGCTTCCGACAGCGGATCGGCATGCCGCCAGTCCGACACCGGCAGCGGGCCGCCGGCGCCATGATATTTATCGGCGCCGCGCTGTTGATTTTCGGCCTTCCTGAAATAGGGCAGCACGTCGTCATAGCCCCAGCCGGCGTTGCCGCGCTGGCGCCAGCGATCGTAATCCTCGTGCTGGCCGCGCACATACAAGAGGCCGTTGATCGAACTCGATCCGCCCAACACCTTGCCGCGCGGCTGAAACACGGTTCGCCCGTCCAGTCCCGGCTCCGGTTCGGTCTGGTACATCCAGTTGACGGTTTTTTCCTTGAACAGCTTGCCATAACCGAGCGGCACGTGGATCCAGAGATTGGTATCCTTGGGGCCGGCTTCGAGCAGCAGCACCGAATTCCTGCCGTCCGCGCTCAGCCGATTGGCGAGCACGCATCCGGCCGATCCCGCACCGACGATGACGTAGTCGAATTCCAACGCTTCGGACGAGCGATTACTTGCCGCGTGCGAGGGAGCTGTACTGTTCATGTTTCATATTTTTTGGGGCACGGACCGGGCGATGAAAGAAAGGCTCGAAATCAATTCGAACCTTCCAGCTCCATCGGCTGCAGACCCAGCCGACGAAACAGATTCATGTCCTTGTCGTTTTCCGGATTGGCCGCGGTCAACAACGTATCGCCGACGAAGATCGAATTGGCGCCGGCAAAGAAACACAGCGCCTGCATTTCATCGCTCATGGCGGTGCGGCCGGCCGAGAGGCGCACCACGGATTCCGGCATCATGATTCGCGCCAGCGCAACGGTGCGCACGAAATCGATCGGTTCGATCGGCGTCGCATTCGCAAGCGGTGTGCCTTCGATCGGGATCAGCATGTTGATCGGGACGCTTTCGGGATGTTCAGGAAGATTGGCCAGGATCGTCAACATCTCGATGCGGTCGCTCGCCTGTTCGCCCATTCCGACGATCCCGCCGCAGCAGACCTTCATGCCGGCCGCGCGGACGTTTTCAAGGGTCAGGAGCCGATCGGCGAAGCTGCGGGTGGTGATGATTTCTTTATAGTACCGCTCCGACGTATCGATATTGTGGTTGTAGTAGTCGAGGCCGGCGTGGCTCAGCTGTTCGGACTGCGCGCGATCGAGCATGCCGAGCGTCATGCAAGTTTCCATTCCCAGCGCCTTGACGCCCTTCACCATCGCAACCACGGCGTCCATATCCCGCGGCTTCGGGTTGCGCCATGCCGCACCCATGCAATAGCGGGTGGCGCCAGCGTCGCGCGCCTTGCGCGCCTCGGCGATGACGCGTTCGACTTCCATGAGCTTGGACGCGGTCAAGCCCGATTCGTAGTGCATGGATTGGCTGCAATATCCGCAATCCTCCGGACAACCGCCGGTCTTGATGCTCAAAAGACGGCTCAGTTGAACCCGGTTCGGATCGAAGCTTTGGCGATGCACGGTCTGCGCCTTGAACAGCAGATCGTTGAACGGCATCTCGTACAATGCCGTCGCCTCGGCGTCAGTCCAAATCTTTCTGGAATCCGGGCTCTTGCGGTGGTCAAGGCCGATCGCCGATGGCTTTTCTTCACGAGTCGCAGCAAACGTCATAGTCGCTCCATCACTTCAGCAGTTCCCACAGATAGCTTTGACACATCTCAGGTTTGACGACAACGAATGACTGACCTGTTTGATTTCAAGAGGTTATGCGGGATGTGGCCGCGGGAGAGAGCTGCCAGCTTTCCCCACCCCACTCCATCCGCGATGTTTTCTCCAGTTGTCACATACGTCGTCGCGACCGTAGAGGCGTTCGTGGCAGGCTCTCCAGCTTCCCGTTGATAATGCGTTAAAAGATACTGACAATCAAATGCCGCAGTTGCGGCCTTGCTAGGATACGCAGAACGCGATCCCAATCGGTCGCGGGGCTGAGCGAGATTCACGGGGGGCGACCCTCGGCGTGTTCTCTTCGCTGTCGGCCAACGGCTTCGTGTCATTTTTGGCATGATATTCGATGTCAAAAGCCCACGCACTAGTTTGATAAATTTATCTGCAGAAATTTTGGGAGGCGAAAAATGAGGTTAGCTCGAATTGCATTAACGCTCTCTATCCTGGCGCTTGCGACACAGACTCAAGCGGCTGACATGCAACTGCCCGAAATCAAGACCCAGCCAAATCCGCAGGCTGTGCTCGACGAACATCTCGATGCCTTAAACAAATGCGACTGGAATAGATTGCTCGCCCAGTATCCAGACGATGCGCAGATTCATGTTCCCAACGGCACAGTAATCACGGGTCGCAAGGCTATTGGAGACTTGTTCGCCGGATTTTGCAAGGATTCGAAAGACGGTGGCTTGAAAGGAATTAACTTCAAGGTGGTGCAGAGCACGCTGATTGGAAACACGTTTGCGACGCATTGGATGGCTACCGCACCGTTCCTGGTCGAACCATACGATGGCTCGGATGCTTACATCACCAAGGACGGTCTTATGCAGGCGATGGTGACAACGTTCGATGGCGCAGCATTGAAACTCAAGAAATGACTTTGATTGAGTTCACCAAGCGCTTCCGAGAGGATATGCCAAGGCGCGACTCGACCGCACCGTGAGCGGTTCTTTCGCGCTGTCATCCGGTCTGCAACCAGCTCTTCGTCGGCGAGCAAGCGCTGATCGCACAACGTCGTCATGCCGGGCTCATCAAGCGCGATATGTCGGCGACCTTGTCCAGGCGCCATACTTCTTCAATAATGACGTTTGTATTCCAGGCGGTTCCGCTGAGCCGCGAACAGTCATGCAGCTTTGCTTCGATATCGAGGTCGGAAAGCGGATCGGCGAGGCTGCCTCTCGCATCCATCACGGTCTCGCTGAGTATGTCTCCAGATGCCAACAGGATGTTGACGCGCGCCGCGCCGTCCCGAAGCGAAGCGTCGAGCTGCGCCCTCACCTTCTGACGCAACGCCACGACGTCGGGCTGAAATACCATCGCTGCGGAAAATTCCGGCACCCCCGCCGCGCCGAGCAACAACCCGCAGGCGACGCAATGATGAATGCTGACCCGCGCATCACGCTCGTTGCGAACCGGACGATCGCCACGGGCGAGCGCGAGCGCCGAACCCTGTACCGTGACGGATACGATCTCGTCGAGACGCTGATCGAGCCTCGCCCGCAGCTTGAAGCAGGCGTCGATAACAGCGTGAAAGACGATGCCCGCGGGGTAGGGCTTGTAGGTGTTCTTCGCGATTTCCCAGCTCTGGCCAAGGCCACCAACCAGACGTCCGAGATCGGGCTCGTCTCCCATGGCGCGCGCCCAGCCGAGCGGCCCTTCGATCGCGCGCGCCGAGGCAGAATAGCCCTCCGCGGCCAGCAACGCTGCGAACAGACCGTTGCGCGCGGCGTTGCCGACACTGACGTTCTTGGCCGCGGTGGGGAGATTCTCGACGATGCCGGCCGACTGGCTGGCGGCGATTCCGATCGCATTCTTGATGCCGTCGGCCGACAACCCGAGCAGCTTTGCGCAGGCGGCCGCGGCGCCGAACACCCCGCAGGTCGAAGTGATGTGCCAGCCCCGGGCGTAATGGGCCGGTGAAACCGCATTGCCGATCCGGCACTCAACTTCCACCCCGAGAATGAACGCCATCAGGACGTCGCGGCCGGAGAACCCCCGCGCCTGCGCCAGCGCCAGGACCGGTGCTGCGACCGGGGCAGTCGGATGGATGATCGTTTCCAGATGGGTATCGTCGAAATCGAGCAGATTGGCCGAAATCGCATTGATGAAGGCAGCGACCAGCGCATCAAACCGCTCCGGCCTTCCAATGATGGCCGATGTCGCCGCACCGCTGAAGGGAGACAACGTCCGCAGCGCGGATGTCACCGCCGGATCGTAGGCAGAACCGAGCGCGGTGGCGAAGAAGTTCAGAATCGAGCGCTTCGCTTCGTGACTTTGCGCCGCGACATCCAGCCATGTGGCGGCGGCAACGAAATCCCCGAGAATCGCGCCGGCCCCTTGCCCGTCATCCTGTCGCACTGAGCGAATTCCCCGACTTGCTGTTATTCAAATCCTATTCTGGCGGAACAGACCGTGTCGACATCAAATCTTATTCTTGACAGATTAACTGACAATCTGGACATTCGCCGGAAGCGTCCCGGGAACCTTTTGCCGCGACAAACAACAAAAAGCGCCCGCCGCAAGCAGCGCGACAGGGAGAGAATCAATGGCGGAAAAGACCATCGGCTTTGTTGGCATCGGCCGCATGGGCGGACCAATGGCCGGGCGACTGCTCGACGCCGGCCATACGTTGTGCGTTTACGACACGCAGGCTGAGGCGACCAAAGCGCTGGTTACGCGAGGTGCCCGTCTTGCAAAATCGCCGGCCGAGGTCGCTTCCGCCGCAGATATTGTCCTGATGAGCCTGCCGACCCCGGATATCGTCAAAGCCGTCGCGCTGGGACCCGATGGAATCATTGCCGGAAACCGCGCCAGCATCGTGATCGATTTGTCCACCAGCGGACCCGGCGCGGCCAAGCTGGTCGCCGAAGGGTTCAAGCCCCGGAAGCTGACGCTAGTCGATGCGCCCGTCAGCGGCGGCGTCAAGGGCGCGGTGAACGGTACGCTCGCGGTGATGGTTTCCTGTCCGAAAGCAACTTACGAGACCGTCGAGCCGATCCTGAAGCATTTCGGAAAGCTGTTTTATTGCGGCGACAAGCCGGGCACCGCGCAGACCGCGAAACTCGCCAACAATCTGATGGCGGCGGCGGCATTGGTGATCACCTCCGAAGCGGTGGCGATGGGCGTCAAGGGTGGCGTCGACGCCAGGGTGCTGATCGACATCATCAATGCCAGCAGCGGGCGTAACAGCGCATCGGAGGACAAGTTCCCCCGCGCGGTGCTTACCGGCACCTTCGACTTCGGCTTCACCACCGGCCTTTCCTACAAGGATGTGCGGCTTTGCGTCGATGAGGCCGAGGCCATGGGTGTTCCGATGGTCTGCGGTTCGGTGGTCCGACAGATGCTTGCGATTACCAATGCCAAATTCGGCCCTTCATCCGACTTCACCTCGATCGCGAAAGTCCTTGAGGAATGGGCCGGGGTGGAAATGCGCGGCTAGATTCACGCGCCAATCAAGCAAGGGGCGATTGCAATGACGATCGGGTCGATCGGACCAGCCGAGGCGTCTTTGGCGCGACAGTTGGCGCGCGCAGCGCTTGCGGTCGATCTCGGGCGTTTCGATGCGGATGTCATCGCCAAGGCCAAAATCTGCCTGCTGGATTTCCTCTCCTGTGCGTTCGAGGCAAAGGACCACCCCTGGAGCCGTCAGGCGATCGGGATCGCGCGCGCCGTCGAAGGCGGCGCAACCATCATCGGGACCGGCAAGCTCGCGACGCCAGGCGATGCGGCCTTCGCCAATGCGACGCTCGGCCACGGCCTGGTACGCGAGGATATGCACGCCGCCAGCATCTGCCACCATGGTGTTGTGATCTGGCCTACGCTGCTCGCATTGTCGGAGCGAACGAAACTGTCCGGCGCAACATTTCTGGCCGCCGCGATCGTCGGTTATGAGGCCGGCGCACAAATTGGCGCCGCGCTTTTTACCGCAGATCTGGCGCGGCTCTACCGTCCAACCGGACTGGTAGCCCCGCTCGGCGCAGCGCTCGCGGGCAGCCATGCCCTTGGTCTCACCGAAGATGCCGCGACCAGCGCGGTTTCCATTGCCGCCAATACATCCTCAGGCCTGAACGAATGGCCACGCACAGGCGGCTCCGAAATGTATTTCCATCCGGGTTTTGCGGCGCGTAACGCGATAGCGGCGATTGAGCTTGCGGAAGCCGGTGCCGTTGCCTCCGAAACGATCCTCGAAGGCGAAGCCGGACTGTTCGCTGCCTTTTCCCGACAGCCCGCACCCGCCGGCATCCGATTGTTTGCCGGCCGTCAGCCGGAAATCATGACCGTCTACAACAAGCCGGCCCCAGCCTGCAATTTCGCGCAAACCTCCGCGCAAGCAGCATTGCTGGTCGCGCGCCAACTCGGAAACTCAGAGGACATCGAGACCGTCTCGATACGCGTCCCCGAGGCGGCGGCCCGCTATCCCGGCTGCGATTCCAGGGGACCGTTCCGGAATGCGTTGCAGGCCAAGATGAGCATTCCTTTCAGCGTCGCCGCCGTGCTCGCGCGCGGTGCGCTCGAAGAAGACAACTACGCGCAGATCGACGATCCGGAAACGCTTCGGCTGGTCGACCGGACCGATCTGCGAAGCGAGCCCGGTTTCACCGCCGCATTCCCGGCGAACCAGGGCGCCGAGATCGTCATTGGCCTGCGCAACGGAGCGACCGTGCGTCAGCGCCTCGACAATGTCATCGCCGCAACGCCGGAGGAAATCCGGGTCCGCTTCCGGCAAGCTGCCGGCGGCCTGATCGGCGATGGATGCGCAAAGCGCCTGGAACAGCTTGTCGACGATTGCGCATCGCTCGCCGACAGCCGCGTGATCGCGGGTCTCTGCCGGCTCTACTCGACGGGCGATGCGATCGGCATGACCGGCAGCGCCGAACGGAAATGGGGGGGGCAATGACCGGATCGGGAGCTACCGGCAATACGCAACGATACCCCATCGCTGCGCGAGGCCGCCGGTGACGCAGGCGCTGGAAGGCTTCTTGCAAGCGTTGACCGCCGGGCTTTTGATCGGCGCCATCTACGGCTTGATGTGCGTCGGGCTCGGGTTGATCTTCGGCGTCATGCGCGTCATCAACTTCGCCCATGGCGATTTCATGATGCTTGGCATGTATGCGGCGTTCTATCTTTTCACCGCGCTCGGGATTCAGACCACGTTCGGAAACGCCGTCGGGCCGTTCGTCGCCATCCTGCTGGCCGGTCCGGTGCTCGCCGTCTTCGGCTACGCGGTCCATCTTGCCTTGATCTCGCGCGTATCGGGCACCCGCTCGTCCTCGCTTGAGGGAGACGGCCATTATGCCCAGCTTATTCTGACGCTGGGGATCGCACTGATCCTGCAGAACGGCGGCTTGATTGTGTTCGGTTCGGTGCTTGCCTCGATCCGCACACCGTTGTCGAGTTCAGCCTGGGAACTTGGCCCGTATTTCGACATCAGCGTCTTCATCAACAAGGCGCGCGGCATCGACGCCATTGTTTCATTCGTCACCATGGCGCTACTGACGTTGCTGATCACCCGGTCGCGGGTCGGAAAATCACTTCGCGCGGCGGCGGACAATCCCACCGCGGCAACCTATATGGGAATCGACGTCGATCGCGCGCATCGCGTTGCTTTCGCGCTTGGCACAGGCATTACCGCGATTGCGGGCGGCCTCTTGGCCACCAACTATCCCTTTCATCCCTTTGTCGGCGTCGAATACGTCATCGTCATGTATGCCGGTGTCGTGCTCGGCGGCATGGGCAGCATCATCGGCGCTTTCTGGGGCGGCATGACGATCGGCCTGGTGCAGCAGATGTCGACCCTGGTGCTGCCGACCCAGTTGCAGAACGCGGCGATCTTCGTGGTCTTTCTCCTGATCATCTTCTTCCGCCCGCAGGGTTTCTTCGGGCGAATGGTCGAGAGGACCTGACGATGCCCGGACTGCGTTCGCTGCTCCCGGTTATCGTCTTCACCCTGCTTTATGCGGCGCTGTCGCTCAGCGTCAGCAATTCATACTATCAGCTGGTGTTGACGCTGGTTCCGGTCTGGGCGGTGTTCGGCCTGTCCTGGAATCTGCTCAGCGGATACACCGGACTGATCTCCTTCGGTCACGCCGCCTTCTTCGGCATCGGCGCCTATGCGGTCGCGCTTGGCCAGATCTACTTCGATTTGTCGCCATGGATCCTGATTCCGGTCGCCGCGATGCTCGGCGGACTAGCCGGACTGCTGATCGGCTTTCCGACGTTCCGGTTGCAGGGACATTACTTCGCACTGGCGATGCTCGCCTACCCGCTCGCCATCCTCTACGTGTTTGAGTGGCTCGGCTTTCAGGAAATCACCCTGCCGATCAAGCGCGACAATCCGATTGCCTATATGCAATTCGGCGACCCCCGCATCTATACGCTGCTGGCACTGGCGATGATGCTGGGAACGATCCTGCTGACGCTGCGCATCGAAAGCTCGCGTTTCGGCATGGCGCTGCGTGCGATCAAGCAGAATGAGGCCGCCGCGGAAGCCGCGGGAATCAACACGCTTGCCTGGAAGCTTCGCGCCATCGTCCTGAGCGGGGCGATCGCCGGAGCGATCGGCGGATTCTACGCCGTGGTGCTGCTGGTGGTGACCCCGCAGTCGGTATTCGGCATGCTGGTGTCGGCACAGGCGCTGACGGTCGCCATGTTCGGCGGTGTCGGAACGGTCTGGGGGCCGGTGATCGGATCCGTGATCCTGATCCCTCTCGCCGAAACGCTCAATGCCGAGGCGGGTTCTTTCCTTCCCGGCATTCAGGGAGTGATCTTCGGGCTGGCAATCATATGCGTCATACTCGTCGCCCCCGAGGGGCTGTTCTGGAAGTTTCGCGATTTTTGGCGCAAACGGTCCGCGCCGCACGCCGCGGTGACAACCGGCTTGCCAGATCTTCCACTGCCCGGTCTTCCACTCACCGCCGCCGACCCAGCGCCACCGGCGCGACCGCGTCCCGAACGGTCCCAGATGGCGGATGATGTCGTTCTCGAGGTCCGCAACCTGTCGCGTGCTTTCGGCGGGCTGAAGGCGGTCCGGGATGTCGGCTTCAAACTCCGGCGAAACGAGATTCTCGGCATTATCGGCCCTAACGGCGCGGGCAAGACCACCGTGTTCAATCTGCTCAACGGCTTCCTGCGGCCGGATCAGGGCGAAATTCTCATCGACGGCCGCAACATGTCGGGCCGCAAGCCGCACGAAATCTGCGAAACGGGTATCGGCAGAACCTTCCAGATCATGCGTCCGTTCCTGCGGATGTCGATAGCCGACAATGTGGTGGTCGGCGCCTACATACGGACCAGGACAGACGCCGAAGCCAGGCAACTGGCGGCCGAAGCGGTTGCCCAGGTCGGCCTGTCTGATATCTCCGGGCGCATCGCCGGCGAGCTCACGACCAAGGAACTGCGGCTGATGGAGTTGGCCCGCGCGCTGGCCGGGCAGCCGCGCATCCTGTTGCTTGACGAAACCCTGGCAGGCCTCGGACATGACGAGGCCAACGAGGTCGTCGCTGTAATTCAGCGGCTTGCCAGCGACGGCATGACCATCGCCATCATCGAACACACGATGCAGGCCATGGTCCGCCTGGTCGACAGCTTCCTGGTTCTCGACCACGGCGCCGTCATCGTCGAGGGCGAGCCGGAAGTCGTCACCCGCGACAGCCGCGTCATCGAGGCCTATCTCGGCAAGAAGTGGGTGGCGCATGCTCCGCATTGAAGGGCTGAGCGCCGGCTACTCGGCCATCCCGGTCTTGAACGGCGTCTCGATCAAGGTCGAACAGGGACAGTTCGTCGCGATCGTCGGACCGAATGGCGCCGGCAAAACCACTCTCTTCAAGACGATTTCCGGAATCGTACGGCCAAGCACGGGCACGATCACATTCGAGGATACCGATCTGTTGTCTGTGCGGCCTGCGCGACGCGCGCACCTCGGCATCGCCCATGTCCCGGAAGGACGCCAGGTTTTTCCATCGCTCACGGTGATGGAAAATCTCGAAATGGGCGCCATAACCGAGGCCGGTCGCCGCGAGTGGAAAGCCAATATCGAACGTATCTTTGAATGGCTGCCCGTGCTGGCCGAACGCCGCGGCCAATTCGCGGGAACCTTGTCCGGCGGACAGCAGCAGATGCTGGCGATCGGCCGCGGACTGGCCTCGTCGCCCAAACTGCTGATGCTGGATGAACCATCGATGGGCCTCGCGCCCAGCATTGCGGATTTCATCTTCGAACGGCTGATCGAAATCCGCCGGCAATCGAAGCTGACGATCCTGCTGGTCGAACAGCGCGTGGCGGAAGCGCTGGAGTCCGCCGACCACGGCTACGTCCTCGAGGCCGGCCGCGTCGCGCTCGAAGGCAACAATCAGACGTTGCGGGCGGACGACCGCGTCCGCAAGGCCTATCTCGGCATGTGACAGACATCAAATAACGAACGAATTCGCAGGAGCCAGAATGAACCGGGAAAAAGCATCGAAAGAATCGTTGAAAGCGTCGGTAACGCGTCGAACCGTGCTCTCCGGCGCGGCAGCCGTGGGACTATCGACGATGGCACGGGCGCAGCAACCGGCCGAGGTCAAGGTCGGCCTGATCGTTCCGCTTTCCGGCATCTATACCCGTCCGGGGCAGGTGATGCGCATGGGCGCGGAGATGGGCATTGAGCACATCAATGCGCAAGGCGGCATCAAGTCGCTCGGCGGCGCGAAGCTCAAGCTCGTCGTGATCGATTGCGGTGACACCACGGAAAAGGCCAAGAACGCCGCGCAGCGCATGGTGGCGCAGGAGACCGATCTGGTTGCCGCGACCGGCTCCTATCTGAGCTCCTTTACGCTGGCCGTGACCGAGGTAACGGAGCGCGCCGAACTTCCGATGCTGACGCTATCCTATTCGGATCTGCTGACCGAGCGCGGCTTCAAATTCATCTTTCAGACGGCAGCACCCGCCAGCCGGCAGTCGGAGCTCGGCCTGCCCGAACTGATGAAGCTTGCCGAAGCCGCTTCCGGCAAACGCCCGAAGACGGTGGCGATGCTGATGGACAATACCGCGACATCAGTCGCGACCGCCAAGGCGCTCAAGGAAAAGATCTTCGCGCAGGAAGGCCTTCAACTGGTCGTGGAGGAAGTGTGGACGCCACCGCTTTCCGACGCTACCTCGCTGATCCAGAAGGTCAGGTCGGCCCGCCCCGATCTCCTGCTGTTCATGCCGAACGCCATTTCGGACGCGAAACTTGGCCTCGAAAAAATCAACGAGTTCGGGCTCGGTCAGGGCAAAATTCCAACGGTCTCCTTCAGCATCACGATTGCGGAACCCGACATGCTGCAGAGCGTCGGCCCCGAGGTCGTCCAGGGCATCATGACGATCGTCGCCAACTGGGGCTCCAAAGGCCATGAAGATCTGATCAGCGAACTGAAGGCAAAATACAAAGAGCCCTGGATGACACAGAATGTCATCTCGACCTACGGCGATATGTGGCTGATGAAGGCGGCGCTGGAACAGGCCGGCAAAGCCGATCGCCTTAGCGTCGCGCAGGCCTTCCGGATCATGGATGGCGGTCCTTCGAAACATTACCCCGGCGGTCAACTGAAGTTCGACGAAAAAGGCCGCCGCGTGGGCGCCGGTGTCGTGATCGTGCAATGGCAGTCCGGCGTACCTGTCACGGTGTTTCCGCAAGACCTTGCAATGGCGGCACCTTTCTGGCCGAAAAAATCCTGATCTGAACCTGTCTCGTCAATTCAAAAAAGGTCATCGTCATGGACAAGATCACACGACGCACGCTGCTCGCCGGCGCATCGATCGGATTGATATCGTCTCGTGCGTGGGCGCAAGCATCCTCCGAAGTGAAGGTCGGATTGCTGGTGCCGATCTCCGGCCTCTATGCGCGGCCGGGAACGGTAATGCGCGAGGGCGCCGAGATGGCGGTGGATCACATCAATGCGCAAGGCGGCGTGAAGTCGCTCGGCGGCGCCAAGCTCAAGCTGGTCGTCCTCGACTCCGGCGACACCACGGAGAAAGCGAAAAATGCGGCACAGCGCATGGTCGCGCAGGAACCCGATCTGGTGGCAGCGAGCGGGGCCTATCTGAGCTCGTTCACGCTCGCGGTCACGGAAGTCACGGAACGGGCCAATCTGCCGGTTCTCACCCTCTCCTATTCCGATCTGATCACCGATCGCGGTTTCAAATATGTATTTCAGACCTCGGCCACCGCAGGATCCCAGGCCAGGCAGGCGCTGCCGCAGATCGTGAAGCTGGCGGAAGCATCTTCGGGCAAGAAACCCAGGACCGTTGCGATCATCACCGACAACACCGGCGCGTCGGTCGCATCGGCAAAGTCGATGCGAGAGGGCCTGCTCGCCGAGAACGGGCTGCAATTGATCGTCGACGAAACCTTTACGCCGCCGCTGACCGACGCCACCTCGCTGGTTCAGAGGGTTCGCTCGGCGAAACCTGACCTCCTGTTCTTCCTGCCAACCGTGATTTCCGACGCAAAACTATTGCTCGAGAAAATGAATGAGTTCGGCCTGGGACAAGGCAAGATTCCGACCATCTCGTTCGGCATCGCCATCGCCGAACCCGACATGCTGCAGACCGTCAGTCCGGAATTGCTGCAGGGTGTGCTCACCTGCGTCGCAAGCTGGGGCGCCAGGGGTCACGAAGCGCTGATTGCGGAACTCAAGACCCGCTACAAGGAACCCTGGATGACGCAGAACGCGATTTCCACCTACGGCGACATGTGGGTGATCAAGGACGCGCTTGAAAAGGCCGGCAAGGCCGACCGGATTGCCGTGGCCGATGCGATACGTTCAATGGACGCGGGTCCGTCCAAATATTATCCGCTCGGCGAGATCAAGTTCGACGAAAAGGGCCGCCGCGTCGGGGCCGGCATGACCATCGTGCAATGGCAATCCGGTGTGCCGGTCACGGTATTCCCGCCGCAACTGGCGCTGGCCCAGCCGTTCTGGCCGAAGAATTAACTCAGTCCCTGCAACACCGGAAGATTGGATAACATCATGGATAAGGCGACATATGATCGAGGCCTCAAAATCCGCAAAGGCGTGCTTGGCGACGAATTCGTCGACAAGGCCATCGCGTCGGCCGACGACTTCAATCGTCCGATGCAGGACCTCACGACGGAATATTGCTGGGGCTATGTCTGGGGCCGCGATGGCCTGACCCACAAGACGCGCAGCTTCCTCAATCTCGCAATGCTGTGCGCCCTCAACCGCCCGCACGAGCTCAAGACCCATGTCCGGGGCGCGCTGACCAATGGCGCTACCCGCGAGGAAATACGCGAGGTGTTCATGCAGGTTGCGATCTATTGCGGCGTGCCGGCCGGCGTCGATGCTTTCCGCAATGCGCGGGAAGTATTCGCCGAACTGGACCAGAAGAAATAGCCTTAAGAAATAGCCTTGGAGTCCTGTCCGATGCTGAAGGGCAAATGGGTTCTCGTGACCGGAGCTACGGCCGGCCTCGGACTGGCCGTGGCGGAAAGCCTTGCCGGCGCGGGGGCCAATATTGTCCTGCACGATCTGGTCGAGCCGAAAGAGACAAGGGATCGTCTTCGGTCCCGCTTTGGCGTCGAAGCGGTGAGCGTGGCCGCCGACCTGTCGCAGCGTTCGTCCATTGAGACCATGATGGCCGACCTGCTCGGCCGCCTCGGCGCGATCGATATTCTGGTGAACAACGCGGTGGTCCGGCATTTTGCGCCGGTCGAAGACTTTGCACCGGAACGATGGGAGGAAGCGTTGGCCGTCAATCTGTCGGCACCGTTTCATCTGATCCGCCTCGCATTGCCTGCCATGAAGAACCGCGGCTGGGGCCGCATCATCAATATGGCCTCGATCTATTCGACCCGCGCCGTCGCCAACCGAATCGATTACGTAACGACCAAGACCGCCATCCTTGGCATGACGCGGGCGGTTGCGATCGAGACGACTATGAGCGGAATTACCTGCAACGCGCTCTGCCCGGGCACACTGCCGACACCGGCCATTCAGGAGAAAATTTCATCGATCGCGGCCGCCGAAGGACGCAGCATCGACGAGGCGACGCGCGACTATCTGTCGACACGCCAGCCGACGGGACGGTTCATCGCCATGGAAGCCGTCGGTGCGATGGCTGTCTTCCTGTGCAGCCAGGCCGCGCAAGACATTACGGGCGCGACCCTGCCGATCGATGGGGGCTGGTCCATCGCATGAGCGCAAACCATCGAGCTGTAAGCGAATATCAATGGCTGAAACATCAGGCCAAGATGCCGTGGTGACCGTTCATTGCAGACGATAGAACGAGAGCGAAAAACGATGGACGAGGACATTGGACTGCAATTGGCGCTCCGGATCGAGGACGTTCCAACCGTCCGCTCGATGGTCGCGCAGAAATTGCGCGAAGCCATCATGTCGGGAACGTTCAAGCCCGGACAGCGCCTGGTCGAACGCGAGCTTTGCGAGATGACCGGCGTGAGCCGGCCGTCGATCCGCGAGGCGCTCCGGTTGCTGGAGGCAAGTGGCCTGGTCAACACGGTTCCCCATCGCGGCCCCGTCGTCAGCACCATCAGTCTTGAGGAAGCAAAACAGCTCTACGCGGCTCGCGCTGTTCTCGAAGGATTTGCCGGACGTGAATGCGCGCGCCTACGCGACCCCGCCGTAGTTCGCAGGATCGGGAATGCACTCGCCAAATTGAAGGTCGCGTTCACCGAAGGCGATTTGATGACGGCGCTCGAAGCCAAGTCGGAATTCTACGCTGCGCTCATCGGCGGCTGTCAGAATTCCTTTGTCGGACGAATGCTCAGGCCGCTGCACGATCGGATTACGCTCTTGCGAATTACGTCGATGTCGCAGCCAAAACGAAATAACAAAAGCCTGCGCGAGGTCACGGCGATCTGGCGCGCCATCCAGAATGGCGACCCCGACCTTGCCGAGCAGTGCTGCGTCGATCACGTCAATGCGGCTGCCGTGGCCGCGCTCAGCATGATCGAGCGATCATCAGCGCCGAAAACGCCAGAAAACGCGTTCGTCCAGGAGACGAGGTTTGGTACAGCCAGCTCTGATATCTCGTCGGACTAGCGGTGCGGCTACAGCTCTACTCAATTGGCCAAGAAGTTGGCCAAAAAAGGCGCGGACTCCAGCTGGCAGGGCCGACACCCACGCAGGTCGCAAAAAATGAGTGTTATGATGGTCATCTTGAAGCGCCCGTTCCGGACAATAGCGGGCCCAGATGAAGGGTCGCAGCATGAACAGCTCACCTCTGCAAATTCCCGTGCAGCCAGCCCCATTCGAATACGACCTGCCAAATCTGGCTGAGGCCATCGAAGCCGCGAGCAGTGTCAAGATCGTGGCCCTGGGCTCATCGACCACAGCTGGAGAAGGGTGGGATCGTTGCTTATCCCTACCGGCTGGAAGCCGTTCTAAGGGACAAGTATGCGAACCCCAGGATCGACGTAATCAACCGCGGAGTGGGGGGTGAGGAGGCACCAAAGGAACGCGACCGCTTGGATCGCGACGTGATTGTCGAGAAGCCGAGGCTGGTAATCTGGCAGATCGGCACCAACGCGGTCTGGCAAAGCAAGCAAGACAATCCGCCTTCGCACGACGAGACGATTGCGGCGCTTCGCCAGGGTATCCAACGCTTTCGTGATGAACACTCGATCGATATCGTCCTGATGGATCCACAATACGTACCAGCCATGCTGACACCGGTCAGCCGGGCCGCCACAGACAGAATGGTCTCCGCGATTGCCGATGTCAGTCGCGCGGATCAGGTCAATCTGTTTCGGCGCTTTGAACTGATGAAGGGCTGGCACGAAGTTGAGAATATCTCCTTCGACCGAATCGTTGATCCCGGCGACAATACGCGACTGCACGACAGCGACTGGACAACCCGAAGGCTAACCGAGGTATTGGCCAACCTCATTCTAGCCCGCGTCCCGAAACCTTCGCCCTCAAGCGCAATAACCTAGTTCGTGTGATCGATTGGCGCTTGCGCGTTGGTTGTTCATACGCGCAGGTGCACCGGAACGGCGCTGGCAACAGCGCCGTTTTCTGTTTGGCACGATCCCGGTTGAAAATCAGCCGCCCGCGCAGTACGTGCAGCCGGCTTCCTGCGCGCGGTTCACCCCCCATGTTCCGGATGGAATGATGGTGATGCCCGGGACCACATTTGCCGCCCACTCCTTGGCGGCTTCGTCCGCGCTCACGCCGGCGTTGCCGGCGAGCATCTTGCTCTGCACCCGCAGCGCCAGGTTGCAGGCGCCGATCACCGTGCCGTTCGCGAGCAGCCGGTCGACCGCCATATCGTCAACCAGAAGCACGCCAGGCTTCGGATGCAGGAACGGATTCTTGACCGCCGGTGCCTTGGTCTCCGGATCGAGGATCTTGAACGACTCCCCGATCTTGTATTTTTGCCACATCTCGCTGCCGAGCGCGATCGGGAACGCACCGTGGCGCAGGACGACGACCGCCGTCGCGGCAACCGAGCTCGCGCTCGGCGGTCCGTGCGGCACCAGGAACGAGTACGCGAACGCAAGCGGGAATCCGGCGTTGGCATCGTAGGCGTCCACCACCTGGCGATGACGTCCCTTCAGCACTCCCGGCCAGTCCGGCCCGTCGGATGGCGCTGCCGCGGTTTCTGCGCGCACCGGCGTCGTCGCAAACCCCGCGAGCGCGAGTACCATCGCGCCGGCGAAACGGCCGAATAAACCTCGGCGGGGCATCATGTCGGTCATGTCGTGTGTGAGATCAGTCATGTAGTCCTCCATTTTCTGCATCATCTGCCAAACCACCGGCTAGCGAGAAGGCCGTCACAACAATAGGGACATCGCCGCTGACAAGCGGTAGCAGTCAAACTATACCATCGCTCGGCCGGAATCGATCACCGTCGCTGGTTCTCTGGGGCATCGGCGGCACGACCGGCGAGATGCTGTTTGGCCCGCCCGGGGCAGCGGGCACGAATTTGTGCCGGGCGTTCGAAGCCCGACGCACGCCGTCGCGATCTTCGACCCTGAGCCGGTTCTAACGCCACCCAGGACGCCGTTCCGAACTCGGCGTCTTTCCATAACGTGCCTTGAAGGCCCGGGAGAAGTGACTGCTGCTCTGGAAACCGCAGGCGACGCCGACTGCGGTCACCGACAAGCCGGTCTTGCGCAGCAACTCTGCCGCTTTCTCAAGGCGGATGCGAAGGTAACGTTCGGTCACCGTCTCATGCAGATGTGCGGAGAACAGCCTTTCGAGCTGGCGCAACGATACGCCGGCCAGTTTTGCCAGCTCATGCATTCCAGTCGGCTCCTCCAGCGTCTCTTCCATTTTCGCCAAAACCCTGAGAACGCGGTCGTTGCTGATGCCGACACGTTCCCGCAGGCTCAGCCGCTGCGATTTACCGGCCGGCCGCGGCTCGGTGCGGATGAACCATTCGCTCACCTGGGCGGCAAGCTTGTGCCCGTGCTCGCGCTCGATCAGTTCGATGGCAAGGTCGAGCCCGGCGGTACCGCCGGCACAAGTGAGCCTGCGCCGGTCGATCACATAGAGGCCGGGTTCGATGGCAAGCGTCGGAAACGCTTCCAGGAAAGCGGGCTGGTGGTCCCAATGGATCGTCGCCCGATAGCCGGCAAGCACACCGGCACGCGCCAGCAGGAACGGCCCTCCCGAAACCCCGGCCAGCCGCACATTCGAACGGGCGAGACGCCTGAGCCAGGCGAACGTCCGGGAGTCGGAGAACTGCGCCGGGTCGCCCGCGGCAAACACGAACAGCGTGTCGCACGCAATCGGATCTCCCACCGCGTGATCGGCGAGGATGCTGGCACCATTCGAAGCGCTGACCTTGTGGCCATCAACCGAAATGTGAGTCCAGCGATAGAGCTCGCGGCCCGCCAATGTGTTGGCCGCCCGAAACGGCTCGATCACCGAGGCGTAGGACATCAGCGCGAATCCGTCGATCAGGAGCAGCCCGAGGGTTCGGACAGGAACCTCGTCCACCTTGTCGCTTTTGGGCATGAAAACGTCGCCTGCGATCAAATCTGAACCGCTTTTAGCGCGTAAGTTTCTTCTCGATCAACGATATTTCACGAGTTCCATGGCCCGCTTTTCGATCCTCAGCCTCGCGCGCAACGCCCTGTCCGGTCATCGCCAATGGCAGCGAACCTGGCGCGACGCCAACCCGCGCGAGGCCTACGACGTGGTGATCGTGGGCGGCGGCGGCCACGGATTGGCAACGGCATATTACCTCGCCAAGGTGCACGGCATCGCCAATGTCGCGGTGATCGAAAAGGGATGGATCGGCGGCGGCAATGCCGGGCGAAACACCACGATCATCCGCTCGAACTACGGGCTCGACGGCAACACTCCTTTCTACGAGTGGTCGATGAAACTATGGGAGGGCCTCGAACAGGATCTCAACTACAATGCGATGATCAGCCAGCGCGGCGTCCTCAACCTCTATCACTCCGACGGGCAACGCGACGCCTTCGCGCGGCGCGGCAATGCGATGCGGTTGCATGGCGTCGATGCCGACCTGCTCGACCGCGCGGCCGTGCGCAAGCTGGCGACCTTTCTCAATTATGATCATGCGCGCTTTCCGATTATGGGCGGGCTGCTGCAACGCCGCGGCGGCACCGCGCGGCATGACGCAGTGGTCTGGGGTTATGCGCGCGGCGCGTCCGATCGCGGCGTCGACATCATTCAGAATTGCGAACTGACCGGCTTTATCCGCGATACGCGCGGCGCGATCGTCGGCGTCGAGACTACGCGCGGCAATATCCGGGCGAAAAAGGTCGGCGTGGCCGTCGCCGGCCATTCGTCGCGCGTGGCTGACATGGCGGGCCTGCGGCTGCCGATCGAAAGCCATGCGCTGCAAGCCTTCGTCTCCGAGGGACTCAAACCACTGATCCCCGGCGTTATCACCTTCGGCGCCGGACACTTCTATATCAGCCAGTCCGACAAGGGCGGTCTGGTTTTTGGCGGCGATATCGACGGCTACAACAGCTATGCGAGCCGCGGCAACCTGCCCACGGTCGAGGACGTTTGCGAGGGCGGCATGGCGCTCATGCCGATGATCGGACGTGCGCGCCTGCTTCGAAGCTGGGGCGGCATCGCGGACATGACGATGGACGGATCGCCGATCATCGATCGCGCTCCACTCGATGGCCTCTATCTGAATGCCGGCTGGTGCTACGGCGGCTTCAAGGCAACGCCGGCATCCGGCTGGGCATTTGCCCACCTGCTGGCCACCGACCAGCCGCACCAGACCGCTGCCGCCTTTCGCCTCGACCGGTTCGCAACCGGGCATCTGATCGACGAAAAGGGCCAGGGCGCCCAACCCAATCTTCACTGAGGACGCCGGCAAGATGCGCATCCCCTGCCCCTATTGCGGCGAACGCGACGTCCACGAGTTCGTCTATCGCGGCGACGCCGCACCTGTGCGCCCGACTTCCGATGAAGGCTTCTACGACTATGTTTATCTGCGCGACAATTTCGCAGGCGCGATGCGCGAGCACTGGTATCACGCCCAGGGTTGCCGCAACTGGATCATGGTGACGCGCGATACACGGACGCACCGGATATCGAACGCCATGTTGGCTCGGGAGGCTGCGCGGTGAGTCGCCTGTCCTCCGGCGGCCTGATCGATCGGGCGCGGCCCCTCGCCTTCACCTTCGATGGCAAGGACTATTCAGGCTTCGCCGGCGATACGCTGGCCTCGGCGCTGCTGGCCAACGACGTCAAGCTGATCGGCCGTTCCTTCAAATATCATCGGCCACGTGGAATCCTGACTGCCGGAAGTGAGGAACCCAACGCGCTGGTCACGCTGCGCACCGGCGCCCGCTCTGAGCCGAACACCCGTGCCACGACGGCACAATTGTTCGATGGGTTGGACGCGACCAGCCAGAACCGCTGGCCCAGCCTCGCCTTCGACGTGATGGCCGCGAACCAGCTGTTCGCGCCATTCCTCGTCGCCGGCTTCTACTACAAGACCTTCATGTGGCCGGCGAAATTCTGGGAGAAGATCTACGAGCCATTGATCCGCCGTGCCGCCGGCCTCGGCGCGCTCTCGATGCTGCCCGACCCCGACAGCTACGACCGGGCGCATGATTTTTGTGACTTGCTTGTGATCGGCGGCGGCCCCGCCGGATTGGCCGCGGCACTCACCGCCGGACGATCGGGCGTGCGCGTCATCCTTGTCAACGAGGACTGGCTTCTCGGCGGACGCCTGCTGGCGGAACGGCATGAGATCGAAGGGCTGCCGGCGGACACATGGGTCAACGCAACGGTTTCCGAATTGAGGTCGTTGCCCAACGTTACCCTGCTCAACCGGACCGCGGTTTTCGGCGCCTACGACGATCGGGAATATGGCGCGCTGGAGCAGGTGTCGGATCATCTGCCTGCTCCGCCGCCGCGCCAGCCGCGGCAACGGCTATGGAAAATCGTGGCCAAGCGAACGCTGCTTGCCAGCGGCGCGATCGAGCGGCCGCTGGTGTTCGGCGGCAACGACCGGCCCGGCGTGATGACGGCATCGGCGGTCGCCACCTATGTCAATCGCTTCGCCGTTGCCCCGGGAGATCGCGCCGTGGTTTTCACCACCAGTGACAGCGGCTGGGCTACAACGCTCGATCTGCTGGCGGCGGGCGTCAAGGTCGTTGCGGTCGTCGATGCGCGCAGCGATCCCGGATCGCCCGCGGTGATCAAGGTCCGCCAGGCCGGAGTTGAAATCCTGACCGGCGCCGTGGTTACCGATGCCTATGGCAAGACGGTCAACGCGGTGGATGTCCGCAACGCCAAGGGAGAACTACGCCGGATTGAAACCGATCTGCTCGCGGTAGCCGGGGGCTGGAACCCCTCGATCGGCATCGGAAGCAATCTCGGAGATCGGCCCGTCTGGTCGGAGGCGATTCAGGCATTCGTGATGGCAACACCCTCGCCCACCATGATTCCAGTCGGTGCGGCCGCTGGACATTTTTCGCTCAGAGAGGCGCTCACCGACGGCGTTCGTTCAGCCGAGGGGATCGCTCGGGATCTGGGTCGCAGCGTTCCGAAATCGGCCATTCCGCGAACCACCGAAGACGCATCTGAAGTCAAGCCGCTTTGGCACGTCGGCGCGCACAAGACCAAGGCGTTCGTCGATTTCCAGAACGACGTTACGGACACCGATATCCGCCTCGCCGCACAGGAAGGCTTCACCTCGATCGAGCACCTCAAGCGTTACACCACGCTCGGGATGGCCACCGATCAGGGAAAGACCAGCCAGTTGAACGGCCACGCGCTGCTGGCCGCTGCGACTGGAAGAAGCATCGCCGAAACCGGCACCATTCTTTCACGATCTCCATACACACCTGTCGCGATCGGGGCATTCGCCGGCCATCACCGCGACGAGGATTTCCGCCCCGAACGCCGCACCGCCAGCCACCAATGGGCGATCGAACAAGGTGCTACTTTCGTCGATGCGGGCCTGTGGAAGCGTGCGCAATGGTTCGCGCGGCCGGGCGAACGCGACTGGCTGGAGACCGTCAACCGGGAGGTAACGATGACCCGGAACGGCGTCGGCATCTGCGACGTCTCGACCCTCGGCAAGATCGACGTCCATGGCCCGGACGCCGGCAGGCTGCTCGACCGGCTCTACATCAACACATTCTCGACGCTTCCGATCGGCAAGGCGCGCTACGGAATCATGCTGCGCGAGGATGGCTTCGTGATGGACGACGGCACCACCACGCGGTTCGCCGAAGATCGTTTCTTCGTCACCACCACCACCGCCAACGCGGCCAAGGTCATGCAGCACATTGACTACGCCCGACAGGTATTGTGGCCGGAACTCGATGTCCAGGCTGCATCTGTAACCGAGCAATGGTCGACCTATTCCGTTGCCGGACCACGCTCGCGGGCGCTGCTGCAAGAGCTCCTGCCCATGCTCGACCTGTCGAACGATCGCTTCCCTTACATGGCGGCGGCCGAAATGCGCTGGCAGGAAGTGCCCGCGCGGCTGTTCCGCCTCTCCTTTTCGGGTGAACTCGCCTTTGAGATCAGCGTTCCGGCGTCGCATGGCGACAGGCTCGTCCGCGCACTCTTCGAGGTTGGAAAAAACTTCGATGCCATCCCCTATGGCACCGAGGCGCTCGGGGTGATGCGCATCGAGAAAGGCCACCCGGCAGGCAACGAGCTCAGCGGCCAGACCACCGCAGGCGATCTCGGGATGGGCCGGATGATGTCGGCGAAAAAAGATTTCATCGGCCGCGTCATGGCCGGCCGGCCGGGTTTGACGGATCCGGACCGTCCATCGCTCGTCGGCATTCGCCCGCTCGGCGGCGAACGGCTGCGCGCGGGTGGGCACCTGATACCGCACGGCGCCCAGACGATAGCGGCAAACGATCAAGGTTACGTCACCTCCGTGGCCTTTTCGCCGACCCTTGGCCACCCGATCGGCCTTGCTCTGCTGAAGCGCGGCCCGGATCGTATCGGCGAACGCGTCATCGTCCACGATCCCGTGCGCGGACCCGACAATGAGGTTGAAATCTGCGATCCCGTCTTCGTCGATCCGGAAGGAGCGCGCGTCCGTGGCTAATTCGCTGATTGTCGAGGAGCGATCCGGCTTCGGAATAGCCACCGTGATGAGCCGCAAGGACATCAGTGCAGCCGCGCTCGGAACCGCACTCGGCTTCTCGCTGCCTGAAGGCCCCGTGCGCGTCAAAGGTGATCGAGTGGCGTGGATCGGCACTGGGCCGGCGACATGGCTCGCATTGACCGATACTCCCGAAACCGGTTGGCCGACTTCCCTTGAGCAAAGGCTGAAGGGATTGGCCTCGATCTCCGATCAATCCGGAAGCTACAGGGTATTTCGCATCGCCGGCGACAAAGCGCGGTCGCTACTGCAACGCGGTGCCTTTATCGATCTGCACGCCGACGCTTTTCGACGAGGATCGGTCGCAACGACAGTGATTGCGCATATCGGGGTCGTCTTCTGGCAGGCCGATGACGATCCCGGCTTCGAGGTCGCAACGTTTCGCAGCTACGCACCGAGCTTCCTGCGATGGCTCAACGCAACTTCTGGATACCTTGATCGCCCTCCATCTCGCGCCATGAGATTCTGATGTCCGATACCTCGTATCTTTTGACGCTGTCCTGCCCGAACCGGCCTGGTATCGTCGCCCGCGTAAGTGCCGAGCTGTTCTCTCATGGCGGCAACATCCTTGAGGCGCATCAGTTCGACGATACCGAAACCGGACGCTTCTTCACCCGCATTGTCTTCAATCTCCACGATGATCGGGAGATTCCGAAGCTTGTCGCCGGCTTCAAGCCGATCGGCGACCATTATCGGATGATTTGGGAGATCACGCCGAGGACCGAGCGCCGCAAGGTGCTGCTACTGGTGTCGAAACTCGACCATTGCCTTGTCGACCTGCTCTATCGCTGGCGTATCGGCGAACTCAGGATGGATGTGGTCGGCATCGTCTCCAATCATCCGCGCGCGACCTATAACGGCACTGACTTTGGCTCGATACCCTTCCACTATCTGCCGATTACGAGGGAAACCAAGCCGCAGCAGGAAGCGCAGATCAAGACTATCGTCACGAAGACCAACGCCGACCTGGTCGTGCTCGCCCGTTACATGCAGATCCTGTCTGACGATCTCGCCGGGTTCCTTTCCGGTCGCTGCATCAACATCCATCACAGTTTTCTGCCCGGCTTCAAGGGTGCGAAGCCCTACCATCAGGCTCACACACGCGGCGTAAAATTGATCGGCGCCACCGCGCATTACGTGACGGCGGATCTCGACGAAGGCCCCATCATCGAGCAGGACGTCGAACGCATCAGCCACCAGGACAGTCCGGAAGATCTGGTTCGCAAGGGTCGGGACATCGAACGCCGCGTACTGGCTCGCGCGGTATTCTTTCATCTGGACGGACGTTCGTTAGCCAACGAGCACAAGACCGTCGTATTTCGGGACTGAACGATGTCGGCACACATCATCGATGGCAAGGCTCAGGCGGCACGATTGAGGGTAATCATTGCCGGCGACGTCGCGAAACTCGTGGGCCGCGGCATCAAACCGGGACTCGCGGTTGTCCTCGTCGGCAGCGATCCCGCAAGCCAGGTCTATGTCCATTCCAAGGCCAAGCAGACCCTGGAGGCCGGCATGGCGTCCTTTGAGCATCGCCTTCCGCCCGATAGCACGGAAGCAGAGCTCCTCACGCTGATAAAAGAGCTCAATCATGACGATGCCGTCGATGGCATACTGGTCCAGCTACCGCTCCCTTCCGATATCAACGCCGACAGGGTGCTCCGCGCCATCGATCCCGCAAAGGACGTCGACGGATTTCACCCGATCAATGTCGGTCTCGTCGCTACCGGAACGGGCGGCATCGTGCCGTGCACGCCGCTTGGCTCGATGATGTTGCTGAGATCCGTTGGCGCCGAGCTGTCGGGATTGCACGCCGTCATCGTCGGCCGCTCGAATATCGTGGGCAAGCCGATGGCTCAACTGCTGCTCAAGGAAGGCTGCACCGTCACCGTCGCCCATTCAAAAACCCGGGACCTCCCGGCTCTGGTGCGGACCGCGGATATATTGGTGGCTGCGGCGGGCCGGCGCGAGATGATCCGTGGCGAATGGATCAAACCCGGCGCCATCGTGATCGACGTCGGCATCAATCGTGTCACGGATGATGCCGGCGGTTCGCGGCTCACCGGCGACGCCGCCTTCGTGGAAGCGGTGCAAACAGCAGGAGCGATTACTCCCGTCCCGGGTGGCGTCGGTCCGATGACGATCGCCTGTCTGCTCAGCAATACGGTCGATGCGGCAACGGCGCGTCGTGGCAGCCGGGCTCACGATTAGGTGTGCCGGGGCTTCTTCCCGTTCGGCCGAATCATAGTCGGATATGGAGAAGGCCTGATCCCGAGGAGCCGCGCTTTCGCGCGGCGTCTCGAAGGATGAAGTCACCGGACTGGAAAACGATCTAGCAATCCAGCGTCGCGTCTCGCTCCCATTGGGTAAGGTGACGGCAATAGCTGTTCCATTCCTCATGTTTCAATTTGAGATACGAGGGAACAAACTCGCCCAAACGACCCTTTATCGTCGAGCTCTCGCCGAGCGCACGCAGCGCATCGAGCATGTTGAGGGGCAGTCGCTTGGCGTCCTTCACCAGATGTCCGTCCGTATACATGTTGATATCGAGTCGCTTGCCAGGATCTCGTTTGCTTTCAATTCCGTCGAGACCGGCCGCGATAATTCCGGCCTGCAGCAGATACGGATTGGCCGCGGCATCCGCGAGCCGAAGCTCAAACCTCCCGGCTTCAGGGATACGGATCATGTGGGTGCGGTTGTTCCCGGTATACGTTACGGTGTTGGGGGCCCAGGTGGCGCCCGAGGTCGTTCGTGGAGCATTGATGCGCTTGTACGAGTTCACGGTTGGATTGAACAGCGCGCATAGCGCGTCCGCCGAATGAATGATCCCGCCAATAAAGTGATACCCGAGATCCGAGACGCCGAGTTCGCCGGTTTCGCTTTCGAACAGGTTCTTGCCGTCGCGCCAGAGCGAAACATGGGCGTGACAGCCGGAGCCGGTGAGATCGAGAAACGGCTTCGGCATGAACGTCGCACGCAGGCCGTGCTTCTCGGCAACGGATTTCGCCATATACTTGAAGAAGGAGTGGCGATCGGCCGTGATCAGCGTGTCATCATATTCCCAGTTCATCTCGAACTGACCGTTCGCATCCTCGTGATCGCTTTGGTATGGCTTCCAGCCCAGCGCCAGCATGGCGTCGGAAATCTCTGCGATGATGTCGTACTGGCGCATCAAGGCTGACTGGTCGTAGCAGGGCTTGGCCTGCCGGTCCGCGGAATCGCAAACCGCAAGGCCGTCGGGCGTGGTGAGAAAGAACTCGCATTCGACGCCGGTCTTGACCTGAAAGCCCTTTGCCTGCGCCTCCGCCTTGAGC
>Ga0207930_1000039_pt1 | contig 31749 bp, 28 predicted proteins | sample NGESurshal092012_7_FD_184477 | JGI IMG/M metagenome (GOLD analysis project Ga0207930, IMG submission 184477) | Arctic peat soil microbial communities from Barrow, Alaska - NGEE Surface sample 210-3 shallow-092012 (SPAdes) | ecosystem: Environmental > Terrestrial > Soil > Wetlands > Peat ... | reverse complement strand
TCCGGGTGAGCCGCCACGTACAGGACGCCGCCGACGACGTTCAGTTTCGCGAGCGCGAGCCGGATCTCGGCGGCATTTGGCGTCTCGGCGGGGGCCGCGGGGAGCGCCACGGTCGCGTCGGTTGCCGGAGCATCGAAAGCGGCCAAAGCCGCGAAAAGCGCGAGAACGAGGAGGATGGCCGCCGGCCGGCGGGAGGGGCGTCGCGTCATGCGGGGATTCTAGGGGCAGGGGCCCGGGATCGACTCAGTCCGGGGCGTGTTTTCCGAACGTCTCCGTGACCGTGAGGGAGAGGACGCACGCGAGGAGGAGCATGCCGAGGTTCGTGAGGAACGCGGCGCGATAGCCCGCGACGGGATATCGGCGCGCGCCGTTCTCGAGGACGCCGAGCCAGTGGGCGTCGAGGATGCGGCCGAGGACGTTCTGCGTGATGGCCGCGCCGAGGAAACCGCCCGCGTTCACCGTGGCCGTCGCGATACCGCTGAAGCGCGGCGGGTTCACCTCGCGCGCGAGAGCCCATGTGAGCGTGAAACAGCTCGCCGAGAGGCCCAGGAGGAAGCAGAGCGGCCCGAGCAGAGCGCGGGGCGGCCCGGTGGAAGGAACGCAGACGCATGCCCATACTGCCGTGTAGACGAGCGTGAACAGGATGTATGGGACCCGCCGCGACCGGAAGACCTTGTCGGAGAGGAAGCCGGCCGCCGGTGCGCCGAGGACGATGCCGATGCCGACGAGCGACACGATCCCCGCGGATTCCTTCGCCGTCATCCCGTAGACGTCACGCATCCACGGGACCGCCCAGAGGCCGGAGAAGGAGAGATACGTCCCGTACTGGCAGAAGAAGACGAAGAACATCGGCCACGTCCTCCGGTTGCGGAAGACGGTGCGATAGCCCTCCGTCACCGAGACTCGGGGAACGACTCCGCGCGGCACCGGCGGCGGAAAGCCCGCGTCCTCGGGCCGGTCCTTGACGAGGGCGAGGCAGAGGCCCGCGAGGACGAGCGACAGCACCGCCACGCCGCCGAACGTCGCGCGCCAGCCCGCGACTGCGACGAGGAGCGCCAGCGGCGCTGCCGCGAGGAGCCCGCCGAGGTTTCCGGCAACCTGCGTGAGGCCCGACCACGTGCCGAACTCGTCCGGCCTCCACCACGCGCCCACCTGCTTGAGCATTCCGATGAACACGACGGAAGCGCCCAAGCCCACGGCGACGCGCGCTCCGTACGCGATGGGCAGGACGCGTGCCGCTGCGAAGACCGATCCGCCCGCCGCCATCATCAACGAGCCCGCCGCCACGGCGCGCCGCGGCCCCCACGCATCCACGGCCGCGCCCACGACGAACTGCATCGCGGCGAACGCATAGAGGTACAGCGCGGCCATCGTCGCCACCTCGACTCCGGTCGCCGCGAAGCTCGCCATGAGGTCCTTCGCGAGGACGGCGGGCGCGATGCGGTGGAAGTACGAGACGACGTACACGAGCGCGAGCACGCCCCAGATGCGCAGGCGAACGGCGGAGAAGGTGTTCATGAAGAATCGGGACCCGTCAACCTCGGGTTTCGCTCAAATCTATCTTGATTCCGTGCGGCGTGCTCCCTATCGCCGTCGTCACGGTCCTCGTGAAGATCGAGAAGAAGAGGCTGCCGGCCCGGCGTCAGTAGAGCAGGAACGCGGCCCGGCGCTTCTCGAACTCCATCGCACCCGCCGCCCAGGCGCCCGTGATCTCGCCGGCCGTCTCGCCGCGTGAAAAGCGCGCGAGCGCGGCGCGGCTGGCGAGAAGGCGGTTCAGTTTCTCGGCGCTCCAGTCCCTGGGGTGCAGGTCGCGCAGCGCGGTCGCGACGTGGATTCCGAGGGCCACGGCATTCAGAGCATTCCGGTCGACGAGCGTGATCCGGACGCCGGAGCAGACTTCGTCCTTGAAGACGGACGACAGGGGCTTGAAGCTCACCGGCGTAAAGCGCACGCCCGCGATGCCGCGCGCGTTCAGCGTCGCCGCGATTCGCGGGCCGTCCATCAAGGGCGCGCCGAACACCTCGAAGGGGGAGTCGGTGCCGCGTCCGACGGAGAGATTCGTCGTCTCGAGGAGGCCGATCCCCGGATAGAGCGCCGCCTCGGTCACCGAGCGGAGGTTCGGCGACGGGTTCACCCAGATGAGGCCCGTCTCGTCGTACCAGAGATCGCGCGCGTAGCCCTTCATCTTCACGACCGTCAGGTCCCCTCCGAGCTTTCTCTCCGCGTTGTAGAGCGTCGCCAGCTCGCCGATCGTCATCCCCGTCCGAATCGGCGTCGTGTGGTACGCGACGAAAGAGAGCGCGTCGTCGTCGGCTGGCGGGCCCTCCCAGACGTCCGCGCGGATCGGATTCGGACGGTCGAGGACGAAGACCTTCACCTTCGCCTTCGCGGCCTCCTCGAGGACATAGCCCATCGAGGCGAGATACGTGTAGAAGCGGCAGCCGGCGTCCTGCAGGTCCACGACGACGGCGTCGAGACCCGCGAGATCCTCTGGCTTCGGCCGGCGCGACTCGGGTGTGTCGCCGTAGAGCGAGCGCACGGGCAGGCCGGTCTTCTCGTCGACGGAGTCGGCTACCTTTTCGTCGAGCGCGCCGCGGATGCCGTGCTCCGGAGAGAAGAGCTTTGAAAGCGTGACACCCGCGGCCCGAGCCCTCGGGGAATTGAGCACGTCGATGGTGGAGCGCCCGTCCCGCGTCAGGCCGGTCTGATTCGTCAGCAGTGCGATCCTCAGGCCTTTGAGGGCTTCGAAGGATTTTTCTTCGAGTGTGTCGATGCCCGGACGGACTTGCCCCAGAAGGTGCGCTGACGCCCCCCCGCGCGCTCTCTCATTCGAAGAAGGCGCCGGAGGCGCGCCCGGCGCCGAAGGCGCGCTCGTGCTCTTCGAACCGGATGAAATGACGCCGACCGCAGCCAGCAGCGCGGTCTCCTCCGAAGCTTTCCTCAGCTCTTCCGGAGTTCTGTCCGTGATTGCGCTCGCGACGATGGTCGCGACCTTGCCGCGCAGCGCGATGACGTTGCCCGACTCGTCGGGATGGTTGCGGTTCGTGAGGAGGATGACGAACGTATCGGTAGTCGGATCCAGCCACAGCGACGTGCCCGTCCAGCCCGTGTGCCCGAAGGAGCCGAGCGGGAAGAGGTCCCCCCGGTTCGACGAAAACCCGGTCCCGACATCCCAAGCGAGGCCGCGCAGGTTCTCGTCGCCGAAAAAGCGCGGGCGCGTCATCGCGGCGACCGTCGCAGACGAGAGAACGCCGCCGCCGCCGGCGAGCATCGCCCCGCAGAAGCGGGCGAGATCGTCGGCCGTCGAGAAGAGTCCCGCGTGGCCCGCGACGCCCCCGAGGGCCCAGGCGCGCGGATCGTGGACCTCGCCGCGTCGTACGCCGCCGTTGATCTTCTCGGTCGGCGCGATGCGGGACAGGGGCATCCTGCCGACTCCGCCGGGTCGAAACTCGGTATCCTTCATCCCGAGAGGAACGAAGATGCGCTGACGCGCGAATTCTTCGAGTGAAAGAGAAGAAACGCGGCGCACCAGCTCGCCGAGAACCTCGAATCCGACATCCGAATACAGGAAGTGCGATCCGGGGGCCGATACGAGGGGCCGTTTGTATTTCCTTTCAAAGATCTCTTCCGCCGAACCCACGTAGAGTGCCATCGGATCGTCTGCCGCCAGTCCCGCCCGGTGCGTCAGGAGCTCCTCGACCGTCACCTGGTCCCGGGCGCCGCCGCCCGACGCGAACTCGGGGATGTATCTGGCGACGCGTTCCTGCAGGCGGACCTTCCCATCTTCGACGAGCGCCATGACGCTCGTCGCCGTTGCGACGACCTTCGTGAGGGACGCGAGGTCGAAGACCGTGTCGAGCGTCATCGGCTCGAGAGCCGGGAGGACGGCGCGGTGACCATAAGCCTTGCGAAAGACGATCTTCCCGTGCCGGCCCACGAGGACCACGGCGCCGGGGCACTCCTTTTTCGCGATCGACTCCATGACGACTTCGTCGATGAGGCTCAGGCGGTCGGCCGACATCCCGGCGGCGGGGGCCGGAGCGGCCGCGAGCGCCAGAAGCAGCGGGATCATTTGCCTTCCGCCTCGACGACGGCGCGCAGCTCGTCGATCGAGCGGCGTACGCCGCCGCGCACGACGGCCTTCACCTTCCGCACGTTCGCGATGTCGGCCGTGGGATCGGCGCCGAGAATGAGGAGATCGGCGAGCTTGCCCTTCTCGACCGTGCCGACCTCCTTGTCGCGCCCGAGCGCGAGGCTTCCGCCCCTCGTCGAGGCGACGAGGACCTCCGTCGGCGTCATCCCCGCTGCCTGCATCGCTTCCATTTCCGCATACACCGAGACGCCGTGAAGCGTGAGGGGATTTCCGGCGTCCGTGCCCATCGCAATCGGGATGCCGGCGTCGCGGACGACCTTCAGGTTCGCGGCGGAGACCTTGTTCAACGCCGCCGTGCGGGTGGCGCGGGTCGACGCGCCCGCTTCGAGGTTCGGCGCCTCGACGGTCGCGGTTTCGGCCAGCTTCGCGCGCGTCGCGGGGTCGACGCAGCCGTTCGGGTCGTCGATCGCGGGTGCCCTCTTCGCCGCGGCGGCCTCGAACATCCGGACGTACCCTCCCGCGACGGTGAGCGTCGGGCAGTAGATCGTGCCGTTCTTTTTCGCGAGGGCGAGGAACTCCTCGTCGACGGGAACGTCCCACACGCTGTGGACGAGGAGCTTCGCGCCGGCGCGGAGGGCGACCTTCGCCTCCGCGAGGCCCGTGGCGTGGACGATGAGGCGCAGGCCGTTCTTCCCGGCCTCCTCGCCCGCCGCGAGGACCGCCGGCGTCGTGGTCTCGATCGGGAGATCGGGCCGAACGATGTACCAGAGCTTGACCGCGGCTGCGCCCTGCGTCTTCAGATAGGCGACGCCCGTCCGCGCGGACTCCGCGTCCTTCAGGAGGATGAACTGCCTTTCGGCGGGAAGGTTCAGCCAGTGGTCGAGCGTCGAGAGGAGCGGACCGGCCGCGGCCACGCGGGGCGCGAACGTGTCGTTCTCGGCCCGCGCCGGAAGAGTCAGCGTCCACGGATATCCGCCCACGTCGAAGACGCTCGTCACCCCGGAGCAGACGTACGACCGGAAAAAGCGCTCGGGATGGGCCTTGAGGTCGGCCTCGGTCTTCTCGTACGGGTGCGTCTTCCTCGCGTCGAGCGCGTCCGGCCGCCCGTCGGCCCATCCTGTCTGCGAGAAGTGAACGTGCGCATCGATCAGCCCCGGCGTGATCCACGCGCCCTTCACGTCCTCGACGTCCACTCCTTCCGGAACACGGCAGGACGCGCGGGGCCCGGCGCAGTCGATCTTCCCCGCCCGCACGAGCACCACGGCGTCGGGAACGGGCGGAGCTCCCGTGCCGTCCACGAGGGTCGCGCCGACGAACGCGCGCGGCGGGGGAGGCGTGCCGGGCGGCGCCTCGAAGGCGGACGTCACGGCGATCCGCCAGCCTTTCGGCGTTTTCAGGAAGAGACGCTCGGAGAGGCCCGAGTGCTCGTCGCCTCCGTAGCGGACGCGGTAGCGGTAGGTCCCGTAGACGAGTCCCGGCTGAACGGCCACGAGGCTCAGGTCGTCGGCCTCGAGCGTGTCCGGCCACTTCGTCCCCGCCTGCTTCTCGAAGTCGGCGAAGCCGAGGGCCGGTCCGTCGGGCGACGTCCGCACGAGGCGCTCCGAGTCGAGGTAGCAGGCGAGATAGGCCGCCCGATCGCGGCGCTGGATGGCCACTAGGTTCTTCTCGAACACCGCCCGCGCCTCGTCGAGGTCGGACGAGGACGAAGATTTCTTAGAAGGTGACGAGGGCGTCGGTTGGGCCGGAGCAGCGGCGGCGAGCAGCGACGCGAAGGCGAGGCACGCCGCCGGCCTCCCGATTCCTTTTCTAAGCAGTTCTTTCGTCGTTCCTTTCATCTTCACCTCAACGGGTTTTCGTGTTGGAAGGGAGTTCTGCGGACGCGGCCTTTGCGATGCCGTCTCCGCGGTTCGCGAGGCCGGGGATGGTGATCGGGAGCCTGCCGCCGATCGCCGATTCGCCGAACAGCGCCTGGGCGGCGGCAACCTGCGCGATGTCCTGTCCGCCCCACGCACAGAGGTACGTCTTGAGGTCGGGGAACTCCCGAAGCAGATAGGGGCTTCCGAACGAAACGACGACAACGGGCTTGCCGAGCGCGAGGAGCTGCGGGATCGCGGTTCTCCCCGCCTCCGGTACGGTGATCTTTCCCAGCCCCGAACGCGCCCTCACGAAGAGCGAGACGAGGATCACGTCCGCATCCTTCGCGGCTTCGACGGCGGCTCTCGTCTCCTCCGGCGTCGAGCGCGGGTCGAGCGTCACCGTCTTCACGGACGGGACGCGCGCCCTGACCTCCGCCCCGAGCGGGCCCGCCGGGCCGTTCCGCGACACCTCGTCGGCGACGACGAGCGAAAGCAATCTTGCGTCCTTTTTGAGCGGTAGCGCGTCGGGCTGCTCGCGCACGAGCGTGAGTGAGCGCCGCGCGATCTCGGCATCGAGCGCCTGAAGGGGCGGCGTATCGACGATCTTCGCGAGGCCGTCCACGAAGGGAATCCGCTTCTCGTACAGCTTCAGCTTTTTCTTACAGTCGAGAATCCGCGTCACGGACTCGTCGAGGCGTTTCTCGGCGATCCGGCCCGACTTCACCGCCTCGCGCACGGCGGCGATCGCGGCGTCCGGGTCGGCCGACAAGAGGATCTGATCCGCCCCCGCGAGGATTGCGCGCACGGCAGCCTCGCCGGCCGTGAAATGCGACGTGATGCCGCCCATATTCATCGAGTCGGTCACGACGAGTCCCGTGAAGCCGAGCTCCTTGCGGAGGATTCCCGTGACGACGGGCTCGGACAGCGACGCCGGCATCGTGCCCTTCGTCTCGACTTCCACGTTCTCTCCGATCGCGTCCGGGCTCTTCGGAGGCGACGCGAGAGCCGGTGCCGGCATCGGGTCGAGCGCGGGGATCGAGAGGTGCGCGATCATGACGGACTCGGCCCCGGCCTTGATGCCCGCGCGAAACGACACGAGCTCGACGGACTCGAGGCGCGGGCGGTCGGCGCCCACGATCGGGAGCGAGCGGTGCGAGTCCGTGGCGGTGTCTCCGTGGCCGGGGAAGTGCTTGAGCGTCGCGAGGACTCCGCCGGCCTCCAGGCCCTTCACGGTCGCCTCGACGTATCGCGAAACGTCGGCAGGGTCCTCGCCGAAGCTCCTGACGTTGATGACGGGATTGTCGGGATTCACGTTGATGTCGGCGACGGGCGCGAAAACCTGCGCGATGCCGATTGCGTGGGCCTCGCGGGCCGTGGCGAGCGCGACGCGCTCGGCGAGCGCCGGGTCGCCCGCCGCGGCGATCGCCATCGCCCACGGGCCGTACGTCACGTCCTCGAAACGCATCCCGAGGCCGGCCTCGAGGTCGGCCGAGACGAGGAGGGGAACCCTGGCGAGCTCCTGAAGCTTTCCGACGAGGACGGCGGCCCCGTACACGTTCGAGCGGAACAGGATGACCCCGCCCACGTGGTTGTTTACGACGTGGCGGCGGAGCGTCTGAAAGTCCTTCGAGTCCTCGCTCACGTACACGCCGTGCGCCGGCACGACGAAGAGCTGGCCGATCTTCTCGTCGAGCGACAGCGAGAGGGCGCGCGGGGCGTCCGGTGCGACCTGCCCGGGGTCGATCGTCGCTGGCGGAAACGGGTTGCCGCCCGCGCACGACACGAGGAGCGCCGCCGAGACGAGCATCGAGAGCAGCCGTGCGGCCTTCAGCATGAGCGTCACCTCTCGGGGGAAGGGATTTCTTCCCGGAAAAGGTCCTCGAACGTCCCGCGGCGGCGGATGAGCGTGGCCGTGTCGCCGTCGACGAGAACCTCCGCCGGAAGCGGCCGGGCGTTGTACGTCGACGCCATCGAAAAGCCGTAAGCGCCTGCGTCGAGGAAGACGACGAAATCGCCGGCTTCGGGCCGTGGGAGCCGGCGCTCGGCGGCGAGAATGTCTCCGGTCTCGCAGACGTCGCCCGCGATGTCGAGGGTCTCGGGCGCTCCCGTGCGGCCCACGACGCGCGCGCGGTGGTGCGCCGCGTACATCGCGGGGCGCAGAAGCGTGTTCGAGCCCGCGTTCACGTTCACGAAGACCTTGAGCGGTGTCGCCTTCACCGTGTTCACGCGTGTCACGAGGAAGCCCGCCGGCCCGACGAAGAATCGGCCGGGCTCCATCCACAGCTCGGGCTCGTACCCGGCGTCCGCGGTGAATTTTTTCCAGAGCGGCTCGAGCGCGGAGGCCAGCGCCTCGGGGGAGAGGCCTTCTTCACCGTCGTGATACGGCACTCCGAGGCCGCCGCCGAGGTCCACGAAGGAGAGGCAGATCCCGAGACCGTCCTTCAGCTCGCGCACGAAGGAGAGCATCTTGCGGGCCGTCGTGACGTAACCCTCGATCTGGGTGATCTGCGATCCGATGTGGCAATGCACGCCCGCGATCCGGATCGAAGACAGCTCCTTCGCCCGCGCGTATCCGGCCTGGGCGAGGCCTCCTTCGAGGTGGAGGCCGAACTTCGACTCGGCGATGCCGGTGTTGATCTGGTGGAGCGTGTGGGGGTCGACTCCGGGGTTGATGCGGAACGAGATCCGCGCCTTCTGGCCCGTGGCCTCGGCGTGGGCGGCGACCTGTTCCAGCTCGTCGCGCGAGTCGACGTTCACGGCGGCGCCGATCCCGACGGCCTTCGCGATCTCCTCGGGCCCCTTCGAGGAGCTCGTGAAGAGGATCTCGTCGCCGCGGTATCCGGCTCTCACCGCGGCGAGAATCTCGCCGAGCGAGACGACCTCGGCGGCGGCTCCTTCCGCCCGCAGGAGAGACACGAGCGCGCCGTTCGAGTTCGCCTTGAGCGCGTAATGGATGCGCAGCTTCGGAAAGCGGGGCGCGAAGGCCGAGCGAAACGAGCGGATCTGGTCCGTGATCGTCTTCCTGTCGTAGACGTAAAGAGGGGTCTCGAACTCCGAGGCGAGACGGGTGATGGCACGGACGGCGGCCGGCTCCGCCGCGCGGTCGGCGCGCAGAGCTTCGAGGCCCTCGTGGAGAGTCGGATCGCGCATGGGGCCGCGATTCTGCCAGCTTCGGGGCTTCGCGGTACGATCATGCGATGCACGTCGAAGTCCGCAAGGTCAAGGACGTCGTGATCGTCGACCTCTCGGGCAAGCTGTTAGCGGGGGTCGGCGACGAGATCCTGAGAGGCGTCGTGAACGAGCTTCTCGCCGAGGGCTGGAGGAAGATCCTGCTCAACCTTTCCGAGGTGACCGCGATCGACAGCGCGGGCACGGGCGAGCTCGTGGAGAGCCACAAGATCTGCGAGCGATTCGGGGCGAAGTTGAAGCTCCTGAATCTGCACGAACGCGTGCGCAAGAGCCTGCACCTTTCCCGGCTCCTTCCCGTCTTCGAGGTTTACGACGAGGAGCGCGTTGCCCTCCAGCACTACGAGGAGAAGAGGGCCCCCTGATCCGGTTCGTGCCCGGCCCGTGGAGGAACGCCGCGGCCTAGAATTCGGCCCATGTTGAAAAGCCGACGCGCGTTCCTCGAGGAAGTCTCGTTCGCTTCGCTTATTGCCGGTTTTCCCTTGCCCGCACAGGCGGCTCTCGCCCGCTATGCGGAGAAGCCGCCCGACCCCGTGCACCCGAAGGCGCTGCGTCCCGGCATGACCGTCGCGCTCGTCGCGCCCTCGTCGCCTTCGTGGAATCCCGACCGGTACGACGTCGCCGTCGAGGTCGTCGAGTCGATGGGATTCAAGGCGAGGCTCTTCCCGCACGCCCGGGAAGCCACGAACTACCTCGCGGGAAGCGACGAGCACCGCGCCGCGGACGTCAATGCCGCGTTCGCGGACTCGTCCGTCGACGCGATCTTCTGCCTGCGCGGCGGCTACGGCGCCTCGCGGATCCTTCCGCTCCTCGACTACGAGACGATCCGGAAGAACCCGAAGGTCTTCACGGGCTACAGCGACACGACAGCCCTCCTGAACGCGATCCACCGCCTCACGGGGCTCGTGACCTTTCACGGCCCCCTCGGGGGTGAGATGCAGAGCGACTACACGCTCGCGGCGTTCAAGAAGGTGCTGACCCGGACGGACGCCGCCGGGCGCGTCGCCGAGCCGCCGCCGTTCAAGGCGTCCGAGGGCCACGTCGACGTCGAGAACCGCATCTACAAGCTCGCCCCGGGAAAGGGGAAGGGCCGCCTGGTGGGCGGCAACATCAGCGTCTTCTCCACGCTCGTGGGAACGCCGTTCGAGCCGGAGCTCAAGGGCCGCATCCTCTTTCTCGAGGAGGTGGGCGAAGAGCCGTATCGCATCGACCGCTGGCTCACGCAGTTTCTCCTGACGGGAAAGCTCTCGGGCCTCGCGGGCGTGGCGCTCGGAAAATTCCACGACTGCGGCCCGAAGGACTACAAGCCGAGCTTCGCCGGCATGGGCACCTGGACGTGGCAGGAGGTCTGCCAGGACCGCCTCGGCAGGCTCGGCGTCCCCGTCGTCGCGAACCTCGTCTTCGGTCACGTCACCGACAAGGCGACGCTTCCGCTCGGCGTCATGGCCGAGCTCGACGGAGAGGCGGGCACGCTCACGCTCCTGGAGCCCGCGGTCAGGTGATGCCGGTGGCCGATCCCGACTCGCGCGCCGGCCAGAGGTACACGACACCCGAGATCCTCGACTGGGTCGTGCGTGTCCACGCCCCGCATGACGAGGCGCTCGCTCGCGCGTTCGACGCGCCGGAAAAACATGGGCTCCCGGCCATCCAGCTCGGACCCTCCGAGGGGAAGGTGCTCGAGCTGCTCCTGAAGCTCGCCGGCGCGCGGCGGGTCGTGGAGGTCGGGACGCTCGCCGGCTACTCGGCGATTCGCGCCGCGCGGGCCTTGCCCGCGGACGGGCACGTCCACACGATCGAGTTCGAACCGAAGCACGCGCGCGTCGCGCGCGAGAACGTCGCGGCGGCGGGGCTCGCGGGGACGGTCACCGTTCACGAGGGCCGGGCTCTCGAGGTGCTGCCGCGACTCGTCCGCTTCGGCCCGTTCGACGCCGTCTTCATCGACGCGGACAAGGCCAACTACGACGCCTACGGGCGCTGGGCGGCCGAGAACACGCGCACGGGCGGCCTCCTCGTGGGCGACAACGCGTTTCTCTTCGGGCGGCTTCTCGAGGACTCGCCCGAGGCCGCCGCGATGCGCCGTTTTCACGAGGAAGCGCGCGCGCAGTTCGACACAGTCTGCCTGCCGACGCCCGACGGGATGCTGCTGGGCGTCCGGCGCTGACGGCCGCTTGCTTCCGCGTTCGCGGATGTCCTACGCTTTCGTGAGCTTTGGAAGAATCGAAAGGAGAAACGATGAAGAAGCTCGTCACGTGCCGCAGGCTCGCGCTTTTCACGTTCGTTCTCGGTGCCGCCTCCGCGCGCGCGCAGGACGTGGCCGTCGTCGCGAAGAACCATTACAGGGTCCTCCTCGACAACGCCTTCGTGCGCGTCATCGAGAACACGCTCAAGCCGGGCGAGAAGGACCCGATGCACACGCACCCCGCGGGCTGGTTCTACGTGACGCAGCCCGGCACGATGAAGGTCGTCCACGGCGGCGGAAGGGTCGAGATGTGGGAGGCGAAGGCCGGCAAGCAGGGATGGTCGGACGCCGAAGGCCCGCACACGTCGGAAAACGTCGGCAGGACCACGATGGGTTTCGTCCTCGTCGAGGTGAAGAGTGCGGCGTCGGCTCCGGTGAGGAGATAGCCGGCGGCCGGATTCCCGGTCGACTCCCTCAGGCGCCGAGGAGGATCGACACAACGTCCTTCGCCGTGTACGAGGACGCTCCCTCCGGCAGGAAGCGTCCGATCTCCGTGAGGTCGTCGCCGGAGGTCAGGAGCGGCTTCTCCTCCCGGCCCTCGCTCCGGATCTGTGCATGGCCGATGTTCGCGAGGAGAGCGTTGCAGAGGCACCGCCGCCCGTCCATGTCGGAAGCGGCGCCTCCCTTCGCGGCCCAGGTCGCGGCGGGCTCGGAGGGGCAGCGATAGCCGATCGTCGCGTCGTCTCGCCGGTAGGCCTCGCGCAGGTAGCCGAGGTCGCAGACGCGCGTGCGAAGGAGGTAATCCTCTTCCTCCGACAGGCTGCCTTCCACCCGCGCGACCTTGAACGGGAAGCCGGTCGGGGAGGCGACCGGATGCGTGAAGACGTTTGCGGTGCCGGCGAGCGCCATCGTCAGGACGAGCTCCTTGTAGCGTGCGTCGAGGCCCGACTCGTCACAGAAGGCGAACGCCGTCCCGACCTGGATCCCCGCGGCGCCGGCCACGAGCGCTTCCTTGAGACCCTCGGCCGTGCCGTGTCCGCCCGCGAGCCAGAACGGAAGCCCCAGTTCACGGAGCTTCGCGAGATCGACGGCGTCTCGCTCCCCGTAAACCGGCTCGCCCGAGGTGGAGAGCTGGAGGCGGCCGCGGGGCGGCGCGTTGTGGCCTCCAGCCGTCGGGCCCTCCACGACGAAGCCGTCCACCCGCCCGTTCGCCTTTCTGACGAGCGTCAGCGCGAGCGTGTACGACGAGATGATCGGGAAAAAGAAGGGGCGCTTCAGCGGGGGAAGCTGAGCGTCGTCTTCCCTCAGCTCCCGCGGGTCGAAGCGCAGCAGGATGTCGTCGCCACCCTGTGAGCCCGTCACGTTCAGCGGGTATGTCGCGGCCTCGTGGTTCACGAAGAGGTCGAGGACGAGCGGCACTTTCAGCGGAATTCCGGCGCCCATCAGGACGTAGTCGACGCCGGCCAGCATCGCGCCGTACAGGGACGGAAGGACCGGGAGCTGGATTTTCTCGAGGAAGTTGATCCCGACGGGCCCGCCGTGGCCTTCCCGGGCGAGGAACACCTCCGAGAAGGTGCCGGCGACGCACAGTTCCACGACCTCGCGCGGACTGGTTTTCGAATGCATCGGCGTGGCGCGATACGGCTGATCCGCGGCCTTCCCGCCTTCCAGAAAGTAGCGCTCGAGGATCCGCGCGGCGGCGCGGGGGAACGGGAAGCGTGAGAGCGCCCGGCGGACGTGACCTCCGGGGTCGCCGTCCTGCAGGCGCCGGGCGAGGACGACGTCGAGCGCCGTTCCCGCGACGACGCCGAGCTGGCCCAGGGACGAGACGGCACGGGCCAGCCTCCACCCGGAGACGCCGACCCCCATTCCGCCCTGGATGATTTTCGGGTGTTGCATCGCTCTATTTCTATTCGCGTTTTCGCCCCGAGCACGCGTGCACTCGGCCCCGGCCCCGGCCGCCGGGCAGAACCATTTTCCGCCGAATGCGTTTTACCGCATAGAGGTTCCTCATGAAACACGTCCTTCAGGGAGTCCTGACCGTTCTCCTGGCGGCTTCCCCGGCCGTCGCCGACCGCACGATTTCGAAGACGCTGCCTCTCGCGGCTGACGGCAAGGTCACGATCGACACGTACAAGGGCAGCGCCGCGCTCGTCGGCCTCTCGGGCACCTTGGACCTGAAGACCTACAAGGGCGAGGTGAAGGCGGGGTTCACGCACGGGTCCGATCCGCTCGTCCCGCCGCTCGGGGCTTAAGGCCGCGGCGACCGTGAACGGCGGCGGCCCGAGCGTCACGCTGTTCACGGACAAGGGAAAGCTCTCCATCCGCCGGGGCTGAGCGCCTTCCGCACCGTAACCTTCCGTCCGGCGCGCCGTCACACTCCCGTGAGTGCTGCCGTTTCGGCCTTGGAGGCGTGCGTGGAAGCTCCCGGCGCGAACCCCGAAGCTGATCATCCGTTCGACGTCCGGCTCGGTTTCCATCCGCAAGGGGCCCGCGGCCTGACGGCGGAGTGAGCGCCGCCCGGACGGCGCTCGCTCCGTTACAATGACCTCAGACATGGGTTCGGCCTCACGTCCTCCAACTTCGCGCCCGCCCGCCGCGCACCCGACCGCGGCCGGCGAGGCGACCCCGAGGGCAGCGACCACCTCGCGATTCCACTTCGACGAGCGCAAGGTTTCGATGGGTCCCTCGGGGACCGCGATCCTTCTCGTGATCGCCGCCCTCGCGGTCGGGCTCTGGCTTTACCTCAAGCCGCCGGGCGAGATCGGCCCGCAGGCGCTTCAGAAATACTCGGGTTTCGAGTCGAACATGGAGGCCGTCGTCCTGCGCAACTGTGCGCCGCCGGGCTGTGCTGCGGTCTATCTGACGCCGACGGTAGGCAGCGGTTTCAAGGAAGCGTTGCCCCTGGCGCTCACCGCGGCCGGAGAGCTCGAGCAGCAGGGCATCGAGTGCTTCATCGTGTTCGGCGAGGAGCCCGTGAGGGACGCGGTCAAGCGCGCGCGCAGCGTCCGCCGGCCTGTCGTCTTCGATCCGGACGGGGAGTGGGCGAAGGAGTCGGGCATCGAGAAGTCGCCCTACTGGATCGCGTGGCGGACGGGCGGAAAGATCCGTCTGAGGAGTCAGAAACCGGTCTCGGCCGCGGACATCGCGGCCGCGATCCGCTGAGAGATTCCGATGGCCGCTGGATCCCCCGGACCCGTCGTCCCGCCCCGCTATGCCGCCGCTCTCGGCGGCGACGACCCGGTCTCCGTGATGGCAGAGACCCCGGACCGCGTCCGGAGGCTGATCCGGGGCCTGACCGAGAAGCAGCTCGAGACAAAACCCGCTCGGGGCAAGTGGTGCATCAAGGAGATCGTCGCGCACCTCGCCGACGGCGAGGTCATCCTGGGAAGCCGCTATCGTTTCATCGGCGCGCACGACCGGCCGCCGCTGCCCGGCTACGATCAGGACGCATTCGTCGAGCGCCTCGGCCCGATGAATGCGAAAGCCGCCGACCTCGCGGACGACTTCGCCATGGCGCGAGCCGTGAATCTCGGCCTCCTCGAGCGCCTGCCCGCGGAGGCCTGGGATCGTGTCGGCCTGCACGCCGAGCGGGGCGAGGAGTCGATCCGGTTCACCGTGGCGACGTATGCGGGCCACGATCGCATCCACCTCGCTCAGATCGAGACGATCCGGACGGGGCTCTTCCCGAAGGGCGGGAAAAGGCGCGCGACGCGAAGGTCCGCGAAGACGGCCCGGAAAAAGGCCGCGGTGCGGCGCTGATCACGCTCGCGTGGCGCGCGCCGCCCAGCATGCGATAGGCGCCGCCGCCGGAGAAACGAATCGCGACGCGACGCCGCCGGAAAAGAACGGGCGAAACAGGCGCGAGAGAAAAAAGCGCCTGCCCGCGATCTCGCGGTGCCGGCGAAGATGGGCGTGCCGGAGCTCGTCCGCGTCGAGATCTTTCGCGAGAAAACCGGCGAGCGGCGCGGCCACGGCCTCGCCGAAGAGCAACGCGAGCGACATCCCGGTGCCCGTATACGGGTCGATGACGCCGGCGGCGTCGCCCACGCAGAGGATGTCGCCCGCCACGGCTCCGTGCCGACCCAGGTATACCGGCTCCGAGATCAGCGGCGGCCCGGAGACGGGCGTCAGCCCCGCGAGATCGGCGGCGAGGGCGGGGCTTTCCTCGCAAAGCCGGTCGAGCAGCGAATCGAAGTCGTGGTGCGCCCACTGCGCGACGCGCGGAGCGGCGAGCGCGGCGAGGTTGACGAGGCCACCCTCGACGCGAGAGAGCCCCACATATCCCCCTTTGAAGAAATGCAGAACGGCACGGTTTGCGAGGTGCTCACTTTTTCCCACGAGCATCTTCCCGAATCCGAACAAGAAGGACTTTCTTCGAATGAAAGATCGACCGAGGCGGCCGTCCAACGGGCTGTAACGTCCCCACGCGCCCACCACCGCGCGTGCCCTCAGCTCCCAATCGAGGCCCTTGACGCGAAAGCCCCGCTGAAGATCTCCTTCGACGGAAAGAACGGTGGTTGAGAAGCGCATCCCGGCGCCCGCGCGCTCGGCGGCTTTTGCGGCCAGCGCGTCGAGGCGCTTCCTCGAGATCGAGAGGACAGGCGCCGGGAGATCCGCCTCCACCGCTTTTCCGCCGTGCTCCACCAGCGCAAATCGCGTGATCGTCCCCGGATCCTCCCTTCTAAGCTCTTCCTCGACTCCCATCCTTCGGAGAACCGGAAACGCCTCGTGCGAAAGGAAACACCCGCAGACCTTGTCGCGCGGGAAGCGCGCTTTCTCGAGGACGAACACGCGCGCTCCGGTCCGCGCGAGAGCGCACGCCGCGGCGGAGCCCGCGAGGCTGCCGCCGATCACCGCGACGTCGCAATCGTCCTTCAGGGGCGCTTCCAGACGAGCTCCCAGACGTAGCGCGAGGCCATCGTGACGCGCGCGCCCGGCAGGACGGGTGCGGCGATCGCGGCGATCTCGTCGGACGTGTAGGCCTGCCTCACGGACGTCTTCCCGTCGGCCACGGAGAGCCGGCTTCGGAAGGCGACCGGTCCCACCAAGGCGATCGCGGCGAGCGCGAGGCGGTGACGCGTGAGATCGAGGACCACGATGGCCGATGCGGCCACGCGGCGGGCCTCTGCGAGGAGAGTCGCCGCTTCGCCGGGTGAGAAATGGTGAAGGAAGAGCGTCGAGAGGACGACGTCCACGCTCCGATCGCCGAAGGGAAGCCGGAACGTGTCGGCGACGACGGCGGTTCCGCGCGCGGCGAGCCGCGCATGCGACGTCTTCCGGTCGAGGCCGAAGACGCGGACGTTGACTCCCGCTTCGGCGGCCGCCGCCAAGAGGTCGCGACCCACGTGCCCCGAGCCGCAGCCGAGGTCGAGGACCTCGAGTGCGTCCTCCCGCCCGGACAGCGCCGCGAAAAACGGCTGGAGGCGGCGCCGGACGAGGGCCCGGCCGCCGAGCCTGTGATGCACCCACTCGATGTCGGCGAGGCTCGCCTCGGCCTCGCCCGCCGGGACGCCAGCGCCGTCGAGGAGCTCGGGTTCGGGGCGCCGGCGGGGAACCCAGAAGCTCATCGCCCTTGCCTCAGAGGGACCGGCCGTTGCGGAGGATGAGCGCGGAATTCTTCGAGCCGAAAGCGATCCCGTTGCAGAGCGCGAACTCGAGCTGGGCGGGGCGCGCCACGTTCGGGACGTAGTCGAGGTCGCACTCAGGATCGGAGGTCTCGAGGTTGAGCGTCGGTGGAAGAAAGCCGCACTGCATCCCGAGCAACGTCGCGGCGAGCCCGGCCGCTCCCGAGGCGCCCTGCGGGTGCCCGATCTGGCTCTTCACGCTGCTGCCGGGAATTCGGGTGGCCACGTCGCCGAGCGCCTTCTTCGTCGCACGCGTCTCGATGCGGTCGTTGAGCAGCGTGGAGGTGCCGTGGTACTGCACGTAGCCGATGTCCTCGGCACAGAGGCCGGCGTCGGCGATCGCCTCGCGCATCGCCCGTGCCGGTTCCTCGCCGGATTCGTCGAGGCGCACGCGGTGGTACGCGTCGCAGGTCGTGCCGTAGCCGCAGACCTCGGCGAGCACCCTCGCGCCGCGCGCGCGCGCCCGCTCGAGCGGCTCGAGGACGAACATCCAGGCGCCCTCGCCGAGGACGAACCCGTCCCGCCCCGCATCGAACGGGCGGCTCGCCGTCGACGGAGCGTCCAGGCGGGCCGTGGAGAGGATGTGCATGAGAGAGAACCCCGTCATGATGCCGGGCGTGATGACGGCGTCGGCTCCGCCCGTCAGGACGAGGTCCTCGTCGCCCCACGCGACGAGCCGCGCCGCGTAGGCGAGCGCATCGGCCGAGGACGTGCAGCCGGTCGTGATCACGTGAGAGCGGCCCTTGAGGCCGAAACGCATCGAGATCTCCGAGGAGAGCGTTCCCATCGTGCCGGTCGGGATCGAGTAGACCGAGGCCTTCTTCAGGTCTCCGCGGTACCAGTGGCCGTACATTCGCTCGAAGAAATCCACGGCGCCGCCGCCCGTGCCGAAGACGACGGCGATCCGGCGCCGCTCGTCGAGGGACAGCCTTTCCGTGTCGATTCCCGCGTCCGTGAGCGCCTCGCCGGCGGCGGTGAGCGAGAGCGGGACGACGCGCCCGACGTGCCGGAGCTCCTTCGCGCTCAGAGCGGACTCGGGGTCGAAGCCCTTCACCTCGGCGGCGATGGGCACCTCGAGAGAGGCCGGGTCGAAGAGCGTGATCTTGGAGACGCCGGACCGTCCGGAGCGGAGCCCCTCGGTGAACGCGGGAACGCCGTTTCCGATCGGCGTGAGGCAGCCGAGGCCCGTGACGCCGACGCGCCGACCCTTCAAAACGTGCTCTCCGGAGAGCCGCGGTGCACGGGGACGAGATCGCCGGCCGCGAAAGAGGACCCGGGCTTGAGCTCGAGGAAGGCGTTAGCCCGCGCGTGTGCCAGGACATCGTGACTCCCCTTCGTCGCGATGGGCTCGACGATCTCCTCGCCGTCTCGCAGCGAGAGCGACGCCGGGTGGAACGCGAGGCGCGGCCCTTTGTTCCGGACGGGGCTGGCGAGGCGAGCCGGCAGCGGGGGGGGCAGCGGAGGCAGGATCCCAGCCGCGAATCTCAGCGCGGGCCTCACGAAAAAGTCGAAGCCCACGGCGGCCGAAACCGGATTGCCGGGCAGGCCGAAGACGAGGGTCGCCCCTTTCGTCGCAAAGAGCACCGGCTTCGCCGGCCGGATCGCGACCTTGTGAAAGCGAATCGAGGCGCCCGCGGTCTCGAGAGCCGTCGCGACGTAGTCGTAGTCGCCGGCCGAGACGCCGCCCGTCGTCAGGAGGAGATCGTCGCCGCGGTCCAGAGCGCCGCAAAGCGCCTTGACGAGAGATTCCTCCATGTCGCGCGCGACGCCGAGGTCCGTGACCTGGGCGCCGGCGCGTCGCAGCGCGCCGATGAGAAGCGGTCCGTTCGTGTTGCGGATCTGCGCGGGACCGGGTGCCGTCCCGGGCGCGACGATCTCGTCTCCGGTCACGAGCACCGCGGCCCGGATCGGACGCGCCACCCGCAGAGTCGCGCGCCCGGCCGCGGCCGCGAGGACGAGGTCCGCCGGCGTGAGGCGGCGGCCTGCGGGGAGAAGGAGCGCACCCTTCTGGAAGACCTCTCCTTGGAGGCGAACGTGCGCACCGGGGTGCGGCGCGACGTCGAGCCGCACGGTCTTCTCATCGATCTCGGCCGCGTCCTCGACGGGGACGACCGCGTCGCTGCCAGGCGGCATCGGGGCGCCGGTCATCACCTTCCACGCCGCGCCGACGGGAAGCGGGCCCGTCACGCGCCCTGCGCCCGCGGTTCCCGCGCGCGCGAGGAGAGAAGGCGTCTTGCCGACCTCCGCCGCGCGCACGGCCCAGCCGTCCATCGCGGTCATGTCGAATGCCGGAAAAGGCAGGTCTGCCGCGACATCTTCGGCGAGGACCCGTCCCGCGGCCTCGCCGAGCGAGACCGCGATGGCCGTGAGCGGCGTTACGGCCCCCACCACGTTCGCGAGGGCTTCCTCGAAGGCGATCACGGGGCGATCGTAGCAAGGCGCCGAACGGGCGCCGTGAGTAGAATCCGCCGAGCGTGACGGAATCCCTGTTTCAATATACGGGCGATCTCGCGGAAGAGCCGCTTCCAGAGATTCTCCGGACGATTCACCATCATCGCGTCCCGGGGGTCGTCACCGCCACGTCGGGCGACGTGGTCAAGAAGATCTATCTCATGGGCGGGAACGTGATCTTCGCGACGTCGTCGGATCTTCACGATTCGTTGGGCGCGTACCTGAAGAAGAGCGCGACCATCACGTCCGGGGAATTGCGCATCTCCGCGAGCCGGATCGACGCGTCTCACGGCAAGCGCCATGGCGAGCTTCTCGTCGAAATGGGCGTCCTCACGCCGGACCAGCTTCGCCAGATCGTCACCGAACAGGTGAAGGCCATTCTCTATTCGATCTTCTCGTGGGAGAAGGGCACGGTGACGTTCGAGGTGGGGAGATTCCGGACGGACGAGCTCATCCAGCTCGATGTGTCCACGCCGCAGGTCATCGCCGAGGGCATCCGGCAGCTGCCCGATCCGAGACGCGTCGCCTTGCGGCTCGGACCCTCCTGGACGGTCTTCGAACGGGGCGACGTGGAGGCCGGGGCGTCCGGCGTCTCCTGGAGCGAAGGCGACCTGAAGCTCCTTTCGATCGTCGACGGGCGCCGCACCCTCCGCGACCTCATCACCGCCGGTCCCGGCGACGTTTCGACGAACGCGAGGCTCGTCTATGCTTTCTGGGTGCTGCACCTCGTGACGCGCCGCGACGTCCTGACGAGCGGAATCAGGAAGATCCAGTGGAAGACACGCTCCGGCAACACTCCCGCGGCCGGCGGCGGCACCGCGGGCTGACGGACATGGCCCTCTACGAATACCAGTGCAAAAGGTGCGGGCGGAAGACGGAGGTCATCCAGCGCTTTTCCGATCCAGCGCCCACGAAATGCCCTCATTGCGCCGGCGCGCTGACGAAGCTCCTCTCGTCTCCGGCGGTCCAGTTCAAGGGCTCGGGCTTCTATGCGACGGACTACGGGAGATCCGGAGGGAAGCCGGAAGGTTCTTCGAATGGAAAAGAGGAAGATTCTTCGAAGGGGAAAGAAGGGGACGGCGGTGCCACGAGCGATGCCGGAGCCGGGACAAAGGGCGACTCGGCGGGAGATTCTTCGAAGGAGAAGAAGGATTCCAAGGATTCTTCGAAGGAGAAGAGGGACTCCGGCCCGGGCGCGGCTTCCGACGGTGCGGCCGCGAAAACCTCGACCGCCCCTTCTTCACCATCTAAGAAAAACACCCCAAGGAAATAGTCGAACCGGCCACCGGACGTGAGGCGCGGTCCGCGGACCGCTTTCCCGCTAAACTTGTTCATGCGCTTCCGGCTGGCAGGCCTCCTGTGCGCGCTCCTCGTGTCGTTCCCGCTCGCGGGCGAGCCCCCGCGCGGCACGCCGGGCGCGTGGTATCGGTATCCGCTTCCGGGCGCGGAGGTGAAGTCGCTCGCCGCGGACCCGGCCCTGCCGGGTGTCTTCTGGGCAGGCACGGCACAGGGAGGCATCTACCGCTCGAGCGACGGCGGCGTTTCGTGGACGTCGCCGCCCGGGGGCGCCCCCTTTCCTGGTTATGCCGTGACCTCCCTCGCCGTCGATCCCACGCGTCCCGGAGCCGTCTGGGTCGGCCTGACGGGCGTCGTCAAAGGCGGTCTCCTCGCCCGTTCGACGGACCTCGGACGCTCGTTCGAGGTCGTCAGGCGCTGGGAGGATCGCGCGGGGGCGCGGGTCGTCGCCGTGACCTCGCGGTCCGGCTGGAAGGCGGTCGGCGTCGGCGGCGATTGGGGCCTCGAGATCTCGGAGGACGACGGGGTGACGTGGCGGGCGTCCGCGCCGCCGCTCGACGCGGGTAGCGGCGTCTCTTTCATGGCGTTCGACCCGGTCCGGCCGGGTGTTCTCTACTGCGGGTCGTTCCGCCATCCCTTCCGTTCCCTGGATGGCGGCCTCACCTGGGCGCGCATCGCCAACGGAATGGTCGAGGACACCGAGGTCTTCGGGATCGAATTTTCGACGGGCGATCCGAACGATTTCTGGGCGGCGACGTGCGGCTGGGTCTACCGCACGACGGACGGCGGCGCGAGCTGGACGCGCTATCGCGAGGGGCTCACCGATCGCCGCACTCAGGCGGTACGCGTCGACCCGCGAGACCCGAATCGCATCCTCGCGGGCACGACGGGCGGCCTGTTCGAGAGCCGCGACCAGGGCAAGAGCTTCCGGCGCATCTCGGCGGACGTCGTCGTCACCGCGCTCGTCTTCGATCCGCGCGATCCGTCACGTCTCCTCGTCGGCACCGAAGCCGACGGAGTCCTCAGGTCCGAGGACGGCGGGCTGACGCTCGCGGAGTCGAACCGCGGCCTTTCGGAGGCGCGCGTCTCGGCCGTCGCGGTGCTTCCGTCGGGCCGAGTCGTCGTCGCGCGTGCCGCGGACGGGAAGAGCGGCGGCCTGTGGAGCGTGGACGCGGCGACGGGTGACGTACGGCGCCTCGCGGCGTCTCCTCCCGCGACGGTGCTCTCACTCGCATCCGCGGGCGGCGCGCTCGTCGCCGGTGCGCCGGACGGAATCTACCGCGCCGCGCACGTGGGTGCGCCGTTCACGAAGGTGCTCGACGCCGGAACGCGCGCATTCGCGTCGGACGGCGAAGGGCGATTCCTCGCGGCAACGGACAAGGGCGTCTTCGAGTCGCTGAACGGCGGAAGTGCGTGGCGGCGCCTCGGCAGCCTGAAATCGCGGGTCGAGGACGTCCGCCGCGCCCGCCTTCCGGAAAGCGGCCTGAAGACATGGTCGGCCGACGCGGAAGGCCTCACCCTGTGGTGGGATGGCACCGAGTGGGCCCGGCGGCCGCTGCCTGGCGGCGGCAGGATTCTGTCGGGCGGCTTCGGGCGCCCGCGCGCGGTGACGCACTTCGTGCCCGAGCCCATCGGCGTCGCGCTCTCTCAGGAGCGCTCAGTTCTCGTCTTCCGGCCCGAGGACGACGCAGAAGGCGGGATCGCCGTCACGATGCCGGAGACCGGCCTCGTCGTCGCGGGCTGGGCCGGCGATCCTCGGAGCGCGTCCGGCCTCTACCTCGCGACGATCGGCCGCGGCCTTTTCCGGTTCGTGCCGGGGGGGTCGTAGACGCCGGTCAGCTCTTCTTCTACCGTCCCGGAATTCCCACCCACTTCAGCTTCGCGCCCGGGATGGCGCCGTTCGCGTCGGCGAGGCCCGCGTTGACCTCGAGGACGGTGTCGGCTTTCGCTCCGGGCGTGACGCTCGCGCACGGCGCGGGATCGGGGGCGCAGGGCGGGACGTTCTTCAGCACGTCCACAACGGTTCCGTCTTTTGTCGCGTAGATCAGGTCGAGAGGGAAATGGCAGTTCCTCATCCAGAACGGCCGGATCTCGAGGCCGTCGAAGAGGAAGACCATGCCGGCGGCCTGTGGCATCGACTCGCGAAACATCAAGCCCTGCGCGCGCTCCTGATCCGTGATGGCCACCTCGACGGCGATCGCCGCGCCGGACGGCAGGACGACGCGTGGGCTGGCGGCCGGCGCCGGCGCGGAAGTTCCCGCTGGCGCCGCGGGGGAGGTCGCCGGCCGCGAGCAGGCGCTCGCGGCGAGAAAGGCCGCGAGAGAGACAGTCGCGCGGCGGCGGATCACGACTCCTCGACCGCCGGCGGAACGGCAGCACGCTCGTCCGGGGTCTCTTCACTGTCGCGGCGGATGCCGTACTTCTTCGCGTAGTACCGGAACGAGCGTTCCGACATCCGGAGCAGCTCGGCGGCGCGGATCTGCACGCCCCCAGTCCTCTCGAGCGCCTGCTGCATGAGGCGCTTGCCGAGCCATTCGAGGTAGGCCTCGAGGTCGACTCCGTCGGTGGGAAGGTCGAACCCCTCGAGGGAGGACGCGGGTGGCAGGCCCGCCGGGTGCAGGAACGTGTCCGGCAGCGAGGCCGTCGTGATGACGTCGGTCGGCTCGAGCGCGACAGTGCGCTCGATCAGGTTCTCGAGCTCTCGCACGTTGCCGGGCCACGAGTAGGCCTCGAGGAGGCGGAGGGCCTCGGTCGTTATCCGCTTCTCCTGGATGCCCTGTTCCTCGGAGACTTTCTTCAGGAAGTGGCGCACGAGGTGCGGGATGTCGTCGCGGCGGTCGCGGAGCGGCGGCAGCGCGACGGGAATGACGTTGATGCGATAATAGAGATCCTCGCGGAACGTCCCGTCGGCCACCTTCTTCTGCAAATCCTTGTTCGTCGCGCAGATGATCCGCACGTCGATCGGCTCCTCGGTGTTGCCGCCGACGCGGCGCACGACCCGCTCCTGCAGGGCGCGCAGGAGCTTCACCTGCATCGTGACGGAGGTCTCGCCGATCTCGTCGAGGAAGAGCGTCCCGCCCTCGGCCTCGTGAAAAAGCCCCTTTTTCTCCTTCACGGCACCGGTGAACGCGCCGCGCGCGTGGCCGAAGAGCTCCGACTCGAGGAGATTTTCGGGCATGGCGCCGCAGTTGATCGAGATGAAGGGCTGAGCCGCGCGGGCGGAGGCCTGGTGAATCGCGCGGGCCACGAGCTCCTTTCCGGTCCCCGACTCACCCGCGATGAGGACCGTCGACGTCGTCTTGCCGATGCGCGAGATGAGGTCGAAAAGCGCGCGCATCTTCCGCGAGATGCCCACCACTCCCGCCGCGGAACGTCCCTCGGCTCGCTCCTTGAGCGCGACGTTCTCGTCGACGAGGCGCTTCTTCTCGAGAGCACGCGCGACCACGTGCTGGAGCTCCTCGACGTCGAAGGGCTTTGCGATGTAGTCGTAAGCTCCGGCCTTGAGCGCCTCGACGGCCGTCTTCGTGGACGAGTACGCCGTGATCATGACGACGGGCAGATCGGGGTTCGACTCACGCGTTTTCTTGAGGATGTCGAGGCCGCTGCCATCCGGCATCTTGAGGTCCGTCATCACGAGGTCTGGCGGCGAGGCGGCGAGCGCGGCCAGGCCTTCGACGCAGCCGGCCGCCGCGGTGACGCGGTAGCCCGCTTTCTGGAAAAGGATCGTGAGCATATCCCGGATGCCGGCCTCGTCATCAATGACGAGAAGGCGGGGGCCGTTTTCGGCCGTCATGAAACCTCCATCGTGGCGCGTTCGGGCGCGGCCGGAGCGCTCGCTCCTTGCGCGGGGCCGGCGAGGGGAAGCGAGATGGATACGGTCGTGCCGCGCCCCGGCGTCGTGTCGACGCGAATCGCCCCGCCGTGCTCCTCGACGATCCGGTGGACGATCGCGAGGCCGAGCCCGGTGCCGCCAGGAAAGCTGTGGGCGAAGGGCGTGAAGAGGCGGTCCCGCTCGTCGGCCGTCATCCCGTGGCCTTCGTCCGCGAACGACACGCTCCAGTGGTTTCCCCGAAGGTGGGCCGAGACCGCGAGCGTGCCGCCGCCGGGCATCGCGGCGAGCGCATTGCGCGCGACGTTCCAGAAGATCTGGCGGAGCTGCCCGGGGTCCGCCTGGACCACGACCGATGGCGGGTCGAAGTCCTGCACGACGCGGTGGCGCGAGGAGATCTCGTCTCCGTGCGCCAGAAGCGTCAGAACGTCGGCGAGAGCCGCGGGCGCGTCCACCGGCTCCACGGCGCGCTCTTTCGGGCGCACGTACCTCAGGAAGTCCTCCAGGATCGTGGACAGGCGATGCGACTCCGCGACGACGATCTCCATGAGCTTTTGCTCGGGCGACCCCGGCGAGGACGAGTTTTTCAGGACCTGGACCGACCCGGAGATCGAGGCGAGAGGGTTGCGGATCTCGTGCGCGATTCCCGCCGCGACCTCGCCGACGGCCGCGAGCTTGTCCTTGAGGCGCACCTCACCCTCGAGCCGCTTGAGCTCGGTGAGGTTCTGGAAAATGAGGATGCGCCCGATCGTGTAGCCCGAGCCGTCCCGAAGCGCCGTCGCAGAGATTCCGAAGTAGTCCTCCGCTTCCTGCAATCGCCGGGCGTTCTCGAAGCGGAGAATCTCGGAGCCCGACGCCGCCATCTTGTTCCAGTCGGCCTCGCCGACGAGTCCAAGGCCGAGGAGCGGCCGGCCCACGAGATCGACGGATGGCGTGCCGAGCAGCTCCTGCGCGGCCCGGTTCGCGTACGTGACATGGCCGTCGAGGTCCGTCGTGAGAACGCCCGAAGACATCGATGTCAGGACCGAGCCGTGAAGCGATTGCAGCCGGGCGATCTCGGCCTTGCGGCGTTCCACGTCGGCGCGAGCCTCGCGCAGCTTGTCCGACGCGACGGAGACGAGCAGCGCGGTGGCGACGAAGGCGGCGACGTTGAGCGCGACGTTTCCGACGAGCGTCGGCAGACTCCAGAGGTGCCGCGTGCGCTCCGCCGTCTCCAGGGGCTTCACGACGTCGAAGAACATGAGGTCGGCGAGGACAGCGTAAAAGACCGCCGCGAGGCCCGCCGTCGCGAGTCCGCCCCGCCGGCCGAGAAGGATCGATCCCGCCGTGACCGTACTCAGGTAGAGGAACGTGAAGCTCGAGTCCGGGCCTCCCGACACGTAGACGAGGCCGGTGATGACGACGAGGTCGCCGAGGAGCTGCACGCCGGCGTTCGTCTCGGCGGGGATCCGGTCGAGCGACAGGATCGCCGCGATGGAGATGGAGTACGCGAACGCGGCCAGGTAGTAGATGAAGTTGAGCGGCAGGGAGGTAGAGAACGTGAACTGGATGAGAAACGCCGAGAGGAGCAGCGTCGAGACGATGACCACGCGCAGGACGACGAATGCCCGCAGCATCGACTGCAGCGGCTCGAAAGCCCGCATCCGCCCGGAACTCACGAGGACGAGTCTACTAGTTGATCTTCGAGATGAGGTCGAACATCGGCATGTACATCGCGACGACGATCGTCCCGATGACGACGCCGAGGATCGCGATCATCACGGGCTCCATGAGCTTCATGAGGCCGGTGACCGCGTTGTCGACCTCTTCCTCGTAGAACTCCGCGATCTTGTTCAGCATCTGGTCGAGGGCGCCCGTCTGCTCGCCGACCCCGATCATCTGCACGACCATCGACGGGAAGACCTTCGTCTCGCCGAGGGGCTCGGCGATGGTGCGCCCGGCTTCGACGGACTTCCTGACGCCCATGATCGCGTCCTCGACGATTGCGTTTCCCGCGGTCTTGGCGGTGATCTCGAGACCGTCGAGGATCGGCACGCCCGAGGAGGTGAGCGTCGCGAGCGTGCGGCAGAATCGCGCGACGGCGATCTTCCTCATGATGTCGCCGAGGATCGGCGTCTTCAGGACGATTCCATCGATGACGCGCCTGCCGCGGTACGTCGCGTAGTAGCGCTTCAGGAAGTAGCCGAGCGCGAAGATCCCCGCGACGATGAAGAGGATGTAGCTCGCGACGAAGTTCGAGGCCTTGATGACGAGACGCGTCGGGAGCGGCAGCTCGGCGCCGAGGGCCGCGAACAGCGAGGCGAACGTCGGAATGACCTTCCACAGGATGATGAAGACGACGATGGCCGCGACCGAGAGGACGGCGACGGGGTAGATGAGAGCCGTCTTGACCTGGCTCTTCAGCTTGACGGCCTTCTCGATGTAGGTCGAGAGGCGGCGCAGGATCGTGTCGAGGATACCGCCCGCCTCGCCGGCGGCGACCATGTTGACGAAGAGGTCGTCGAACGCCTTGGGGTGCTTACGCATCGCCTCGGCGAGCGAGGAGCCGGCTTCGACGTCCTGCCGCACGGCCAGGATGATTTTCTGAAAGAGGCGGCTGTCCTGCTGGCTGCCCAGGATCTCGAGGCACTGGACGAGCGGCAGGCCGGCGTCGATCATGACCGAGAACTGGCGCGTGAAGATCGCGAGGCGCCGGGCGCTGACGCTGCCTCCGCCGAGCTTCGGCACGGCCAGCTCCTTGCCTTTCTCCTTGACCGTCGTGACGTCGATCTGCCGGCGCCTGAGGTCGGCGATCGCGAGATCCTTCGAATCGGCGACGAGGACGCCGCCCGTCGTGCCTCCTTGCCGCGTGCGGCCTTTCCAGACGAACTGCGCCATGGGTCCTCCGCTGGCTCCTTGTCTTTTCCTCTACCCGCGCCGTGTCACGTTCGCCGGGGCGCCCGGGACGGCCGTGCCGCCGGCCGCCGTCGTCGTGACGACGCCCGCCCCGCGCGCGATCATCTCGGCGAGCTCGTCGGGAAGCGAGGAGACCGACATGGCGAGTTCCTGCGAGATGACGCGGCGGTGCACGAGCGTCGCGAGCGACTGGTTGAAGGTCTGCATGCCGTACTTGTTCTGCCCCGTCTGCATCATCGAGTAGATCTGGTGGAGCTTGTCCTCGCGGATGAGGTTCCGGATTGCGGGCGTGGGAATGAGGATCTCCATCGCCATGCAGCGCCCCTTTCCGGAGGTGCGGGGCAGAAGGCTCTGACAGAGAATGCCCTCGAGCACGAAGGACAGCTGCGCGCGCACCTGGGACTGCTGGTTCGCGGGGAACGAGTCGATGATGCGGTTCATCGTCTGTACGGCGCTGTTCGTGTGCAGGGTCGCGAGCGTGAGATGGCCCGTCTCGGCGACGCGGAGGGCCATCTCCATCGTCTCGAGGTCGCGCATCTCGCCGACGAGGACGATGTCCGGGTCCTCGCGGAGGACGGCCCTCAAGGCATTCGGAAACGAATGCGTGTCGGCGTGCAGCTCGCGCTGGTTCACGATGCAGCGCTTGTGCGTGTGAAGGAACTCGATCGGATCCTCGATCGTGACGATGTGCTTCGGATTCTCACGGTTGATCTTGTCCAGCATCGTCGCGAGCGTCGTGGATTTGCCCGAACCCGTCGGGCCCGTGACGAGGACGAGGCCGCGCGGCTTGTTGCAGAGGCCCTCGACGACGTTCGGAATGCCCAGCTCGCGGAAACCGAGAATCTCGTACGGGATCTGCCGAAAGACCGCCGACACGGCGCCCCGCTGCAGGAAGCAGTTGCCGCGGAAACGCGCGAGGCCCTTCACGCCGAAGGACAGGTCCAGCTCGAGCTGCTCCTCGAAACGGTGCTTCTGCACGTCGGTCAGGATCGAGTACGCGAGCTGCTTCGTCTCGGGAACCGCGAGGGGCGGGTAGTCGAGCGGGATGAGATCCCCGTCCACCCGGATCATGGGCGGCGAGTTCGTCGTGAGGTGAAGGTCCGACCCCCCGCGCTCGACGAGCGTCTTGAGAAGCTGATGGAGCGTGACCCCCATTTCGCTGTCCCTCCTGAGTACTCAGGAATGATACGCCGGGGAGGGGTGTTGGGCCACCTCAGCGGTCAGATGACGACGACGACGAGCCGCTTCGGGCCGTGGACGCCGTAGGCGAGCGTCTGCTCGATGTCGGCGGTCTTGCTCGGCCCGGACACGAGAACGACGTTAGGCGGGAGGCCCTTCGCCCAGCCCTCGTCGCGGAGAACCGAGAGGAGCGTGTCGCGGATGGTCGCGGCCGAGAGGAGCGCGACGTGGAGCGGCGGCACGAGGGAGAGGAGGCGTGGCTCCTCGGGCGACGGCCAGAGGACGAGCGTGCCGGTGTCGGCGATCGCGCACCTGACCGCCGTGAAGCCCGCGTCGACGTCGTCGAAGAGCGTCGCCTTGAGGTCCTCGACGGGGCGGTCGTAGGGGACGAGCGCCGGCGCTCCCGCGCGGGTACAGGCCGCGGCGAGGAGCCGGCCCGCCTCGGTAGCGGGTCCGTACGCGACGTTGCGCGCTCCTTGCGCCACGAGGAACGCCCGGACGGTTTCCGGCCAATCGTGCGCGGCGGCGTCGAGAAACTCCGTGCGGACGGCAGCCATTGCGGTTCGCAGCCGTTCGAGCCTGGCAGCTGGTGACCATGTCTTCGTTTCGACGATCGAGAAGTCCGACGGCGTGAACGCGTGCGGCTTGACGGCGCGCAGGCGCCCGAGGATGCGTTCGCGGGCGTCAGGCATCGGGCAGCCCCTTCTCGCTCGCGAGGTCGTGCAGCGTGCGCGGGGCGCGCCTCGGCATCGTCCGCGCCTGCGTCCACGCCTTCAGAGGGCCCGCGCCGCCCTTCAGGAGCGGCCCAAACACGCGCAGCCCGAGGCTCATCGCCTTGTAGAGGAGCGGCGAGACGTGCGCCATCCGCCAGCCCCACCACGCGAGGTCCTCCAAGCGGTCGCGGCCGCCTCCGGCGCCCTTCACGAGGAATTCCGGCGATGCGTGCGCGGACTCCTTCCGGAGCGTCACGAGGATCTGCGTGATCGGGATCTTCACGGGACAGACCTCGACGCATGCGTGGCAGAGGCTCGAGGCGTGCGGGAGGTCGTGGCGCTTGGCCAGGCCTTCCGTCTGCGGCGTCAGGATCGAGCCGATCGGGCCCGGATACACGGCTTCGTACGCGTGGCCGCCGACGCGCGTGTAGACGGGGCAGTAGTTCATGCAGGCGCCGCAGCGGATGCAGCGCAGAGTCGCGGCGACTTCCTGGTCGGCGAAGATTCGCGAGCGTCCGTTGTCGAGGATCACGAGGTGGACCTCGCCGGGGCCGTCCTTCTCGCCCGGCCCTCGCGGGCCGCTGATGAGATTCAGGTACGTCGACACGGGCTGGCCCGTGGCCGAGCGCGTGAGGACGGTCAGGATCGGCGCGACGTCTTCGAGCTTCTCGACGACCTTCTCGATGCCCATGAGAGCGATGTGGACGGGCGGGACGTGCGTGGACATCCGCCCGTTCCCCTCGTTCTCGACGAGAACGAGCGTCCCCGTCTCGGCGACCGCGATGTTCACGCCCGACACGCCCGCCTCGGCCTCGAAGAACTTCCGCCGGAGCACGCGGCGCGCCGTTGCCGTGAGGGCGTCGACGTCCTCCGTGTATTCCGCGCCGCGGATCTTCTCGCCGAAGAGCCGCGCGATCTGCTGCCGGCTCTTGTGGATCGCCGGCATGATGATGTGCGAGGGCGTCTCGCCGTCGAGCTGGATGATGTACTCGCCGAGGTCGCTCTCGAGGCTCTCGACGCCGTTCTTCTCGAGGAAGTCGTTCAGGTGCATCTCCTCGGACACCATCGACTTGCCCTTCACGAGGCGAGTCGCACCGCGCGCGCGGAGGATCCCGAGGACGATCTCGTTCGCGTCGTCAGTGGTCTCGGCCCAGTGGACGCGGATGCCGTTCGCCGCGCAGCGGGTCTCGAGCGCATCGAGGAGCTCGGGCAGCTTCGCGAGCGTCCGCGCGCGGATCGAGGCCGCGAGCGAGCGCAGCGCCTCCCACTCCGCCGGGTCCGGGAACTGGGCGGCGCGCTTGGCCATGAGACCGTCCATCGCCCGGCGGAAGTTCGCCCTGAGGCTTGGGTCGAGGAGCGCCTTCGAGGACGAGGCGTGGAAGTCGGCGGAGCCGGTCTCAGCGCTCACGGGTCCGCTCCCAGAGGAACTCGGCGAGGTGCATCGGCCGCGCCGCGGCGCCGGTCTTCTCCAGCGCGCCGCCGATGTTCAGGAGGCAGGCCGCATCCGCCGAGAGGACGACCGAGGCTCCGCTCTGTACGACGTCGGCGACCTTGTCCGCCACCATCGCGGACGAGATGTCCGGATAGCGCACGGAGAACGTCCCGCCGAAGCCGCAGCACTCGCGCTCGCGTGTCAAAGGCGCCACGCGCACGTTGCCGAGCTGCGCGAGGAGGCCCTTCGGCTCCGCCTCGAGCCCCATCTCCCTCAGGCCGTGGCAGGAGGAGTGCCACGTCACCGTCTCGGGGCCGCCCCGGTCCGTCAGGCGCACGCCGAGGACGTTCACGAGAAACTGCGTGAGCTCGACGACGCGGCCCGCGAACGCGATCGCGGCGGCTTCGTCGGGCTCGCCCGCGAAGAGCTCCGGGTAGTGGTGCCGCATCATCCCCGCGCAGGAACCCGAGGGCACGACGACGGGAAGATCGCGCGGGAAGAGCGCGATCTGCACGCGCGCGACGGCCCGCGCTTCCGCGTGGTGGCCGCAGTTGAACGGCGGCTGCGCGCAGCAGGTCTGGCCGCGCGGGAAGATGACGCGGACGCCCTCGCGCTTCAGGAGCTCGATTCCCGCCAGCCCCGCCTCGGGGAAAAAGAGATCCACGACGCAGGTCCCGAAGAAGTAGACGGCCTCGGGCTTCACGGGAGGGTCCTTCCGGCGAACGAGGCATCCAGGATCTCCACCGGGTGTGCCATGGGAAGCGTCGCGCCGCGCTCTCCCAGGAGCCTCCTGATCTGGAGCGTGCAGCCGGGATTGGCGCTCGCGAGGAGATCCGCCTTCACGGAGAGGACATTCTCCGCCTTCCTTCGGCCGATCTCGTCGGACGATTGCGGGGCCACGAGATTGTAGATGCCGGCACTTCCACAGCACTGGTCCCCGTCCGGAATCTCGAGGAGGCTCAGGCCGGGGATCTCCGCGAGGAGCGCGCGGGGCGCGTCCTTCACCTTCTGGG